>Ga0209626_1000096_pt1 | contig 18725 bp, 20 predicted proteins | sample JacPinW_OM1H0_M2_FD_187962 | JGI IMG/M metagenome (GOLD analysis project Ga0209626, IMG submission 187962) | Forest soil microbial communities from Algoma, Ontario, Canada - Jack Pine, Ontario site 1_JW_OM1H0_M2 (SPAdes) (version 2) | ecosystem: Environmental > Terrestrial > Soil > Boreal... | reverse complement strand
CGGGTGCGGGCCGGGGTGCGGCAGCGCCAAGCCGAGGTCAGCGCCGCCGGCGCCGGGAGCGAGGAGGCGCAGCACAAGCTGCTGGAGCTGAAGACGCGCGAGTACGTGCAGGAGCCCCTCTGCGTCTCGCCGCGGCCGGTCGTCGGCCGTCTGCTGGTCTTTTCCCGCAAGGCGGTCTTCCACCTCTTCCTCAAGTGGGTCGTGCGCCCGCTCCTCGAGCAGCAGAACCTCTACAACCAGACGGTGAGCCGCCTGCTGCAGGAGATCCTGGGGGCCGAGGAGCGGACGGAGCGGCGGCTGCGCGAGACGGAGGCGCGGCTGGCGGCCCTGGAGAAGCGCCAGGAGGCCGCGGGAGAGGGTCCCGGCCGGCCGACTGACCGGTCCTCCTGACGATGCGGATCTGCCTCTGCGCCTCGCAGGTGCCCTTCGCCTACGGCGGGGCGGAGATGCTCGTGCAGTCGCTCCGCGACGAGCTCCTGGCCCGCGGCTTCGAGGTGGAGGTGGTCGCCCTCCCCTACGCCTGGGCGGACCGTCTGCAGCTCCTCAAGAGCGGCCTCGCCTGGCGCCTGCTCGACCTCCGGGAGGCGGCGGGGAAGAAGATCGACCGGGTGATCGCCACCCGCTTCCCCTCCTACTTCGTCCGCCACCCGCACAAGGTCGTCTGGCTCATCCATCAGATGCGCCAGGTCTACGATCTCCAGGGCACCCGCTACAGCGACTTCACCAACCAGCCGCGCGACCAGAAGGTGGTCGAGATGGTGCGGGCGATGGACACCAAGACGCTCTCGGAGGCGCGCGCCGTCTATACCATCTCGAAGAACACCGCCGACCGCCTGCGGCGCTGGAACGGCCTGGCGGCCGAGGTCCTCTACCCGCCGCCGCGGCTCGCCGCCCGCTGCCGGCCAGGCGAGAGCGGCGACTACGTCCTGGCGGTGGGACGCCTGGACGAGCTCAAGCGCTTCGATCTCCTGCTGCGGGCGATGGCCGAGACCCGGACGCCGGTGCGCTGCCGGATCGCCGGCAGCGGACCGGAGCTCGAGGCGCTGCGGTCGCTGGCGGCGCGGCTGGGGGTCGCAGACCGCGTCGAGATCCCCGGCTGGGTCGACGACGAGCGCCTGATCGAGCTCTACTCCGGCTGCCTGGCGGTCTTCTATGCCCCCTACGACGAGGACTACGGCTACGTGACGGTCGAGGCCTTCAAGTGCGGCAAGCCGGTGCTGACCGCGGCCGACTCGGGGGGCGTGCTCGAGTTCGTCGCGGACGGCGGCAACGGCTTCGTCGTGCCGCCCGGCGACCCCGGCGCGCTCGCTGCCCGCATCGACCTCCTCTACCGCGACCGCGAGCGGGCGCGCGCCCTGGGGGCCGCCGGAGCGGCGGCCGTCGCCGGCATCGACTGGGACCGCGTCATCGCCAAGCTCACCGGATGAATCCCATGCGGGTCGCCTACTACAGCCCCCTGCCGCCGATGCGGTCGGGGATCGCCGACTACAGCGCCGAGCTCCTGCCGCAGCTGGCGAACCACCTGGAGATCGAGCTCATCGCCGACGACCCCCACCGGGTCGTCCCCGAGCTCGCCGACCGCTTCCCCCTGCACGCGGCCCGCGAGCTGCCCACCCTCGCCGCCCAGGGGCGCTTCGACCTCCTCCTCTACCAGCTCGGCAACAGCGCCGACTTCCACGGCCGCATCTACGAGACCCTCCTCGAGCATCCCGGAGTGGTCGTGCTCCACGAGTTCGTGCTCCACCACCTGGTGCGGTCGCTCACCCTGGACCGCGGGGACGCCGCCGGCTACCTCGAGGCCCTGCGCTACGCCTACGGCCGCTCCGGCCTGGCGCTGGGGCGCCGCTGCCTGGCGACCGGCATCCCGCTCGACGTCTGGAGCTACCCGCTCTTCGAGCGCGCCGTGGACGCCGGCCTGGGGACCATCGTCCACAACGAGACGACGCGGCGCCGCGTGCTGCGGAGCCGGCCGCTGGCGCGGGTCGCCACGATCCCCCATCACCTGAGCCTCGCTGGCCTGCCGTCCGATCTCTCGCCGGCCGCCGCCCGCGCCTCGCTGGGGCTGCCAGGCGGCGCCTTCCTCATCGCCTCCTTCGGCTTCATCACCCCCGTCAAGCGCCTGGAGGTGACGCTCCGCGCCTTCGCCCGCTTCCGGCGTGAGTTTCCCGACTCGCTCTATCTCCTGGTGGGCGACGCCTCCCCCTACTACGACCTCGACGCCGTCCTGAAGCCCGGGCTGCGGGAGGGTGTCGTGCGCCTCGGCCACACCCGGCTGGAGCAGTTCCTCCGCACCATGGTCGCCGTGGATGTGGCCCTCAACTTACGCTATCCGTCGGCTGGCGAGACCTCGGGGACCCTCATCCGGCTCCTCGGCCTGGGCAAGCCGGTGGTCGTCAGCGACGACGGGTCGTTCGCCGAGATCCCCGCCGGTTGCTGCGCCAAGGTGCCGCTCGACGAGACGGAGGAGGAGGTGCTCTTGGGTTACCTCCGCCGGCTGGCGGCCGACGAGCCGCTGCGGCGGGAGATGGGAGAGAACGCCCGGCGGCACGTCGCCGCCCACCATACGTTGGAGGGATCGGCGCGCCGCTACGCCGAGTTCCTGCAGCAGGTCGCGGCGGCCGCGCCCGCGCCCTTCCGCCCGGTGCCGCCCCTCGCCCCCTACCCGCCGGAGGACGTGCTCACCGAGCTCGTCGCCGACCTCGCCGCCGAGGCCTCCGACCTCGGGATCGGCGAAGGAGAAGAGGACCTGCTCCGGGGCCTGGCGGAGGAGCTGGTGGATCTCGATCTCGATCGCGCGGGGAAGGGGTCATGAGGGCGCGCCTGGCGCCGGCCGTCGCTCTCCTGGCGATCCTCCTCCTCGCCGGTTACATCTACTTTTGGTACTGGCCGCGCGAGCGGCCGGCGGCCCCGGAGGCGGACGGCTCGCTGGCGCGGGCCATGGCGGCCGGCGGCTTCGACGCCTGCTTCTGGGCTCCTTTCCCGCACCAGAACCTGGGTGTCCTCGGCCGTGCGTTGGGAGACTGGCGAGGCTACCTCGACGCCGCGGCCCGGGTCGCCGGCCTGCCGCCGCCCTCCATCCCCGCCTTCGGCCCCTTCGCTGTCCCACCGGCGCGCGACATCGCTGCCTGCTCCGACGCCGCCGGCGGGCGCCTAGTGGTGTCGGCGCGCATCTACCCGGCCCTTGCCGTCATCGCCAAGGCGGCCGGCCGCCTCGCCGGCAACCCCTGGCTGGCCGGCGGAGACGTGGAGGGCGAGAGGCGACCGACGCGGGTCTCCTGGGAGAGCAGCCGGTGGACGGTCACCGTGGGCGGGGGCAGTGAAGAGGCGAGTTCCTCCGCCGCGCCTCCTCCTCTCTCGGCCCTTCCTCCCGGCCTTGCGGTCGTCCTCCTCGAGCGCGCCGCCGGCAGCTTCCCGGCCGGCTCCTACCTGCTGCGGCGCCCGCCGGGAGACTCCGCGGACCTCGAGCTCGCCCTCGCGGGCGAAACCGGCAGTGAAGCAGCGCCTTTCGAGCCGGACCTCGGCGCCTCGCCGCCGGTGCTGCTGGCGACGGCCGGTCCGGAGGGCGGCAAGCCGGCCGCCGCGTTCGCGCTCTTTCCCGCCGTCTCGCACGGCTCGTTCGACCTCCCCGGCGCGGCGGTCTTCCACCCGCCGGGCGGCGCCGAGCGTTGGCCGCTCCCCGCCCAGGGGCTCCTCGGCCTCTTGGGCGGCCTGCCGCGGGGGGGCGCCGCGGGTTGGTCGATCGTCGCCTTCGACTCCGCCAGCCTGGGACGGGCGGTGGCGCTGGCTCCGGCGCTGGCGCGCCTGCTCCCGCCGGCGGCCACGCCTCCGGCCGGTCCCTCCCGGGCGCTTCGCCTGGGGATCTGGCTGCGGCCGGCGCCCGCCCTCCGCCTGGTCGCGGATCTGCGGAAAATCTGCGAGCAGGTCCCGCTGGTCGAGCGCCGGCAGGTGCAGCGCTTCCGCGATTGGGAGGCGCTCTTGACGCCCCTCGCCCGCTGCCGGCGGGCCGCCCTCCTGGCGGCCGGTCCGCCGGAGTCGTTCGCCGTTCGGCTCTCCGGCTGCGATTGACAGCGGTACCTGATTCCAATAGCTTACGCGTTTGGCTCGGTTGGAGGTTCGCATGCGGATTTGGCTCGATCAGGTACGCGACGAACCTTTCAGCTGGGATGAGACGGAGAGGATCGCACCCGAGTCGCTGGACCGCCCCGAGCTGCTCGAGCTGGGGCCGGTCCACTGGCGCGGCCAGGTGGTTTTTGCCGACCCCGGGTATTTCCTGCGGGCGCACCTCTCCTACGGGCAGGCCCTGGGCTGCATCCGCTGCCTGAAGACCACCGCCAAGCCGGTGAGCTCGGAGGTCGAGCTGATGATCCTGGTGGATCGGCTCGGGGAGCCGGGGGGCGAGCACGCGCTGCACGAGAGCGACATGGGCATTCTCTACGTGGCCGACGAGGTCCTGGAGACGCGGCCCATCCTCCTCGAACAGCTCCAGCTCAACATCCCCATGAAGCCGCTCTGCCGCGACGACTGCCGCGGCCTCTGCCCGGTCTGCGGGATCGACCGCAACACCGGCACCTGCTCCTGCGCGGAGCGGACGGTCGATCCCCGCTGGGCGGGGTTGGCCGGGCTCAAGGATCGTCTGGACGAGAAGGACTGAAACCACTCACAGAAGAGGCTGACGACCATGCCGAACCCCAAACGCCGCCACTCGAAGGCCCGCCGCGACCGCCGGCGCGCTCACGACGCCCTCGCTCAACCGGCCACCTCCACCTGCCCCAACTGCGGCGAAGCCAAGATCCCGCACCGCGCCTGCGGGAAGTGCGGCTACTACCGCGGCCGCCAGGTCATCGAGGGCAAAGAGACCTAGGCCGGCGCGGCCCGGGATCCGGGCAAGAAGCTTCCTGATCGTGCGGATCGCCGTCGACGCCATGGGGGGGGATTTCGCGCCGCAATGCGCGGTGGAGGGAGCCGTCCGCGCGGCGCGCGAAGACGGCGCCTCGATCCTCCTGGTGGGGGCGCGGACGCGGATCGAGGCGGAGCTGGGCCGGCTGGGAGGCCTCCGCGGCGAGCTCGTGGACCGCATCGAGATCGTCCACGCGGAAGAGGTCGTCGGCATGGACGAGCCGGCGATCACCCCCATCCGCAAGAAACGCCGCTCCTCGATCCGCCTGGCGGCCGAGCTGGTCAAGGAGGGGCGCGCCCAGGCGATGGTGACCGCCGGCAACACCGGCGCGACGATGATCGCCGCCAAGATGGTGATCGGTACCATCCCCGGCGTCGACCGGCCGGCGCTCGCCGCCGTCCTGCCCAACGCGGGCGGGCGGACCGTCCTCCTGGACGTCGGCGCCAACGTCGACACCAAGCCGACCCAGCTGCGGCAGTTCGCGGTCATGGGCCACTTCTACGCCCAGGAAGTGATCGGCACCCCCTTTCCGCGCATCGGCCTGATGTCGATCGGCGAGGAGGAGGGCAAGGGGACCGACTTGACCCGCGAGGTCTTCAAGGTGCTGCAGAAGACGGGCCTCAACTTCCTCGGCAACGTCGAGGGGCGGGACGTCTTCAACGGCACGGTGGACGTCATCGTCTGCGACGGCTTCGTCGGCAACGTGATCTTGAAGAGCGCCGAGTCGCTGGCGGAGCTCTTCGGCAAGATGCTCCGCGAGGAGCTCTCGCGCACCGGCCGCACCCGGGCCGGCTATCTGCTCGCCAAGCCCGCCTTCGTCCGCTTCCGCACCCGCACGGACTATAGCGAGTACGGCGCCGCCCCCCTCCTGGGAATCAACGGCGGCTGCTTCATCGGCCACGGGCGTTCCAACGCGCGGGCCGTGCAGAACGCCATCCGGCGCGCCGTCGAGTTCTCGGCCGCCCAAGTGCACGTCAAGATCCGCTCCAAGGTCGCCGAGCTGCAGAGCCAGGAGGACCGGCTCTTCCGCGAGGGCGGCGCGGGCGGCGCCAAGGAGATCTCGGCCGGATGAGAGGACGCATCCTGGGGACCGGCATGTCGGTGCCGGAGAAGGTGTTGACCAACGCCGACCTGGAGAAGATGGTCGACACCACCGACCAGTGGATTCTGTCCCGCTCGGGGATCCGGGAGCGCCGCATCGCCGGGCCCCACGAGTCGCTCTCCTCGTTCGCCGTGCCGGCGGCGGAGAACGCCCTGGAGATGGCCGGGGTGCGGGGCGCCGACGTCGACGTGGTGATCTGCGCCACGGTGACGCCGGACATGCCGTTCCCCGCCACCGCCAACCTGATTCAGCACCGCATCGGCGCCACCCGCGCCGCTTCCTTCGACCTCTCCGCCGGCTGCACCGGTTTCGTCTACGCCCTGGGCGTCGGCGAGCAGTTCATCGAGAGCGGCTGGGCGAAGACCGTCCTGGTGGTGGGGGGCGAGGTGCTGTCGAAGATCGTCGACTGGACCGACCGCGGCACCTGCGTCCTCTTCGGCGACGGCGCCGGGGCCGTGCTGCTGCAGGCGCAGGCGGACGACTCGCGGGGGGTGCTGGCGAGCGCCATGCACAGCGACGGCTCGCTCGCCGACCTCATCTACCTTCCCGGCGGCGGCAGCAAGCACCCGCCCTCGCGCGAGCTCTACGACAGCGGCCTCGCGTTCATCAAGATGCGCGGCAACGAGACCTTCAAGATCGCCGTGCGCTCGCTCGCCGAGGTGAGCGACGAGGTGCTGATCCGCTGCGGCCTCGCCCACCAGGACGTCGCCTGGTTCATCCCTCACCAGGCGAACCGGCGGATCATCGACGCCGTGGGCGAGCGCCTGGAGATCCGCGAGGGCCATACCTACGTCAACATCGAGCGCTACGGCAACACCTCGGCCGCCTCGATCCCCATCGGCCTCGACGAGCTCAACCGCGCCGGCCGCATCGCTCAAGGCGACATCCTGCTCTTCTCCGCCTTCGGGGCCGGCCTCACCTGGGGCGCCTCGGTGGTGCGCTGGTGAGCACCGCCTTCGTCTTCCCCGGCCAGGGGTCGCAGAAGGTGGGGATGGGAAAGGCGTGGGCGGAGGCCTCGGAAGGCTCCCGGCGGGCCTTCGAGGAGGCCGACGCGGCGCTCGGCTTCCCCCTCTCCCGGCTCTGCTGGGAGGGGCCGGAGGAGGAGCTGGGCCTGACTGCCAATACCCAACCGGCCCTCCTCGCGGCCTCGATCGCCGTCTACCGCGGCGTGGCTGGCGTCATCGGCGCGGCCGAGGCTGCCGGCCCCGACTTCGCGCCGGTCGCCATGGCCGGCCACAGCCTGGGCGAGTACTCGGCGCTGGTGGCCGCCGGCGCGCTCGACTTCGCGGAGGCGCTCCACCTGGTGCGCCGGCGCGGCGAGCTGATGCAGGAGGCGGTGCCGGTGGGGCAGGGGGCGATGGCCGCGGTCATCGGCCTGGAAGCGGAAGCGGTGGCGGCGCTGGCCGCCGAGGCCGCGGGGGACGGGCAGGAGGTCTGCGCCGTCGCCAACCTGAACGGGCCGGCGCAGACCGTGCTCGCCGGCCACAAGGAGGCGATCGACCGCGCCGTCGCCCTGGCGCGGGAACGGGGGGCGAAGAAGGCGACGCTCCTGGCCGTCTCCGCACCCTTCCACTCGCCGCTGATGCGGCCGGCGCGCGAGGCCATGGCGGGGCTCCTCGAGCGCGCCTCTTTTCGCGACCCGCGGGTGCCGGTCGTCACCAACGTGGACGCCGCTCCGGTGACCACCGCCGCCGCCGCCCGCGACGCGCTGGTGCGGCAGATCGACAGCCCGGTGCGCTGGGCGGAATCGGTCCTCTGGATGGCGGAGCGCGCCGGGGTGGGGACCTTCCTCGAGGTCGGCCCGGGGACCGTGCTCACGGGGCTCAACCGGCGGATCGTCCCCGGCACCCTCTGCGCCGGGCTCGGAGATCCCGACCTCCTGAGGAAGTTCCTCTCGATGGGGGTGCCGGCGGGGGTGGGGCAGGAGGGCGGGGGATGATGAGGCTGGACGGCAGGACGGCCCTGGTGACGGGAGCCTCGCAGGGAATCGGCGAGGCGGTGGCGCGGCTCCTCGCCGCCCAGGGGGCCAAGGTGGTGCTGGCGGCGCGCAACGCGGAGAGGTTGGGCGTGCTGGCGAGAGAGATCGCCGCCGCCGGCGGCCAGGCCCTGCCGCTCGTCCTGGACGTCTCGCGGCCGGAGGAGGTCGGGCCGGCGCTGAAGGGGCTGCCGGCCGACTTCGCGGAGATCGATGTCCTCGTCAACAACGCCGGCATCACCGCCGACAACCTCCTGGCGCGGATGAGCCTGGAGGACTGGGAGCGGGTGCTGCGCACCAACCTGACGGGCGCCTTCGCCCTCACCCGCGAGGTGGTGCGCGGCATGATGCGGCGCCGTTGGGGACGGGTGATCTCGGTCTCCTCGGTGGTGGGGATGATGGGCAATGCCGGCCAGGCCAACTACGCAGCCGCCAAGGCCGGCCTCATCGGCTTCAGCAAGTCGCTTGCCCGCGAGCTGGGGAGCCGCAACATCACCGTCAACGTGGTGGCCCCCGGCTACGTCGAGACCGCCATGACCGCGGGGCTGCCGGAGTCGAGCCGGGAAGAGCTCGCCGGGGCCATCGCGTTGAAGCGCCTGGGAACGGTCGCCGACGTGGCCTGGGCGGTGCTGTTCCTGGCCAGCGAAGAGGCGGGTTACGTCACCGGCCACACCCTGAACGTCTCGGGGGGGTTGTACATCTGACGGCGATCCAATCCAATGGACTCCGGCGCGCGCTTTGTGCTAGAACCGGGGCCGCATGAATCTCGAAAAGGAGGAGGGAGACCGATGGCGGTAGCAGACAAGGTCAAGAGCATCATCGTGGAGCAGCTCGGGGTGGATGCCGACGAGGTGACGATGGATGCCAGCTTCACCGACGACCTGGGGGCGGACTCGCTCGATATCGTCGAGCTGGTGATGGCCTTCGAGGAGGAGTTCGGCATCGAGATTCCCGACGAAGAGGCCGAGAAGATCAGCAACGTCAAGGAAGCCGTCCAGTACATCGAGCAGAACGCCGGCGACCAGAACTAGAGCCGCCAGCGACCACCCACAACCGCTCCCTAACCGTCCCCATCCGATTCCAAACATCTTGCGTTCCCCAGTGCGCCGCCGCGTCGCCGTCACCGGAGTCGGCCTGGTGTCCCCGCTGGGGGTCGGGACGGCGGAGAACTGGCGCGCGCTCATGGAGGGCGAGAGCGGCATCGGCCCGATCACCCGCTTCGACGTCGCGGAGTACCCCTGCCGGATCGCCGGCGAGGTCAAGGGCTTCGATCCCCGCAACTACGTCGACAAGAAGGACGTCAAGAAGAGCGATCTCTTCATCCACTACGCCCTGGCCGCCACCCGCTTCGCGGTGGACGATTCGGGGTTGGTGATCGACGAGAGGAACTCCGAGCGGGTGGGGGTCATCATCGGCTCGGGGATGGGCGGCCTGCCGCTCATTGAGACGATGCACAAGATCCTGACCGAGAAGGGACCGAACCGGGTCTCGCCTTTCTTCATCCCGGCTTTGATCGTCAACATGGCGGCCGGGCAGGTCTCCATCCACTACGGCGCGCGCGGTCCCAACACTTCTCCCGCCACCGCCTGCACCACCGGCCTCCACGCCGTGGGCGACGCCTTCCGGGTGATCCAGATGGGGGATGCCGACGCCATGATCGCCGGCGGCGCAGAGGCGGTGATCGGCCCCCTGGCGCTGGCGGGGTTCTGCGCCATGCGGGCGTTGTCGACCCGCAACGACGACCCGGCGCACGCCAGCCGGCCTTGGGACGCCGACCGCGACGGCTTCGTCATGAGCGAGGGAGCGGGGATCGTCGTGCTCGAGGAGCTGGAGTCGGCGCGCCGGCGGGGAGCGCCCATCTATGCCGAGATGATCGGCTACGGCATGAGCGCCGACGCCTACCACCTCTCGGCGCCGCACCCGGAAGGGGATGGGGCGGTGCGCTGTATGCGGGCGGCTATCGAGGACGCCGACATCGCCCGCGAGGACATCGGCTACATCAACGCCCACGGCACCTCGACGCCGCTGGGCGACCTCTCCGAGGTCCACGCCGTCAAGCGGCTGTTCGGCGACCACGCCTACAAGCTGGCGGTCTCCTCGACCAAGTCGCAGACCGGCCATCTGCTCGGCGCGGCGGGCGGCTTGGAGACCGGCCTGCTCGCCCTCGCCATCCATCATCAGGTACTCCCCGCCACCATGAACCTCGACCATCCCGGCGAGGGCTGCGATCTCGACTTCGTCCCCCACCACCCCCGTCCGGCCCGCCTCGACTACGGCATCACCAACTCCTTCGGCTTCGGCGGCACGAACGCGACGGTGGTGATGAAGCGTTACAGCGGCGATTGAGGCGAAGAGGTGGCGAGCCGCCGCTCCCGGCGCGCCAGCAGCTCCTCGTAGCGCTGGCGGCGCTTTCTCCCCATCCAGAACGGCGGCACGAACATGAGGATCGCCAAGAGCACCGAGACCACGGCGAGGTGTAGGTAGACCCGCGAGCGCTCGGGTCCGGCGGCCTGGAGGAGCGCGGCCGTGAAGTAGGTGTAGAGGACGTTGGGCACCGTGAGCCCGAGGGCGGTGGTGGCGAGGAAGGCGGCGGGGCGGACTCCGGCCAGGGCGGCGCAGTAGTTGACGAGGGCGAAAGGAAGGGGGAGGAAGCGCACCCCCACCAGCCCCCAGAAACCCCGGCGGGAAACCTCCCGCTCCACCCGTTTCAGCTTCCTGCCGCCGATCTGGACGACGAAGTCGCGCCCCAGGGCGCGGCCGAGGAAGTAGGTCACGGTGCCGCCCAGGAAAGTGCCGAGGAGGTTGTAGATCGAGCCCCAGACGGCCCCGAAGACGATCCCTCCGGCGATCATCATCGGGCTCGCCGGGGTCCCCAGCGGGCAGAGGACGACATAGGCCAGGAGGAGCGCCAAAGGCGCCCACCAGGCCTGCCGCAGCCACTCCCGCGAGGCCATCAGGGTGTGCTCGTTCAGGTACCCCTTGAGCGGCGTCAGGCGCAGGACGGCGGCGCCGACGACGAAGAGGCCGAGCAGGATGAGGAAGCGGACGAGAGCCTGCCGAGGCACCCGTCGCGCCGGCCGCGGGAGGGGGGAGACGGTCAAGGGGCCTTGGGGTCTGGGCTCGCCGGGCCGGCCGCGTCGGTGGGCGGGTCCAGGAGGAGGAATTCCCGCAGGTGACGGTCGAGGATCTCCTGGGAGCCGGGGTCCATGAAGTTCAGCCGCAGCTCGTTGATCACCATCACCTCCGCCCGCTGCCATTCCGCCCAGCAGTCGGCGCAGGAGCGCGCCTGGATCTCCTTGCCGAGCGCCCCGTAGAGGGGCGGCTTGGCGAGCGCGGGGGCGTCTGGACGGCCGCAGCGGGAGCAGGTGACGGTGGCGGGCAAGGGTGGAAAGGCTCCGGGCGGATTCTACACGCGGGCCGGCGCGGGCCGCGCCAGGGCGCCGCGGAAGTAGGCGATGGTCGCCTCGAGGCCCTGGGCGAGCGACACCTTGGGCTCCCAGCCGAGGAGCGTCCTGGCGAGGGTGATGTCGGGCTGCCGGGTCTTGGGATCGTCGACCGGCAGCGGCTGGAAGACGATGGAGCTCTTGCTCCCGGTCTGCTCGCGGATCGCCTGGGCGAACTGGAGGATGGTCATCTCGTGCGGGTTGCCAATGTTGACCGGGGTCGCGACGTCGGAGCGGAGCAGCCGGTAGATCCCCTCGACGAGGTCGTCGACGTAGCAGAAGGAGCGGGTCTGTCCGCCGTCGCCGAAGACGGTCATCGGCTCGCCGGTCAGCGCCTGCTGGACGAAGGCCGGCACCACCCGCCCGTCCTTGAGGCGCATGCGCGGGCCGTAGGTGTTGAAGATGCGGACGATCCGCACCTCCAGGCCGTGAGTCCGGTGGTAGGCCATCGCCATCGCCTCGGCGAAGCGCTTGGCCTCGTCATAGACGCCGCGCGGGCCGACCGGGTTGACGTTGCCCCAGTAGGTCTCCGGCTGCGGGTGGATGAGCGGGTCGCCGTAGACCTCCGAGGTCGAGGCCAGGAGGTAGCGCGCCCGCTTCGCCTTGGCGAGGCCCAGGGTGTTGTGGGTGCCCAGCGAGCCGACCTTGAGCGTCTGGATGGGGAGCTCCAGGTAGTCGATCGGCGAGGCCGGGGAGGCGAAGTGGAGGACGAAATCGACCTCCCCCTCGATCTCGAACGGCCGGCTGACGTCGTGTTCCCGGAAGTGGAAGTCGTCCCGCGCCAACAGGTGCTCGAGGTTCTCCTTGCTCCCGGTCACCAGGTTGTCGACGCAGGTGACGCGGTGGCCTTGGGAGAGCAGGCGCTCGCAGAGGTGGGAACCCAGGAAGCCGGCGCCGCCGGTGATGAGCGCGTGGCTCATGAAACCGCCGCTCCGCGCCGGCTCTTCCCGGCCCCCTTCTCGGGACGGCGCTCCGGACGCCCGTCGGGGCGGCCGACCGAGACGTACTCGAACCTCTCCGCCGCCATCTTCTCGGGCTCGTAGAGGTTGCGCAGGTCGATCACCAGCGGCCGCTTCATCAGCCGCCGCAGGCGCGGCAGCTCGAGCTTGCGGAACTGGTTCCACTCGGTGAGGATGACGAGGGCGTCCGCGCCGGTGGCGGCCTGGTAGGCGTCGGCGCAGAACCGCGCCTCCGGAAAGAGCGAACGGCAGGCGTCCATCGCCTCGGGATCGAAGGCGCAGACCTGGGCGCCGGCGTCGATCAGGCCGCGGACGATGGGCAGCGCCGGCGACTCGCGGATGTCGTCGGTGTCGGGCTTGAAAGACAGCCCCAGCACGGCGATCCGGCGGCCGGCGCAGCCCCCCATGGCCTGCTCGATCTTGCCCACCATGCGACGCTTGGTCGCCTCGTTGACCTCGAGGACGGCCTCGATGATGCGGAAGCGCTGGCCCTGGTCGCGGGCGATCTGCGCCACCGCGCGGGTGTCCTTGGGGAAGCAGGAGCCGCCGAAGCCGGGGCCGGGGTGGAGGAACTTGGGGCCGATCCGGCTGTCCAGTCCCATGCCGCGCGAGACCACCTCGACGTTGGCGCCCAGCGCCTCGCAGAGCTCCGCCACCTCGTTGATGAAGGAGATCTTGACCGCCAGGAAGCCGTTCGAGGCGTACTTGATGAGCTCGGCGCTCTCGACGTCGGTGATGACGAAAGGGACGTCGGCGGCGGCGAGCGGCGAATAGACGTCGAGCATGAGCTCGATCGCCTGGCTGTCGCGGCTGCCGATCACCACCCGGTCCGGGTGCATGAAGTCGTCGATCGCCGAGCCTTCGCGCAGGAACTCGGGGTTCGAGACGACGGCGAACTTGTGCTTGTCGTCGGTGCCGGCGCGGACGATCTCCTCGATCATCTTGCCGGTGCCGATCGGCACCGTGCTCTTGGTGACGATGACCTTGTAGCCGTTCAGGTGGGAGGCGATGGAGGAGGCCACCTCGCGGATGAAGGTCAAGTCGGCGGAGCCGTCCGGCAGCGGCGGCGTGCCGACGGCGATGAAGATGGCCGCGGCCTCCTCGATCGCCGGTCCCAGCTCGGTCGAGAAGCAGAGGCGTCCCTCGTCCATGTTCTTGCGCACCAGGGTCTTCAATCCCGGCTCGTAGATGGGGACCAGGCCCTGCGCGAGGGCCTCCACCTTGGCGCGGTCCTTGTCGACGCCCACCACGTGCATGCCGAAGTCCGCCAGGCAGGCGCCTGTCACGAGACCCACATACCCGCTGCCGATGACGCAGATCTTCATCGCTCGAACGCTCTCGATTCTTGCGCTTCCCGATACCAGGACACGAAGCGGCGCAGGCCCTCGCGGATCGGTACCTTGGGGGAGTAGTTCAGGAGCCGGGCGGCCTTGCGGACGTCGGCGTAGGTGACGGGAACGTCCCCGGGCTGAGCGGGAAGATATTCGATGCGCGGCTCGACGGCAAGCTCGGCGGCCAGGAGGCGCACGAGATCCGCCAGCGACGTGGTGTCGGCGCCGCCCAGGTTGAGGATCTCGAAGCCGGGCCCGAGGTCGAGCGTCGCCAGGAGGCCGTCGACGATGTCGTCGACGTAGGTGTAGTCGCGCCGGCTCGAGCCGTCGCCGTACATCGGCACGATGGCGCCGCGGTAGAGGAGGTCGGTGAACTTGTGGATCGCCATCTCCGGCCGTTGGGCCGGGCCGTAAACGGTGAAGAAGCGCAGGCAGGCCGTACGCAGGCCGTAGAGATGGTGGTAGTTGTAGCAGAGCAGCTCGCCGGCGCGCTTGGTCGTGGCGTAGGGGCTGATCGGCTGGTCCACGGCGTCGTCCTCGGCGAAGGGGATCTTCTCGTTGATGCCGTAGACCGACGAGGAGGAGCCGAAGAGGAAGAGGTCGGGCCCGTGGCGGCGGGCGGCTTCGAGGAGGCGGAGGGTGCCGATGCAGTTGACGTCCTCGTAGAGGATCGGCTCGCGCAGGCTGGGGCGCACCCCCGCCCGCGCCGCCAGGTGCACGACGGCGTCGAAGCGGCCGTCGGCGAACAGGCCATCGACGAGCGCTTCGTCGCGGATGTCCCCCTCGACCAAGCGGTAGTCGGACCGCGGCAGGAGGGGCGCCACGTTGCCGCGCTTGCGCGCCGGATCGTAGAAGTCGTTGAAGTCGTCGAGCACGGTCACCCGGTCGCCGCGGGCGAGCAGCCGGCGCGTCAGGTGCGAGCCGATGAAGCCGGCGCCGCCGGTCACCAGGACGTGGGAGGCCATGGGGATCAGACCGATGGCGGTCCGGCGGGAGGAGGCGGAGGCGATGGGGGTGGAGCGTTCGGGGGCGCGGCCGGCGGCTGGGTGTCCGGAGGCGTCGGCGGGGTAGGGGAGGTCGTCGGGCTGGCCGGGGCCGGCGAGGCAGGCGCCGCCCCCTCTCCCTGCCGCACCGTCTCCTGGTACCGCTTCTTGATCCCCGCCTGCTGGCGGCTGCGGATGAGCCAGCGCAGCATCCAGGAGTCGTTGACCCCGACGACGACGTCGTTGACCGCGTCGTAGATCTTGGGATCGTTGATGAGCTGCGCGGCGGTCCCCTTGCCGCTGTCGAGTTTCGTCGCCACCGAGTCGAGGCGGCGCACGATGTCGTGCAGCTCGGTGGTGACCTCCTGCCCGTACTGCGGGTCGTTGACCAGGCGCGGCAGGAGGCCCTGGCCCGCCTCGAGGCTGCCGGTGAACTTCCGCAGGTCTGCCGCCACCTGGTTGAGGTTGGCGATCGTCTGGTCGTAGCCTCGCCGCGTCGCGGGATCGTTCAGCAGGCCGGGCAGGAGCCCTTGGCCGGTCTTCGCCGTGGCGAGCACGGACTCGAGGCTGGCGACCGAGCCGGCCAGGCGGTCGGCGAGCTGGCGGTCCTTCAGCAGGCGGGGGAGGGCGCCGTCGCCGTGCTCGACCTCGTTGGCGATGCGGTTGACCGCGTCGAGGGTCGAGAAGAGCGAGCCTTTCATCTTCTCTCCCGAGGCGGAGTTGGTGGTCAGCTCGCCGATCAAGCCCTGCCCCTGGTCGATCCGTCCCAGGATGTTCTTCAGCTGGAACGAGATGGTGGAGACGTTGTCCATCACGTCCTCGCCCGAGGCGATGAGGGCGTCGACGTTGGTGGCGGGGGCCGTCGGCACCTGACCCTCGGCGGGGATGACGGGGAAGGCGGGGGAGCCGGAGGTGAGCTCCACGTAGCGGTCGCCCAGGAGGCCCAGGGTCTTGATCCGCGCCCGGGTGTCGGCCCGCACGCGCTCGCCATAGCGGCGGTCGACGCTGATCCAGACGCGGATGAACTTGCGGGAGGGATCGGGGGGCAGGATCACCTGGTGGACGGCGCCGACGCTGACGCCGTCGAGCTCGACGGGGTTGCCCGGTTTGATCCCGCTGACGGACTGGAAGTCGATGAAGTAGCGGCTCTTGCGAGTGAAGAGGTTGTTCTCCTTGCCGATCAAGAAGGTGCCGGCGGCGAGGATGGCCAGCGCCACGAGGATCACCAGCCCCACCCGCGCCTCGCTGCCCCTAGGCGGCATCCGCGTCCTCCTCGCGTCCGGCCAGGAAGTCGACGAAAAGAGGGTCCTCGCAACGGCCGGCGGCCTCCCAGTCGCCCACGAAGGCGAAGCGTCCGTTGGCCAGGAAGGCCACGCGGTCGCCCACCCGGCGGGCGAGGGCGATGTCGTGGGTGACGACGACGGCGGTCTTGCCGAGCTCCTCCTGGATGTTGCGGATGAGCTTGCCGATGGTCGCCGAGGTCATCGGGTCGAGCCCCGTGGTGGGCTCGTCGAAGAGCACCGCCTCGGGATCGAGGGCGAGCGAGCGGGCGAGCGCCACGCGCTTCTTCATGCCGCCGGAGAGGTCGGAGGGCATCTTCTCCTCGACGTCCTTCAGGCGCACCATGGCCAGCTTCTCGCGTACCTTGGCGCCGATGGCGTCGCCGTCCAGGTCGGTGTGCTCGCGGAGCGGGAAGGCCAGGTTGTCGAAGACGTTCATGGAGTCGAAGAGGGCGCCGCCCTGGAACAGCATGGCGACCCGCCGCCGCAGCGCCAGGAGGTCCTTCTCCGCCAGGCGGGAGATGTCGGTGCCGTCGAAGACGACGGTCCCCGCGTCCGGCTGCTCGAGGCCGTCGAGCAGGCGCAGGGTGACGCTCTTGCCGCTTCCCGAGCGCCCGAGGATGACCAGGCACTCGCCGCGCTGGACCTCGAAGTCGATGCCGTCGAGGACGACCCGGTCGCCGTAGCCCTTGACCAGGCCGCGGACCTCGTAGAGCGCGCTTGGAGCAATGGGCGCGGTCGAGCTCATGGCACCAGGTAGAACAGCTTGGTGAGGAAGAAGTCGGACACCAGGACGAGGATCGCGGTGAGCACCACCGTGTTGGTGGTGGCGCGGCCGACGCCGTCGGCCCCGCCGCGGGTATGGAGGCCATTGTAGCATCCGACGATGGCGATGAAATACGCGAAGAAAAAGGACTTGCCGATGCCGCTGGCGACGTCGGCGAGCTTGAGCGAGGAGAGGACGTCGTTGAGGTAGAGGGCCGGCGGCAGGTCGAGCTGGAGGACTGCGACGATCAGGCCTCCTAGGATGCCCAGGGCGTCGCCGATCACCGTCAGGGCGGGCAGCATCACCAGAGTGGCGATGAGCTTGGGGACGACCAGCTTCTTGACCGGATCGGCTGCCATCGAGCGCAGGGCGTCGATCTGCTCGGTGACCTTCATGGTGCCGATCTCGGCGGTCATCCCGGCGCCGATGCGGCCGCCGACGATCAGCGCGGTCAGCACCGGCCCCAGCTCGCGGACGAGCGACTTCGAGACCACCGAGCCGATGTAGTACTTGATTCCCAGGCTGGGAAGGCTGAGCGCGGTCTGCAGCGCCATTACCATGCCGGTGAAGATGGTGGTGACGCCGGCGACCCCCACCGATCGTACGCCGATCTGCTCCATCTGCACCACCCAGAGGTCGACCTCGTAGGGGGGCCGGACGAGGGCGCCGAACGCCTGCCAGGTGAGCAGGCCGAGCTCGCCGGTCGTCTGGTTGACCTGGCGCAGCTTCACCGGCGGATGGGCAGCCAGAAGAGGGCATGGGAGAGCCCGAGCCCCAGATCGGCCGCCGCCAGCGGATAGAGGCCGGAGAGGCCGCCGCCGGTCAGTGCCGCGGCGAAAAAGGCGAGGGCGCCGGCGATGCGGCCGGCGACCGCCACCGCCACGACGCCGCTGTAGCGGCGTGGGTCGCGGGCGGCGAGGACGTAGAGGGCGGCGAGCATGGCGAGAAGAGTGGCCAGGATCCAGAGGTAGAAGGCCTGCCCGGGCAGCGGCAGGTGGAGCAGGCGGGCGGGCAGCCCCGGCGCCGCCACCATCAGAGCGGCGAAGCCGAGATCGTAGGCCGCCCCCACCAGCAGACTCGCTTCGAGGAGCGCCAAGTAGCGGAAACGGCGAGCGAAACGGGCCGTGACGCTCATGGGGCGGCATTCTAGCAGGGGGCATGCCAGGGCTCGGACGCCAGGGCCGCGGCGGCGGCTCCATTGGGGCCTCGCTCCGCTTCTTCGGGGGCGCGCCCGGATCGTCTGCTACTGCGAAAGCAGGAGGCAGGCGCTGCCAGTCGCTTCGCGAGGCCCAATGGAGCCGCCGCCGCTCCTCTGAGATCCTCGAAATCAGACTGTGGCGACTCCCTCCGGCGGCTAGAATAGGGCGCCTTGTCGACCCTTGAAGATCCCTTCCGCGCCTCCCGTCTCGCCACCGCCGTCGCCACGGTGGCGTGCAACCTCTTCCTCGTCCTCGGTAGCCTGGTGCTCTCGACGCTCGGCCTCTTGGTGGGTTGGCTGCCGCCGCGGACCGTTTGGACCTATACCCTGGCCCGCCTGTGGGCGCGGGGAGTCCTCTCTTCCGGTGCCGTGCGCGTCGAGGCCCACTACGATCCGGCGATCGATCCGGCGGCGAGCTACGTCTTCCTCGCCAACCACCAGAGCCTGTTCGACATCCCCGCCGTAATGGTGACGGCGCCCGGGCAGGTCCGGCTGGTGGCCAAGCGCAGCCTGTTCAAGATCCCCATCTTCGGCTGGTCGATGGCGGCCGGCGGCTTCATTCCGGTCGACCGCGAGGACCGCAGCAGCGCTCGCGAGACCTTCGCTTCCGCGGTGGGCAAGCTCCGGCGGGGCACCTCGATCCTCCTCTTTCCCGAGGGCACCCGCGGCCAGGGGGACCGCCTCCTCCCCTTCCAGCGCGGCGGCCTCCTTCTGGCTCTCAAGAGCGGGCTGCCGATCGTGCCGGTGGGGATCCACGGCACCCGTGCCATCCGCGCGACCGGCAGCCTGGC
>Ga0209626_1000095_pt1 | contig 18763 bp, 14 predicted proteins | sample JacPinW_OM1H0_M2_FD_187962 | JGI IMG/M metagenome (GOLD analysis project Ga0209626, IMG submission 187962) | Forest soil microbial communities from Algoma, Ontario, Canada - Jack Pine, Ontario site 1_JW_OM1H0_M2 (SPAdes) (version 2) | ecosystem: Environmental > Terrestrial > Soil > Boreal... | reverse complement strand
GTGTGGGCGTTTGGTTTTGGACGGACGCCCGCGCGGCGGACAGCTCGGCTGCAGTACCCAGACAGAGCGCGTCCGAGGTGTCTCGATCGGCATGGCCGGGATCTCCTTCGTGGTCAGCCTCGGGCGCGGTGGCAAATCCTTCGCTCTCTCCGCAGGTCCGAAGGTGCTCAGTCATACAATTCCTTCCAAGGCACGGTGGGCCATCAATGGACGGCGGTCCGGGGACCAGGGTGCCCCGGGAGGCCGGGCGCTCAGCGTGGAACGGGACGGAGGGATCGGGCCGCAAGCGGCGGCCAGCTGACGCTCAGGCCGAGACCCTTGGGTCCGCGGGTCCGGGATTTCCGAAAGGGGGGCTGCCCGCGTTCCACGTGGAACCCAACGGGCCTGGGTGGGCCGTCGCCCTCAGGTTGGGGTCGGCGGAGAGAGGACGCATGATGCTTACCGTGTTGCTCTGCGCTGCATCCAGCGCGCGGCGCTTGAGATTCCTCCGGGGCTGGCGCGGGTCTGCGGGGACCACGGCTCGGGAAAGACTTCGCCGCCAAAGATTGTATTTTCTGGCAGGTCTGGACAGATCGTTCCGTATAGGGAAACAGTGAATGGATATTTGGCGTGGACAGAGCCACCTGGGAGTCATTACGGGTCGTTGTCCCTTCTGGACATCCGGGCCTTGGCTTCGGGGACGGCTGCCCCTGCGCGGATCCCTGCTCAGAGGGCAGCCACGACCCGCCGGTCAGCGTTGGTGAGATGAGGACCCATGATCCTCACTGAGCTCACTGTGAGCGGTCTGCGCTGCATCGAGCACGCGGAGCTTGAGATTCCGCCGGGGCTGGCGCTGGTCTGCGGGGACAATGGTTCGGGAAAGACCTCGCTGCTCGAGGCCATGTTTCTGCTCGGTCGGGGCAGGTCGTTCCGCACAAGAAACAGTGAACGCCTCATACGGCGTGGACAGGACCACCTGAGAGTCATTGGACGCGTGGGTGGCCCGTCTGAGTCGGTTCAGGCTCTGGGCTTCGAGGTCACCCGAGACGGCACGTCGGCGAGGATCGGTGGCAGGCCTGCCCAGTCTCTTGCCGAGCTCTCGCACGCCTTCCCGGTCCAGGTCATCGAGCCCGGGGTGCACAAGCTCGTGGAGGAAGGGGGGTACCGCCGACGTCGCTGGATGGACTGGGCGGTGTTCCACGTGGAACCCCATTTCGTGGACACGTGGGTGCGCTACACCCGCGCACTCAAACAACGTAACGCAGCGCTGAAGCTTCAGTCAGATCAGGCGACTGTCTGGGATCCCGAGCTCGCACGCCTGGGCGAAGTCATCGGGGAGTCCCGACGTCGCTTCCTGACTCAGCTCCAGCCCTATTGGCGAGAGGCCGTCGCAGCCTTGAGCGGGCTCGATGTGGAGCTGCACTACATCCGCGGCTGGAGCCACGACCACACGCTGCTGGATGCGCTGGCGTCATCGCGGGCGAGAGACGAGGTTCGATGCCTCACGCACGCGGGTCCCCACCGTGCCGATGTAGCTGTCCGCCTGCACGGTCGCCCGGCACGAGAGGCTCTCTCGCGGGGACAGCAAAAACTGGTCGCGGCCGCCATGACCGTGGCGCAACTGCGGCTTCTGCAGGAGGCGACGCAAACCACTCCGACCCTGCTCCTGGATGACCCGGCGGCGGAGCTCGATGGTGAGCGCCTGGAGCGATTCATCGAGCAGGTGATGAGGTTGCGGTGCCAGCTGATTGTCACTTCGTTGCACGCCGAATCGCGGCTGTTCGGGACGCCGGAACGGACGTTCCGCGTGGAATCCGGGAGGGTGCAACCGGTATAATGTCATGTCACAAAATCGGGTTCCTTCATGGCCGCAGACGACGTCTACGATTCAAGTAAAATCAAAGTCTTAAAGGGTCTTGATGCGGTGCGGAAGCGCCCCGGAATGTACATCGGAGACACCGATGACGGGACCGGGCTGCACCACATGGTGTTCGAGGTCGTCGACAACTCGATCGACGAGTCCCTGGCCGGCCACTGCGACCGCATCGTGGTCACCATCCATGCCGATGAGTCGGTGACCGTCTCGGATAACGGACGCGGCATTCCTGTGGATATCCATCCCGAAGAGGGGCGCTCGGCCGCCGAAGTCATCATGACGGTGCTGCACTCGGGCGGGAAGTTCGACGACAGCTCCTACAAGGTGTCCGGGGGCCTGCACGGTGTGGGCGTGTCGGTCACCAACGCCCTGTCGGATTACCTGCAGCTCAGCATCTCCCGCGACGGCAAACTGCACCGTCAGGAATATCACCTGGGCGTGCCGGCCGCGCCGCTCGCCGTCGTCGGCGAGACGCACGAACGCGGCACCGTGATCCGCTTCAAGCCGAGCTCGCAGATCTTCACCAACATCCAGTTCAACTACGACATTCTTGCAAAGCGCCTGCGTGAGCTGTCATTCCTGAACTCGGGCGTGCGCATCGAGCTCATCGATGAGCGCGAGAACAAATCCGATGTGTTTGCACACGCCGGCGGACTGCAGGCGTTTGTGAAGTACATGAACCGCACCCGCACTCCCGTCCACGAGTCGGTGTTCTGGTTCCGCACCCAGGACGGTGTGGTTTCCGTGGAAGTGGCGTTGCAGTGGAACGACTCCTACCAGGAGAGCATGTTCTGCTACACCAACAACATCCCGCAGAAGGACGGCGGCACACATCTCGCCGGCTTTCGCAGTGCCTTGACGCGCACTCTCAATGACTACGTCGAGAAGGAATTGTCGGGCAAGAAGGACAGGGTCCCGATGACCGGCGACGACGCGCGCGAGGGACTCACCGCGATCCTGTCGGTGAAGCTGCCGGATCCGAAGTTCTCCTCGCAGACCAAGGACAAGTTGGTTTCCTCCGAAGTCAAAGGCGTGGTGGAGAACGCGGTCGGCACGAAACTGCAGGAGTTCCTGCTCGAACACCCGCAGGAAGCGCGCGCCATCGTCGCCAAGATGGTCGAGGCCGCGCGGGCGCGCGAGGCCGCACGCAAAGCGCGCGAGATGACGCGGCGCAAGGGCGCACTGGATGTCGCGGGTTTGCCCGGCAAGCTCGCCGACTGTCAGGAAAAGGATCCGGCGCTGTCGGAGATCTTCATCGTCGAGGGCGACTCCGCCGGCGGCTCCGCCAAGCAGGGCCGCGATCGGCGCACGCAGGCGATCCTGCCCCTCAAGGGCAAGATCCTCAACGTCGAGAGGGCGCGCTTCGACAAGATGTTGTCGTCAGCCGAAGTCGGCACGCTGATCACCGCATTGGGTTGCGGGATCGGCCGCGACGATTTCGATATCAGCAAGCTGCGCTATCACCGCATCCTGTTGATGACGGACGCCGATGTTGACGGAAGCCACATACGGACTCTGCTGCTCACGTTCTTCTACCGGCAGATGCCCGAACTCATCGAGCGCGGCCACATCTACATCGCGCAGCCGCCGCTTTACAAGGTCAAGCGCGGCAAGCAGGAGTCCTACGTCAAGGACGACATCGAACTCAATCAGCTGCTGCTCAACAGCGCTCTGGAAAGCGCCGGCCTGCACGTCAACGGCGAAGCGCCCCCGCTGTCGGGTTCGGGACTGGAGCTGCTGGCACGCAAATACATGGAGGTGCAGGCGATCGTGAAACGCTGGTCGCAGCGCTACGACGAGCGCTTGCTCGATCAGCTGATCTACATGCCCGAGGTGACGCCGGCAAACTTCGATCGTGTGGACTGGCTGCGCGGCTGGGCGCAGGACCTCAATCAGCGGCTCAATGCGCTGGCCGACGGTACCCGTACCTATCGCGTCGAACTGCGCGCCGCGGGCGACAGCCACGCCGCCCGGGTCATCGTGCACAAGACCGAGCACGGCACGCCGAGCCACAAGTACCTGCCGCGGGAATTCTTCGAGTCCGCCGAATACCAGCGCATCGCGGATCTGGCGCGCACCCTGGCCGGGCTGATCGGCGCGGGCGCGTACGTCACCCGCGGAAGCGATCGGCAGGAAGTCGGTTCCTTCAAGGAGGCGATGAAGTGGCTGTTCGACCAGGCACGCAAGGGTCAGACCATCCAGCGCTACAAGGGTCTGGGTGAGATGAACCCGGAGCAGCTGTGGGAGACGACCATCAACCCCGAAACGCGGCGGCTCATGCAGGTGAGGATCGAGGACGCGGTGGCCGCAGACGATATTTTCACGACCCTCATGGGTGATCAGGTCGAGCCGCGCCGCGAGTTCATCGAGAAGCACGCGCTTTCAGTTACGAATCTCGATATCTGAAGGGGCCTCGCCAACGCCCGATTTCACCCCGGGCCGGCAGGGTCAGGCCGCACCACACGTATGGCGGCGATCAGCCCGAAATGATTCGCATATGGTCCTGTCCTTCATCGAATGGGCAATAATTGATCCGTATAGAAGACGATCTGTCTTCTACGCGGCCTTCCGGCTGAACGGGATGGACCCATGAACCACCTCACCCCCGACACGCGTTCCATCGTCATCGAACGGGAAATGCCGCATCCGCCCGAAAAGATCTGGCGTGCTCTCACCCAGGGGCCGCTGATCGGACAATGGCTGATGAGCAATGACTTCCAGGCGATCGTGGGCCACCGGTTCCGTTTCCGCGCCGCGTGCCAGCCGCACTGGAACGGCCTGACGGACTGTGAGGTTCTCGTCGTCGAACCGCATACACGACTCTCATACAGCTGGAACGCCTCCGGCGACGAGGCGGCCAGTGGATTGAAGACCGTCGTCACGTGGACGCTGACGCGGACCCGGCACGGTGCTTTCGTGCGCGTGGAGCAGGCGGGCTTCCGGCCCGAAGAAGAGGCCAACTACCAGGGCGCGCACTGCGGCTGGCAGCGCATCATCGGCGGCCTGGAAGAAGTCGTCGCCGGGCTGGAGTGACGAGTGCGCCAACGCCGGCGCCGCTTCAGGGCCGGGTTGGATCGAGCGCGCGCACGGTCGCCTCGACCCACGCCTGGATCTCCTTGTTGAGCTCACGCGCCTCGCGACCGGCAGTCGCGACCGGCGTGCCGATGACCACGCGCACGGTCCCCGGCTTCTTCATCACGCCGCGGCGCGGCCAATAGAACCCGGCGTTGTGTGCGACCGGCACGATGAGCCTGCCGGTCTCAATGGCGAGCAACGTGCCGCTCACGCCGTAGCGGCGCGTCTCACCGGCGGCCATGCGCGTGCCCTCCGGGAAGATGATGATCCAGTCACCCTCGTCCAGTCGCTGCTTGCCCTGCTCGATGACCTGAGCCACCGCGGAGTGTCCCGACTTGCGATCGATGGCAATCGCGTGCATCTGGCGGAGCGCGAGTCCCACCATTGGAATCCACAGCAGCTCGCGCTTGAGCACCCAGACCTGGCGTGGGCACACCACCATCATGGCCATGGTTTCCCACGACGAGGAGTGCTTCCACAGGGCCACGTGGCAGCCCGCGGGAAGCGCCGCGCCCTCGATCCGGTAGTCGAGCCCGCAGCTCCACTTCAGCACCCACAGGACGGTGGCGCCGTAAGCGCGCGCCAGCGCGAAGCGCCGCGGAAAGGGCAGGAACGCGCAGATGATCACGAACGGGATGGCGTAGAGAAACGTCCACAAGGGCAGGAAGCCGGTGAAGAACAGCGAGCCGATGAGCTGCACGACCGGCCCCCGCACGCGGCCGGCGGCGGCGGCGCTTGGCGGCGCGCGGCTCAACCCGGCAGTCGCGACAGGTCCGCGACCCCCGCAAACAGCCCCTGCAGCTGGGCGAGGAGACTCAGGCGATTCGCGCGCAGCTGAGGATTCTCGTCCATGACCATCACCTGATCGAAGAAGGCGTCGACCGCCGGGCGCAGCTGCGCCAGCTGCCCCAGGGCGCCGGCGTACTCGCGCCGCGCCGTGGCGGTGGCCACCGCATCGCGCAGCGCGCGCATGGCATCGAACAGCCGCACCTCCGCGCTCTCGCGCAGCAGCAGCACGTCGACCTCGGCCGGGGGTGTCATGTTGGCCTTGCGCAGAATGTTGGCGATGCGCTTGTTGGCGGCGGTGAGGCTGGCGGATTCGGGCAGCTCGAGGAAGGTGCTGAGCGCCTTGAGGCGCGCATCGAAGTCCAGCGGCGAGGCGGGCCGCGACGCCAGCACCGCATCGAACATCTCGGTGGTCACGGCGGCCCGGCCGGGCAGGGGCGGCGCGCCCGCGCTATCGAGGTAGTACGCGCGCAGCCGCTCCATGAGGAAGTCGTAGATCTCGCTCGCGGTCGAGTCCGCCGGCGCCGCCGCGGCGCTCGCCGGCGTGTCCGTGGCGGGTGCGGCCTGCGCGGCTTGGGCTGCCGTTGCGGCAGAGGCGCCCCCGGCGCGCAGGCGCTCGATGTCGGCCCGCACACCGGCGAGCGCCTGGTCGATGTACTTCCTCAGATCCAGGTCGAGTGCCTTCTCGATCAGGACGCGTTGCACTCCGAGCGCCGCGCGCCGCAGTCCGAACGGATCCTTGGTTCCCGTCGGCTTCTCGCCGATCGCGAAGATGCCGGCAAGGGTGTCGAGCTTGTCGGCGATGGCGACCGCCAGGCCCGCGCGCGTGGCGGGCAGAGAATCGCCGGCCGCACGCGGCAGATAGTGCTCGCGAATCGCCGCGGCCACCTCATGCGGCTCACCGTCCGCCTGCGCGTAGTAGGTACCCATGATGCCCTGCAGCTCGGGAAACTCTCCCACCATGGCGGTGAGCAGATCGCACTTGCACAGGTCGGCTGCGCGCCGGGCGTGCTCGCGCGAGCCACCGGCCACCACGGCGATCTCAGCGGCGAGCGCACTCACGCGGCGCGTCTTGTCGCCGAGCGATCCGAGCTTCGCCTGGAAGGTCACCGCATCGAGCGCCGCGCGGCGCGCGGCCAGCGGTTGCTTGCGGTCCTGCTCCCAGAAAAAGGCGGCATCCGCGAGGCGCGGCCGTACCACGCGCTCGTTGCCCGCGCGCACCGTGTCAGGGTCGCGGCTCTCGATGTTGCTCACGGCGATGAACGCCGGCAACAGCCGGCCCTGCGCATCCTCCACCGGGAAGTAGCGCTGGTGGTCCTCGAGAGTGGAGGTCAGCACCTCGCGCGGCAGGGACAGGAAGCGCTCCTCGAAACGCCCGGTGAGTACGACCGGCCATTCCACCAGCGCGGTCACTTCCTGCAGCAGCGCCTCGGTGATCAACGCACGCCCCTGCACGTTGGCTGCCGCCGCCGCGACCTGCGCGCGGATGTGCTCGCGCCGCGCCGCAAAGTCGGCCAACACGTAGCCGCGCTCGCGCAGCGTGCGCTCATAGGATCCGGGGCTCGCGATGCGGATCGGCCTCGGGGCGTGAAAGCGATGGCCACGTGTGAGATGACCCGCGGGCGTGTCGAGGAGCGTGGCGGGGACCAGGTCCTTGCCGAACAACATCACCACCCAGTGCACCGGGCGCACGAACAGCGCGGTGCCGGCGCCCCAGTGCATGCGGCGCGGGATGGGCAGAGCATCCACCGCGGCCTGGACCAGCCCCGGGAGCAACTCCACCACGCGTGCGCCGGGCTTGGTGCCCGCGAAAAACAGGAACGTCCCCTTGCCCTCGTCAAGCTTCTGCAGCGCTTCGACGGTGCTGCCGCAACTCTCGGCGAACGCGAGCGCCGCACGCGTCGGTTCACCTGCCGTATCGAACGCCGCGTTCACGGGCGGCCCGCGGCGCTTGAGATGCTGCTCGGGCTGCTGGGCGGCGAGGCGCTTCACCCACACGGCGAGCCGCCGCGGCGTGGCAAACCCCACGAGCTCCCCGTGAGCCAGGCCCGCCTTGTCGAGCCCTGCGGCGAGGCCCGCCACGAGGGCCTGCTGCAGGGCGGGGAGCGATTTGGGCGGCAGCTCCTCGGTGCCGATTTCAAGGAGGAAATCGCGCCGCTCGGCCCTCATGCCACGGCTCCGGCCGCGGCGGCCGCGGCCGGCGGCACCGGCTTCAGCAGCGGGAAACCCAGCGCCGCGCGGCTGTCGAGATACGCCCTAGCCACCGCGCTCGCGAGTGTGCGCACACGCAGGATGTAGCGCTGACGCTCGGTCACGGAAATCGCGCGCCGCGCATCCAACAGGTTGAACGTGTGCGAGGCCTTGAGCACCTGCTCGTACGCGGGCAGCGCGAGCCCCGAGGCGAGCAGCCCCTGGCAGGCACGCTCGTGATCTTCGAAGTGCCGCAGCAGCATCGGCACGTCGGCGTGCTCGAAGTTGTAGGCGGACTGCTCGACCTCGTTCTGATGGAACACGTCGCCGTAGGTCACGCGTCCCGCGGCACCCTCGCTCCACAGGATGTCGTAGATGCTCTCGACACCCTGCAGGTACATCGCGAGCCGCTCGAGTCCGTAGGTGATCTCGCCGGTCACGGGCCGACAGTCGAGGCCGCCGACCTGCTGGAAGTAGGTGAACTGCGTGATTTCCATGCCGTTCAGCCACACCTCCCACCCCAGGCCCCAGGCCCCGAGCGTGGGCGACTCCCAGTTGTCCTCGACGAAGCGCACGTCGTGCACCAGCGGGTCTAACCCGAGCGCGGCCAGGCTCCCCAGGTACAGATCCAGGATCGGCAGTGGCGAGGGTTTGATCACCACCTGGTACTGGTAGTAGTGCTGCAGGCGGAAGGGATTCTCTCCGTAGCGCCCGTCGGTCGGCCGGCGCGAGGGCTGCACGTACGCGGCGCGCCACGGCTCAGGTCCCACCGCGCGCAGGAAGGTCGCGGTGTGAAACGTGCCGGCGCCGACTTCCATGTCGTAAGGCTGCAGGATGATGCACCCCTGCTCCGACCAGTAGTGCTGCAGGGTGAAGATCAGCTCCTGGAACGTGCGCGGCGCGCGGCCGATTTTCATGGAGGGACTTTCTGACCCCAAAGAGCGCGCGAGTATACGGCGCGCACCCTGCAGCGGTCCGCCCTGCGGCCGCGGCCGCCGTTGCACTGCCGCCGCCCGCACCAAAAGCGCGCGCGCGCACGCCTGGCCCGACGCGAAATCCATGGCGCTGCTGCCAGACGCACGCCAATGGTGCAATAATCCGTGCTGCCCGCACCAATATAGTGCAGAGCACGCGCGATTTGGTCTCTAACTGCTTGATTTGCTGTGTCCGCAAGCCTGGCACGGACCCTGCAATGTCACAGCGCTCCGCCAGCCTCGCACATAAGGCATTTGGATCTCGGCGGCGAGCTCTACCCCTTTCCCGGAGGCGATATGACACCCAGTGACGTATTGAAACTCATAAAAGAAAAACAGGCGAAGTTCGCGGACCTGCGCTTCACGGACACGCGCGGCAAGGAGCAGCACGTGAGCATCCCGGCGCGGCTGGTGGATGAAGACCTGTTCCGCGACGGCAAGATGTTCGACGGCTCCTCCATCGCCGGATGGAAGGGCATCAACGAGTCGGACATGATCCTGATGCCCGACGCCAGCACCGCAGTCATCGATCCGTTCTTCGAAGCGCCGACGGTCGACCTGCGCTGCGACGTGATCGAACCGACGACCATGCAGGGCTACGAGCGCGACCCGCGCTCGCTGGCCAAACGAGCCGAGGCCTATCTCAAGTCGACCGGCATCGCCGACCACGCGCTGTTCGGACCGGAGAATGAGTTCTTCATTTTCGACAGCGTGCGCTTCGGCAACGAGATGCGCGGCGCCTTCTACTCCATCGACTCGGTGCAGGGCGCGTGGAACTCGGGAACCGAATACCAGGAGGGCAACAAGGGGCACCGCCCCGGCATCAAGGGCGGCTATTTCCCGGTGCCGCCGGTGGACGCCTTCCAGGACATCCGCTCGGCGATGTGTCTGGCGTGCGAGGAGCTCGGGATGAAGGTGGAGGTGCACCACCACGAGGTCGCCACGGCCGGCCAGGCTGAGATCGGCATCGGCGCCGGCACCCTGGTGGCGAAGGCCGACCAGGTGCAGCTGCTCAAGTACGCGGTGCTGAACGTGGCGCACGGCTACGGCAAGACCGCGACCTTCATGCCCAAGCCCCTGGTGGGCGACAACGGCAGCGGCATGCACGTGCACCAGTCGCTGCAGAAGGAGGGCAAGGCGCTGTTCGCCGGCGACAAGTACGGCGGGCTCTCGGATCTGGCGCTCTACTACATCGGCGGCATCATCAAGCACGCCCGGGCGCTGAACGCCTTCACCAACGCCGGCACCAACAGCTACAAGCGCCTGGTGCCGGGCTTCGAGGCGCCGGTGCTGCTCGCGTACTCCGCGCGCAACCGCTCCGCCTCGATCCGCATTCCGTGGGTGTCGAATCCCAAGGCGCGGCGCATCGAGGTGCGCTTCCCCGACTCCAGCGCCAACCCGTACTTCGCCTTCACGGCGATGATGATGGCGGGGCTGGATGGGATCCAGAACAAGATCCATCCCGGCGATCCGGCCGACAAGGACCTCTACGACCTCGAGCCCGAGGAGGCGAAGCACATTCCGACCGTGTGCCACTCGCTCGACATGGCGCTCGAGTACCTCGACAAGGATCGGGAGTTCCTCACCCGCGGCGGCGTGTTCACCAACGACGTTATCGACGCCTACTCCAACCTCAAGCTGCAGGAGATCACGAAATTCCGCATGTCCACGCACCCGATAGAGCTGGAGCTGTACTACAGCTGCTGATGCCCTGATGAGACGACACGATTTCTCGCTCGCGCGCGTCACGTCCGGCCCCGGTTGTGGCGGCCGTGCCGGCGCGCAGGGGAAAGGGGCGCGGGTAGCGGCGCTCACTGGGCGCTGCTACCCGCTTTTGTCCCCGGCGCTGCGGCGGGATATGCTGCCGCGTCATGCGCAGTCGACTCTTTACCTTAATGTTGCTGGTGTGCTCGCTGGCGGCGGCGGCCACGGTGTACAAGTGGGTCGACGAACACGGCGTGGTTCACTACAGCGACCAGCCGCACCCGAACGCGCAGAAAATGAGCGTGCAGTCGGCGCAGACCTACAAGGCGGGCGATATGCCCGCGACGCCCGGCGGACCGCCCGCGCCGCCCGCCTCCGCGCAGCCAACGCCGTACCAGGGCTGCGCGATCGCACAGCCGGCGGACGACCAGACGCTCACCAACGTCGACTCGCTCACCGTCATCGTGCGGACCGATCCGGCGCTGCGGCCCGGAGACCAGATCTTCCTCATGCTGGACGGGCAGCCGCTCAATGGCGGCGCGGCGACCGGGAGCCCGTTCACCCTCACATCGGTGGATCGCGGCACGCACACCCTGCAGGCGCTGGTGCGCGACAGCGACGGCGGGCTCATGTGCCAGACCCCGGGCGTGACCTACCACGCGCACCAGCCCTCGGTGCTGAACCCGGCCAACCCGAAGCATCACTGAAGCGCACACCGGCAGTGACCGCGGCGCGCCGCGCGGCACGCGAGCGCCATGGCCGTTGAGCGTGCCAGCCCGTCGGCGCTGTCGCACTTCGATCCGGCGGATCTGCTCGATGCGCTGTCCACGGGCATCATCATGCTCGATGCGCAGCTGTGTCCGGTGTACGCCAACGTCGCCGCCCAGGACCTGCTCGCGTTCAGCCTCAACATGGCGCGCGGGCGCCCGTTCGCCGATTTTCTTCACGACGCGGAAGGGCTGTGCCGCATCCTGCGGCGCGCGCTGCAGAGCGGCGAAGGCATCGCCGACCGTGAGCTCGCCGTGCGGCCCGCGGGGGCGCCGCGCGAAGTGCGCACTCTCGACGTCACCATCACGCCGCTCGCCGGCGGCCTCACCGGAACTCATCTGCTGCTCGAGCTCGCCGACACCACCCAGCGCCAACGCATCACGCGCGAGAACGACCTGCTGGCGCGTCTCGACGGCAGCCGCCTGATGGTGGAGCAGCTGGCCCACGAGATCAAAAACCCGCTCGGCGGGCTGCGCGGCGCGGCGCAGCTGCTGGAGCGCGAACTGCCGGCGGCGGGCTTGCGGGAATACACCCGGGTCATCATCGCTGAAGCCGACCGCCTCACCGCGCTGGTCGACTCCATGTCGGGACCGAGCCGCGCGCCGAGCAAGAGCGAACTCAACGTTCACGAGATCTGTGAGCACGTCTATCACCTGCTGCGCGCCGAGGCGCCCGGCGGGATCGTGATCGAGCGCGACTACGACCCGAGCCTGCCCAACGCGATGCTCGATCGTCATCAGCTCATCCAGGCGCTGCTCAACGTCGCGCGCAACGCCCTGCAGTCGCAGGGCGACCTGGGGCGCATCGTGCTGCGCACCCGCGCGCGCTCCAACGTCAGCATCGGTCCGGCGCTGCACCGCCTGGTGGCGAGCGTGCAGGTCGAGGACTCAGGTCCGGGCGTGCCCGCGCACCTGCGCTCCTCCATTTTCTACCCGCTGGTGACCGGGCGCGCCAACGGCACGGGCCTGGGGCTTGCGGTCGCCCAGGACCTGGTGACACGCAACGGCGGCATCATCGAATTCGAAAGCGAGCCGGGGCGCACGGTGTTCACGCTGCTGCTGCCCCTGGGAGAAGACACATGAGCGACAGCGCATTGCGGGTCTGGCTGGTCGATGACGACGCCTCCATTCGTTGGGTGCTGGAGCGCGCGCTGCGCAGCGACGGCATGGCGCCGCGGGCGTTCGAGGCAGCGGAACCGGCGCTCGACGCCCTGCGGCGCGAATCCCCGGACGTGCTGATCACCGACATCCGCATGCCGGGCGCCTCGGGGCTGGAGCTGCTGCGCCGCATCCGCGATGCGCGGCCGGCGCTGCCGGTCATCGTCATGACCGCGCACTCGGACCTGGGCAACGCGGTGTCCGCCTACGAGGGCGGCGCGTTCGAATACCTGCCCAAACCCTTCGACATCGACCAGGCGGTGGCCCTGGTGCGCCGCGCCGCCGGCGCCAGCCAACAGCCCGGCAGCGAGCTCGGCGGTGCGCCGCGCATTCCGGAGCTGCTGGGACGGGCGCCGGCCATGCAACAGGTGTTTCGCGCCATCGGACGCCTGGCGCGCTCGAGCGTCACCGTGCTCATCACCGGGGAATCCGGCACCGGCAAGGAGCTCGTCGCCCGCGCGCTGCACGAGCACAGTCCGCGCGCCACCCGCCCCTTCATCGCGCTCAACACCGCGGCGATTCCGGCCGACCTTCTGGAGTCGGAGCTGTTCGGGCACGAGCGCGGAGCGTTCACCGGTGCCGACGCGCAACGCCGCGGGCGCTTCGAGCAGGCCGATGGCGGCACCCTGTTCCTGGACGAGATCAGCGACATGTCGCTGCCGCTGCAGACACGCCTGCTGCGTGTGCTCGCCGAGGGCGAGTTCTATCGGGTCGGGGGCCAGACCCCGATCCGCGTCGACGTGCGCGTCATCGCCGCGAGCCACCAGAACCTGCAGGATCGGGTGGCGGGCAGCCTGTTCCGCGAGGACCTGTATCACCGCCTGAACGTCATTCGCATCGAGCTGCCGCCGCTGCGCGCCCGCGCCGAGGACATCCCGGACCTGCTGGGCTATTACCTGGTGGTGAGCGCCCAGGAGCTGGGCGTGGACGCGAAGTCCCTCGCCCCCGAGGCCCTCGCCCGGCTCGCCGCCTACGAGTGGCCCGGCAACGTGCGCGAGCTCGTGAATCTGTGCCGGCGGCTGTCGGTGCTGGCCCCGGGGAGCGAAGTGCACCTCGCCGATCTGCCCCCGGAGCTCGCCGCCAGGCCCGAAGTCGCGGGCCAAGCGGACTGGGCCACGGCGCTCGGGCGCTGGGCCGAGCGGCACGCGCTCACCGGTGAGCCGCCGCTGCTGGATGCCGCGCAGCCACAGTTCGAGCGCGTGCTCATCCGGGCGGCCCTCAAGCGCACGCGGGGGCATCGCCAGGAGGCTGCCCGGCTGCTGGGGTGGGGGCGCAACACCCTCACCCGCAAGCTCAGGGACCTCGGCATGACGGGCGCCGACGGGGGCGACGAATAGTCGCAGGCAGCGGAACCCGGTAAGGTTCGCGGCCAGCCGCGGACCTTAGGGGAGTGACTCGGATGCTGGGCTGGCGCGAGCTGTGGCACGTCGATTTTCTGGGCAATGAGCTCGGCGCCTGGACGCTCGCCTTCGTCACTCTCCTCGTCACCTTCACGGTGCTGCCGCTGGCCAAGCGCTTCATCAGCGTTCGCCGCCGGCGACTCATGGGCCCCGGGCCGCCGCGGGTGCACCTGGCCATCGACCTCGCGGCGCATCTGGTCGAGCGTACCAACGCGGTGTTCCTGTGGGCGGTGGCCGTGTGGGTCGGCTCCCGCTACCTGAGCCTTGAGCCGCGCGTCGAGCGCTGGCTGACCATCGCCCTGGTGCTGCTGTTCTGGATGCAGGCGGCGCTGTGGGCCCTGGCGGCCGTGCGCTACGCCATCGACGTACGCCGCCAGCGCTCCAGCGGGCCGGACACGCTGCTGCAGAGCTCGATGGCCGTCATTCTGTTCCTGGCCGGGCTCGTGATCTGGGGAGTCGCGGCGCTGCTGGCGCTCGCCAATCTCGGCGTGAAGATCGAGCCGCTGCTGGCCGGGCTCGGCATCGGCGGCATCGCACTCGCGCTGGCCGTGCAGAGCGTGCTGGCGGATCTGCTCGCCTCGCTCTCCATCGCGCTCGACAAGCCCTTCGGGCTCGGCGACTCCCTGGCGGTGGACACCTGGCAGGGCACCGTCGAGCACATCGGCGTGAAGAGCACGCGCCTGCGCAGCCACTCGGGCGAGCAGATCATCATCTCGAACGGCGACCTCCTCAAGGCGCGCGTGCGCAACTATGGCCGCATGAGCGAGCGGCGCGCGGTGTTCCAGCTCGGGGTGGATTACGACACGCCGGTGGCAGCTCTCGCGGCCATTCCGCGCGCAGTGCGCGAGATCATCGAGGCGACGCCCGACACGCGCTTCGAGCGCTGTCACCTGCTCAGCTGCGGTGAGCGCGCGCTGCAGTTCGAAATCGTGTACGTCCTCAGCAAACCCGACTTCGACCTCTACGCCGACGCCCAGCAGCGCATCAATCTGCGCATCCTGGAGCGCTTCCGCGCCATGGAAGTGAATTTCGCCGCGGCGGTGCCGACGCGCGTGCGCCTCGACGGTCCACCGTCCGCGATGCCGGACGCCGGCGGCCAGCAGCGGCTGCTGTAGCGCGCGCCCAGGGCCGCGGCCGCACCGCAGCCCCACCGGCTCAGCCCGAGAGCGCGCAGTCCTGCGTATCGGCGGCGGTGCGCAGCGTGCCGACGAGCTCGCTCACGTTGCCGAAGCCCTGCGCGCGCAGGTACGCGGCGATTCCCTGGTTGATAGTCCTGCAGACCATCGGATCGTAGAACAGCGCCGTACCGATGCCGACCGCGGAGGCGCCGGCGATGATGAACTCCAGCGCATCGTTGACGGTGGTGATGCCGCCCTGCCCGATGATCGGGATACCGTGGGGGCGCGCCACCTCGTACACCTGATGCACCTTGAGCAGCGCGATCGGCTTGATCGCGGGTCCCGAGAGCCCCCCCTGCACGTTACCGATCACCGGGCGGCGCGCCTGCACGTCGATGGCCATACCCATGATGGTGTTGATCACCGACAGCGCATCCGAGCCTGCCTCGATGCAGCGGCGCGCGTTCTCGCGGATGTCGGTCTGGTTGGGCGAGAGCTTGGTGATGAGGGGCTTTTTCGTCACGCGGCGGCAGGCGGCCACCACCTGCGCGGACATCTCGGGGTAGTTGCCGAACGCGACGCCACCCTCCTTGACGTTCGGACAGGAGATGTTGATCTCGATGGCATCGATCGGGGACTCATCGAAGCGGCGCGTGACCTCGACGTACTCCTCTATCGTCGAGCCCGACACGTTGGCGATGAAGCGAGTCTCGCTGAAATCCAGCTGCGGCAGGATGCCGCGCACCACCTGCTCGACCCCCGGGTTCTGCAGGCCGATCGCGTTCAGCATGCCCGCCGGGGTCTCGTACACCCGGTGCGGGGGATTGCCGAGGCGCGGCTGGCCGGTCGTGCCCTTGAGTACGACGGCGCCGGCGTCCCGGTTGGAGAATCCCTCGATGCGGGTGTACTCCTCCCCGAAGCCGACGCAGCCCGACAGCAGCACGATCGGCGAGGCGAAATCCAGACCGCAGAATTTCAGACTCAGGAGGGTCGCGGCATCGGGCGCTGCCGGGCGGCTGTCCGCGCCCGCGGCTGCGCCTGGTTCGAGCGTCGCCATGGCGCGCATTATCGCACACGCTCCGACTCACGCCCGGCAAAGCCATGTTCCACATCGTGCTGTTTCAACCCGAAATCCCTCCCAATACCGGCAACGTCATCCGCCTGTGCGCCAACAGCGGCACGACGCTCCACCTGGTGAAGCCGCTCGGATTCGAGCTCACCCGCAAAGCGGTGCGCCGCGCCGGCCTCGACTATGAGGAGCTCGCGCAGGTGCGGGTGCACCCGAACCTCCCCGCCTGTCTCGAAGCCCTGCAGGACGCGCGCCTCTTCAGCATCGAAACCGGCGGCAGCCGCGCCTACAGCGACGCGCAATTCAAGCCGAACGACGCACTGATCTTCGGCCCCGAAACCCGTGGCCTGCCCGCGCGCGTGCTCGATCGGCTGCCGCGCGAGCGGCAGCTCGCCATTCCGATGCGCGCGGGCAATCGCAGCCTCAATCTCTCCAACGCCGTGGCGCTCGTGGTCTACGAGGCGTGGCGGCAGAACGGCTTCACCGGCGCGAGCGCATCGCAGTAGTGTGGCGGCGAATTGAATTCAATCATTAGTCGGCCCTGTGGGCACGCTGCGCGGATCCGGAAGCCGGATCGCTCCGGTCGGGCGGACCGCGCCGGTCGAGCGGACTGCGCACGCCGTTGGCCCCCTTCGCCATGACGTGGGTGTAAATCATGGTCGTCTTCAGGTCGCTGTGGCCGAGGAGCTTCTGGACCGTGCGCACGTCGTAGCCGTCCTCGAGTAGATGCGTCGCGAAACAGTGTCTCAGCGAATGGCAGCTCGCCGGCTGGGTGAGGGCCGCCTTGTGTACGGCTGACTGCACCGCCCGCTGGATGACCTTCTCGTGGAGATGATGCCGCACCTGCAGGCCCGTATAGGGGTCGCGGCAGAGCATCGCGGAGGGAAACAGGTACTGCCAGCCCCACTGCGTCCCGGCCCGCGGATACTTTCGTGCGAGCGCCGTGGGCAGCGTGACGCCGGGTCGCTGCCGGCGCCGCTCTTCCTCGTACCACGACCGTAAGCGCGCGAGATGCGCGCGCAAAGCAATGTCGAGCGAGGCGGGCAACATCGTGACGCGGTCCTTGCCGCCCTTGGCCTCGCGCACGATGAGCTCACCGCGCTCGAGCGCAATGTCCTTGATCCGCAGTCGCAGCGCCTCCATGAGACGCAGGCCGCTGCCGTAGAGCAGGCTCGCGACCAGCCATGGAGCCCCCTGCAGCTGCGCCAGCAATGCGTGCGCGTCGGTGCGACTCAACACCACGGGCAGCCGCTTCGGGCGGGTCGCGCGAGTGACGTTGGCGAGCCACGGCAGCTCGATCTCGAGCACGCGACGGTAAAGAAACAGCAGTGCCTGAAGCGCCTGATTCTGCGTGGCGGCGCTAACCTTGCGGCGCACGGCAAGGAAGGTTAAGAATTGCTCGACCTCGGGCGCGCCGAGCTCGCGTGGATGCTTTCGGCCGTGAAAAGCGATATACCGCCCCAACCATTGCAGGTAGGCCTGCTCCGTCCGCAGGGAGAGGTGACGGGTACGCATCTTCTCCCGTGCGACTGCGAACAAATCCGGCTGACTCGCCACGAATGCGTTCCCCGACGTGAGCCGGCACTCCGGCTGCGCGCTCTCAATGAAAGCAGTCCGCCGCAGAGGCGGGGAGAGTCTATTTCTGGCGCGTTCGGGGTGTTTCATCACCCCACTTCGGTCCTACATTTCTAATCTCACCAGGTGGCAGCGCCACAGAATGTTTTCCCAGGGATTTCAATGCGATCGGCGCTGTGTGTCGTCTAATTGGAGTTAGACGTCGCCTCGGATAGACCACGAAGGACGTCCGCCATGAAATTCACACCAGCGGGTCTCGGCCTTTTCTTGGCCTTTGTGATACTAACAGTCGCGGGGGTACTGCTTAGAATGTGTCACCACGTATGAATTACGCCCGGCCCTGACCCTCTCCGGACCGGTGGCCTCAAGAGGCAGGCTATTGATGAATCGTCGCAAGACGACTAGCGAGGTGCCTTCGTGACGGCGCCGTCTAACAATCGTTCGAGGGGGCCGTGATGCGCTTGTGGCTTGGCGCCGCGGGCGCCTGGGGACAGTGTGCGCCCGCGGCGCTCATCCGGCGTGCTCGTCCGGCCCCTCAACTTCACCGTTAGACGCCTGGTGACGCGCTCGCAAGATTGAACGTGGCAAATCCAATTCGGCTCCTGCGGGGAATCGCAGCCTTCGCCCTGGTCAGCTCGCTCACTGGCTGTTGCGTCTCATACGGCAGGATCGCGGTTGTTGACAGAAGCAGCGCCCGAAACTCTCCTGAGGTCGCTGGGTTGGTTATCGTCGTGGAAAACGCGGTGAGGCCGCTTGGCTTCAACGGTAGCGCGGTGCGCTCTTACGACCCGCAGTGGACACTTTATTCGGTAGTTGACGGTCGGAATGCGCTAGGTGTGATGATTGATAATCATACGCTCTCCATGAAACTGAGGTGGGATTGGCGCACTGAGGCTGGCTTCACCTCGAGAGTGCAGAACGCAATTGAGCGAGAATTCGCTGCCACCTATGGCACAGATCTGCAGTTTAAGGATGTCTCTTGCGGCTGGTTAGGGCCGTAGTTGACGCACATGGGGCAAATCGCTAAAGCCGTGGCGTCTAACAATCGTTGGAGCGGGCCGTGAGGCGTGGGTGGTTAGGCGCCGCGGGCGC
>Ga0209626_1000094_pt1 | contig 18884 bp, 18 predicted proteins | sample JacPinW_OM1H0_M2_FD_187962 | JGI IMG/M metagenome (GOLD analysis project Ga0209626, IMG submission 187962) | Forest soil microbial communities from Algoma, Ontario, Canada - Jack Pine, Ontario site 1_JW_OM1H0_M2 (SPAdes) (version 2) | ecosystem: Environmental > Terrestrial > Soil > Boreal... | reverse complement strand
TCCTGATCGCCGGGGCCGGCGGCCAGGTCGGCCGAGCGCTGGCGGACAGCGCTCCAGCGCCGATCGAAGTCGTGAAGTGCTCCCACCAGAATCTGGATGTGGCCGACGAACGGGCAGTGCTGAGTTGCATCCGCTCGCATGCGCCTGATGTGATCGTGAACGCCGCCGCGTATACCGCTGTCGATCGTGCCGAGAGCGAACCGGAGCTTGCGCGGCGCGTCAACAGCGATGGGCCGCGGTACCTGGCGCTCGCCGCGCGCGAGGTTGGCGCGCGTCTCGTGCAGGTCTCAACGGATTTTGTTTTTGACGGCGTAAGCTCGATTCCCTACCCGCCCGAAGCCCCGACCAACCCTCTCAACGTCTACGGCGTCACCAAGCGCGCCGGGGAACAGGCCGTGCTCGAAGTGCTTCCCGGGCGGTCGGTCGTGTTGCGGACTTCGTGGCTGTACGCGGCGCAGGGCAGCAATTTCGTACGCACCATGTTGCGCCTGATGGGTGCGAACGGAGCGGTTCGTGTCGTCGCTGACCAGGTCGGGACACCGACCGCAGCGCGATCCCTCGCCCAGGCAATCTGGAAGATCACCGAGCGGCCGAGCGTCACCGGAATACATCACTGGAGCGACGCAGGCGTTGCCAGCTGGTACGACTTCGCCGTCGCGATCGCAGACATCGCCGAACTCCGGGGTCTGCTTGCTGCCGCGATATCCGTGACCCCCATCTCCACGGAAGAGTATCCGACCGCGGCCCGCCGGCCCCGCTACAGCGTGCTGGACACGCGATCGCTGGCGGTGCTTGGGATCGCCCCGGTGCACTGGCGCAGGCAGCTGCAAAGCGTCCTGGGAGAGCCTGGCCGTGCCTAGACTGCTGGTCACCGGCGGCGCGGGCTTCATCGGCTCGAACTTCGTTCTCCACTGGCTGCGCGAGCATCCCGGCGATCGGATCGTCGTTCTCGATGCGCTGACCTATGCCGGGAGTCTCGCGAACCTGCATCCCGCAGACGCCAGTCCGCAGTACCGGTTCGTACATGGGGACATCTGCGAGCGCGAATCGGTGGAACGTCTGCTGCGCGAGGAGTCCATCGACACCATCGCTCACTTCGCCGCCGAGTCGCACGTCGACCGCTCGATCACAGGCCCGGAGGTCTTCATCCGCACCAATGTGATGGGCACGCACTCGCTGCTTGAAGCCGCGCGCAGGGTGTGGCTGGATGAACGCGCCCTCGAGCGACACCGCTTTCACCACGTGTCTACCGACGAGGTCTACGGCTCGCTCGGACCGCACGATCAGCCGTTTTCGGAGAGCGCGCCCTACGCGCCGAACTCGCCGTATTCGGCCAGTAAAGCCGCGTCCGATCACCTCGTGCGCGCATACGCTCACACCTACGGTTTGCACACGACGGTCAGCAACTGCTCGAACAACTACGGGCCGAACCAGTTTGCGGAGAAACTGATTCCGGTGACGATCCTCAAGATTCTCGCCGGCAAACCCATCCCGGTATACGGCGACGGAGGCAACGTGCGGGATTGGCTGCACGTCAGCGATCATTGCCGCGGCATCGAACTGATCCTCAAGAGTGGCACGGCCGGCAATGTCTACAATCTCGGCGGTCGGTGCGAGCGTCGCAACATCGATCTGGTGCGCACCCTGTGCGCGATCGTGGACCAGCGCCTGAATTCGCTGCCGCGGCTGCGCGCATTGTTCCGCGAGTCCCCCGCCGCGAACCGGGGCCACAGCGAGAGTCTGATCGCGTATGTGAAGGATCGGCCCGGACATGACCGTCGCTACGCGATAGACAGCTCGAAAGCGGTGAAGGAGCTCGGGTTCGGTACCCGCGTGCCGCTGCAGGCAGGGCTCGAGCAGGTCGTCGACTGGTACCTGCAGCGCGCACAGTCTGCGGCCTAAATGAACCGAATCCCGCGCAGAATGCCGTAAGATGAGTGCCGGCTGGAGGCTGCGCATGAGCAATCTCAATTCCTTCAAGGCCTACGACATCCGCGGCCGGATTCCGGATGAGATCAACGAGTCGCTCGCCTACGACATCGCACGGGCCTATGCGGCGTTCGTAAAGCCGCGCCGCGTCGCGGTCGGATACGACATTCGCCTCTCCAGTCCCACGCTCGCCGCGGCGCTCAAGCGCGGGCTCATGGACCTGGGCGTGGACGTGCTCGACATCGGCCTGTGGGGTACGGAAGGGGTGTACTTCGCGACCTCTGCCGAGCACCTCGACGGCGGCATCATGGTGACCGCCAGTCACAACCCGCCGGACTACAACGGCATGAAGTTCGTGCGGCAGGACGCCCGGCCCATCAGCGCCGACAACGGGCTTCTGGACATGCGCCGCCTCATCGAGACGGGGAACCTGCCGCCGAAGGCCGCTCAGCGCGGCACGGAGCGGCCGCTCGATATCCGGGGCAAGTACCTGGACCACCTTCTGAGCTACGTGAAGGGCGCTCCGCTGCGCAAGCTCAAGGTGGTCGTGAATCCCGGCAACGGCGGGGCGGGGCTGATGATCGATGCGCTCGAGCCGCACCTGCCGTTCGAGTTCATCAAGGTGAACCACAAACCCGATGGCACTTTCCCGAACGGCGTCCCGAACCCGATGCTGGAGGAAAACCGCGCCGCCACCGCCGATGTGGTGCGTCGCGCCGGCGCGGATGTCGGCCTCGCCTGGGATGGGGACTACGACCGCTGTTTTTTCTTCGATGACAGCGGGCTGTTCATCGAAGGGTACTACCTGGTCGGGCTCCTGGCGGAGACCTTCCTCAGGAAGGAGCCGGGGGCGCGCATCGTGCATGACCCGCGCCTCACCTGGAACACGCTCGACATCGTGCGCCGCTATGGCGGCACGCCGGTACTGTGTAAGTCCGGACATGCGTTCATCAAGCAGAAGATGCGCGAGGTCGACGCCGCGTACGGCGGGGAGATGAGCGCCCACCATTACTTCCGCCAGTTCGCCTACTGCGACAGCGGCATGATTCCCTGGCTCCTGGTCCTCGCCGTGATCAGTGAGCGCGGTGAGCCGCTCTCGGCCCTGGTCGGGGAGCGCATGCGGATGTTCCCGGCGAGCGGTGAGATCAACCGCCACCTGAGCACGGACGCCGGGTCGATCCTCGCGCGCGTGCGGGCGCACTACGAGTCGCAGGCACAGGCAATCGATCTGACCGACGGCCTGTCGATGGAGTTTGGCGCCTGGCGCTTCAACCTGCGCGGATCCAACACCGAGCCGCTCGTGCGCCTGAACGTCGAGGCGCGCGCCAGCCTCACGCTCATGCGCGAGAAGACCGCCGAGGTGCTGAAGCTCGTCGACCCGTAGCAGGAGGCGGGGAGGTGGAGCTTACGGTGCGGGCCAGCTGAGTGGATGTAACCGGCTGAGGACCTGCTACAGCGGCATGAAAAGCCCCGGATTGAGAGCCCGGACATACTCGTGACGTCGGCGCGGGATTACACTCAGGTGCCTGACCGCTGGACGTGAGCTCTAGCTTTACGGCCCGTTGTCTGCACGCGGAGACACTGGCCCCACAGCGGTTGGGCAGGTAACTTCCACCGTTCAATTACCACAGGGACTATCCCATGGCGCTTTGGAAAGATACGAATACCGGAACCGTACCCGCGTCGACCACCCCGGGGGTTTCCCCGGCGCCGGCCCACGCGCGGGAGCCTGAGAAGACCAACGTCGCGTCCCTGAGCCCTGAGCCCGCTCGCCGGCCGGCGCAGGCCCCGGCGCCTGCCCAGGCGCACCGCCACGATATGAAGGAATCGCACATTTCCTCGGATCTCACCATCGAGGGCAAGATCGTGGGTTCCGGCCATGTGCGCATCGCCGGGCGCTTCAAGGGCGACGTGCAGGTGGACGGGAACGTGAGCCTCGACGCCGGCGCGCGCCTCGAAGGCCAGGTGAAGGCGCACGTCGTGAGCGTGGGCGGCGAACTCATCGGCAATATCGACAACGCCAAGCGGGTCGAACTGCTCGAGACCGGCGTGATCAATGGCGACGTCAAGGCCGGATCGCTCACCGTGGCGGCGGGCTCGCGCATGCGCGGCCAGGTTGAGTTCGGCTACGAGGGCGAGAGCCGCGCCAAGAGCGATACCAAGGGCTTCGGCAACGCATGAACGTCGCCTCTCGCCCGGTTGCGGCGGGCAAGACGCGCACCTGTCCGCACTGCAAGGCGACGATCCTCGAGAGCCTGAGCATCTGTCCGGGCTGCCTGCACCACCTGCGCTTCGACCAGGAGGCGGCGAAGCGCCAGGTCGCGGCCACCTCGGCGCTGCGCGTGGAGGGGGTGATCCGTCATCCGCCTTTGCAGGAGCCGTGGGAATATTTCGTCGTCATTGCGATCCGCAATGACCGCGGCGAGGAAGTGACACGCCAGGTGGTGAGCGTCGGGGCGCTGCAGAGCACCGAGAAGCGCACCTTCGCGCTGTCGGTCGAGGTACTGCCACCGCAGGGCCAGGTGAGCCCCAACACGCCGGCGGCCGCTGCCGGATCCTTGAGCGCGGGACGCAAACGCTAGCGTCGGCCTCGCGCCTTTAGAAGTGCTCCTCGGTCTGCACGAGGAATTGCACCCTCTTGATACTGTTGTCCCCGTTGAACGGGAATGCCAGGTCCACGTGCACGACGTTGCCGAGGCCCGAGCGGGCGTTGCCGAAGCGCAGACCGAAGCCCGCGTCCTTCAGCAGCCCGAGGCTCGGAGCGGCAAGCGGCGCGGTGCCCCAGGTCCGGCCGCTGTCAAAGAAGACAGCGGCGCCCACACGGAACAGCCGGAACGGGTACCAGTCGGTGAAAAAGCGCTGCTCCACCGTCCACAGGGCGCGTGCCGTGCCATCCTGGTAACGCAGGGGATAGCCGCGCAGTCCATTGTCGCCACCGAGCAGGATCTGGTTATCCAGATCCAGACGCCAGCCTTTTGAGGCCTGCAGCGCCGTGAAGAACAGCCAGTTCCGGCCCTGCTCGCGGTAGTAGCGGACCGAGCCGTCCAGGATGGTATTGGTCAGGACGCCGCGCTCGAGGCGGCCGAAAAAGTCACTCGCCAGCAGCAGCGTCGAAGTCCCCCCGTCGGCGAAGCCACGGCCGGCTGTACCGTGGAACATGAGCGCGCTGCGGCTCGAGCCGAGAGCCGAGTCCGCCCAGCCGACCCGCACACTGGTGGTGGTGCCGAGATAGAAGTCCTCGGTGCGCGCGATCTGGTCGTGGTTGAAGAGCTTCAGGTACTGATCCTGCACCAGATCGAACTGCATCCACGGGTACAGGAAGCGCCGATCCTGCGGGATTGTGCTCACGCCAGTCGAGGTGCTCAGCGGCTGGAAGCGCCGCTCATCGTAGGTGACGCCCGTGCTCCAGCGGCGCACCCAGCCGTTCTGCAGTCCGTTCGACCAGCCGCCGTATACCTGCGCGGATTCGTGCTGGTCCTGGAATTGATCGATGATCTGGCCACGGTCGTAGAGCTTGTCCGTCTGGAGGTCATTGCGGCCGGAGAGCCCGCCCGCCCAGCGGGTGTCGAGTGCGTAAAACGGTCGATCGAGCGTGAGCTCACGCAGCCGGCCATCGCTCAGGTTCGCGTAGTTCAGGTCCACCACCGTCCAGCCTCCGAAGGCGTGCATGTCGGACACCTCCAGCTGAGACTCGGTACGGTCGATGTCGGTTTTGTGGGCCACCTTCACCCCCACTCCCGTGCCGAGCAGGTTGAGTTCCTCCAGCTGCACACCCGTGGAATTGGTGCCGCCGCTGCGCCCGAAGTTAAACCCCGGGTTCAGGGTCCACACATCGCGCGTGGTGACGCGCAGGTCGACCTTACCGTCGTGATACCGCACCGGGCGGATCCAGGCGTCATAGAAGTAGGAATCGGCGCGCAATATGCGCTCGGACTCATCGATCAGGCGGCGCGAGTAGCGTTCGCCCGATCTGAACAGGAGCTGATCGCGGACGATGCCTTTGCGGGTTCTGCTGTGCAGGTGGTTCGCGAGCCGGAACAGCTTGACGTCGTCCTTCGGGTCATCGAGGTTGAAGATGTTCTGGTTGTCGATCAGGATCTCACCGATCACGGCGCCGGAAGCCTCCAGCTCAGCCTCGGACGGAATGCCCGGCGTCTCCCCGGGGGGACCATAGGAGGGAGGACGAATCGTGAATCGGTCGACCCCGGGGGCGAGGCCCTCGGTGGCGGCGCTCTCCGCGCCCGCGAGCGTCACGGTGGCCTCTGATGCGCACGCCAGCGCGGGAAGGACGCACAGGGCAAAGAGCGGCGCTGCTGCAGCGCGCCGGGCAAATGCAAAGGTGCGATCGAGCGGCGAATGACCTCCCATGGCCGGACAGCACCCAGTTCCGTCAGTGCGCGAGTCTGTGCATCCGGGCATTCTGCGCCGCCCCCCTGGGGGCACTGGTGCCGCAGGTAGCAGTTCAGAAGCCCCGGGCGGAACCGTGACTCACCGCAAATGCCGCAACGCCCGGGCTTGACAACCTGTCTTACCGAAGGGAAGGACTTATGACAAGCCAGTCGCCGAACCATGCGCTTGTAGGCTCGGCACTCATGGCCCTGGGGGTCGCGGGGGCCCCGGCGGATGTGTTCTTTTCTGCGGACTGCTCAAGCGCGGCTCGCGTCGCGATGTACTCGGCAACGCGCTGGTGCTCATCGCCCCGGCCGACAGCCCGCTGCGCCCGGACATCACACCGGGATTTGATCTGGCTGCCGCCCTGGCGGCGGCCGGCTGGCGACCGCTGATCCGGACTCAGTGCCGGCGGGGGAGTATGCACGCGCGGCGCTGGCGCATGTAGCGCGCGGCGAGGCGCCGCCTGGCATCGTGTACCAGACAGACGCGCAGGCCGAGAAGCGCGTGCGTGTGGGCGCTGTCTTTCGCGAAGGCAGTCACCCACCCATCACGTATCCGGTGGCGCCGACGGTCAGGGCTCGCCCGGAGGCGGCGCGGCTCGCCGACTTTCTGACCGGCGAGCGCGCGGCAGATTTTCACGCGCTACGGGTGTGCACCGCTGCCCGCGCGCCAGGGCGGGGTTGATTGACTCTCATGCATTACCGCGGTAATGCATGAGCATGGCAATTGCACTATCGAAACTGACCGCTCAGGGGCAGATCTCGGTTCCTGCCGAGGTTCGCAAGAAGCTCGGCGTCGGCCCTGGCTCCGTACTCGAATGGGACGAGCAGGATGACCAAGTCGTTGTTCGCAGGGCAGGGCGGTATACTTCGCAGGACGTCCACAACGCGCTGTTTCCCAAAAAAGCACCCAAAGGAAAGCCTGCGGACGTGAAGGACGCAATCCGAACGTACATCCGCAAACGGCATGCGCGCGGTTGATACGAACGTTGTGGTGCGACTCGTCGTGCGTGATGACCCCGAACAGGTCCGCGCGGCGGAGAAGTTCACCTCAAGCGGCGCCTGGGTGTCCCATCTGGTACTGGCTGAGGCCACCTGTGTGCTCGACGCCGTCTATGAACGCTCCGCTGGGCAGATCGCAGCCGCCATCGACATGCTGCTCAATCACAAAGACCTGACGCTGCAGCATTCCGACCTCGTGACCTCTGCGCTCGAGCACTTCAGGAAACGGCCCGCGCTGGGCTTTTCTGACTGCCTGGTAATCGAGATTGCCCGTAAAGCCGGGCACTTGCCGCTCGGCACATTCGATCGGAACCTTGCAAAGCTCGGCGGTGTAGAGCGTTTGTAAGCGCTGTGCCTGCCCGGAGCCGGCAGCATCGGCCTGTCGGCCTGTCGCGCGACGTAGTGCTCAGAATTTCCCGCTCTGAAAGTCGACAAACGCCTGCTGCAGCTCTTCGCGCGTGTTCATGACGAACGGGCCGTACTTGGCCACCGGCTCGCGCAGCGGCCGTCCCGCAACCAGAATCGCGCGCGCCGTCTCGCCATCGGCACCCGCGCTCACACCCGTGAGCCGGATCTCTTCGCCTTCGCCCAGCACCGCGAGCTCGTGCGCCCGCACGGCCTTGGCTCCCGGGTCCGCGCCGACGCGTACCGAACCTTCGAACACGTACACGAATGCCGCGTAGTCGGACGGTAACGACTGCACGAACTGCGCGCCCGGGCCGATCGCGAGATCCAGGTAGGTCGGATCCGTGGCCGGCTGAAGGATCGGACCGGCGATGCCCGCCACGCGCCCGGCGATCACTTTCACCCTCACACCCTCGGCCGGAGTCGCGGTCGGGATACGCTCCGGCCCGAACTCCTGATATCGGGGTGCGGTCATCTTGTCGCGCGCCGGCAGGTTCAGCCACAGCTGAAACCCTCGCATGCGGCCCTCCTGTTGCTCGGGCATTTCCGAGTGCACCAGTCCGCGACCGGCGGTCATCCACTGCACGCTTCCCGGGACCAGCACGCCCTCGTTGCCGTGGTTGTCACGGTGACGCATGCGGCCATCGAGCATGTAGGTCACCGTCTCGAAGCCCCGGTGCGGATGGTCCGGAAAGCCCGCGATGTAGTCCTCGGGCTTGTCGGTACCGAACTCATCGAGCATCAGGAACGGATCGAGGTCGGGCAGCTGCGGCTGCCCGATAACCCGCGTGAGCCTGACGCCCGCGCCATCGGAGGTCGGCATGCCTTTCACGACACGCCGCACCGAGCGCCCTGCAACCTTGCTATCCATGGAACGTACCTCCGAAGCTAAAGGAAGAATGCCTTACAGGAATGTGGCGCGCGCCTTGCTGCGCGAGCGCCGCTTCAGGCCGCCAGCGCGCTGTAGTCGGCGATCGCCGCTCGCGCGGCGCTCAGGCTCGCTGTGCGCTGCTGCGGTGAAATCGCCAGGCCCTCTGCCCGCACGAATCTCACGTTGTCGATGCCGAGAAATGCGAACAGGAACTTCAGATACGGCTCGCCAAATTCCCCGGACGCATCGGGCGCACGCACGCCTCCGCGCGACACCGCCACGACGACCTGCTTGCCCCCTGCGAGCCCTTGCGGGCCGTTCGCGGTGTAGCTGAAGGTCTTGCCCGCGACCGTGATGCGGTCGATCCACGCCTTGAGCTGCGAGGGAATCGTGAAGTTGTATACCGGCGCGCCGATCACGATGGCATCGGCCGCGAGGAATTGCTCCAGGGCTTCGGCATTGCGCGCCGCCTCGAGCTCGTCGGCGCGGACCAGCGATTTCTGTGACAGATGCGGCAGCTCCTGTGCCGCGAGATCCAGGTACGTGACCTCTGTATCCGGGCGCTCCGCCTTCCAGCGCGCCACGATTTCCCGGGTCAGCTCCCGACTCGCCGACCCTTCGCCCTGAATACTCGAATCGATGTGCAACAGCTTCATGACTTTCTCCCGCTTGTTCCGGTGCGTGGGGAAAAGCATAATCTGTGGGACAATGATTGGGTATCCGACTGAAATGGAACGTATTGTTCTGAATTTGGATCTAATGGACACCTGATGCAACCCCTCGAGGGCCTCTACTACTTCACGCAGGTGGTCGATCACGGCGGCTTCGCGCGCGCCGCGCGCGCACTCGGCATTCCGAAGTCGCGCCTGTCACGGCATGTGGTGGCGCTGGAGGCGAAACTCAACGTGCGCCTGGTAAACCGCTCCACGCGACGGTTCGTCGTCACCGATATCGGTCATGAGGTGTATCGGCATGCGACCGCGATGCTGACGGAAGCGGACGCGGCACTCGAGGCGGTGGAGTTCGTACGCGCCAAACCGGGCGGCACCATCAAGGCCAGCTGTCCGGTCGCGCTCGCACAATCGGCTGTGGCGGGGATTCTGCCCGAGTTCCTGGAGAAGTACCCCGCCGTGCGCCTGCAGCTTCATGTGAGTAACCGGCGCGTGGATGTGTTGAGCGAAGGATTTGATGTGGCGCTGCGCGTGCGCTCGGTACCCACGGGCGAAGATGGCCTGGTGATGCGCAGTTTCCGGGACGTCGACGAATTCCTGGTGGCAAGCCCCGCGTATCTGGGTCGCGCCGGTGAGCCCACCGATCCGGCGCAACTCGCGCAGCACGATACGCTCGACTACGCGGGGGAGTCCGAGCGGCGCCCGTGGGAACTCGTTGGACCCAACGGCGAGATCGCGCGCGTGGAGCCTTCGCCACGCGTCGTCTGCCATGATTTTGTGGTGCTGCGCGCCGCCGTGCTGGCGGGCTTAGGGATCGCGCGGCTGCCCGAGAGCTTCGTGCGCGAGGACCTGGGGCGCGGTGTGCTCACGCGCGTCCTGCGCGAATGGAACAGTCCGCAGGGGATCGTCCACGTCGTGTTTCCGACCCGGCGCGGCCTGCTGCCCGCCGTCCGCGCGTTCATTGATTTTCTGGCGGAGCGCTTGCCGGGGGCCCTGTGAGGGAGCTGGCTTCCGCGCTGACGTCCCGTCCGCCCAACTCAGCCACAGCCCGGCTGGCGCGCTCGTCGGAACACAACAGCACGCACTTCGTCAGGGCATCGGCGATCATGGCATCGGGCGCCAGTACCGCGGCGTAGCGGCGCATGGCAGCAGCGGCGCCGCTGCGCACGTAGTAGCCGCGATGCCCCGGGGGTCGCCGCGGCTCATCGAGGTCGCTGACCGCGAGCGCGGCGTTTTGCAAAGCGAGGGGTCGGTAACCGTGATCGCGGTAGCGCAGCAGGATGGTCTCGCGGCGCGCTCCGAACAGCCGCAGGTCGCCGCCGGCATTCACCGCGCCCGCGGTGCAGCCGGACCCACGCAGGGCGGCGATCGCGCAGTCGATGGCGTAGCCCTTCGCGATCCCTCCGAGATCGAGCGCGAGCGGCGCGCGTCGTACTACCCACGGCTCCGATCCCGGCGATGGACCCGAGAGCTCGAGGTCAGTCAGGCACCCGGGTCTTAGCGGCAGGCAGGGATCGAACACGCCACGGGTGAGCTCGTTCAGCCGCTGCGCCAGCGTCAACACCTCCCAGGTGGAGGCGTGAATCGGCTTCCGGACGTGGAGGGGCGCCGAGTTGATGCCGGCAATATCGCTTCCCTCGCGCTCGGGGTGCATGCGCCGTTCGACCTGCAAAACGGCTGCGAAGGCCGCCTCGATCGCGCACACGGCCGTGACTTCGGATTCGGCAACAGCTTCGATCGCTACCCAGGTGCCCAGGGCGACCCGCAGCCGTCGAAGGTGGCCTGCGGAGGCAGGCTCGCGAGCGCAGGCAGGCGAAGCAGGCGAGGAAACCGATTCGGCGGAAAGCATGGGACGAACGAGTTGAACCCCAGGGCCTCGTACGGTTATCCTACAGCAATTACGAATCATTCGCATTCGTATTTGGAGACGTGACGACCGGATGATGAGGATCCCACCCCTATGACCGACCCGGATCGCGGCTCGTTAGGTTGGGCCGTGGCGCTGGCCGCGCTGACGGTTGCGCCGGTGCAGATTGTCGTCGCCACGGAGTACCTCTCGGTGGAGGGCGCGCAGAAAGCACTCTTTCCGCAGGCCGATCGGTTCACCGAGTTGGTCCTGTCCCTCAACGCAGCGCAGCGGGCGCAGGTTGCGACGCTCGCGGGAGCCCAGCCTCCGCACCGCAGCCTGCGCGCCTGGAAGGCGATGCGCGGCGGGGAGCTCGCCGGCTACGTGTTCGTCGATGAGGTGATCGGACGGGAAGACTTCATCACTTACGCGGCGGGCATCGACGCCGCCGGTCACTTGAGCGCGCTGGAGGTGCTCGCTTACCGGGAAAGTCACGGTGGAGAAATCAGAAGCGATGCGTGGCGCCGTCAATTCGCGGGGCGGCAGGGGCTCGGGCAGCTGCGCGTGCAGACCGACATCAAGAACATCGCCGGAGCCACGCTCTCCTGCGAACACGTGACCGCCGGAGTTCGCTGGCTGGTGGCGCTGTGGCAGGTGGCGCTGCGGCCCGCGGCTCCGTGAGTCGCCCCGCAAAGGCTTCCGCAGGGGGCCCTGACGCCACGCGCCTGGCGCCGCGCAATGGTGCTCGCGCGCCGATGTCCCCGGCGCTGCGTGCGGCGATTCTCACGCTCGGCGCACTCTTGTGGCTCTCCGGTGCGGTGTGGCTCGTGCTGCATTTCGCCTTTGCGCAGCCGACGCAATTTGGTCCGCTTCCGAACCCCTGGGAGGCGGGGGTGATGCGCGTGCACGGCGTGCTGGCGGTGGGCGGGGTGTTTCTCCTGGGGTGGATCGTCGGGGGCCACACGATCGAGCGCTGGGGGAGTGCCCGCAATCGCTTCTCCGGGCTCGCACTCACGGGCAGTGCGGCGCTGCTGCTGGCCAGCGGCTACGCGCTCTATTACACCACCGGAACCCTGCACGAGGTGGCTTCCCGGGCGCACGAGTGGCTGGGAGTGGCCTCGCTGCTCGCGGCGCTTGCACACTGGTGGCGGAACCGTCCCTGACGCGACTGCACCGCGTTCCCGGTTGTGGTTCACTGGCGGTTCAGCGTGCGCCCGTCATATAAATGAGTGTGAACGCCGGCGGCCTGCTGCAGGTCCGACCCCTCAGGGTGAGGGGATTGCCTGATGCAGGTAATCCGCCGGGCGTCCGGAGCGTTCTTCTTCTCAGGGTGGAGCAAAACGTAAATGACTCGCGACTGAAGTCGAGGCTTTATGGTGAGGCATGGCAAGCCACGCGACCCACATCAGGCGTATTTACGACCGCCCTTGGCGAAACGGCAGTCTCGCCAATCCGGGCAAGATTCCGACTTGCATTCAAGTCAGCGTGCGCCCGGAGACCACAGGAACACTCGAAACGATGCTTGAGCCGTGTACCCAACTGCCCGCAGGCCGAACAGGTCCGGCTGCTGTAGGCCGGATTGACGTACACGACGGAGATCCCAACGGCACGGGCCTTGTACTCAACAAAGCTCCGCAACTGCCGGAACGCCCAGCGGTGCAGCCTTGTGCGCATGCGCCGGCCTGCCCGAAGGCGATCGCGGATGTGCGTGAGGTCCTCCATCACGATCGTGGCCGCGCCAATGCGTCGGGCTTCTGCGAGAATCGCCTTGCTCGTTTCGTGGTTGACGTGTTTGACACGCCGCCGTTCCTTGCCGGAGACCTGCCGGAGTCTTTGAATCGAACTCTGGCTGCCGTTGGACTGGAGGCGACGACGCAGGGCCAGATGTTGATCACGCCGATGGCGCAGTGTCTCTCCGCCCCAGATCCGGCCCGTGCTGGTGGCGGCGAGAGCATTTTCCCCGACATCCACGCCCATCGCTGGGCCGGATGTCACCGATTCGCCGTCGGCCGACTCAACGGCGAGATTGAAAAACCATTGCCCGCGGCGAAACACCAGTTCCGCTTCCTTCGGCAGGCCGCTCGCCAGGATCTGGCGCTGGTGATCCCCGAGGATCATCGGCACCCGGATGCGTCCCTGCAGGGTGTTGAGCGAGACCGCCTCGCCCTTGAACGTATAGGTGCGATGGTCGAAATGGACGCTCGTGCGGTGAAAAGACAGGGGTGGAACCGGCGTGTCTTGGGGGATGCGTCCCAGAGCTCGTTGCGAGCGATACGCCTTGCACACCGAGAAGATGGCGTTGCACGCCATCTGCGCGCCCAAGGACGTCTCCTGCCGCAAGCGCCGGTAACCGAGCTGATGCAAGGCGACCCGATTCCAACAGCGCGCGGCTTGCACCAGCGGTACGAGCCGATTGCAGCCGTCGGTGTAGGCCGTCCGCAATGCGCTCAATCTGGCGGCCTCCTCCGGCGACACCTTCAGTCGAATGCAGGCGGTGCGTATCACGCTTTAGCGCCTCTGGGTGACATGCTCGGCACGCTCAATACAGCGCTGTATGGTCGCGGCGTTGATCGCGCCTACGGTGCCGACATGTCTCACATGGTTACATGTATATCCGTACAGGTCAAAACCTTGGATGCAATTCCTCCCCTGACTGAAGCCAGGGGTTTCCTCGCGGAGACTTTATGAAGACACGCCTGTTGAGTGTACCGGGCCGGCTCGCAGTCATGGCGTTCCTGGCTTTGTTCGCGCTCGGTGCCGCCTTCGCTGAGGAGGGGGATCCACCGGGACGGGTGGCGCGCCTGAGCGATGCCGAGGGCTCCGTTTCGCTGCAGCCGGCGGGCGTACAGGAATGGGCCGCCGCGACCGTCAATCGTCCGCTCACGACGGGCGACAAGCTGTGGACGGATCAGAACTCGCGTGCCGAGCTGGACATCGGCGCCGCGGTCATCCGCCTGGGTGCCACCACGGGATTCTCATTTCTCAATCTCGATGACAACACGGCGCAGATGCAGGTCACCGCGGGCGCACTCATCGTGCGGGTGCGGGACATGCAGGGTAATCAGACCTATGAGGTCGATACCCCGAATATCGCGCTGTCGCTGCAGCAGCCGGGCGAGTATCGCGTGGAGGTCAACGACGCGGGTGACACCACCGTCGTCAAGGTGAGTGAGGGGCAGGCGCAGGCCGCCGGCGGCGGACAGTCGGTCGCCATGGGCACTCAGCAGATGGTCAGATTCACCGGCACGGACACCCTCAGCGTTGACAGAGGGTCCCTCGGGTCTCCCGATGATCTGGACAGCTGGTCAGCGGGGCGTGAGCGTCAGGTCCAGGACTCGCCCTCGCGCCAGTACGTCGCGGACGACGTCGCCGGCACGCAGGATCTCGACAACAACGGACGTTGGGAGAGCACGCCGGACTACGGTTACGTCTGGGCACCGACCGTAGTGACGGCCGGCTGGGCGCCGTACCGTTTCGGTCACTGGGTGTGGATCGTGCCGTGGGGTTGGACCTGGGTGGATGACGCCCCCTGGGGTTATGCACCGTTTCACTACGGTCGCTGGGTCGAGTACAACAGCGCCTGGTGCTGGGTGCCGGGACCGCGCCGCTTGGCTCCGGTGTACGCGCCCGCGCTGGTGGCCTGGGTGGGTGGACCCGCGGGCGGTGTTTCCGTGGCGTTCGGCGCCAACGTCGGCTGGTTCCCGCTGGCGCCGCGCGAAGTCTACGTGCCGGGCTATCACGTGAGCCCGACTTACGTGCGCAACGTCAACATCACCAACACGACGATTGTGAACAACACGTACATCACCAACGTCTATCAGAACAGCGTCACCAACATTCACTACGTGAACAACAAGCCCGCTGCGGTCACCGCCGTGCCGCAGAATGTCTTCACCTCCGGGCAGCGTGTCGGCGGACATGCCGTGCACCTGCCGGCGGCGGTGCTGGCGGGTGCGCCCGTCGCGGCGGCGCCGCCGGCCCTTGTCCCCACCCACCAGAGCGTGTTGGGACCGAATGCAGGCCGTGCTGTCGCTCGGCCGCCCGCGGCGCTGGTGAGCCGCCCGGTCGTAGCGCGCACCGCGCCGCCGCGCGCACCGGTTCCATTCGATAGACAGGTGCAGGCGATCCAGCAAAACGGCGGCCGCCCGCTCGCGCGCGCCGAGCTGGCACGGCTGCAGCCCGCGACCCCCGTGGCGCCCGTGCGGCTGATTGCCGCCGGCGGAGCGGTCGTGAGCGCGGGCGCGCTGGCCCATGGCGCAGGCAGCGCTCGCCCGAGCAATCCCCCGACCCCGCAGCGGCCCGGCGCATCCGCGCCTCCTGCCTCCGCAGGCGCGCAGGCGCCTAACCTCGCCGATCGCGAACGGGCGCTTCAGAGCAGCCGCGTGCCGCCAGCGCCGCGCGACTCCTCCAGACCGCCGGCTGCGGCCGGTGGTGATTCCTTCACCGCACCGACCAGGCCGTCGCCGGCGCCCGCGCCGCAATTGCGTACCGATCGGCCGCCCACGGCTCCGCAGCCTCTGCCGCCGACACAGCAGCGCGGGTTTTCGTCCGACGATCCGACCCACGCCTATAGCCGCCCGCCGACCTCGCCGGCCAACCGTCCGCCACCCGCCGCGGCTGCACCCGTCAACCCTTACCCGCGTCCGCAGGAGCCTCAGGAGCAGCGATATCGCCCGCCCGCGCCCGCCGCGGCGCCGCCCCCTGCGCCGATGCGTGAAGCGCCGAGCCCGCCGCCGGTAAGCCGTCCGCAGGAGCGTCCCGCGCCGGTGCGTGAAGCGCCGGCCCCGCCACCAGTGAACCGCCCGCAGGAACGTCCCGCGCCGCCGCCGCGACCGCAGGAAGCGAAGCCCGAGTCACGCGACTCGGGGCCGCATGCGGACCGCACCTCGCGGGATCGCGCCGAGCGGTAGGTCAGCCCGGCGGTAGTACAATAGCGAATGGTCGCCATTACGCCCGAGGAAGCCCGGGCCTATTTCAAGCGTTGGGAACTGGTGCGAGACGCTGAAGCGAGGGAGCTGAGGCGTACGCCGATGGAAATCAAGCTTCAGCAGCTTGCGTCGCTGATGGCTTCGCGGCATGTCTTTGGGCCGGAACCCGATCGCGAGGCGGAGACCTGGGTCGTGCGCGAGCGATGGGCTCGTCTGCGGCGGGCACTGAGTGGTTGATCACTGTGAAAATCACGACATCGGCGGTGTGCGAGTACGACTACCGCGTGTTCAGGATCTGCTGGTGATGAAAGCAATCGCCCGCCGTCCCAAGGACGTTCAGGATCTTCAGGGCCTGCTTGCCGCTCATCCTGAAGTGGACGTTGTCTCTGCGCGTCGCTGGATTCGGGAATTCGCAATCGCCATGAGCATGCCGGACATATTGGACGAGTTCGATACTCTGGTGGCGCAACGAGCGCCCAAACCCTGAACCGGCCCTCCTGACAAGCGCTGGTATCGATCAATCTCGCTGGGCTCTCTTTCCGGCGAGCCGGTTTCAGTCTTCGTCGTACTGCAGGGCGTCCCGCTCCAGCTCCCTGACGAAGTCTCGAACCTCTTCGCGTGTGCAGAGCTGCGCCCCGAGCAGCGCCTGCAGCAGTGTTCCCAGATGCACGCGCATGGACACCGCCAGCACGGTGGGCGAATAACGCTGCAGTCCCGCCATCAAGTCGTTGAGCTCGTCGAGGCACTCCTCGACCGTACCGTCGCTGCGCGTATCGGCGAATGACATTGCCCTTGGCTCCGTCAGACAACTTCCTTGTCGTAACCATACACGACATCCCGCACGCAAGCGCAGCAGCGATGCAGCGCGCGGCGCATTTCTGCACAAACAGACGGCCAATCGCAATTCCAATCGCCGGCTTCGCGAATAGACTGGCTGCCGACCTTCCAGACCAACACTCACCATCGAGGAGTACTCATGAACAGTTTCACGCTGACCGCGGTGGGCAATCTGGCGCGTAACCCGGAACTGGTGGCCAAGAGTGACGGCAGTTACACGCGCTTCTGCCTGGTGGGCAACGACTATGCGGGCAAGGACGAAGAGGGTGCCGCCCGCGAGGTGGTGACCAGCCTGTGGTTCGTGGCGTTTGGTGCCATGGGCGAGGCACTCGCCAGAAATACGCGCAAGGGCGACCAGCTGTTCGTCGAGGCGCGGGTGCGCGCCAGCAACTGGACCGACAAGCAGGGCGAGAAGCAATACGACCATTCATTCATCGTCGAGGGCTTCCGCTTCGGTGCGCCCGGCAGGGCCAAGCGCGAGGAGCTTGACGCGCAGCGTGACGGCGAGGCGCCGCGCCTGGCGGTCGGTGCGCAGGGCGTGAGCGAACCGTAGAGGATCCGCAAGAGCCACTGCCAGGAGACCCACCATGCACGTGATGCTCACAGCTTCGGTCACCACGGCGCACCGCCGCGCGGCAGCCGGCGCGCTCCTCGCCTGGGCACCGCTGCTGGCGCAGGCCCAGAGCTCCCCGTTCATGACGGGCGCGACCGCGCTGCAAACGAACATCCTCGCCTGGTTGACGCCCATCGCCGTCATTCTGGTGATGGTGCTCGGCGCCATGGCGATGGCAAACCGAATGTCATGGGGGTGGTGTATGGGAGCAATCCTTGGGATTGCGATCGCGTTCGGTGCGCCGCAGATCGTCACCTGGGTCCGCGGCATGTTCGGCGTGTAGTGCTGCCATGAGCCGCACCATCCGCGTCAGCGCCAATGCCGGACTCACCGCCGATCCACTGTTCGTGGGGGCAACGCGACCGCCGATGCGCTGGGGTGTGACCTACTCGGCGCTGCTGTTCAACATGGTCTTTACCCTGGAGGCCTTTTTGCTTACCCGGAATCTTCTGACGCTGCTGCTGTGCGCGCCCATTCACGGCGTCTGCGCACTGCTGTGCACCCGGGATCCGCGGTTCTTTGATCTCGTGCTGCTGTGGTGCCGGACGCGACTGCCGGCACGGCTGGCGACGCTGCAGGTGTGGAAGGCGAGCAGTTACAGCCCGTTGACACTCGATCTGCCGGCTGCCAACGGGCGGCGCAGGTCCGCGGACGAGGTGCCCGTGGCAGGCGATGTGAGGCGAGGGGTGTCGTGTTGAGCGCGAGGCGTGCGTCGGCGCTGCGTCGGGAGCGGACGGCCGCCCTGCGCATTCCCTATACCGCTCATGTAGCCGAACGTGTGGTGAAGACCGCCGTCGGCGATTACCTGCAGGCGTTCCGTCTCGGTGGTGCCAGCTTTGAGAGCGCCGACGACGAGCAGCTCAACAGCTGGCACGAGCGTCTGAACGTGCTGTGGCGCAACCTTGCAAGTCCCAACATCGCGCTATGGACTCACGTGGTCCGTCGCCCCGAGCGCGCGCAGCAGCCGGTCACGACAGGGCGCGGGTTCGTGGATCTTCTGACCGCGAGGTATCGCGAGCGCCTCGCGGGCGAAACGCTGATGGTCAATGAGCTGTACCTCGCGTTGCTGTACCGGCCAGCCGCCGGCCTGGCTGCCGGGATGCTCTCCAGAGCCCTCTCGAGAACACGATCCGTGAGCTCGGGGCTGGAGCTCGCGGACGCGCTTGATGCGTGCGCGAAGCTCGGCCAGATGACGCGCGCTTCGCTCGCGCGCTACGAACCGGAGGCGCTGGGCACCTATCGCTGGGGCAGCACCTGGTGCTCCTCACTCCTCGAGTATCTCGCCTTGCTGATCAACGGTGAATGGCGGCGGGTGCCGTTGCCGGCGGGACTGTTGAGCGAGGGGCTTGCGACCACACGTCTGCTCTTCGGCACTGAGACCATCGAGTACC
>Ga0209626_1000093_pt1 | contig 18961 bp, 19 predicted proteins | sample JacPinW_OM1H0_M2_FD_187962 | JGI IMG/M metagenome (GOLD analysis project Ga0209626, IMG submission 187962) | Forest soil microbial communities from Algoma, Ontario, Canada - Jack Pine, Ontario site 1_JW_OM1H0_M2 (SPAdes) (version 2) | ecosystem: Environmental > Terrestrial > Soil > Boreal... | reverse complement strand
TGACGGCGGTGATACAGACCATCCCCGAGATCTCCGTTCCGGCGTTGGTGATGAACTGCTTGGCGCCGTTGATGACCCACTCGCCGTCCTCGAGTCGCGCTCGGGTGCGCGTATTGCCGGCGTCCGAGCCCGCCTCCGGCTCGGTCAGGCCGAACGCGCCGAGCCGCTCGCCGGAGCACAGCTGGGGAAGCCACCGGCGCTTCTGCTCCTCGCTGCCGAACAGGTACACCGGCTGCGTCCCCAGCGAGGTGTGTGCACACAGCGTTATCGCGACCGAGGAATCCACGCGCGTGAGCTCCTCCACGGCGAGCGCGTAGGCCAGCGTGTCGCCCCCGCCGCCGCCGTACTCCTCCGGAAACGGGATCCCCATCAGGTTCAGCTTCCCCAGCTGCTCCACGATCGCGTAGGGAAACGACTTCGTCCGGTCAAGCTCCTCGGCCACCGGAGCCACCTCCCCCTCGGCGAATTCCCTGACCGTGCGCCTGATCAGCTCGTGGTCGGGGGAGAGATCGAAGTCCATCGCCCGGGCATTCTCACAGACGGCCGAGGGCGCCCGCAGCCGGAGCCGATCTGCCCCCTGTCAGGATTGCGGGCGTGCCCGCCGACCCGCGCCTGATCCTCGACTTCCTCAGGCGGGGGCACGGGCATCGCTATGGTCCGCACCCCTCGCAGCGGGCCGAGCTTCGTCTGCCGGCGGGCGAGGGTCCCCATCCGGTCATGGTGGTCATTCACGGCGGCTCCTGGCAGGCGCGCTACGGGAAGCTCGTCATGCGTGGGCTGGTCGGCGATCTCCTGCGGCGCGGGTGGGCCACCTGGAACATCGAGTACCGGCGGCTCGGAGACGGTGGCGGATGGCCGGCCACGTTCGAGGACGTCGCCGCGGCGATCGACCACCTGCAGCAACTCGACGGCCCCCTCGACCTGGCCCGCGTCTGTGTGCTCGGGCACTCGGCCGGCGGCCATCTGGCGCTGTGGGCGGCGTCCCGCGGCAAACTGCCCTCCGGCGCTCCCGGGCAGCTGGCGGGTGGCCCGCCCGTCCCGCTGCGTCATGCGATCGCCCAGGCTGGGGTGTGCGACCTGGCCGGCGCCTACAGGCGGTGGCACGGCGGAGCGGCGCGGGCCCTGATGGGCGGGGGTCCCGAGGAGCTTCCCGACCGATATGCGGCGGGCGATCCGATCGCGCTGGTGGCGCCCGACGTCCCGGTGCTGCTCGTGCACGGCGTTCTCGACGAGGTCGTCTCCGTCGAGCTCAGCCGCAGCTACTCCGACGCCGCCTCGGCGGCCGGTGGGGAGGTCGAGCTGGTGGAGATCGAGGGGCCGGCGGGGCGTCATCGCGCCCACCTCGATCCCCGCTCCACGGCCTGGGCGGCGGTCACTGCGCGACTGGCGCAGCCGCGCTCGGCCGCCGGCGCGCGCTAGCTGACGTAGGAGCGCGCCAGCTCCACCAGCAGGCGTACGCCGTAGCCCGAGGCGCCCTTGCCGACGTAGTCGCGTTCGAGGTCCCAGGCCGAGCCGGCGATGTCGAGGTGAGCCCACGGGGTCTCCCCGACGAAGTTCGACAGGAAGGCCGCTCCCACGATCGTCCCGGCCTTGCGTGCTTCCGGAGCGTTGTCGAGATCGCCGTACCTGCCCTTGACGAGTTGGTCGTACTCCTCGTGCAATGGAAGGCGCCACACGATCTCGCCGGTTAGCTCCCCGGCCTCCGAGACTCGCCGGGCGAGCTGCTCGTCGTTGCTCATCAGGCCCGCGTAGGTCGATCCAAGCGCGACGATCACGGCGCCGGTGAGTGTGGCCAGGTCCACGATCTGCTCGGCGCCCAGGGCGATCGCGTGACAGAGGCAGTCGGCGAGCACGAGCCGGCCCTCCGCGTCGGTGTTGTTGACCTCGATCGTCTTGCCGTTCGCCGCGGTCACGATGTCGCCCGGCTTGACGGAGTGTCCGCTCGGAAGGTTCTCGGTGGCGCCCACCACCGCCACGAGCCTCACCGGCAGCTGCAGGCGGGCGATCGTCGCCACCGCCTCGATCACGGCCGCCCCGCCTGACATGTCGAACTTCATCTCGGCCATCTTCGGCCCCGGCTTCAACGAGATCCCTCCGCTGTCGAAGGTCACCGCCTTGCCGACGAAGCCTAGCGTCGGTCCCTGCGCCCCGGAGGCGGCCGTGCCGTCATATCTCATTGTGATGAGCGCCGGCTCCTGATGGGATCCCTGGGCCACGGCGGCGAAGGCGCCCATGCCGCGCTCCACGATGCCCGCGCGCCCCTCGACCTCGACCGAGAGGCTCTCGATCCGATCCCCAAGCGCACGCGCATACTCGCCGAGTGCTGTCGGTGTGAGGTCGTTGCCGGGCCGGTTCTGCAGGTCGCGGGCGCGGTTGACGGCCTCGCCGAGGAGCGCCGCGCCGGCCACCGCCTCCTCCAGCGAGGCGGGCCCGGAGACGAGCAACCGCTCCAGGTGCGTCGGGGCATCGTCGGGGGTCTCCCTGCCGGCGTCTGACTTGTGTTGATCGAAGCGATAGTCGCCGAGCATCGTCCCCTCCACGAGCGCTGCCGCGATCGCGGCATCCTCGCCCGCCGGCGTCGCCCAGCAGAGGGCCCGCGCCGAGAGCTCGCGAGCGCGCTCGCCCACTACGGCGGCGGCCACGCGAGCGCGCTCCGCAGTGAAGTCCTTGCGCGGTCCCAGGCCGACGAGGAGCCATCGCTTGCCCTGCGCGTGGGTCAGAGCGAGCTTCTTGAAGGAGCGGCGGCCCTCGCCCGAAGCGAGCAGCTCACCCAGCTCGCCGGGGACGTCGCCGGCGGGATCCTCGCCCTCGAAAACGCCGACCGCCACCGTGTCGGCATCGCTGCTCCCTGCAGGTGTTGCGATGGCGGAGACCTCCATGCGCCGGGACGATATCCAGCTGGCGAGCGATTCGTCCGCCGGCCGGGATCTCCGGCGCCCATCGGCGCGCTCAGACGCCGACAGGCCTGCCGCGCCGGGCCGTGCGCCGGGCGATCGAGGGGCCTTCGACTACCATTCTCGATCTCCCCGTCCCCTCTCACCGACCTACAGGAGAGACCGCCTCCATGCCCAAGACCGTGATCCTCGGCGCCGCGCGCACACCCATCGGCAAGATGGGCGGAGGCCTGGCCTCGCTTGACGCCACCGAGCTCGGCGCGCTGGCGATCAGCGCGGCCCTGGAGCGGGCGGGAGTCGAGCCCGAGCAGGTCGAGCACGTCGTCATGGGCCAGGTCCTCCAGGCCGGCCAGGGACAGATCCCCTCCCGCCAGGCGCAGATCAAGGCCGGCATCCCGAAGGAGGTCTCCTCGGAGACGATCAACAAGGTCTGTGCGTCCGGCCTGCGAGCGGCGGTGATCCTCGACCAGGCGATTCGCGCCGGCGACATGCAGGTGGGCGTCGGCGGCGGCATGGAGTCGATGTCGAAGGCCCCCTACCTGCTCCCGCAGGCGCGCTTCGGCTATCGCATGGGGGACGCCAAGATGCTCGACGCGATGGTCCACGACGGGCTGACCAACCCCTTCTCCGGCAAGCAGATGTTCGTCGAGGCGACCGAGGTCGGCGACGAGCTCGAGATGACCCGCGCGGACCTCGACCGCTGGGCGCTGCGCTCGCATGAGCTGGCCGTGAAGGCGACCGACGAGGGACGGCTCCCCGAAGAGATCGTGTCGGTGACCGTCAAGGGGCGCAAGGGCGACACGGTGGTGGAGGTTGACGAGGGTCCGCGCCGGGACACGTCGCTCGAGAAGCTCGCCGCCCTGCCTGGCCTCGTCGCCAAGGAGGGTTCACACACGGCAGGCAACTCCCCCGGCGTCAACGACGGCGGCGGCGCACTCGTGCTCGCCTCCGAGGAGTGGGCGGCGGCCAACGGCAGGGAGGCCCTCGCGGAGATCGTCGCCCACGCGCAGAGCGCCAACGACTTCGCCTACCTCGCCACCACCCCGGCGAGCGCCGCCATGAAGGCGCTCGAGAAGGCCGGCCTTCAGCCGGGAGACATCGACGTCTGGGAGATCAACGAGGCGTTCGCGTCGGTGACTCTCAACTCGATACGGATGCTCGGGATCGACGAGGACAGGGTGAACGTCAACGGCGGCGCCGTCGCTCTCGGCCACCCGATCGGCGCCTCGGGCGCGCGCATCCTGGGAAGCCTCGTGCTCGAGCTGCGCCGGCGCGGGGGCGGCCTCGGCTGCGCGGCAATCTGCTCTGGCGGCGGTCAGGGCGACGCGGTGATCCTCAAGGTCTAGTGTCCGACGCTCCGCACGGCGTGGGCCCTCCCGGTCTGGTCTCCGAGGACGGACAGGGAGGCGGCTCTCCGAACGGCCAGCCGCGCGCCGCGGCGTTCTTCGACCTCGACAAGACGCTCATGGCCGGCTCGTCCGGCATCTTCTTCGCCCGCGCCGCCTACGAAACGGGGATGATCACCCGCGCCCGGCTGGCGCGCGACGCGTTCGAGAACCTCCGCTTCCGCCTGCGGGGATCGACAGACGATCGCGCCGACGACGTGCGCAAGCGCGTCGGCAAGATGATCGCGGGCGTGCGCGTCCGGGACCTAGAGCGGCTCTCGCCCCGCGTGCTGGCAGGCGTGCTCCCGCGGCTCTATCCGGAGATGCTGGCCCGCGCATACGCCCACCAGGACGCAGGGGAGCTCGTGTACATCCTCACCGCCGCCTCCCAGGAGATGGCCGACCTCCTCGCGCACGTGCTCGCCTTCGACGGCGGCCTCGGCTCCCGCTCGGAGATCGTCGACGGCCGCTACACGGGCCGGCCCGCGGGACCGTTCAATTACCGCGAGGGCAAGGTTCTCTCGATGCGAGAGGTGGCCGAACGCGAGGGCATCGACCTGTCGGCGTCCTACGCCTATTCGGACTCGGAGTCCGACCTGCCGATGCTGCGTGCCGTGCGGCACGCCGTCGTCGTCAACCCCGACGCGCACCTCAGGAGGATCGCCGGCGAGGAAGGCTGGGAGGTGCTGCATCTGGACCGCCTCGGCCGCCGGCTGAAGATGCTCGCCGCGCTGGGGGCCGGCACCGCGCTCGCCTCGCTCGGAAGGGTTGTCCGCGAACACAGCGATGGCGCCCGCGGGGACGCTCCTCGCGCGACGCGGGGAACCTCCCGCGTGCTCCAGTCGCGCACGCCCGGCCGGCGGCCTGGCCTGCGCCGGGCCCGCGGCCGTCGCGGCCGATGAGCTCGGCCCCCTGACGCTCGAGGGCCCGGGCTGGCGGCCGCTAGGCGGCCGCCCCGCATAATGTATGCCGCCGATGCCGCCAGCCAGCTCGCCAATCCAGAGCAAGATCCGCGTGGTCGTGGCCAAGCCCGGGCTGGACGGCCATGACCGCGGCGCGAAGATCATCGCGCGCGCCCTTCGCGACGCGGGGATGGAGGTGATCTACACCGGCCTGCACCAGACGCCGGAGCAGATCGTGGAGACGGTGATCCAGGAGGACGCCGACGCCGTCGGGCTGTCGATCCTCTCCGGCGCTCACATGACGCTCGTGCCCCGGGTCGTCGAGCTCCTGCGCGAGCAGGGCATCGATGACGTCGTGATCACGGTCGGCGGCACGATTCCGGCGGAGGACATCCCGGAGTTGAAGGGCCTCGGCGTCGCCGAGGTGTTCACGCCGGGCGCGCCCACGCAGGCGATCGTCGATTTCATCCGCGACGCGACAGCCGGGCGTACGGCGTCGAGTCGCTGATTGACTCGTCAGTCAACCGCCGGACCAGCTAGGATCTCGCTCAACAGAACCCAAGGAGTTGCCTGAATGAAGATATGCGTCCTGGTGAAGGAGGTTCCGGACGCCGCCGTCGAGAAGAGGATCGATCCCTCGACGGGGCGGATGGACCGCAGCGGCGAGAAGAACCTCAACCCGTATGACACGCACGCCATCGAGGCGGCGATGCAGATCAGGGAGGGCGGCGCGGTACCCGTCGAGGAGATCGTCGCCGTGACGATGGGACCCGAGAGCGCCGTCCGAGCTCTGCACAAGGCCGTATCGCTTGGCGCCGACCGTTCCGTGCATCTGAGCGACGAGGTCGTCGCCGGCTCGGACGTGGCGGCGACCGGCTATGCGCTCGCCAAGACGCTCGAGCGCGAGGGCCCCGACCTGGTCCTGCTGGGCCAGCAGTCCGACGACGGCGAGTGCTACACGATCGGCGCCGTTGTGGCCGAGCACCTCGGCATGCCCTCGCTGACGCAGGTCATCAAGATGGACGTGGAGAGCGACGCTCTGCGCTGCGAGCGCCAGGCCGAGTACGGCTACGACACCGTCCAGGTCAAGCTGCCCGCGGTGATCTCCGTCGGCGACGCGATCAACGAGCCCCGCTACCCGTCGCTGAAGGCCATCATGGGCGCGAAGAAGAAGCCCCTCGATTCCGTCTCCGCCGGCGACGTTGGCATCGACGCCTCGAAGGTCGGCGGCGAGAACTCGGCGGCGCAGTGGGTCGCAGCCAAGGCCCCGCCGGCGAAGGCCGCGGGAGAGATCATCGAGGACGAGGACACCGGCGAGACGGTCGAAAAGATCGTCGCCTGGCTCGACGAGCGCAAGCTCATCTAGGAGGAGCGAAACGTAATGGCGAACATCCTGGTCTACGCGCTGCACTACGACGGCGCGATCAACAAGAACTCACTCGGCGCGGTGTCCGAGAGCGCAAAGCTCGCGGGCGAACTGGGCGGCGAGGCGCACGCGATCCTGCTCGGCGAGAATGTGCCGCAGGAGCTGGCGGCTTCGCTCGGGAAATACGGAGCGAAGAAGGTCCTCCTCGCCGAGGGGCCCGAGGGCCTCGCACAGCCGCTCGTCGACGCGATGGCGGCCGCGATCACGGGCGGCGACTACGCCTATGCGCTGTTCGGCGGTGGCCTGCTCGGCTTCGAGATCGGAGCAGGCCTGGCCGCCCGGCTCGGCGCCGGCGTGGTCATGGAGGTGACGGCCGTGCGCGCCGAGAACGGCGAGCTGATCGCCGAGCGCCCGATCCTCGGCGACTCGGCGATCTCCGAAGTCAAATACCGCTCTGACGTCGGCATCATCATCGGACGCCTGAACGCGTTCGAGATCAGGGAGAGCGGCGGCGCGGACGCGCCGGTGGAGCAGCTGGCCTTTGAGCTGAGCGCCCATGCGCAGCAGGCGACGATGGTCACGCGCGGCGAGCAGCGCGGCGCGGACGTCGACATCGAGGGAGCCGACGTGCTGATCGCCGGCGGCCGCGGGCTCGGCAAGGCCGAGGGCTTCGAGCTCGCGGAGCAGCTCGCGGCCGCGTTCGGCGGCAACGCAGCCGTCGCCGCCACGCGGGCGGTGGTGGACGCCGGCTGGTATCCCTACGCGGCGCAGATCGGCCAGACCGGCAAGACGGTCGCGCCGAAGCTTTATCTGGCTGCCGGCATCTCGGGGGCGATCCAGCACAAGGTCGGGATGCAGGCCTCGGAGAACATCGTCGCGATCAACAAGGACGCGAACGCGCCGATCTTCGAATTCTCCGATCTCGGCATCGTGGGCGACCTCAACAAGATCCTTCCCAAGCTCACAGAGGCTGTGAAGGCCAAGAAGGGCAGCTGACGATGACGGGCGCCGTCCACACCGGCCGGCTGAGCACTGGCCGAGAGGCGAGGTGCGCACATGTCGGGCGGTAACGGAACGAGCAACGGGAAGGTGGCCCCGGCCGCCTTCCCGCCCCCGGTCGACTCCCGCAAGGAGTTCATCAAGCACGGCCTCGATGCCGCGGACGAGCTGATCGAGGTCGGCGTCGCGATCGTCGGGGGCGGCACGGCCGGCCTGGCCTGCGCCAACCGCCTGCTGCAACTGCTGGCGGACGACCCGGAGACGATGGAGCGTCTCGGCGAAGTCCCCGTGGCCGTGATCGAGAAGGCCAAGACCTGCGGCGGACACAACCTATCCGGCGCCGTCATGCGCCCGGGACCCCTGCAGGAGCTGTTCCCGGAGATGACACGCGAGGAGTGGCGCAAGGAGGGCTTTGCCTACGGCGAAGTGGACAAGGAGGCGGTCTACCTGCTTCCGAGCGCGAAGACGAAGCTGCGCATCCCACCGCCGCCGCCGTTCAAGAACCACGGCAACGAGGTCGTGTCGGTCTCGGCGATGGCGCGCTTCCAGCAGCGCCAGGCGGAGGACGGCGGCGCCTACATCCTGACGGAGACCTCCGCCACGCAGCTGATCGTGGAGGACGGGCGCGTGGTGGGCGTGCGCTCCGGAGACAAGGGCCGGGGCAAGGACGGAGAGCCGCTGGGCAACTTCGAGCCGGGCACCGACATCAAGGCCCACGCAACGGTGCTCGCCGAGGGCTGCTGGGGTCACCTCACGGGTGCCGCCATCAAGGAGTTCGACCTCGCCGAGGGACGTGAGCCACAGGTCTGGGAGCTCGGCGTCAAGGAGGTCTGGAAGGTTCCCAAGCCGCTGGACCGCCTGATCCATACGATCGGTCCCTGGCCGCTGAAGCTGTCCGCGAAGTACGGGCAGATCGGCGGCACCTGGATCTACCCGATGAAGGACGAGAAGACCGGCGACGACCTGGTCAGCATCGGTTTCGTCGTGGACCTCGAGTATGCCGACGCCACCACCTCGGCCCACGACCTGCTGCAGCAGTTCAAGCTGCATCCGCTCGTGAAGGGCATCCTCGAGGGGGGCGAGCGCATCGCGTGGGGCGCCAAGGCGCTCCCGGGCGGCGGCTACTGGTCGATGCCGAAGCTGTCCATGCCCGGCGCCGTGCTGGTGGGCGACGCCGCCGGCATGGTCGACACCGTCGCGCTGAAGGGCGTCCACCACTCCCTGATGTCCGGCAAACTTGCGGCCGAGTCCATCTACGCGGCGCTCGTGCGCGGCGAGTCCTCGTTCGAGTCCTACGAGCAGGCGATCGAAGACTCCTCGGTGGGCAAGGAGCTCTATGAGGTCCGCAACACGCGCCAGCCCTTCCAGAAGGGCTTCTTGATGGGCGGGCCGATCGTCAACCTCGCGATCGCCACGAAAGGCAAGCTCCCGCCCGGACGGCTGCCCTGGCACCGCAACGACGCCAGGCCGATGTTCATCGGCAAGACCAAGGACGGCTACCCCAAGCCCGACGGGAAGTACACCTTCGACAAGCTCTCCTCGGTGTTCATCACGGGCAACGCCACACGCGACGACGCCCCCAACCACATCCGTCTGCAGAAACGTGTGCCGCGCGAGATCGCGGAAACGTGGCGCTGGATGTGTCCCGCGGGCGTGTACGAGATCCCCGACGACGCTCCCGAGCACGGCGAGGTCGACGTGATCGTCAACTACACCAACTGCGTTCAGTGCGGGGCCATCACCGCCAAGGGCGGCCGCTTGACGACCCCCGAGGGTGGCGACGGACCGCTGTATCAGGTGACCTGAGGGCCCGCCTCGGGCGGGCACCGGCAGGCAGCGCGCAAATAGCGCGAAACCTGCGCCTCTTCCCAGTGTTAGGGGGATGTGATGAGGCCCCCCTACCTGACGGCACCCCCGGCGCCCGCGCGGCGCCTGTCGAGGTGGCTCGCCTGCGCCGTGGCGCTCGCCGTCCTCGGGCTGGCCTGCCTCGCCGTCGCCTCGGCGCGCGCGGCCCAGGGGGCGAGTCCCCGGCCCAGCGCCTCCGCGGCGCTCGAGCAGTGCGTCACCGCGGTCAGCGAGACCGAACGCTCGGCCACCTTCGCGGGTGAAATGACGGCGATCGTCGGCTCGACCCACATGGTGATGAGGATCGACGTACTCGAGAGGCTGCCCGGGGAAGCCCTCTTCCATACGGTGAGCGCCCCCGGGCTCGGGGTGTGGCGGGGCTCCGCGCCGGGGGTGAAGGTCTACAAGTACCTCAAGCAGGTCACCAACCTGTCGGCCCCCGCCTTCTACCGCGCCGCGGTGCGCTTCCGCTGGCTCAACGCCCGCGGGAGGCTGATGAAGGCCGAGGAACTGCGGACATCCCGCTGCGAGCAGCCGGCTCCGCCGCCGACGGTGACTCCGCCGCCGGCCACGGGCGTGCCGCCGGCGAGCGCCTGAGCTGGACCGCTAGAATGGTTGGACGATGAAGGCGAAGATCCATCCCAACTACACCCAGGCGCACGTGCGGTGCACCTGCGGCAACGAGTTCATGACCCGTGCTACCCGCGAGGAGCTGCATGTGGAGGTGTGCTCGAACTGCCATCCCTTCTACACGGGCAGGCAGAAGCTGATGGACACCGGTGGACGCGTGGAGCGCTTCCAGCGCCGCGTTGCCAAGGGCCGCCTGCACTCAGCGCAAGCTCGCTCCGCCCAGTAGCTCGATGTCCGAGCGCCTGGCCGGCTCGCCGAGGACGCCAGCCGCAAACCAGATGCAGTCCACCGCGCTACCGCCCGCTTCCGCTGTCCCGCGGGAGCCGCACTCGTCGGCTCCCGACGCCGCCGCTAGCGCGTACGGCGATGGCGAGCTGCAGGCGCAGCGCGATGCGCCCGTGGGCGGTCAGGCGGTTCTGGAGGGGGTGATGATGCGCGGCGTCTCCCACTGGGCCGTGGCGGTGCGAAAGCCCACGGCCGAGCAGCTGAGCGAGGGCGAGCGCTCACCGGAGGAGCCCGCGCTGGGGGAGATCGAGGTCAAGACGTTTCCGCTCGACTCGGCGATGAAGCGCCATCGCTTTCTGCGCCTGCCGATCGTGCGGGGGGTGGTGGCGCTCGGGGGATCGCTGGCGATCGGCTTCCGCGCGCTCGAGGTCTCCGCAAACGCCCAGCTGCCACCGGAGGAAGAGCAGGAGATCCCGCGAGGCGTCTGGGCTGGAACGGTGGTCGTCGCGCTCGTGCTGGCGGTCGTCCTGTTCTTTCTGATCCCGGTCGGCCTCACGAGCCTGATCAAGCACCAGCTCGGCTCCTCGCTGCTGTTCTGGCTGGTCGAGGGCGTCCTGCGCACGAGCATCTTCCTCGGCTACATGCTGCTGCTCTCGCGCCTGCGCGACCTGCGGCGCGTGTTCGAGTATCACGGCGCCGAGCACAAGACCATCTCCTGCTTCGAGGCCGGCCTTCCGCTGACGCCGGCAAACGCCCAGCGCTTCTCCCGCCTGCATCCCCGCTGTGGCACCAGCTTCCTGCTGGTGGTGATGATCGTGGCCATCTTCGTGTTCGCTCCGATCGGCCTGCCGGCCTGGTACTGGCTGGTGCTGACGCGGATCCTCGGCGTGCCGCTGATCGCAGGCATCTCCTTCGAGCTGATCAAGTTCGCCGGGCGCAATCGCAGCCGGCGCTGGGTCCAGGCGGTGATGTGGCCGGGACTGAAGCTGCAGCTGCTGACGACCCGCGAGCCGGACCTCGACCAGCTCGCGGTGGCGATCGCCGCGCTCGAGGCCGTGCTCGCGCTGGAGACCCCCGGTGAGCTCTCGGCGGCCGACCTCGTCGGCGTCGAGGTCGTCGCCTAGACCGGCTCGGCGGCCGGAACGGTGCGGCGGACCTGCTCGCGCCAACCGGCCTTCAGCCGTGCGAGCGAGATGCCGCGCATCTGGCGCAGGTAGATGAAGAGCTCGGCGCCGAGGGCCGCCAGCAGCGTCTCAGCGAGCATCTCCCGGTCGCACTCGGGGTCGGCCTCGCCCAGCAGCAGCATGACGTGCAGCCGGTGCACCCGGTAGGCGGGGTGGGCGTAGCGGGCGGGACCGGTCTCCGCCGCCAGGAACAGTTCCGAGTGGGCCTCGAGCATGTCGAGCATGGCCTCGCCGAAGGCGATCAGCCGCTCGGCCGGCGCCGCTCCGGGGCCGAGCGGCGGCTGACCGCGGATGATGGCTTCCTGGAGCTCTCGCTCGCGCTCGGAGAGCACCGCGGCGGCGAGCGACGCGCGCGAGCCGAAGCGGCGGAAGAGGGTGCCCTTGCCGACGCCGGCGGCCTCGGCGATCTCGTCCATCGACACGCAGCCCGCCCCGCGCTCGTCGAAGAGGCGCCTGGCGGCGCAGAGGATCCGCTCGCGATTGCGCGCCGCGTCGGCGCGCTCGAAGCCATCGGGCTCGATCTGCGGCAAGTCGAATTCGGGGCTCATGTGTTACATCTTACTAACCGGACCATGGTCCGATTGGGTGCTATACTTTCTGAAGTAAAGCGGACTGCAGTCCGCCAACCCCTACTCAGAGGAGCTTCCAATGAGCGTTGCAACCCAGCAGGACATCTCCACCGGGACCTGGAACATCGACAAGGTCCACTCGCATGTCGGCTTTGCCGTCAAGCACATGGTCGTCGCGAACTTCCGCGGCCATTTCGAGGACTACGACGGTACGCTGACTGTCGGCGAGAACGGCGAGCCGCGCCTCGAGGGCACGGTGGCGGTCGACTCGATCGTCGTCAAGGACGAGAACCTCGCCGGCCACCTGAAGTCCCCGGACTTCTTCGACAGCGCCAACCATCCGCAGATCAGCTTCCGCTCCAACGCCGTGCGCGTCCAGGAGGGCGGCCGGCTCGAGGTCGACGGTGAGCTCACGATCAAGGGTCGCACGCACAATGTAACCGCGCGCGGCACGGTGACCGGCCCGCACGAGGACATCGCAGGCAACGAGAAAATCGGCATCGAGCTCGAGACGGTCGTCGACCGGCGCGAGTACGGCCTCGACTGGAACGCGCCCCTCCCCAAGGGCGGCTTCGCGGTCGAGAACGACGTCAAGCTCGAGGTGTCCCTCGAGCTCGTGAGGCAGGCGTAGGTCTCATGCGCATCCTCGGAATCTCGGGCAGCCTCCGGCGGGAGTCGCACAACACGCGCCTCCTGCGCGGTGTCGGCAACCTCCTGCCGGAGGGCGTCGAGCTGGACGTGTTCGACCAGCTCGGCGCGATCCCGCCCTACAACGAGGACGAGGAGCACGAGACGCCCCCGGCGGTCGCGGCGCTGAAGGCCGCGATCGCCGAGGCTGACGCGGTTCTCGTGGCCACGCCCGAGTACAACGCCTCGATTCCCGGCGTGCTCAAGAACGCGCTCGACTGGGTCTCGCGCCCGGTCGCGAGCACGCCCCTGATGGGCAAGCCGGCGGCCGTGATCGGTGCGAGCACCGGCCTGTTCGGCGCCGTCTGGGCGCAGGCCGAGACGCGCAAGGTGCTGAGCACGATCGGCGCGCGGGTGGTGGATCGCGAAATACCGATCCCCCAGGCCGATGAGTCTCTCGGGACGGACGGGCTTCCACTCGACGATGACGCGCGCGAGCTGCTCGAGGCCACGCTGACCGAGCTGATCGAGCTCGCCGAAGCCCAGCTCGTCCCGGCATAGACACCTCAGGCCGGCGATGCCCGGCCGCTTAGACTGGCCGGAGATGATCGAGGAGCTCGTAAAGCAGATCGAGACGCGGTTCGCCGAGCTGGGTGAGCAGATGACCGAACCTGAGGTGATCTCCGACAGGGAGCGCTATGCCGAGGTCGGTCGCGCATACAGCCAGCTCGAGGCCGCGGCGAAGCTCGCGGCGCAGTGGCGCCACGCGCAGGACGACGCCGCGGGCGCCGAGGAGCTGCTCGCGGAGATGGGCGAGGATGCCGAGATGCGCGAGGAGCTGGCCGCTGCGCGCGCGCGGATCGAGGAGCTCGAGGAGGAGATCCGGCTCGCGATGGTCGAGCCCGACCCGAACGACGACAAGAGCGTGATCGTCGAAATCCAGGGCGGCGCGGGTGGCGAGGAGGCAGGCCACTGGGCAGGGGACCTGTATCGCATGCTGAACCGCTACGCCGAGCGTCTGGGCTTCCAGACCGAGCCCCTGGACGTCGCCGAGGGCAAGTACACGTTCGCGATAAAAGCAACCCGCCCGCCCGGCGCCTATTCGGTGTTCAAGTTCGAGGGCGGCACCCACCGCGTGCAGCGGGTGCCGCAGACCGAGTCACAGGGCCGGATACACACCTCGACCGCGACCGTCGCAGTGCTGCCCGAGGCGGAAGACGTCGACGTGCAGGTGGACCCGAACGAGCTGCAGATCGACGTCTACCGGTCCTCGGGGCCGGGTGGGCAGTCGGTCAACACGACCGACTCGGCGGTGCGCATCACACACAAGCCCTCGGGCATCGTCGTCTCGATGCAGGACGAGAAGTCCCAGCTGCAGAACCGTGAGAAGGCCCTCAGGGTGCTGCGCGCCCGCCTGTACGAGCGGGCCCTGGCCGAGCAGCAGGCGGAGCTGGCCGCCGACCGCCGCTCACAGGTGGGAACGGGCGACCGCGCGGAGAAGATCCGCACCTACAACTACGGCGAGCGGCGGGTCACCGATCACAGGATCAAGCTCACCGTCCACAACCTCGACCAGATCCTCGAAGGGGAGCTGGACGAGCTCACGGCCGCGCTGCAGGGCGATGAGAAGCGCCGGCGCCTGGAGGCGCAGGCGGCCGTCTGATGCACGACCAGCAGGACGTTCGTCCGGATCCGGGCCGGGGTCGATTGAACCATGGCCTCGGCGGGCACCCCGTCCGTGATGCTCTCGACGGCGCGATCACCGCGATCCGCGCGGCGGGGTGCGAAACCCCCCGGCTGGACGCCGAACTGCTGCTCGCAGACGTGCTGGGCGTCTCCCGCGAGCGGCTCCTCACCGACCGTGCCCTCTGCGTCGAAGGGGCCGCCGTGCGGGCATTTCAGACCGCGGTCCGCCGGCGCTCCGTGGAGCGCGAGCCGGTGGCCTACATCCTCGGAAGGCGCGCCTTCCGCCGGCTGGAGCTCCTGGTCGACCGGCGTGCGCTCATTCCTCGCCCCGAGACGGAGCTGCTGGTGGAGATGGCGCTCGGGCTGAGCTACGGTGCACACGTGCTCGACGTCGGCACCGGCAGCGGCGCGGTGGCACTCGCCCTGAAGGACGAGCGCCCCGACCTCCATGTGGCAGGGAGCGAGCTCAGCGCGGACGCGCTCGAGCTGGCGCGGGCCAACGGCGGGCGCCTGGGCCTGGACGTGCGCTGGCTCCACGCCGACCTGCTCGCGGGGGTCCCGGACGAGTTCGACGCGGTCCTCGCCAACCTCCCGTATGTCGCAGAGTCCGAACGACCCACGCTCGCACCGGAGATCGCCCGCCACGAGCCGCCCGGTGCGCTGTTCGCCGGGCCAGACGGCCTTACCGCGATCCGCTCGCTGCTCGCGGAGCTCGCCCCGCGTGAGCGGGTCCAGCTCGTGGCCCTGGAGGTGGGTGCGGGCCAGGCGCCCGCCGTCGCGGAGCTCACCCGCGCAGCGGGCTTCCAGGAGGTGCGCCGCGAGCGCGATCTTGGCGGAGTCGAGCGAGTCGTGGTGGGGGAGGCCAGGCCGTGATGAGCTCGACGATCGACGGCGACGCGGCGAGGAGCCTGGAGGAGTGCGTGGCGGGGGGCGGAGTCGCCGTGTTCCCGACCGACACCGTGTATGGGGTGTGCTGCGACCCCGACAACGAGCAGGCGGCGCGGCGCATGTACGGGGCGAAGGGGCGCCCCTCCGCACGGGCCTGCGCGATCATGTTCTTCGCACTCGAGCCGGCGCTCGCGAGCCTGGGCGAGATCCCGGACGCCGAGCGACGCGCGCTGGGAGCGCTGCTCCCCGGCCCGGTCACCCTGCTGCTCGCCAACCGCACCGGGCACTTCACGGCGGCCTGCAGGACGGACCCGACCACGCTCGGGCTGCGGGTGCCGCTCCTGCCCGCCGCTCTAGCCGCGCTGTCCGCGGTCTCCCGGCCGGTGATGCAGTCGAGCGCCAACATCTCCGGGGAGCCCGATGCGCGCTCGCTCGCCGAGATACCGCGCAGCCTCCTCGACGGCGTCGACCTGGTGCTCGACGGCGGCGAGCTCCCCGGGACACCCTCCACGGTGATCGATCTGCGTGACTTCGCGGGCGAAAGGCGCTGGCATCTGCTGCGCGAGGGCGCCCTCTCGCGGGACGCAGTGCGGGGAAAGCTCGCCGCGGTCGCCTGAGGAACGGCGATCCTGGGCCCGTGCTAGCCTCGTGGCAGCTGCCGCGACTGGCGCCCTGAGGTGGAATCGACCACCGGGAAGCGGCCAGCTGAGACGCCGCGCGCCTGGGCAAAAAACTCGCCGTCCCCTGCCAAGGAGAGCGCTGTGTCCGAGCTCAGCCCCGATTACTTCAACCGACCGCTCGCAGAGGTGGACCCCGAGATCGCCGATGCCCTGCGCGGCGAGCTGGTGCGCGAGCAGCGCACGCTCGAGATGATCGCCTCGGAGAACTTCGTGCCCCGCGCGGTGCTCGAATGCCAGGGCTCGGTGATGACCAACAAGTACGCCGAGGGCTACCCCGGACGGCGCTACTACGGGGGCTGCGAGTGGGTCGACGTCTCCGAGCAGCTCGCTATCGATCGCGGCAAGGAGCTGTTCGGCGCCGAGCACGTCAACGTGCAGCCGCACTCCGGCTCCCAGGCCAACGCGGCCGTCTACCACGCGCTGCTTACACCGGGCGAGACGATCATGGGCCTCTCCCTGGCCCACGGCGGCCACCTCACCCATGGCATGAAGCTGAACGTCTCCGGCCGTCTCTACGAGATCGCTCCCTACGAGGTCGATCGGGAGACCGGCCTGATCGACATGGACGAGGTCGCCCGCATCGCGCGCGAGCGCCGGCCGAAGATGCTGCTGGCGGGCTGGTCCGCGTACCCGCGGCAGCTCGACTTCGCGCGCTTCCGCGAGATCGCCGATGAGGTCGGTGCGTTCCTCGTGGTGGACATGGCCCATTTCGCCGGTCTGGTCGCGGCTGGCCTTCACCCGAGCCCGCTCGACCACGGCGCCGACGTCGTGACCACCACGACCCACAAGACGCTCGGCGGCCCTCGCGCAGGGGTGATCCTGTGCAAGGAGGAGTTCGCCAAGAAGATCGACTCGGCCGTCTTCCCCGGCCAGCAGGGTGGTCCGCTGGAGCACGTGATCGCCGCCAAGGCGGTGGCCTTCAAGATCGCGGCGAGCGAGCTGTTCGCCGAGCGCCAGCGCCGCACCCTCGAGGGGGCTCGGGCGCTGGCCCAGGAGCTGCTGCAGGCCGGTCATGGCGTTAACGTGCTGACCGGGGGCACGGACGTGCACCTGGTGCTGGTCGACCTGCGCGACACCGAGCCCACGCTCACGGGCAGGCAGGCGGAGGATCGCCTGCACGAGATCCAGATCACCGTCAATCGCAACGCCGTCCCCTTCGACCCGCGCCCGCCGATGGAGGCGTCCGGCCTTCGCATCGGGACGCCCGCCCTGGCGACCCGCGGTCTGCAGCCGGAGGACTTCACCGAGGTGGGGCGGATCCTCGCGGTCGCGCTGACACCGGACTACGAGTCACGCGCCGGCGAGCTGGCCGAGCGGGTCGCCGCGATCGCCGATCGCTATCCCCTCTACGAGTTCCTGGCGAGCACGGCGGCCGCGTAGGGAAGAGCCGCGGCGCTTGCGACCACTGCGCCTGCGATGCTGTGCCGCAGTCGATGGCGCACCCGAACGAGCTCGACGCGCTTTACGCCTTCCTGACCGCCGCGGCCGTGACCGCGGTGCTGACGCCGCTCACGATGCGGCTCGCGAGGGCCGTCGGCGCGATCGATGAGCCGCGCGAGCGGGGCCTGTCCGAACGTCCTACGCCGCTGCTTGGAGGGCTCGCGATCTTTGCTGGAGCGCTCGTCGCGATTCTCGTCTGGCTGCCCGCCGGCTACTACAAAGACCACCAGCTGTGGGGTGGCGTGCTGTTGGCCGCCGCGGTGATCACGCTTGTCGGCGCCCTCGACGACCGCTTCGAGCTGCCGCCGGGAGCGAAGCTCGCCGGCCAGGTCCTCGCCGCCTCGATCGTCGTGCATTTCGGGGTAGCCGTAAAGTCGATCACGCTGCCGTTCATCGGTCTGCTGCACTTCCCCAACGCCGGCGTGACCAACGCCGGACCGCTGCTCACGGTGCTCGGCCTCGTCGTGATGATGAACGTCGTCAACTTCTCAGACGGCGTCGATGGCCTGACGGCGGGCGTCTGCGCGATCATCGCCGCGGCGATGGCGGTGATCGCATTTGACCTGGGACGCCAGCAGCCGGGCGTGCTCGCCGCCCTCACCGCCGGCGCGGCGGTCGGCTTCCTGATCTACAACTTCCCGCCCGCAAAGAGCTTCATGGGTGACTGCGGCGCAAATCTCCTTGGCTTGCTGATGGGCGTGACCGCCGTCGAGGCGGCTGTCAAGACGGCGGCCGTCGTGTCCTTCGTGCTGCCGCTGATCCTGCTCGCGGTTCCCTTCCTGGACACCACCTTCGTCGTGCTCAAGCGCCTGAAGTACAAGCAGCCGATCTACCGCCCCGACAGCGAGCACTTCCACCATCGCATGGCGCGGATCGGTTTCTCGAGCCGGCGCACGATCGCCTACCTGTACGTGTGGACGCTGCTCCTCGCCGGTCTTGCCCTGGCGCTGCGCTTCATCCCCTACAGCGACCACAAAGGCCATCTCGACTTCGGCTGGACGATGGTGCTTGTAGCCCTCGGCGCGATCGTCGTGGCCGCCAGCATCTATCTGGTCTACGTGCTCGAGATCCTTAAGTTCCGACGCCTGGACGCGGTGCGCCTGCGGCTGCTGCGCCCCGAGGCCTCACCAGCGGAGATAGAGCTGGACGTCACCAAGGATCTGGAAACCGGTGAGTTCCAGGCGGTGTCTGGCCCCGGGGACCGCGATGTGCAGGTGCGCGGCGGGACGGGGCCGGGGAGGGCTGAGGACCGGGTTGGCCAGCGGCAGGTGAATGAGGATCGCGTACGCGCAGAAGAGGAGCGTGGCGGCCCGCAGGCGCCGGTTGCCGCCGACGGCCGCTAGGGGCAGCAGCCAGATCGCGTACCAGGGCAACAGCCAGGCGGTCGACAGCAGCAGGGCGAGCATGGACCAGCCGGCGGCCACGCGCCAGTCGGCTCCGCGGGCGGTGCGCCACAGCGCTCCCGCGAGGACGACGAGGAAGCCCGCCGCGTACAGGTGGCGCCACCAGCTCGGCGTGCCGCTGAGGCCGAGGAGGCGGGCGCTCTCCGCGGGGATGCTGTGGGTCGCCACGAGCTGCTGCTGCTCGCCGACTGCGTTGAGGAAGCCGAGGGCGTTGACGCCGAAGCCGATCAGACCGAGC
>Ga0209626_1000092_pt1 | contig 19203 bp, 12 predicted proteins | sample JacPinW_OM1H0_M2_FD_187962 | JGI IMG/M metagenome (GOLD analysis project Ga0209626, IMG submission 187962) | Forest soil microbial communities from Algoma, Ontario, Canada - Jack Pine, Ontario site 1_JW_OM1H0_M2 (SPAdes) (version 2) | ecosystem: Environmental > Terrestrial > Soil > Boreal... | reverse complement strand
GAGCTGCGCACACCGGCAGCAGTGACGCTTGCGCCGAAAACGCAAGCCAGTGCGAGCACGGATGAGACTAACCGTCGAGTCGACATGGGCCCTCCTGTTGAGAGACCGGTCTGTCGACGCGAGGCCTGACGGACCCGGCGACTCGTGGTCTCATTATTCGTTGGGGTGCGGACGGTACACCCTCGCCTCCGGTGTAGTAAACCGTAAGGCGGGCCCGGGAACGCTCGCGTTCGAAGCGCGCAGGCTCGATCAGCGGAAGCTCGGCAGCAGCGGGGCGACGAGCGACTGGACTTCGGAGCGGCGCACGGTGGCGGCAGCTTCCGCGATGTCGGGCGCGAGCAGCCGGTCGGTCTGGGCGAAAGGCACTTTGAGCCGCAGCGCGCTGTGGGCGTGCTGCAGGCGCGGGGAAGTCTTGAGTGGCGCCCGGAAGTCCACGCCCTGGCACGCGGCGAGAAATTCGAGCGCGACGATGTTGAGCGCGTTCCCCGCCATGGCGAGGAGCCGCCGCGCGCCGTGCGTCGCCATGCTCACGTGGTCTTCCTGGTTCGCGGAGGTGGGAATGCTGTCGACGCTCGCCGGGTGGCACAGCATACGGTTCTCGGCGACCAGCGCGGCGGCCGTCACCTGCGCCATCATGAAGCCGGAGTTCACGCCGCTGTCGGGAGCCAGGAACGGCGGCAGTCCGCTCATCTTCGGGTCGACCAGCAGCGCGAGGCGGCGCTCGGTGATCGAGCCCACCTCCGCGCACGCGAGCGCCAGGATGTCGGCTGCGAACGCCACCGGCTCGGCATGAAAATTTCCGCCCGATAGCACCTCGCCGGTGTCCGGAAAGATGAGCGGGTTGTCGGTGACGGCGTTGGCCTCGATGCTGAGCGTCGCCGCCTGTTGCGTGATCAGGTCGAGGCACGCGCCCATCACCTGCGGCTGGCAGCGCAGCGAGTACGGATCCTGCACCCGCGTGCAGGTGCGGTGCGATTCGCGGATCTCGCTGCCGGAGAGCAGCTCGCGGTATACCTGTGCCACGCGCGCCTGACCGTCGTGGCCGCGCAGGTGGTGGATGCGCGAATCGAACGGCGCATCGCTTCCCAGCAGCGCATCGACCGACAGCGCGCCGCTCACCACCGCGCCCGCAAACACCGTTTCGATTTCGAACAACCCGGCGAGCGCCAGTGCGGTCGACACCTGGGTGCCGTTGAGCAGCGCCAACCCCTCCTTGGGTCCGAGCGTGAGCGGTGCCAGCGATTCCTGCGCCAGCGCTTCCGCCGCCGGCAACACCTCGCCGTGGCGGCGGACATCCCCGAGACCCAGCAGCGCCAGCGACAGATGCGCGAGTGGCGCGAGATCTCCGGAGGCTCCGACCGATCCCTGCGCCGGCACGCACGGACACAGGCCGGCGTTAATGAGTCGCTCGAGAAAGCGTGCCAGCTCCGTGCTCACCCCGGAGAAGCCCTGCAGCAGGCTCGCGAGCTTCAGCACCAGCGTGAGGCGCACGATCGCATCGTCGAGCAGCGGCCCGACGCCGGAGCTGTGCGACAGGATGATGTTCCGCTGCAGCAGGGTGCGCTGCGCGGCCGGGATGCGCGTGTTCGCGAGCAGTCCGAAGCCGGTGTTGATGCCGTAAGCGGGCGCATCGGCCGCCGCGAGCCGCGCGGTGACTGCGTGGGCTTCGCGCACGGCGCCGAGCGCCGCCGCGTCGATCTGTACGCTGACCGGGCCCTCGTACACGCGTCGCAGGTCGGCGAGGCGCAGCGGCCGGGAGCCAAGCTTCAGAGAGTCGGGTTCGGCCATCGCAGCACCTCTGCCGCGCGCACCACGGTCCGGCGCGGGTTAAAGCCAATCCAGTACCCGAGCTCCTCGATGGAGCGCAGGTTCCACACCACGAAGTCGGCCGCCTGGCCGGGAGCGAGCGCGCCGCGTTCGCCGTGCAGCCCGAGCGCGCGCGCCGCATGACGCGTGACGCCCAGCAGCGCTTCCTCCGCCGTCAGGCCGAATAGCCGCGTCGCCATGCTCATCGCGAGCAGCAGTGAGGCACCCGGGGCGGAACCGGGATTGCAGTCGCTGGCGATGGCGAGCGCCGCCTGGTGCGCGCGCAGCGCCGCAACCGGCGGCTTGCGCTCGGCGCCGAGGCAGTAGAACGCGACCGGCAACAGCACCGCTACGGTGCCGGCGCGCGCGAGCGCTGCCGCTTCCCGCTCGCCGGCGTACTCCAGATGATCGCACGACAGCGCGCCCTGGCGGGCGGCCATCAGCGTGCCGCCGAGGTTGCTGAGCTGCTCGGCGTGCATCTTGACCGGCAACCCGAGCGTGCGCGCCGCCGCGAACAGCCGCTCGGCCTGCTCGACGCTGAAGGCGATGTTCTCGCAGAATATGTCCACGGCATCGACCAGTCCCTGCGCGCACAACTCCGGCAGCCACTCGCGCGCGATTGTCCCGATGTACTCATCGGCGCGCCCGCGGTATTCCGGCGGCAGCGTATGGGCGGCGAGCAGCGTGGTGCGCACCGTCACCGGAAACGCGCGGCCGAGTTGGCGCGCCACGCGCAGCATCTTCGCTTCATCCGCCAGCGTCAGGCCGTAGCCGGATTTGATCTCGATGGTGGTTACGCCCTCGGCGAGCAGCGCCGCCAGCCTGGGTGCGCTCTCATCAAACAGCTGCTCCTCACTTGCGGCACGCACCGCGCGCACGGTGGCGAGAATGCCGCCGCCGGCGCGCGCGATTTCTTCGTACGAGCGGCCGCGCAGGCGCTCGGCGTACTCGTTGGCGCGGGTGCCGGCGAACACCAGGTGCGTATGACAGTCGATGAGACCGGGTGTGACCCAGGCGCCCGCCAGGTCATGCACCTCATCCGCGGCGCCCGCCGGCAGCGCCGCCTCGTCCCCCACCCACTCGATGCGCCCGGCGCGGGTCGTGAGCGCACCGCGCGCGATAACGCGCGCGGCCGCGTCACAGGTGACGAGCTGCGCGTTGCGCCACAGCTTGAGCGGTTCGGACAGGCGGGCCACTCTGGCGGCTCAGCCTGGCAGGAAGGGCAGGTTGAGGTGCCGCGCGCGGGCACACTCGATCGCGCTCTCGTAGCCGGCGTCCGCGTGCCGCATGACGCCGCTCGCCGGATCGTTCCACAACACGCGCTCGATGCGGCGCGCCGCGGCGGGCGTGCCGTCGCATACGATGACGACGCCGGCGTGCTGCGAGTAACCGATGCCGACGCCGCCGCCGTGATGGATCGACACCCAGGTCGCGCCGCTGGCGGTGTTGAGCAGTGCATTCAGCAGCGGCCAGTCCGCCACGGCATCGGAGCCGTCGCGCATCGCTTCGGTCTCGCGGTTCGGGCTGGCCACCGAGCCGGAATCCAGGTGATCGCGGCCGATGACAATCGGCGCCTTGAGCTCTCCACGCGAGACCATCTCGTTGAACGCGAGCCCGAGTCGGTGCCGGTCACCCAGTCCCACCCAGCAGATGCGCGCCGGGAGTCCCTGGAACTGGATGCGCTCGCGCGCCATGTCCAGCCAATGATGCAGGTGCGCGTCATCCGGAAGCAATTCCCTGACCTTGGCGTCGGTGCGGTAAATGTCCTCGGGGTCGCCCGACAGCGCCACCCAGCGAAACGGACCCATGCCGCGGCAGAACAGCGGCCGCACGTACGCGGGCACGAAGCCCGGAAAGGCAAACGCGTCCCTGACGCCGGCGTCGAAGGCCACCTGGCGCAGGTTGTTGCCGTAGTCGAACACCGGAATCTTCAGCTTCTGGAAGGCGAGCATCGCCTCGACGTGCCGTGCCATCGAGGCGCGCGCCTCCTGCGCCACCTGCGTCGGGTTCTCGAGCCGCAGGCGGTCCCACTTCTCGAGCGTCCACGCTTGCGGCAGATAACCGTTGACGGGATCGTGGGCCGAGGTCTGATCCGTCACGGCATCGGGCCGCACGCCGCGACGCAGCAGCTCCGGCAGCACCTCGCAGGCGTTGCCGAGCAAGCCCACCGATACGGGCTTGCCGGCGCGCCGCGCGCGCTCGAGGCTCTGCAGGGCCTCATCGAGGCTCCCGGCCTGGAGGTCGAGGTAGCGGGTCTGCAGGCGTTTCGCGATGCGCTCCGGGCGGCATTCCACCGCGAGCATCGAGGCTCCCGCCATGGTCGCGGCGAGCGGCTGCGCGCCGCCCATGCCGCCGAGGCCCGCGGTGAGGATCCACTTGCCGGCGAGGTTGCCGCCGAAGTGCTGGCGGCCCATCTCCACGAAGGTCTCGTAGGTCCCCTGCACGATGCCCTGGCTGCCGATGTAGATCCACGAGCCGGCCGTCATCTGGCCGAACATCATGAGTCCCTTGCGGTCGAGCGCGTTGAAGTGCTCCCAGTCGGCCCAGCGCGCCACCAGGTTGGAGTTGGCAAGCAGCACGCGCGGCGCATCCGCGTGCGTACGAAATACTCCGACCGCTTTGCCCGACTGGATCAGCAGCGTCTCATCGTCCTTCAGGGCGCGCAGCGCGGCCACGATCTGATCGAAGCACTGCCAGTTGCGGGCCGCCTTGCCGATGCCGCCGTAGACCACCAGGTCCTGCGGCCGCTCTGCGACCTCCGGATCCAGGTTGTTCATCAGCATGCGCAGCGCCGCCTCGCTCAACCAGCTGTGGCAGCTCAGCTTCGATCCGCGCGCAGCGCGCAGCGGCGGGCGAGGGGCGGGCTCGGACATGGCGTTACCTCGGCTGGCCGCTCGCGGCCAGCTCGTAGCGGGAACCGGGATGATAAAGGTCGGCGACGCTGGCGATGCGGCCGTGGGAGAAGGTACGGCGCATGATCAGCAGGCAGGCCTCGCCGGCCTCGAGCCTCAGCAGTCGCCGTATGCGCCGCTCCGGCACCAGCGCGCGCACGATGTGCTCGGCGCGCTGCAGCGGCGCCACGCGGATCAGGAACTCGTGGGGCGTGATGCGGGAGAAGTCGTTGCGCAGGTAGCCGGGGGCGACCTGCGGGTTGACGTAGCGCTCCTCGACCTGCAGCGGCGCAGCGTCCGCGAAGTGGGTCAGAAGCGAGTAATCGAGCTGCGCGCCGGGCTTGACCCCGCAGCGCTCGGCGAGCTCACGTGAGGCGCTCAGCGAGTCGAGCGCGAGGACCTTGACGCGATACTCGTGGCCGCGCGCGCGGATCTCATCGGCGATGTTGCGCACCTCGAGCGGATGGGCATGGACACGCTGCTCGGCGACGAAGGTGCCGACGCCCGCCACCCGCACCAGCACCCCGTCGGCAGCGAGCTCGCGCAGGGCGCGGTTCGCGGTCATGCGCGACACGGTCAGCGTGCGCGTAAGCTCGTTCTCGGACGGCACGCGCTCGCCGGCGCGCAGACTGCCCGCCGCGATCCGCTCGAGAATGAAGTCCTTCACCTGAAGGTAGCGCGCGGCGGCCTGCGGTAACGACACGGTAGCGCCCTGGCGGGATCCTCGTGGGGGCGCTATGCTGGCACCGGCGGGACTACTTGTCTATACAGGTCCAGGGTGGAGGCGCCGGGGCGCGCGCGGCGGTGCCGTTGGGCTGTTCCCTGGCCGCTCCGGTTCCGGTAGAATGCGCGGCCCCCACGGGCTGCACGCCGCGCGGGGACGGGTGGCGGGTGTCGCGCGGGTGTAGGTTCGACGCGTGGCGCCCCCGAGAGAGGTGTGATCGGAAAGCCCCCCGCGGGGCTTTTGTTTTTGGTGGGCCTTGAGGCCCATTTTTGTTTGGCGAGCGGGCTTTTGGGTTCCGAAAGAGGCCGTGACGGTGATGTTGCGGGAGCGGTTGAACGCGCTGATCGAGCCCCTGCTCGGGCGGCTCGGCTACGAGCTGGTGGAGCTCGAGTACGCTCCCGGTCACGCGCGCGCCGTGGTGCGGCTCTTTATTGACCGGGAAGCGGGCGTGGCCCTGGAGGACTGTGAGCGGGTGAGCCGCGAGGTTGCGGCGCTGCTGGACGTCGAGGACCCGATCCCCTGCGCCTACACCCTCGAGGTGTCCTCGCCGGGTTTTGACCGGCTGCTGCGCACCCAGGCGCATTTCGGGCGCTTCGTCGGCTCGCGGGTGTTCGTGGAGTTGAAGGAGCCGCGCGCCGGGCGCCGGCGCTACACCGGAACGCTGCTGACGGTTGACGATACCGGCATCGCGCTCGAAGTCGATTCCGAGCGCGTGGCGGTGGCGTTCGCGGAGATTGGTAAGGCCAGGCTTGCGTCTTAAGAGGTACGCAGCACAGTGAACAAAGAAATTCTGATGGTGGTCGATGCCGTGTCCAACGAGAAGGGCGTCGACAAGGAAGTGATCTTCGAGGCGCTCGAAGCCGCGCTCGCGGCCGCAACCCGCAAGAAGCACGGCGAGGAGTGGGACGCGCGCGTGTCGATCGACCGCAAGAGCGGCGACTACGACACCTTCCGGCGCTGGAAGGTGTTCGCCGACGACTCCCACGAGCTCGAGGTCCCGGAGCGCGAGCTCAGGCTCGATGACGCCATCGAGCTCGATCCCAAGGTGGAAGTGGGCGGCTTCGTCGAGCAGCCGATCGAGTCGGTGGCCTTCGGGCGCATCGCCGCCCAGCAGGCGAAGCAGGTGATCGTGCAGAAGGTGCGCGAAGCCGAGCGCGCCCAGGTCGTCGACGCTTACCGCGAACGCGTGGGGACCCTGGTGAGCGGGGTGGTGAAGCGCGTCGACCGTAACGGCATTTACATTGATCTGGGAGGCAACGCCGAGGGTTTCGTGCCGCGCACCGACATGATCCCGCGCGAGCAGGCCAAGCCGCAGGACCGCATCAAAGCCTTCCTCAAGGAAGTGCGCTCCGAGCCGCGCGGCCCGCAGCTGTTCCTCACCCGCACCGCGCCCGAGTTCCTCATCGAGCTGTTCAAGCTCGAGGTCCCGGAAGTCGGGCAGGGTCTCATCCAGATACTGGGCGCGGCGCGTGATCCGGGCGTGCGCGCCAAGATCGCGGTGAAGAGCAACGACCCGCGCATCGATCCGGTCGGCGCCTGCGTCGGCATGCGCGGCTCGCGCGTGCAGGCGGTCTCCAACGAGATCGCGGGCGAGCGCGTCGACATCATCCCGTATGTCGACAATCCGGCGCAGTTCGTGATCAACGCCATGTCCCCCGCCGAGGTCATGTCCATCGTCGTGGACGAGGACTCGCACAGCATGGACATCGCTGTGTCCGAGGAGAAGCTCTCGCAGGCCATCGGCCGCGGTGGCCAGAACATTCGTCTCGCGAGCCAGCTCACGGGGTGGGATCTGAACGTGATGACCGAATCCGACGCCGAGGCGAAGAGCGAGACGGAGGCCAAGGAGCTGGTGCAGAACTTCATGAAGCAGCTCGACGTCGACGAGGACGTGGCGACCATCCTGGCGCAGGAGGGTTTCTCCACCATCGAGGAGATCGCCTACGTGCCGCAGGCGGAGCTGGCCGCCATCGAGGAGTTCGACGCGGACATCGTCAAGGAGCTGCGCAACCGCGCGCGCGACATGCTGCTCACGCAGGCGATCGCCAGCGAGGAGACGCTCGATCAGTCGATGCCGGCGGATGATCTGCTGCTGCTCGAGGGCATGAGCCCGGACCTGGCGCTGACGCTGGCGCGGCGCGGCGTGCGTACCCGCGAGGATCTCGCCGAGCAGTCGGTGGATGAGCTGGCCGACATCGAAGGGCTGGCCGCCGACAAGGCCGCCAAGCTCATCATGACCGCACGCGCGCCGTGGTTCGAAGCGGGTAACTGACAGGACGAGGGTTCAAGCGTATGGCCGAAGTGAGCGTTTCCCAGTTTGCCGAAGTTCTCAAGGTGCCGGTGGACCGGCTGCTGGTGCAGCTCGACCAGGCGGGCATCAAGGTGTCGGGTCCGGACGCGCGCATCAGCGACGACGCCAAACTCGAGCTGCTCACGCACCTGCGCCGCAGCCACGGCAGCGAGGCCGATAGCGACGGCGCGCCGCGCAAGATCACTCTGAGGCGCAAGACCCAGAGCGAGCTGAAACTTGCGAGCGTGCAGGGGCGCGCGCGCACCGTCAATGTCGAGGTGCGCCGCAAACGTACCTACATCAAGCGCGACGTGCTCGAGGAGCAGGCGCGCGCCCAGCAGGACGAGATCGACCACCGCCGTCAGGAAGCTGAAGCGGTGGCGCGCGCGGCGAATGAGCGCGCCGAAGCCGAACGCCGCGAGCGCGAGCGGCTCGAAGCGGAGAACCGCCGCCGCGTCGAGGAGGAGGACGCGCGCCGCCGGGCCCAGGAGGACGCGCACCGGGTGGCCGAACAGCGCAGCCGCGACGACGAGGCGCGGCGTACCCGCGAGCGCGAGGAGCACGAGCGGCACACCGGCGAGCGTGAGCGACCGCAGGCGATCACTCCGCCACCGGCGGCGGCGCCGCGCGAACGCCCGAGCGCCGCTGTGGTCGTCGCGCCGGTGGCGGACGACAAGCAGCACACCCGCTATGGCCGCCAGGAGCTGCACGTCACCGGGGATGTCAGCTCGCGCTACAAGAAGAAGCGCCGCGCCAAGGCGCGGCCGGTGCAGGCGTCCGCCGAAGGACGTCATGGATTCGAGATGCCGACCGCGCCGGTGGTGCGCGAGGTCGGCATCGGTGAGACGGTCACGGTGGCGGAGCTTGCGCAGAAGATGGCCGTCAAGGCGACCGAGGTCATCAAGTCGCTGATGAACATGGGCGTCATGGCCACCATCAATCAGCCGATCGACCAGGACACCGCGGTGCTGGTGGTCGAGGAGATGGGTCACACCCCCAAGTTGCTCAAGGAGAACCAGATCGAGCAGGACCTGCAGGGCGCGCAGGCCGAGGCGGAGGTGACGCCGCGCCCACCGGTCGTCACCGTCATGGGTCATGTCGATCACGGCAAGACCTCGCTCCTCGATTACATCCGCAGCACCAAGGTCGCAGCGGGCGAGGCCGGCGGCATCACCCAGCACATCGGCGCCTATCACGTCGAGACCCCGAAGGGCGTCATCACCTTCCTCGATACCCCCGGTCACGCCGCCTTTACCGCCATGCGTGCGCGCGGCGCCAGGGCCACCGACATCGTGGTGCTGGTGGTCGCCGCCGACGACGGCGTGATGCCGCAGACCATCGAGGCCATCCAGCACGCGCGCGCGGCCAACGTGCCGATCGTCGTGGCCGTGAACAAGATCGACAAGAGCGACGCGGACCCCGACCGCGTGCGCACCGAGCTGTCCAAGCAGGAGGTCATTGCCGAGGAATGGGGCGGGCAGAACATGTTCGTCAGCGTATCGGCGCGCACCGGTGCGGGTGTCGACAAGCTGCTCGAAGCGATCCTGCTGCAGGCGGAAGTGCTGGAGCTGAGAGCGCCACGCAACGGGCTCGCTTCCGGGGTGGTCATCGAATCGAGCGTGGAAAAAGGGCGCGGCGCCGTAGCCACCGTGCTGGTGAAGAAAGGCACGCTGCGCCTGGGCGACCCGATCATCGCCGGTTCCGAGTTCGGGCGCGTGCGCGCGATGTTCGACGAGAACGGCAAGCCGGTGCAGGAAGCCCCGCCGTCCATGCCGGTGGTGGTGCTCGGCCTGTCGAGCCCCCCCAACGCGGGCGATGAGCTGCTGGCCGTGGAGAGCGAGCGCAAGGCGCGCGAAGTGGCGCTGTACCGCCAGGGCAAGTTCCGCGACGTGAAGCTGGCACGCACCAGCACCCGTGCCGAGGATGCGTTCTCGCAGATGGGCGAGGACAAGGCCGGCCTGGTGTCGGTGCTGATCAAGGCCGACGTGCAAGGCAGCGCCGAGGCGTTGCGCGATGCGCTCGCCAAGCTGTCCACCGAGGAGGTGCAGGTGAAGGTGATCTCGAGCGGCCTGGGCGGTATCACCGAGTCGGATGTGCAGCTCGCCGCGGCCTCCAAGGCGCTGGTCATCGGCTTCAACGTGCGCGCCGATGCCGGCGCGCGCGATGCGGTCAAGGAGACCGGCGTCGAGGTGCGCTACTACAGCATCATTTACGAAGCCATCGACGACGTGAAGCAGATGATGTCCGGCATGCTGCAGCCGGAGGTCAAGGAGCAGATCCTGGGCGTGGCGCAGGTGCGCGAGGTGTTCCGCTCGAGCAAGTTCGGGGTGGTGGCGGGCTGCCTGGTGACGGAGGGCGTCGTCAAGCGCAACAATCCGATCCGCGTGCTGCGCGACAACGTGGTGATTTTCGAGGGCGCGCTCGAGTCGCTGCGCCGCTTCAAGGACGACGTGGGCGAGGTGCGCGCCGGCACCGAGTGCGGCATCGGCGTGAAGAACTACCAGGACGTGCGCGTCGGCGACCAGATCGAATGCTTTGCGCGCGTCGAGGTGGCGAGAACGCTGCAGTAATGCCGCAAGCGCGCACCCAACGCATCGAGTCGGAGATCCAGCGTGTGCTCGCGGCGCTGATCGCGCGCCAGGTGAAGGATCCGCGCGTGGGCAACGTGACCGTCACCGCTGTCAGCGTCGCGGCCGACATGGGCACGGCGCGCGTGTTCTTCACCCCGTTTGCATCGCGCCACACCCCTGAGGAGGTGCGCATCGGACTCACCCACGCCGCCGGGTTCCTGCGCGGGGAGCTCGGCCGGCGGCTGTCGCTGCGGCACGCGCCCCGACTGGAATTTGTGTTCGATGAGAGCGTCGAGGGCGCGGCCCGCCTCAGCAGCCTCATCGAGCGCGCCGTCGCCGGGGACCGTGCCGGCGCCGCAGCGGCACCCGCGCCCGAGCCTGACTCCGAGCCGCCTGCCGGCGCCGATCCGTCGCGGCGCTGAAAGCGCACGCTCATGCCCAGCGGCATCCTGCTGCTCGACAAGCCGCGCGGCCTGTCGTCGAACGCGGCCTTGCAGCGGGTGCGCGCGCTCCTCTTGCGGCAGAAGGCCGGACACGTCGGCAGCCTCGACCCGCTCGCTACCGGCATGCTGCCGATTTGCCTCGGGGAGGCCACCAAGATCGCGGGGCAGATCCTCGCCGGCCGCAAGCGCTACCGTTTCACGGTGACACTCGGCGCCGGGACCGCGACCGGCGATGCCGAAGGCGCGGTCACGACAACGGCGCCGGTGCCGCCGTTCGACCGCGCGGCGGTCGATGCCCTGCTGGCGAGGTTTCGCGGCTCTCAGACACAGATCCCGCCGATGTACTCGGCCCTCAAACGCGCCGGACAGCCGCTGTACAAACTCGCGCGCGCGGGCGTGACCGTGGCGCGCGCGGCGCGCGACATCGAGCTGTTCGAACTCGCGCTGCTCGCACTGGGGCCCGCGAGCCTCGAGCTCGAGGCACTGTGCTCCAAGGGAACCTACATTCGCGTATTGGCCGAGGACCTGGCGGCGGCACTCGGCACCTGCGGTCACGTCACGGCGCTGCGGCGCCTGTACGTGGAGCCCTTTGACAGCGAGCCGATGCATACGCTGGAGTCACTGGCCGAGACGCGCGCCCGCGGGGCCTGGCCCCAGTTGCTGTCCACCGACTGGCCGCTCGGGCACCTCACTGCGGTTCGCCTCACCGCGAGCGAGGCGCAACGCCTGCTCAGCGGTCAGAGCGTCATGGCGGACGTGGACGGTGCACCGGTGGCGGTGCGCTTGTACGATGAGACGGGTACGTTCCTCGGCCTCGGCGAGGCCGACGGACGCGGCGCGGTACGACCGCGCAGACTCCTCAACCCCGCGTCCTGAGCTTCAGTGCCCGTGCACCGTCAGCGAAGGATCGAGCAGCCGCAACGCCTGAGCGGTGTCGGGCTGTCCGGTTCGCTGGATGTCCTCCTGGGTGTAGGTCCGGCCGAATCCGGCGCAGTCACGCTCTTTCAGCGGAATGCGGGTCGCCGTGTCCGCAACGCAGCCGGGCGTGCGCGCGGGCGCAACCAATGCGGTCTTCGCCGGCTCGCGGGTCGCAGACGGGGTCGTGCATGCCGCGAGCGGCAGGACGAGGCAGGTGCCTATAACGAGTTCTTTCAGCATGGCAGTCACCTCGCCAGAATGCTGCGCCGGAACTGAAGGTCGCGCAAGCACCCTCACGGTTCGACAGCCGTTCCCGGCCAATCAGCCGCGTTGCCGGCGCTGTGCCGCCGTCGATTCTTGCGCCGGCTGCAGGAACTGGCGCTCCAGTTCCGCCGCCGACAGCGGTCGGGACAGGAGAAACCCCTGCGCCTCGTGGCAGCCGCGCTCGCGCAGCCACTCGAGTTGCCCCGGACGCTCGATGCCCTCGGCCGTCACCGTAATGCCCAGACTCTCGCCCAGCGACAAGATGGCGTTGGCGATGGCGGCATCGCTCGCCGAGCGGTCCACGTCGCGCACGAAGGTCTTGTCTATCTTGATGCGGTCGGGGGGGAAGCGGGTGATGTACGCAAGCGAGGAATAGCCGGTGCCGAAATCATCGAGCGCGATCCGGCAGCCGAGCTTGCGCAGCCGCTTGAGCGCGTTGCGCCCGGCGGCGGAGTCCTTGACCAGCAGCGACTCGGTGATCTCGACCTCGATCAGCGAGGCGGGAACCCCCGCCGCGGCCGATTCGGTCCAGATGACGTGCGCCGGATCGCCGTGCAACAGGTCCTTGCCTGACACGTTGATGGCCACCGGCACGGTGAAGCCCCGATCCATCCAGTCGCGCAGCTGCCGGCACACCGCGCGCACCACCCAGCTGCCCAGGTCGAGGATGAGGCCGCTGTCCTCGGCGATCTCGATGAAGCGCAGCGGCGGGATCTCACCGTGCTCGGCATCGCACCAGCGCAGGAGCGCCTCCACCCCGGCGAGCTGATTGTCGTGCAGGCGGAACTTCGGCTGAAACACCAGGCTGAGCTGATCCTCGGCCACCGCGCGGCGCAGGCGCGCCTCGAGCTCGAGCCAGTTCGCCAGCCGGCTGCTCATCGCGGGGATGTAGACCGCGACCGACTCCGCGGCGCCGCTCTTGGCCTGGTACATCGCGGTGTCGGCGTGCTTGAGCACCGTGGCGACATCGGTGCCGTCGTCCGGGTAGACGGCCAGTCCGATGCTGGGCGCCGGGTAGAACTCCAGGCCGTCGTAGACGATGGGCTGTTTGAAGGCTGTGGCGCACGCATCTGCGATGCGAATGGCGAGCGCGCGCGCCGCCGCGTGCCGCAGCAGGATGACGAACTCGTCCCCGCCGAAGCGGGCCACCGCCAGGTGCTGGTTTTCGGCCTTGAAGCCCGCAAGTATGGCGCTGAGCTTGCCGGCGACGTCGCGCAGGACCGCATCCCCCACCGAGTGCCCGAAGGTGTCGTTCACTCGCTTGAAGCTGTTCAAGTCCAGATAGATGATCGCGACCGACTCCTGCAGCTGCGCCGCCTCGCGCACCAGCCGCTCGGCGGTCTCGATACAGCACTGCCGATTCGGCAGTCCGGTGAGCGGGTCGAAGTAGGCGAGCCGCTCGATGCGCTCGGCGGCGGCGGCATTGCGCAGGATGTATTCCAGTCGCCGCGGCAACAGCGCCCAGTTGACGGGCTTGGAGATGAAGTCCGTCGCCCCCGCTTCGAAGGCGCGAGTGATGGCGGGGGAATCCTCATGGCCGGTCACCATCACGATCGGCACGGTGGCGAAGCGCGACTCCGCACGCAGCCGGCGGCACACCGAGTTGCCGTCCATGCCGGGCATGTCGACGTCGAGCAGCACAATGGCGACGTCCTGCGACAAGGCGGCGTCCAGCGCGGCCGTGCCGTTGTCGAAGGCGAGCGGCGTAAGGCCGCCGGCACGCGCGGCTTCCGCGAGCAGCAGCCGCCCGAGATCCTCATCGTCGGCGATGATCGCGACTGGCGCCGTGACGCGCGCCTCGCTCATGCGCTCGCTCGCAGACGCTGTGCCGTCAGCTCTTCGATGAGGCTCGGGTACGCCGCCGCGAGCCGCTCATACAGCTCCCGGGCGCGTTGCGCCTCGCCGGCGGCGCACAGCCGCTCGAGCTGGCGAACGTCGCGGGCGAAGGCGGTGGCGCCGACGTTGGCGGCGCTGGAGCCGAACTTGTGGCAGATGGCGGCGGCGGCGACGAGATCCGCCGCATCCAGCGTGGCGGCGAGCTGCGCCAGTGCCTGCGCGGAGCCGGCCTGAAACAGATCGACGAGCTTCGAGTACAGGTCGCCCGGTCCATCGCTGCGCAGGCGCCGCAGGGTAGCCACGGCCGCGGCGTCCACGCTCGCGAGTGGCTCGCTCGGGGTGCTCGTGCCAGGCGCGAGGGCGCCGCGCGCGCTGAAGCGGCGCACCACCTGCGCGCACTCCTCCAGCGTGTACGGCTTGCTGAGCATGTCGTCCATGCCCGCCGTGAGGCACGCGTCGCGATAGTTGGCCGCATCGTGCGCCGTGAGTGCGACGATCGGCACCCGCACGGTTGCCGCGCCGCGCTGCCGGATCAGGGCCGTGGTCGCGAAGCCGTCCATGCCGGGCATGCTCAGGTCCATGAGGATCAGGTCGAAGCGCTCGGCGGCATTGCGGGCCACGGCCTCGGCGCCGTCCTTGACCCACACCGACGTGCACCCCAGAGCCATGAGGTAGCCCTGGGCGACCGCCGCGTTTACCGGCTCGTCCTCCACCAGCAGCACGTGGGCGCTCAGGGCCTCGGTGGGCGCCGCCGCGGGCGCCGCGTGTGGAGCGCGACCGCCGGCGGCGGCGAGGGCGTCGTAGAGTGCGCCGCGCTGCACGGGTTTGAGAACCACCGCCTGTGCATCAAGGCCCGCCAGATCCGGTGAATCGAGCTCGGCCGCGGTGGCGAGCACGATCAGCTGCGGACGCCGCGCCTTGACGACCCCGAGGCGCGACTTGAGGTAATCGCGCTGACTGCCCGCGTCGGCGATGACCAGGTCCTCGGGGCCCTCGCGCGTGGTCGGGTGCTCGGGGAGCACCGTGAGACCGAGCGCGCGGGCGTGCCGCGCCAGGGATTCGGCGAGCGCGGGTCGGCGGGTGAGAATGCGCACGCGGCGCTGCGGCCACGCCGGGGCCGGCGCGGCCAGTGCCGGCGCGGCCGGAAGCTGCAGGCGCAGATGAAATGTCGAGCCGGCCTGTGGCTGGCTGTCGACGCTGATGCTACCGCCCATGAGCTGGGCGAGCTCGCGGCAGATGGCGAGCCCGAGCCCGCTGCCGCCGAAGCGCCGGGTAGTCGACTCGTCCGCCTGGGTGAACGGCTCGAAGATCTTGCCGATCGTAGCCGCGTCCATGCCGATTCCCGTGTCGCTCACCGAGATGTCGAGGCTCGCACCGCCCTGCGCTTGCGGGTGCACGTCCGCCTTGACGATCACCTCGCCCTGGGCGGTGAACTTGACGGCGTTGCCGATCAGATTCATGAGGATCTGCCGCACGCGCAGCGCATCACCCAGGAGCGAGCAGTGCTCGCGCGCCGGCGGCCACACGATCAGCTCGATCCCCTTCGCCTGGGCGGCGCCCGCGAACAGGCTGGTGCACTCCTCGAGCACCTGACCGAGATCGAAGGGCAGCTCCTCGAGCGCGATCTTGCCGGCGTTGATCTTCGACAGATCGAGCAGGTCGTTGACGATCTGCAGCAGCACCCGGGCGGAGGAGCGGATGGTGTCGGTGAGCCGCGCCTGCGTCGAGGACAACGGCGTGCGGGCGAGGAGCTCGGTCATGCCGACCACGCCGTTCATCGGCGTGCGCAGCTCGTGGCTCATGCGATCGAGGAAGTTGCCCTTGGCCTGCACGGCATCGGCGAGCTGACGGTTGCTTTCGGTGAGTTCCCGGGTGCGCAGCTCGACCTCCGACTCGAGACGCTGCCGCGCGCTGACGACGCGCTGGAACTTGAGCCGCTGCAGGCGCATGCGATAGGCGAGGGCGGCGAGGGCCGCGAGGGCGTAGGCGATGCAGGCCCACCACGATTTCCACGGGGCCGGCTGGCGATGGATGGTCAGCCGCAGCGGCGTGCCGCTCCAGACCGAATCGGAGTTCGCCGCCCGCACCTCCAGCACATGATCGCCGGCCTCGAGATTGGTGAGCGTGATGCGCCGCTGCGCGCCGAGGTCGAGCCAGCGATCGGTCAGGCCTGCCATGCGGTAGGCGAGGCGATTGCGCTTCGGCGAGGTGAAGTCGAGCGCGCCAAAGTCGAGTGACAGGATGTTGGCCTGATAGCCGAGATCGATGCGCTCCAGCAGCCAGTAAGGCCTGGGACCGGGCGCCGGCACGCCCAGGACTTCGACCCGCGTCAGCGCCACGTGCGGGGGCTGGCGGTTCTCCGTGAGGCGCGCGGGATCGAAGATGTTGAATCCGCCGGGCCCGCCGAAGCACAGACGCCCGTCGCGCAGGCGATGGTAGGCGCCGAAGTTGAACTCCTCGCCCTGCAGGCCGTGCTCGCGGTGGTAGGTCTTGAGAGCGCCGGTCTCGGGGTCGTAGCGCACCAGGCCGGCGTCCGAGCTCAGCCAGATGCGGCCGCCGGCGTCCGCCACCACCCCGTACACCGTATCGCTCGACAAGCCCTCCTCGCGCGAGAGCACCTTGAAGCGGATCGCATCCGGCGCCGCCGCGGATCCTTGCACCAGGGCGAGGCCGCCGCCATCGGTCGCCACCCACACCCGGTCCCGCGCATCGACCGCAAGCGCGTATACCGTGTTCGCGGGCAGCGTCGCCGGGTCGCGCGGGTCGTGGCGGAAAACCTTGAAGACCGTGCCGTCGGCGCGCGCCAGGTCGAGCCCGCCACCGTCGGTCCCCATCCACAAGTTGCCGTGCGAGTCTTCCGCGATCGCCGTGACATGCGGGGAGCTGAGCGCGCCCGGCGCTGCGGAGCCGTAAGGCAACTGGCGGATGAGTCCGCTCGCGGGGTCGAGCACGTTCGCCCCTCCGCCGTGAGTGCCGATCCAGATCGCACCGTTGCGCGCCTCGAAGATCGTCATGATGCCCGCGGCGCTGAGCGAGCGCGGATCCCCCGGCTTCACTCCTATGAACTGCAGCCGCCCGTCGGGCCAGAGTTTGCGCAGCCCGCTTTCCCGGGTTCCGATCCACAGGGTGCCCTGGTGGTCCTGGCGCAGCGACATCACGCGCGCATCGCCGAGGGCGTTGTGCCGGCCGGTGATGGCGTCGATGTTAGTGCTCCAGCCGCTGTCATCGTCGTACCAGGTGAGGCCGCCTCCCAACGAGGCGATCCAGACCTTGTTGTTGGGCGCATCCGCAAATGCCGTTACCAGCTTGTCCCCCAGCCACTCCGGGCGGTGGCCGCCGAGCTCCCAGCTGCGGGGATTCCAGCGGCTGACACCGCCGGCGCGCGTTCCGATCCACACCAGCCCGGTGGCATCCTGGTACAGCGACATGATGAACGAGTCGCGCAGCGAGCCGGCATCGCTCGGGTCGTACCGGTAGTGGATGAACTGGCTCGCCGGGCGGTTCAGCATGTCCAGCCCGCCCGCGGTGCCGACCCACAGATGACCTGCCTGATCCTCCAGGATCGCGCGCACGTCGTCGCTGGCGAGGGAGGCCGCCTGCGCCGCATCGTGCCGGAAGACCTCCGTCACCTCGCCCTCGCGATCCATCCGGTCAAGACCCCCATCGAAGGTGCCGACCCAGAGGGCGCCGCTCTGGTCCTCGAGCACCCGGGAGACCTGATTGCCGCTGAGCGAGCGCGGATTGCCCGCCTCGTGACGATAATGGATGAAGGCGCGTTGCTCGGGTTGCCAGCGGTCGAGCCCGACTTCCGTGCCGACCCACAGCACCCCCGAACGGTCGAGCGCCAGAGTGGAAATCCGGTCGTCGCTGAGCGAATTCTCATGGTTGGGATCATGACGCAGGTGCTCGATGCGGCCGGATGCCGGCTCGAGAATGTCGATGCCCGCATCGGTTGTTCCCACCCAGACGCGATTGCGCGCATCGACCAGCACGGTGTGCACGGCGTCGCTGGCGAGTGAGCCGGTGTTGTTGGGATCGTGGCGGTAGACGGTGAAGCTGTCCGTTGCGCGCTGCCAGCGGGCCAGGCCCCCGTCCTTGATGGCGATCCACAGATCGTGGTGCGCGTCCTCCACAATGGTCTGGATATAGTTGCGCGGCAGCCCGCCGCGGGCACTGCGCGAGTAGGCGTAGCGGAACAGCTCATGGCCGTCGTAGCGCACCAGGCCGTCTTCGGTGGCGAGCCACACGAAGCCCTGCGAATCCTGCAGGGTCGCGAATACCGTCCCCTGGGGCAGGCCGTCCGCGGTCGTCAGGTGCTCGAGAATGAGCGGCGCGTCCGCGGCGCGCGCGTCGGCACACGCACCCAGCAGGCACGCCGCTGTGGCGATCAGCGTCGCGGTGCGGACGCCGCCAGGGGTGTTCGTGCTCATGCGCCTAAGATGCACGAGGCCGGCGCTCCATGTGTTGACCGACTTCAGGGCGCGCCGCTGCCAGTCCTTGACTTACGAGAGCTGCGTCACAGTCCGCTTACTGGTTTGGCACCCAGTCCACGATGGAGGCCGGCGAGGCGGTGCTGGTGCCGGAACTCGAGCTGCTCCACCACGGAACCGACTTGCTCCAGGTGTAGCCCTTGCTCCAGGTGTAGCCCTTGCTCCAGGTGTAGCCCTTGCTCCAGGTGTAACCCTTGCTCCAGGTGTAGCCGCTGCCCCAGACGTAGCCCTGGCTCCAGTTGAAACCCTGGCTCCACGGATAGGCCTGCGACCACCAGAGGCCGTCGCCGGAGGCGGGCGTACCCCAGGTCGAGCCGTACAGATTCATGATGTAGTAGTTGCCGTGGGAGTCCTGGTTGGCCGGACCGCCGAAGTGCGCGGTGCCCGCCAGATCGGCGGCGATGTCCAGACCCTGGTTGGCGCAACCGGTCGCGGAGCTGTTGACCGCGGCGACGGCGTTGATGAGGCCGGCGCCCTGCTGAAAGACGCTGTACGCCAGTTTTCCGGAAGAATTGATGGCGGGGCGCCCCGAGGCGAGCAGGCGGCACTTGACATTGTCGGGCGTGAGCGTCGGATCCGACTGCAGCATCAGCGCGACCACTCCCGAGGTCACCGCCGCTGCCTGCGAGGTGCCCGACATGGTAAAGAGCTGTTCGACGGGCAACATGGAGTTCGGATCGATGTTCGCCAGATAGCTGCTGCCCGACATCGAGGCGACCATGTGGCCGCCGGGCGCCACCATCTCGGGCTTTACGAAGCCCTCGTAGGTCGGTCCGGTGGAAGAAAACGAGGCGAGGCGATCGTCGCTGCCATCGTAGGGGGTGTAGTTGTCGGTCAGCGCGCCGACCGTGATCACGTAGGGCACGTTGCCCGGCACGTCGACGGTCATCGCGCCCGGTCCCTCGTTGCCGGCGGCGGTGACGACCACGATGCCGGCGCGCCACGCCGCCATCACCGCCTGATTGAGCGGG
>Ga0209626_1000091_pt1 | contig 19270 bp, 9 predicted proteins | sample JacPinW_OM1H0_M2_FD_187962 | JGI IMG/M metagenome (GOLD analysis project Ga0209626, IMG submission 187962) | Forest soil microbial communities from Algoma, Ontario, Canada - Jack Pine, Ontario site 1_JW_OM1H0_M2 (SPAdes) (version 2) | ecosystem: Environmental > Terrestrial > Soil > Boreal... | reverse complement strand
CTTCGCGCGCTCGCCGCTCCCCGCGCCGCCGGCCGCCGCCGACCGCCCGGCGCGCAGCGTGCGGCAGGTCCATCGCACCCTCGATCGCATCTCGGCCTGGATCTCCAGCGTCGGCGCCGGGGTGGCGCTGGCCGACGTCGACGGCAACGGCCTGCCCGACGATAGCTGCCAGGTCGATCCGCGCTTCGACGAGGTGCTGGTAGCGCCGGTGCCGGGGACGGGCGACCGCTACCCGCTCTTCACTCTCGATCCCGCCCCTCTCCCCTACGACCCGGCGACGATGGCGCCCATGGGCTGCCTGGTCGGCGACTTCAACGAGGACGGCCGCGCCGACCTCCTCGTCTACTACTGGGGACGCACACCGGTGCTTTTCCTGCGCCGCGCCCCCGTTCCAGGCGCCCCCGCCGGACCGCTCACCGCCGCCGCCTACAAGCCCGTCGAAGCGGTGCCTCCCCCTCAGAGCGGCGAGCGCGGCGAGCGCTGGTACACCAACGCCCTGACTCAGGCCGACGTCGACGGCGACGGCCACCTGGACCTCGTCGTCGGCAACTACTTCCCCGACGGCTCCCGCATCCTCGACGCCAAGGACCCGGGAAGCGAGGGGATGCAGCGCTCGATGTCGCGCTCCGAGAACGGCGGCGTCGACCGCCTGCTCCTGTGGAAGAGCGCAGCTTCGGGAGCCGAGCCGGCAGCCGTCTTCGCGGACGTCCCCGGCGCCTTCGACGATAAGACGGCTCGCTCCTGGACTCTCGCCATCGGCGCCGCCGACCTGGACGGCGACCTCCTGCCGGAGCTCTACTTCGCCAACGACTTCGGCAACGATCGGCTGCTCCACAACCGTTCGACCCCGGGGCACCCCCGCTTCGCCGTGCTGGAGGGCGAGAAGGGCTTCACCACCCCCAACTCCAAGGTCCTTGGGCGCGACTCCTTCAAGGGCATGGGGGTCGACTTCGCGGACTTGAACGGCGACGGCCTGCTCGACATCTACGTCAGCAACATCGCCCAGGAGTACGCGCTCGAGGAGAGCCATTTCGTCTGGATGAGCACCGGCGAGACCGCCCGCATGAAGGACGGGATCGCCCCCTACGTCGACCGTAGCGAGCCGCTGGGCCTGTCGCGGAGCGGCTGGTCGTGGGACGCCCGGCTCGCCGACTTCGACAACGACGGCGTGCCGGAGGCCCTCCAGGCGACCGGTTTCGTGCGCGGGCAGCGCAGTCGCTGGCCCGAGCTCCACGAGCTGGCGATGGGCAACGACAACCTCCTCCGCCACCCCTGGGCCTGGCCGCGCTTCCAGCCCGGCGACGACCTCTCCGGCCACCTCCACCATCCGTTCTTCGTGCGCGCCGCCTCCGGCCGCTACTTCGACGTCGCCCCCGAGCTCGGGATGGGCGATCCGCAGGTCAGCCGCGGCATCGCCATCGCCGACGTCGACGGCGACGGGCGGCTCGACTTCGCGGTCGCCAACCAGTGGGAGACCTCCTACTTCTACCGCAACCGGAGCCCGCGGCCGGGGGCGTTCCTCGGCCTCGACCTGCGGCTGCCGGCGGGGAGCGGCACGCGGCCGGCCGTGGGCGCCGCCGCCGTCGTCCACCTGCCGGACGGCCGCCGCCTGGTGGGCCAGGTCGACGGCGGCAACGGCCACTCCGGCAAGCGCGCCCCGGCCCTCCACTTCGGCCTCGGCCGCCTGCTCGCCGCGACCTCGCTGGCGGTCGACCTCGCCTGGCGCGACGCCGCCGGCATCCACCGCCAGACCGTCGCCCTGCGGCCGGGGTGGCACACCCTGCTGCTCGATCCCCGGCGGCCGGCGCAGCCGATCGTCGCCCTCGCCGCCGACAGGGAGCGGACGGAGGCGGCGCGATGAGCGAGCCGACCCAGCGCGACCTGCGGCTCCCCGCCCTGCGGCGGTTCGCCGCCGCCATCACCGTCTTGAACGTCCTCGGCCACACCCTCCTCGGCTTCGAGCCGTCGTGGGCGACGCCGATCGTGGCAGTCCTCGCCGCCTACGCGACGGAGATCCTCCTGGAGTCGCTGGACGCCCGCCTCAAGGGCCGGCGGCCGCGCTTCCTCGCCGGCGGCACTGCCGCGATCGACTTCCTGCTTTCGCCGCACATCACCGGCCTGGCGGTGGCCATGCTGCTCTACGCCAACGAGCGCCTGGCGCCGATCGCCTTCGCCGCCGTCGCCGCCATCGCCAGCAAGTACATCTTCCGCGTCGCCACCGAGCGCGGCAGCCGCCACTTCTACAACCCCTCGAACTTCGGCATCACCCTGACCCTCCTCGCCTTCCCTTGGGTGGGGATCGCCCAGCCCTACATGTTCACCGAGAACCTCAGCGACGCCGGCGCCTGGGCGCTGCCGGCCCTGATCGTCCTCTCCGGCAGCTTCCTCAACATTCGCTTCACCTGGCGGGTGCCGCTCATCCTCGCCTGGCTCGGCGGTTATGCCCTGCAGGCCGCGGCGCGCCACTTCCTCTGCGGCAACCTGCTTTCGCCCATCCTCGACCCCATGACCGGGATGTCGTTCCTCCTCTTCACCTTCTACATGGTGACCGACCCCGCGACGACCCCCTCGACGGTGCGCGGTCAGATCGCCTTCGGGGCGGCGGTCGCCGCCGGCTACGGCCTCCTGGCGGCGAACCACGTGGTCTTCGGCCTCTTCTTCTCGCTCACCGCCGTCTGCACCCTCCGCGGCGCCCTCCTGTGGGCGCGCTCGCTCGCCGGCCTGCGGTCGCGGGCGACCGCGCAGAGACCGGAGATGCCCCTGCCGGCGGTCGCCGGACCCCAGGGATTATGAGAGGGGGGAGAGAGGGGAGAGAAGGGATCGCCATCGTCGGCATGGCCTGCCGCTACGCCGACGCCGCCTCCCCCGCCGAGCTGTGGGAGAACGTCCTCGCCCGCCGCCGCGCCTTCCGCCGCCTCCCGGAGGAGCGCCTGCGCTTGGCGGACTATCCCCCGGACGGTCCCGACGGGCTCTACGCCGGCGAGGCCGCAGTCCTCGAGGGATGGGAGTTCGACCGCGTCGCCTTCCGGGTCGCGGGGGCCACCTACCGCGCCGCCGACGTCGCCCACTGGCTGGCGCTCGACGTCGCCGCGCGGGCGCTCGCCGACGCCGGCTTCCCCGCCGGCCAGGGGCTCCCCCGGGACTCGACCGGCGTCCTCCTGGGCAACACCCTGACCGGCGAGACCTCGCGCGCCAACCTCCTGCGCCTGCGCTGGCCCTACGTGCGCCGGACGCTCGCCGCCGCCCTCGCCGAGGAAGGCTGGGAAGCCGGCCGCACCGAGGCCTTCCTCGCCCGCCTCGAAGCGACCTACAAGGCTCCCTTCCCCGCCCCCACCGAGGAGACGCTCGCCGGCGGCCTGTCGAACACCATCGCCGGGCGGATCTGCAACCACTTCGACCTCCACGGCGGCGGCTACACCGTCGACGGCGCCTGCGCCTCCTCCCTCCTGGCCGTCGCCAACGCCTGCTCGGCGCTCGCCGCCGGCGACCTCGACCTGGCGCTCGCCGGCGGGGTGGACGTCTCCTTAGACCCCTTCGAGCTGGTGGGCTTCGCCCGCAACGGCGCTCTCGCCCGCGGCGACATGCGGGTCTACGACGGACGCGCCGACGGCTTCATCCCCGGCGAGGGCTGCGGCTTCGTCGTCCTCGCCCGCGAGGGCGACGCCCTCGCCCAGGGGCGGCGCATCCACGCCGTCATCCGCGGCTGGGGCGTCTCCTCGGACGGCCACGGCGGCATCAGCCGCCCCGAGGTCCCGGGCCAACTCCTCGCGTTCCGGCGCGCCTACGCCCGCGCCGGCTTCGGCATCGACACCGTCGCCTACTTCGAGGGCCACGGCACCGGCACGGCGGTGGGCGACGCCACGGAGATCCGGGCCCTGCAGGCAGCGCTCGGCGAGGCTGCCTCCGCGGCGCCCGCCGCCGCCCTCGGCTCGATCAAGGCCAACCTCGGGCACACCAAGGCGGCGGCCGGCGTGGCCGGTCTCCTCAAGGCGACGATGGCCGTCGGCGCCCAGCTCCTGCCGCCGGCGACCGGCTGCGACGAGCCCCACCCGGAGCTCGCGAGCGGCCGCCCCCTCCGCATCCTCGCCGACGCCGAGCCCTGGCCCGCCGGCCGCCCCCTCCGCGCCGGCGTCTCCGCCATGGGCTTCGGCGGCATCAACGCCCACCTGGCCATCGAGGGCACCGCCACCAGGCACCGCCGGACCCTGGAGCCGCGGGAGAGAGAGCTCCTCGCCTCGCCCCAGGACGCCGAGCTCTTCCTCCTCGCCGCCACCGGTGCGGGCTCCCTCGCCGCCAGGGTGGACACCCTCCGGCAACTGGCGCCGCGGCTGTCGCGCGCCGAGCTGGGCGACCTCGCCGCCGAGCTCCAGCGCCGCCTCCAGCCGGAGGACCGCACGCGGGCTGCGCGGGCTGCGATCGTGGCCGCCAGCCCCGCCGAGCTGGCAGCCCGCTTGGCGACCCTCCTCGACAGTCTGCGAAAAGCTCCCGGCGAAGCTCTCGTCGATTCTCGTCTGGGAATCTTCTACGGCACCGTCCGCCCGGCCTGCCGCATCGGCCTGCTGTTCCCCGGGCAGGGCACCCTGGCGCCTGCGGGCGGCGGCGCCCTGGCGCGCCGCTTCCCCACCCTCCAGGTTTACTACGAGACCGTGGAAGCGCTGGAACCCGGGGAGAACGTCCGCGACGACACCGACACCGCCTTCGCGCAACCGGCCATCCTCGCCCACTCGCTGGCCGGTCTCGCCGCCCTCGACCGCTTGGGCATCCGCGCCACCGTGGCCCTCGGCCACAGCCTGGGAGAGCTCACCGCCCTCTGCTGGGCGGGCGCCTGCAACGAGGAGGAAGCCCTGCGCCTGGCGGCGGTGAGGGGCCGCGCCATGGCGGACACCGGCGGCAAGGAGGGTGCGGTTGGAGGGATGGCCGGCGTCGAGGCGGCTGCCGAGGAGGTCGCGGAGCTGCTCGCCGGCACCGGCGCGGTGATCGCCGCTTTCAACGGCCCGCGGCGCACGGTGATCTCGGGACCGCTCGCCGCCGTCGAGGAGGCGGCTTCCCGCGCCCGCGCCCGCGGCCTGGCAACCCACCGCCTGCGGGTGTCGCACGCCTTCCACTCGCCGGCCATGGCGGCGGCGGCGCCGGCTCTCCGGGCGGCAGTGGCGGAGATCGCCTGGCGGCCGCTCCGCCGGCCGGTCGCCTCGACGATCGCCGGCGGCCTCCTCCCCCAGGAGCCCGCCGACGCCGGCCTTCCCGGCCTGCTCCTCGCCCAGCTCACCTCGCCGGTGCGCTTCACGGCGGCCCTGGCGGCGGCGCGCGGCCTCGCCGACCTCTGGCTGGAGGTCGGGCCGGGCCGCACGCTCTCCGAGCTGGCGGCGCCGCTCCTCGCCGTTCCAACCCCACCGATCATCGCGCTCGACGCCGGCGGCCCCTCGCTCGCCGGCCTCCTCGCCGCCGCCGGCGCCGCCTTCTGCCTCGGCGCCCCCGTCGACACCGCGGCGCTCTTCGCCGGCCGCTTCACCCGCCCCTTCGACCCCGACCGCCCGCTGCGCTTCCTGGCCAATCCCTGCGAGTCGGCGCCGCTGCCGGCGGAGCTTTCCTGCGTGCCTTCCGTGGTTGCCGAGCCGGAGCCGGCTCCCGCGGGGGCTCCCGCCGAGAGCCTGCCGCCGCTCGAGCTCGTCCGCCGGTTAGTGGCCGAGCGCGCCGAGCTGCCGGCCGCCGCCGTCGCCGACGGCAGCCGCCTGCTCTCCGACCTCCACCTGAACTCGATCGCCGTCGGCCAGCTGATGGCGGAGGCGGCGCGCCGCCTCGGCCTCGCTCCGCCGGCCGCGCCCACCGACTACGCAGCCGCCACCGTCGCCGAGGTGGCGGCGGCCCTGGCCGAGCAGCCCGCGGCAGGCACGGTCGAGGAACCGCGGCACCCGGCCGGCGTCGACGCCTGGGTGCGCCCGTTCACCGTCGAGCTCGTCCGCCGCGATCCGCCCCGCCGCCGGCCGAGCACTCCCGAGCCAGGCACCTGGCAGGTGATCGCCCCGCCCGGCCATCCGCTGGCGGCGGCGCTCCCCGCGGCCCTCGCCGCCGCCGGCGGCGGCCGGAGGGTGGGGATTGCCCTCTGCCTGCCGCCGGCGCCTGGGGACGAGGCCGTGCCGCTCCTCCTCGCCGCTGCCGAGGCGGTGCGGGAGGCGGGAGAGGGAGCGCGCTTCGCCGTCGTCCAGGAGAGGGGCGGCGGGGGCGGCTTCGCCCGCACCCTCCACCTGGAGATGCCGGACGTCGCCACCCGTCTGATCGACCTCCCCTTCGATCTGCCTGGCGCCGCCGAACTCGTGGCGGCGGAGGCGGCGGTGGGCGACGGGGGCTTCGCCGAGGTCCACTTCGACGCCGCGGGCAGCCGCCGGGTCCCCGTCGTCCGCCTGCTGCCGGCGCTGCCGGAAACGAGCGCGGAGCCGGCGCCTGTTTTCGCCCTCGGCCCCGGCGACGTCCTGCTGGCGACCGGCGGCGGCAAGGGCATCGCCGCCGAGTGCGCGCTCGCCCTCGGCCTGGCGAGCGGCGCCCGCCTCGCCCTCCTCGGCCGCTCGCGCCCGGAGGCCGACGCCGAGCTGGCAGCCAACCTGGAGCGGATGGCGGCGGCCGGCGCCGCCCCCCTCTACCTCTCCGCCGACGTCACCGACGCGGCGGCCGTGCGGGCCGCCGTCGCCCGCGCCGAGGCCGAGCTGGGGCCGGTGACGGCAGTCCTTCACGGCGCCGGCGCCAACGCGCCGCGCCGTCTCGCCGACCTCGACGAGGCGGCCTTCCGGCGCACCCTGGCGCCCAAGGTCGGCGGGCTCGCCAACCTCCTCGCCGCCCTCGATCCCGCGCGCCTCCGGCTTCTCGTCGGCTTCGGCTCGATCCTCGCCGAGACCGGCCTGCCCGGCGAGGCCGACTACGCGGTCGCCAACGAGTGGCTGGCGCAGGCCGTCGAGCGCTTCGCCGGCGGGCACCCGCGCTGCCGCTGCCTCGCCGTCGAGTGGTCGGTGTGGGCGGGGGTCGGCATGGGCGAGCGCCTGGGCCGCCTGGAGGCGCTGATCCGCGACGGCATCTCGCCCATCCCCTTGGGCGCCGGAGTGGCGGCGCTCCAGGAGCTGCTCTCCCGGCCGCTGCCGCGGGCCACCATCGTCGTCGCCGGCCGCTTCGGCGAGCCGACGACGGTCGAGATCGAGCGGCCGGAGCTGCCGCTCCGCCGCTTCCTCGACCGCCCGCGGGTCTTCTACCCGGGCGTCGAGCTGGTGGTCGACAGCGAGCTCTCGGCAGCGACCGACCCCTACCTCGCCGACCACGTCTTCCGCGGCGAGCCGCTGCTGCCGGCGGTGATGGGCCTGGAGGCGATGGCGCAGGCGGCGATGGCCGTCCTCGGCCGCCGCGATCTCCCCTCCTTCGAGGCGGTCGAGCTGGAGCGGCCGGTGGCCGTGCCCGCCGCCGGCGCGGTGACAGTGCGGGTGGCCGCGCTCGCCCGCGGCGGCGGGCGGGTGGACGTCGTCCTCCGCAGCTCGGCGTCCGGTTTCGCGGCCGACCACTTCCGCGCCGTCTGCCGCTTCGCCCCGCGCCCGTTACCGGCAGCGCCGGCGGAGCCGGCAGCGGACGGGCGGCCCCTTGCCGGCCCGCTGCCGCCCCTCGATCCCGGCCGCGACCTCTACTCCGGCCTCCTCTTCCAGGGCGGCCGCTTCCGCCGCCTCGGCGGCTACCGCCGGCTGGAGGCCACTTCCTGCCTGGCCGACATCTCGCCCGACGGCGCGACCGCCTGGTTCGGGCGCTACCTGCCGGTCGAGCTGGTGCTCGGCGATCCCGGGGCGCGCGACGCCGCCCTGCACGGCATCCAAGCCTGCATCCCCCACCGCACGCTGCTGCCGATGGGGGTCGACCGCCTGTGGAGCGGCCGGCTGGCGCAGGACGCCGCGCACTCCTTCCGCGCCCGCGAGCGGCGGCGGGAGGGCGACACCTTCCACTACGACCTCGACATCCTGGGTCCCGGCGGCGAGCTCCGCGAACGCTGGGAGGGGCTGCGCCTGCGCGCCGTGGCGGCCACCGCTCCCGGCCCCGCCTGGGGCGCCGCCCTCCTGGCGCCGTTCGCCGAGCGGCGGCTCGCCGAGCTGATCCCCGGGTCGGCCGTCCGCGTTGCCCTCGAGCAGGGAGACGGCGGTGCCCGGCGGCACCGTCCCGACGGCCGGCCGGAGAGCCGATCGGATCGATCAGATAGGGGAGCCGGCGGCTCCCTCTCCGTCTCGCACGCGGCGGACCTCACCCTGACCGTCGCCGGCCCCGGCCGCCTGGGGTGCGACCTCGAGGCGGTGGCGCCGCGGACGCCGGCGGTCTGGCGCGACCTCCTGGGCGGCGAGCGCTTTCGCCTCGCGGAGCTCATCGCCCACGAGCGCGGAGAGGATCTCGACGGCGCCGCCACCCGGGTATGGGCGGCGGCCGAGTGCCTGCAGAAGGCAGGGGCGCCGCACGCCGCGCCGCTGACCGTTGGAGCTGGCGGCGACAGCGCCGATGGCTGGCTGCTGCTGCGCTCGGGGGGCCTCGCCATCGGCACCTTGCTGGCGCCGGTGCGGGAGCTCGCCGGCCCGGCCGCCCTGGCAGTCCTCACAGAAGATCCTGGGGCTGTCGGTTAGCGCTTGCTCTCCCTAGCCCGCGCCGCCCTGCGGCGCCCGCGCCTCGTCCTCGCCCTCTTCGCCGCCGCCACGGCCGTGATGGCGGCGGGCCTCGGCCGGCTGCAGCTGCGCACCGACGGCGCCGCCATCTACCCGCGGGGCAACCCCACCGTCGTCCGCACGCTCCAGGATCAGGAGACCTTCCAGGAGCTGCCGCAGGTCATCGTGCTGCTCACCGCGCGGCCCGGTGGCCCGGCCGTCGCCTCTCCCGCCGGCTTCCGGTTCCTGAAGCGGGTGCACGCCGGGCTCCTCGCCCTCCCCGGCGTGGAGGACCTGGGGGTGCGCTCGCTGGCCGACCTCGTCGAGCCGCCCCCGAGCGCCAACCTGCTCGACATCCACGACTTCCTCGCCACCGTTCCGGAAGGCCCCGCCTTCGCCGATCTCCTGGCGCGCATCCGCCGCATGCCGCTCGCCGGCGCCCTCCTCCTGTCGCCCGACGGGCGCGCGGCGGCGCTCTACGTCGCTGTCGCCAAGGGGGCGGACCGCGGGACGCTCATCGCCGCCATCGAGCGCTTCCTCGGCTCGCCGGACCTGGCAGCGGCGAGCGGCTTCGAGCTGCGGGTGACGGGACCGGTGGCGGCGGAAACGGTGCTCGGCCGCGAGGTGCTGCGCGACCTCTCGCGGCTGGTGCCGCTGATGGTGGCGGCGGTGGCGCTTCTCCTCTGGCTGTCGCTGCGCACGCCGGGCGGGATCTTCATCCCGCTCGCGCAGGTGCTCGCCACCCTGGTATGGACGCTCGGGGGGATGGGCTGGGCCGGCATGCCGGTGACGCTCTTCACCACCGTCCTGCCGGTGCTCCTGATGGCGATGGCGATGACCGACGAGATTCACCTCCTGGTGCGGGTCCAGGACCGGTTGAGGGAGGGTGAAGAATTTCCCGAACCAGGCCATCTACGGTCCGGCTCACAGACAGAACCTCCAATTGTCATCCCGAGCGAGAGCGAGGGACCTGGCGGAAGGGCGGCGCGAGACCTCTTGCTACAAGAGGTTCGGGAGACCGCTCCCCGCCCAGGTCCCTCGCTCACGCTCGGGATGACAGAGGCTGGGTTTTCGCGCGGCAACCGAGTCAGCCGCTCGGCCGCCGCAGCCGCGGAGGCCGCAGACGCGAATCGGCGCGCGCGGCTGGTGGGGGCGCTCTCTGCCGCGTACGCCGACCTGACGGCGCCGCTCGCCCTCTCCTCCATCGCCACCGCCACCGGCTTCCTCTCCTTCCTCTTCACCTCCATCGGCCCGCTGGCACAGTTCGGGCTGGCGACCGGGGTGGGCATGCTCTTCGCCATGCTCTTCACCTTCAGCCTGGTGCCGGCGCTGGCGGTGGTGCTGCCGGCTGGCTGGATCGAGCGGCGGGCGCTCGCGGGCGACCCCAGCGACCGCGGCCTGGCCTCGGCCGCCGAGCGGTTGCTGACCCGGCGCGGCGGGGCGGCGGCCCTGGCCGCCGCCGCTCTCGTGCTCGCCGCCCTCCCCGGCCTCTTCCGATTGCGGGTCGAGGACTCCTGGGCCGACAACTTCGACCCCCGCTCTCCCCTGGTCACCGCCGAGCGCGACTTCAACGCAGCCTTCTGGGGGAGCTGGCGCTGCGACGTCGTCTTCAGCGGCAAGGGCGAGCTCTTCGCGACGCCGGCCGGCGTCGCCCTCCTCGAGCGCTTCGGCGAGATGGCCCGCCGCGCGCCCCACGCCGGCGGCGTGCTGTCGATCCAGCTCCCCTACGAAACGGCGGCGCGCATCTACGGCGACCCGCTGCCCGTCTCGCGCCTGCCGCCGCGGGAGGTGATGCGCATCTCGCTCTTGATCGAGGCCCTGCAGAAGCGCATCGACCTGCGCAACTACGCCACCCTCGACCGCACGGCGGCGCGGGCGCGGGTGTTCGTCAAGGACGCCGACTACAGCCGCGGGCGGGCGCTGGTCTCCTACCTCGAACGGCGGCTGCCCGAAGTCCTCACCGGCCTTCCCGCGATGGGCGTCGAGGGCGTCCGCGCGCACCTCTCGGGCGACCTGACGGTGGCGATGGAGGTGGTGGGATCGGTCGTCGGCAATCAGCTCCGCTCGATCGCCTGGACTGCCCTCGCCATCGCCGCCATGCTCGCCTGCGTCTACCGCAGCCTGCGCCTGACGGCGATCGTCATGACCCCCGTCGCCGCCGCCACCCTCCTCATCTTCGCCGGCCTGGGCTGGGCGGGCATCCCGCTGGGAATCGCCACCAGCATGTTCGCCGCCCTGACCCTCGGCGCCGGGGTCGACTTCGCCCTCCACTATCTCCACGCCTACCGGCGGGAGCGGGCGGCCGGCCGCCCCCATCAGGAGGCGGTGGCGGCGACGCTTGCCACCGCGGGCCGCGGCCTCTGGTGGAACGCCGTAGTCCTCGCCTGCGGCTTCGCCGTCCTCACCCTCTCCGCCATCTCGCCCAACGCCCGCCTCGGGCTCCTCCTGGCGGCGGCGATGCTCGCCTCCTATTCATCCACCGTTGTGATCTTGCCCGAGCTATTGAGGAGGTTCGAGTAGGGTCTCCCTCTGGCCTCGCGCAGCGACTGGCAGCGCCCACTCCTACCGTGAAAGTGCAAGCCGGTATTGGCGCGCCCCCGAAGGAGCGGAGCGAGGCCAGAGGGAGTCCCTACCTGGAGTCAAGGGCCGGGGGCGGCGCGTTGCCACCCCCGGAGATGATTGGACCTACTGCGGCTGGATGACCGCCTTGCAGATGCGGATGATGGCCTGCGCCTGCGCCGTTGCGGCCTTCGACGCGCCCGCCTGCTGGATCTTGCAGTCGGTCGGCGGCAGCGTCTGGTGGAAGCGCTGCTGGGCCTGGTGGTTGTGCGGGCTGCTCACCGGCGGGAAGGGCGTCACCGAGCTGTAGCCGGCGTAGAAGTTCGACTGCCCGACCGTCGTGTAGTCGTTGGTGCCGTCGCCGTCGCCGTCGACCGCGATGCCGGGGTTGAGCGGCGTCGCGCCCTGGCTCGAGGGCTGGAAGTTGCCGGCGCCGCCGGTGCGCACCCATGCCGCGTTCGAGGTGATGAGCGCGTCGTTGCAGTGCGGGCTGACGGCGCCGCAGTCGATCACGACGATGTCGGACGGGTTGCTGACGTTGGTGAACTTGAGCCGGGGGGTGACGTCGAAAGACGAGTTGTAGGTGCCGCCGTCGCCGTTGGTCTGCGTCAGCGTCATGGTCCCGGTGGCGCTCCCCAGGTGCGAGTTGAAAACGTTCAGGTTGTACGACTTGGCGCCGATCTGCACGCTCGCCTCGGAGACCAGGCTGAGGGCCTTCACCTGGACGACGGTCGTCGTCGGCTGATTGAGCCCCGGGATGGTGGTCGCGTTGGGACGGTTGACGATGGTGTCGATCGAGCCCAGCGACGAGCTCAGGGGCTGGCCCTTGAGGTTGACGACCGGGTTGGTGGGATCGGACCCGAAGAAGGCCTTGATCGGGAAGTAGGTCAGGTCGACCGAGGTCTGGCCGCCGCCCGTCGTCACCCAGCCGTCGTCGCCGGCGCCCAGGGTGACCTGCGCCGCGGCCGGCAGGGCCGCCATCGTGAGGATCGCGATCAGCGACGCGTAGGCCAGGCGCCGCATCCAGCTTCCATTCTTCTCCATATTTCCTCCTCGGACCGACAGGTCCGCGCTCCGCCGTGGGCGGGCGTCCCGGTGATCGGGAGGCCCCGGCCTCCGTCGGCATTCCCTTACTAATCTTCAGTGAGCTGCGATGTGCGACCGTGACAAAAGACTGTGACGGGGAACTAGCCGCGGGCGGCCTTCACGCGGCGAACTTTTCGCCGCGCTCTGGCCTCCGCCCGGCGGGCGGAGGCCTTCGCCAGCTCCGAGTTGACCTCGCCTCCCATGAGGATGGCGAAGGCGGTGAGGTAGAACCAGACGAGGAGGAGGATGACGGCGCCCAGCGAGCCGTAGGTCTTCGAGTAGGCGTGGAAGTAGGAGAGGTAGAGGCGGAAGCCGAAGGAGGCGCCCAGCCAGAGGGCGACGCCGGTCAAGGCCCCCGGCGTCCCCCACTCGCGGGAGCCTTCCAGGTTGGGGGCGTAGTTGTAGACCATCTCGAAGGAGAGGACGAGGAAGACCCCGGAAAGGAGCCACTGCAGGGCCTTCCAGGCCGTCGCGAAGAGCCCGCCGACGCCGTAGCGGTCGGCCACCGCCTCGGCGATCGGGCCGCCGTAGACCATCACCGTCAGCGACGAGACGACGAGCACGCCGAAGGTGACGATGAGGATGATGGCGGTGATCCGCCGCTGCCACCAGGGGCGCGTCTCCTTGAGCCCACAGGCCGAGTTGAGGGTGCCGCCGATGGCGAGCATGCCGTTCGACGCCGCCCAGATCGCGGCGATGAGGCCGATCGACGCCTTGGCCCTGCCCCGCCCCTCGGTGATCTCGCGCAGCGTCCCCGAGAGGAGGGCGGTGATGTCGCCGCTGGGCGAGACGCGGGCGACGTAGGTGAAGATGTTGGTCTGCACCTCGATGTGCGCCTTGGCGATGTAGCCCAGGACGGTGGTGAGGAAGAGGAGGAGAGGGAAGATGGCGAAGAGAAAGTAGTAGGCGAGCTCGGCGCAGTGTCCGAGCACCCGGTCCTCGTAGATCTGGTGGAGGATCCGCCACAGCAGATCCCGCCAGCTGAGCCCGCCGCGCGTCCACAGAGACATCCGCTCGCTCCTCGGGCGCCGCGGACGGCGGCAGGCCGCCCCGGCTGGACCGCAATCAGACCCCTCAGCCTATCAAGAGCCTCATGCTACAGTTCCCGCCATGACGGCAATGGGGCGCAAGGCGGGGGTCGAAAAGCGCATCCTTAAGCTCCGGTCGGCGATCCGCCACCACGACTATTTGTACTACGTCAAGGACGCGCCGGAGGTCGCGGACGCCGAGTACGACCGCCTCTACCACGAGCTGGAGGCCTTGGAGGAGGCCCACCCCGAGCTGCTCTCCCCGGACTCCCCCACCCAGCGGGTGGCGGGCCAGCCGCTCGACAGCCTCCCCGCCGTCGAGCACCTGGCCCCCCTCTTGTCGCTCGACTCCGATCAGGCGGAGGCGTCGCTGCGCCGCTTCGACGAGCGGGTGCGCAAGGGGCTGGGGCCGGACTTCCCCGTCGAGTACGTGCTCGAGCCCAAGCTCGACGGCGCCTCGATCGAGCTGGTCTACCAGGACGGCGTCCTCGTGCGCGCCGCGACCCGCGGCGACGGCAGCCGCGGCGAGGGGGTGACGGAGAACGTGCGCACCATCTCCGCAGTCCCCCTGCGGCTGCGGGACGGCAAGCCGGACCCGCCGCCGCTCTTGGCCGTGCGCGGCGAGGTCATCATGCATTCGAAGCCGTTCGAGGCCCTGAACGAGCGCCTCCTGGCCGAGGGCAAGGAGCCGTTCGCCAACCCGCGGAACGCCGCCGCCGGGGCGCTGCGCCAGCTCGATCCGCAGCTGACCGCCGCCCGGCCGCTCGACCTCTACGCCTACGACGTCCTCTTCCCGTCGGCGCCCGCCGAGCTCGCCCGGGCCGGCATCGAGCGGCAGTGGCAGGTGCTCGCGGCCCTCGCCGACTGGGGTCTGCGGGTCAGCACCCTGGTGGCCCGCGGGCGCACCGTCGAGGACGTCCTCGCCTACCACGCCGACATGGAGGCCCGGCGCGACGACCTGGGGCTGGAGATCGACGGCGTGGTCGTCAAGCTCGACGACCTCGCAGCCCGAGAAAAGTTGGGCTGGACCTCCCGCCACCCGCGCTGGGCCTTCGCCTACAAGTTCCCGCCGAGGAAGGAGATCACCCGCATCCTCTCGATCGTCCCCAGCGTCGGCCGCACCGGCGTCGTCACCCCGGTCGCCATGATGCTGCCGGTCGAGATCGGCGGCGTCACCGTCGCCCGCGCCACCCTCCACAACCGCGAGGAGGTGGCGAGGAAGGACGTCCGCGAGGGCGACCGCGTGCGGGTGCAGCGGGCGGGCGACGTCATCCCGCAGGTCATCGAGCGCATCGAGGAGCCCGACCGCGAGCGCGGCCCACTCTGGCAGATGCCGCCGGCCTGCCCCTCCTGCGGCACGCCGCTCGTCGAGCGCGGCCCCTTCACCGTCTGCCCCAACGGCTTCGAGTGCCCGGCCCAGCTCGTCGGCCGCATCGTCCACTTCGCCTCGCGCAACGCCCTCGACATCGAGGGGCTGGGCGACGAGGGCGCCAAGCTCTTCGTCAACGAGGGGCTCGTCCACCAGCTCCCCGACCTCTTCGCCTTGAAGGCCGAGCGGCTCGTCCTGCTCGAGGGCTTCGCCGAGAAATCTGCCAACAAGCTGGTCGAGAACTTGAAGAAAGCCGCGCGCACCACCCTCCCCCGCTTCCTCTACGGGCTCGGCATCCCCGAGGTCGGCTCGGCAGTGGCCCGCGACCTCGCCCGCCACTTCGGCTCCTTCGCGCGGCTGCGCGCGGCCAGCGCGGAGGCCCTCCAGGAGGTCGCCGGCGTCGGCCCGCGGATGGCCGAGCAGATCACCGCCTTCTTCCAGAACCCCAAGAACGGGGAGATCCTCGACCAGCTCCTGGCGCAGGTCGAGGTCGCCGAGACCGCCCCGGTGGTGACCGAGGCCGCCGCCCCCAAGCCCTACGCCGGCAAGAAATTCGTCTTCACCGGCACCCTCGCCCATCTCACGAGACCGCGGGCCAAGGAGCTCGTCGAGAGCCTGGGAGCCCGCGCCACCGGCTCGGTCAGCAAGTCGACCGACTACGTCGTCGTCGGCGAGGAAGCCGGCGGCAAGGCCGAGGAGGCGGCGAAGCTGGGGGTCCGGACGCTCGACGAGGAGGAGTTCCTCCGCCTGCTGGCGGCGGAGGGGATCGAGGTCCAGACCGGCGCTCAGAGCTTGTGAATTTTTCTCACGACTCGGTTGCCGCGAGAGAACTTAGGGCCTGTCATCCCGAGCGTGAGCGAGGGACCTGGGTGGGGGGAGGCCTCCCAAACCTATGGTAGCAAAGGGCTTCGCGCCGCACTTCCCCCAGGTCCCTCGCTCTCGCTCGGGATGACAACCGGGAGGGCGTGCCTTTCGGCCCAGGGTAAATGGCTCGGTCTCGGCATTCTTCGCAGGCTCTCAGTGAGCCGTTGGCCGCCTTCCCGCTGGCGGTCATCCACGCTTTGAGGCGTTTTCCGTCCTCCTAGTCATAGAGAGGAGGACGAGATGACGATCAGCATCCGAAACGAGAGGGTGGACAGGGTTCCGGACCGGCTCCCCTTGCACGATTCCTTACTTTCGAGTTACGATGTAAGGAACCCGAGGGGGCACGCCATGGTCATCGCCACCGCCAAGCTGACGGAGAAATACCAGATCACCATCCCTACGGAGGTACGGCGCCGCCTGGGGCTGAAGGCCGGGGACCTCGTGTACCTGGCCCTCGAGGGCGAGCAGGTGGTGCTGCGCGCGGCACCGGGTGGGTGGACGGAGAGCTCGCGCGGGCTGGGAGCCGAGATGTGGCGCGAGGAGGGCGGCGCGGCGGCCGTCGAGCGCGAGCGGGAGTCCTGGGAGTGAGGGGCGCCAAGGGGTCCGGGCCGGGCGGCGGGCCGCCGCTCTATGGGATCGACACCATGCTCTTCGTCTACCACTTCGAGGGCAACGAAGAGTTCGGGGAGGCGGCCGGCCGGCTCCTGAAGGCGGCCGAGGAAGGGCGCTGCCGGCTCGTCGCCTCCGTCCTCTCGCTGATGGAGGTCCTCGTCGTCCCCAAGCGGCGCCGGATGGACGACCTCTGCCGGCGCTACCGCGAGCTCTTCGAGTCGTTTCCCAACCTCGCCGTCCTGCCGGTGAGCAGCGAGATCGCGGAGCTCGCCGCCGGCCTGCGCGCCGCCCACCCGCTGCGCACCCCCGACGCCCTCCACCTGGCGACGGCCCTCCATGCCGGCGCGCAGGCCTTCGTCAGCGAGGACCGGCGGCTCCCGGGGATCGCAGGGCTGGAGGTCAGATCGCTGGACGACGTGGCTCCGGCCTCTATCTCCAGACCGGAACAACAATGAAGCTGTCGCCGTACCACTCGATCTGCAGCGGCTCTTTCGCGTCCGCTATCGATTCGTCGCTGACGTCCTTGCCGGTGCCGTAGTTGATCTGCGTGCCGGCATCCTTGGGGATTCCGAGCAGGACCACCAGGCGGCTTCCCGCCGCGAACTTGCGGCTCGTCAGGCGGCCGCTCTTGAAGGGCAGCTGCTGCCGCTTGCCGGGCGTCAGCAGCTGGCGATGGCTACGGTCCTTGGCATAGCTGGCGCGCGCCATGTAGGTCGAGAGCTGGAAATACTCGCCGCTCGGCATCCGCTCGTACAACCCGATCCAGACGTCCAGGTCCTTCTTGTTGGCCTTGAAGTCGAGCTCGCCGGAGAAGAGGCCGCTCACCTCGGTCGGTTTCGGGAACGGATCGCTCACGAAGGCGAGGCTGCCCCAGGTGTCCAGATCCTTGTCGACGATGCCGCCGCCGGGCGAGATGCGATCGACGTCGCTGCGGTCGGCGAAGTCCATCCGCTGGGAAAGAAAGGAATCCCCCGGAGGCTTCTCCTCACTCAATCGGTACATGTCTCCGGAACGCGCCGAGCTCAGATGCAGCTTGAGCGACCGGTTGCCCATCGCGTCGAGCGACGGCGCGTGCTTCCATTCATCGGCGCCCATCACCTCGTAGTTGATCCTGTCCTTGAGCAGCGCGGGTTTCGGACCGCCCTTGAAGACGTGGTTGAACCATTGGTAGCGCAGCTCGCCCAAGTCGAGGCGCGCCGCCGCGTCGAGCTGGTAGCCGTTCAGGTTCTCGACCCATCCGCCGAGGAGGCGCGCCGTCCCGCGCTGCCCGCTGACGTGATCGTAAGGACCGATCACCAGATAGTGCTCCGCGTGCGGATCGTGCTTGTAGTGCTCGGCCAAATAGTAGAGCGCCCCGATCATGCCGCCATCGTAGTAGCCCGTCGTCGTCAGGACCGGGATGTCGATCTTGGCGAACTCTTTTCCGAACGGAATCATGCGCTGCCAGTAGTCGTCGTAGCTCGGATGCTCCAGCCAGCGGTCGAAAAGTGGGTTCGGCGTGCCGTCGATCTTGTCCAACGAGCGGTAGGAGCGGCCGCTCGTGTACCAATCGCGGTTCAGCTTGCGCCACCGCGCGCGGTCGTTGTTGGCCTTGTCGTCGAGACCTTTTCCCGTCGCTGCATAGAAGGGCCAGGAGTAGACGAAGCTCTGGAAGACGTTGCCTTCCATCGGCACGTCGATGCCGGGAGCCACCGTCACCGACGGCATCAGCGCCTTGAGCGCCTTCGGCATGTGCTTGGCCGCCGCCCACTGCGTGAAGCCCTCGTAGCTGCCGCCGTACATCCCGACCCGGCCGTCGCTCCACGCCTGGCGGCTGATCCAATCGATCACCGCCGCCGCGTCGGTGCCGTCGTGCTCGTAGGGAACCGGCGCGTCGGGGCTGCATCCCTTGCCGCGGGTCAGGCCCTCGACGCCGGCATAGCCGTTGGACGCCGTCCGCCGCGCCTCGCTGAGGAGAGTGACGGGATTGGCGTAGATGGTGAAGTTGAGGAGCGCCGTCAGCCGGCCCGAAGCCGCACGCGGGCGGACCACCATCACGCAGACCGTCGCGCCCTCCGGCGTCCTCACCTGCAGGTCGCGGTCGATGACATAGCGGCGTTGATCGTCCTCCGCGATCAGCGGCGCGGCGAGCGGCGCGATGCTCTCGTACGCCCGCTCCACCTGGTAGGCGCGGATCAGGCCGAGCGCGTCGGCGAGCGAGATCGCGCTCTTGGCCTTCTGCCGCTCCAGCGCCTGGCTCAGGTCCAGTTGGAGCACGAACGGATCGACCCCGAGCGCGCGCATCACGAGAGCCGAGGTCCGGTCGTCCAGCGGGCCGAGCGTTTCGCGGAATGCCTGCCGGAAGGCCTCCTCGAAGGGCTTCCCGGCGGCCTCGGCGGCCTTGGCCCGCGCATAGATCTGGTACTGCACGTTGGTCGCCGGCGACATGCGCGGGTCTGCCGTCCGGCGCAGCTCGCGCAGCGAGGTCAGGGTCTTGTCGGCCTCGGCGTAGCGGCCGGCGACGGTCTGCAGCCGGAACAGGTTGTCGAGATACCGGTCGCGATCGCCCTCCTTGTAGACGGCAATCACCCTTTCCGCCAATCCCGGCATGGCCCTGGAAAGCGCCGCCGTGTCGCCGGCGGCGGCCGGCGGAAAGTCGAAGGGCTGCGCGGAGGCTGCGGCCGGAATGGCGACGAGGAACAGTCCAGCGAGACCCAGCGATTTCAGGCGGTTGCCGATCATGCGATCCTCCGTGGCTTCCGGCGGCTCGAAATAGTAGCAGCGACGGGTTCGCGGCAGATCGCGGGAACATCTGCGCTAGCATCGGTGTCTAATCACCAGCAGCTCTCCGAAAGGAGCGAGACCGTGCACCACTGCCCTGCCGCGCCGTGGCTCCTCCTCGCGACCGCCCTCGCCGCGCTTGCCGCGGCGCCCGCCGCCGCGCAGCCGCTCCCCCGGGAGCGCGTCCCCGAGCCGCTCCGGCCGTGGACGGATTGGGCGCTGCGCGGCCAGGAGAGCGCGCTCTGCCCGTATCTCCTGGGCGACGACGACGAGACGCGGTGCGTCTGGCCGGGCCGGCTGGCGCTCGACCTCGGCGAGAAGGGCGGCACCTTTCAGCAGGCCTG
>Ga0209626_1000089_pt1 | contig 19579 bp, 20 predicted proteins | sample JacPinW_OM1H0_M2_FD_187962 | JGI IMG/M metagenome (GOLD analysis project Ga0209626, IMG submission 187962) | Forest soil microbial communities from Algoma, Ontario, Canada - Jack Pine, Ontario site 1_JW_OM1H0_M2 (SPAdes) (version 2) | ecosystem: Environmental > Terrestrial > Soil > Boreal... | reverse complement strand
GCGGCTTCCTTGACGGCGCGATGCGAGCCCAACTGGCTGTCTTGGTCAACAAGTGACTACGATTGAACTCAGCACTGGCTGTGTACCTGCGCGCTCTTCGCGAATACGGCGGGCTTTCGCCACGCGCTCGTGGTGGCGACGCAGTGCACGTTTCATCAAAAACGCTCCGGTTTTAGGTCACTACGTCATGTCGAACTCCTTTGCCGCCAAAGCGGCGTTACCAAGATGGTTACTTCAAACACAATTGGACGAGTTCAAGAACTCGTCCAGTCCTCGACGCGCAAGGTGTCGATCCTGCTGAATTCTCGCGTGTTGTGGGTCACCAGAATGACGTCCAACGCTGCCGCGTGAGCGCCAATCAAAGTATCCAGGGGGCCTATCGGGGTGCCGCGTTTCTCAAGCGATGCGCGCAATTGTCCGTAGCTTGCCGCCGCGTCGCTGTCAAAGCTCGCGATCTCGAGCGCCAGCAGGAATTCGGCAAGCGCCGCGTGGGCCTCATCACGGCGGCCGCTCTTCGCAGCACCAAAGGCAAGCTCTCCCAAAGTTATTGAGGAGACCCCCACCTGTCCGACTGACTTGCCGCGCAACTTCTTCAATACGCTTGCCGGCTTGCCTTTGATGATTGCAATGCAGGTATCGGTGTCGAGCATCCACTTCATTGCCAGGGTTCCCGACGATCGACGTCAGCAGGTTGTCCGCGAGTCTCCATGAAGTCCGGCGGGAACTTGGCGAGACTCTCTATCAATGTCTCCCACGACCTGGCCTTCGGCAACAAGACGACGGCACTCCCGATGCGCTTGATGAACACCTCCTTACCGGGAAAGCGAAACTCCTTCGGCAAACGTACCGCCTGACTCTCGCCGTTCTTGAACAGTTTCGCGGTCTTCATTACGGGCTCCGAAAGGTATATACGTATAGTCTATATGATACTTGGAAAATGACAAACTCGTATGTCGCTATGCTGAACTGCGGCGCCCGCTATGCGCCCAAAGACGCCCCAGCAACAGAGCGGAAGATTGCCAACGTTGGAGCCAAGACCAGATCCCTCCTTGGTTCCTCGAAGATCTGGATTGTGGCGCCAAAATCGCTTCCAGTCGCAAAACGCGGGGAGACGTAAAGGAGACAAGCGTTTTCGGGTGCGCTTGAGTATCTGACTCAACGAATGAAATGAAATTCCTCGGTCCAGTCCATCATCGGCGCGACTGACATCCTCCGATCCAGCAGAGTGCTGACCGGCTGTAATCGGCTGTGGCGCTGGGGACTCACATCAGCACCTTGCAGAAGGATTTGCAGCGCCGTGGCCTGCCCGCTCGCACGCGTGTCGGAATTTCTGGGTAAGCCCGTGCCGGGCGAGGTTCAGCGTTGCAACTGGCCCATGGCCTCAGCGGTGCGCCAGGACGGCCAGCTTGCTGTGCGTTCGCGCCCCCTCGTCATCAGTGAGACTTCGCGCGTCGGCCCTCGATTGTTTGAGGAACGCCAGGAACTGCGTCGGCTCCAGCGCCGGGCTGAAGTGAAATCCCTGGTACTGGTCGCATCCCAGTTGCGTCAGCAAGGCGAGCTGCTCTGGTGTTTCCACACCCTCTGCGATCACTTTGAGGTGCAGGCTGTGTGCCAGTGAAATGATCGCCTGCACGATCGATGCATCCTCCGGGCGGCGAGTCATCTGATCGACAAAGCAACGGTCGATTTTCAACTTATCGATTGGAAAGCGGCGCAGGTAGCTCATACTCGAGTAACCGGTGCCGAAGTCGTCGACCGATACCAACACCCCCATGCGGCTGATCGCCTCCAGTATTTGAATCGACTCCTCCGCATCGCTCATGACCGCGGTTTCGGTCAGTTCGACCTCGAGCAAGTGCGGATTCAAGGCAGACGCTTCCAGCGCCCGGCGAATCTGGTCCACCAGGTTGGCGAGTCTGAACTGCGAGGGTGCGAGGTTAACGGCGACGCGTAAGGACGGCAGCCCTGCACGCTGCCACGCCTTCGCCTGGCGACAGGCTTCAAAGAGGACCCACTCGCCGATGGCATCGAGCAGGCCACACTCGTCGGCGATCGAAATAAACTCGTTTGGCAGCACAAGGCCGCGCTGCGGATGCCGCCAGCGGATCAGGGCCTCGGCGCTGTTGACCCGACCGGTCAAGGTGTCGACCTTCGGCTGGTAGTGCAATTCAAACTGTCTGTTCCGCAGGGCTTCATGCAGCTCGCTTTCGAACTTCACACGGTCCAGCGTCATCGTACTCATGCCTTCGGCATAGCACTGCAGATTGTTGCGACCGCGCTCCTTGGCGCTGTACATGGCGGCGTCGGCTCGCGCCAGCAGCGCGTCCACGCTCGCCCCGTCCCGCGGGTAGAACGCGATGCCGATACTCGCGGAGATGTGCACATCGATACCGAGCAATCGCAGGGACGGTTCCATTACCTTGATCGCCCGCGTGCCGATCTCGACCGCCTCCGCATGCGTAAGAGGCCCGTCGAGCAGGACAACGAACTCGTCGCCCCCCAGACGCGCCGTGGTGTCGACGGCGCGAACGGCGCTCTTTAGCCGCTGCGCCACCTCCCGCAGCAACTCATCGCCCGCCCGGTGCCCCAGCGAGTCGTTAATAAGCTTGAATCTGTCGAGGTCGATGACGAGGACCGCGAATTCGTGTGAGTGCCGTTGCGAATGGGTAATGGCTTGGGCAATGCGGTCATCGAGCAGCAGGCGGTTCGGCAGGCCGGTGAGCGCGTCGTGCGAAGCGAGATGCCTCAGCTGCCGGTTCGCCGCCTCGAGACCGCTGGTGCGATCGGTGACGACCAGCTCGAGGCTTTCAACGTGTTGCTTGAGTGCACGGGCATTCTGCCACTTCTGGCTTAAAGCGCTCGCACACTGGAGGATCTCGATCGGCTCAAAGGGCTTCTTGACGACGATGAGCTTGTCCGAGTGCCCGAGTCGTGCCAGGAGCTCCAGCCAGTCGTAGTCTGTGTAGGCGGAGCAGATGACGACCTGTACGTGCGGGTCGATCTTCCACAGCTGTTCGACGGTCTCGAGCCCATCCCAACCCGGCGGCATTCGCATGTCGACGAAAGCGACCGAGTACGGACGGCCCTCGGCGAGAGCCGCACGCGCGAGCTCGACGCCATCCCGACCCTGCATCGCGGAATCCACATCGAATCTCGGGCGCGCGGTGTCGCGCTGCTGCTCGCCGAATAGCCCCGCTTCGGCCTCGGACGTCAGCGCCTTCCCGTCATCTACCAGGATCTTGCGGTAGTCCTGATGAATGGCCGGATTGTCGTCGATCACAAGGACGCGGTGCGTCAGCAAGTCGGATTCATTTGGCATCGAGCAACTCCGGCGACGCGAACGGCAGCGTTAGGGTGAAGGCGGCGCCCTGGCCGGGACCGGCGCTTTGTGCGAGCAACGAGCCGCCCAGTGCCTTGGCCGCGAGTGCGCTGCTGTGCAGTCCGAAACCGTGGCCGTCCGGGCGAGTCGTGAAGCCATGATTGAAGATTCGGTCCAGGTTTTCCTTGGGGATTCCGACCCCGGTATCAATCACGGAGATCAGCACCGAGTCGTTCGCTGCGCGAACCCGGACGGTCACGCGCTTTTCGCCGGCCGTCGCTTCGTCGCAGGCGTATTTGGCGTTGCGAATCACGTTCACCAGGATCTGTAGCACCTTGTGCTTGTCGACCTGGATCGGCGGTACGTCCTCGAAGTCGCGGCTAAGCACCACGCCATGACGGCTGAAGGCCCCCTCATTCATCCGCAAGCTGTCCTCGACCAGCGCGCGAATGTCGAGCGTATCGATCACGCCACCGCGTCTGGCGTAGCTTTGCTGCATCGCGACGATTTCCTTGATGTGCTCAACGTTGCTGCGCAGCGCCGACAATTCCGCGGTGGCTGTATCACGCTCGCGGACGAGATCCGCGGCAAGCTCCTGCAGATAGGGCGGCAGGTGCTTACCTTGAGCACCCGCCAGGAAGGTCGCCAGGTCGTGCGCGTGCTCGCTCAGCAGCGCAGCGACCCGCGCCAGCCCGGCGCACTTCGATTTCCTGATGCCCTCTGTGATCAGGCTTGCCGAGACATTCACGCTGTTGAGTACGTTGCCGACGTTGTGCAGGACATTGGTGGCCACTTCCGCCATGCCCGCCTGCCGGGATGCAACGAGCAGTTGCTTGTGTACCTGCTCGAGCTCCTGTTCAGCGAGGCGCCGTTCGGTGATGTCCTGGGTCACCGCCACCGCGCCGAGTGCCTGTCCGGCCGGTCCGACCAGCCGCCGCGCGCTTGAGAGCGCCGTGCGCACGGCGCCCTGCGGTGTGACGACGATGAACTCGACGTCGCTGACCTCCTCACCGCGCAGCGCACGCGCCAGTGGACGGTCCGCGGGCAGTACCGGCGTCGTGCCATCCAGCTGATAAACCCGGGATGTGACTGGGTAGGCGCTGCCGGCCAGGGCGGCGGTGTTCTCCGCGGAAATTCCAAACAGCTCGACCGCCGCGCGGTTGTAGTGCGTCACCCGCCCGCTGACGTCGCAGGCAAGGAGCGCGAGCGGCAGTTCGGCGATCACGGCAGCGAGCAGCGTCTGGTTTTGCAGCAGCGCCCCTGCCATCTCTTTGCGCGTGGATATGTCGCGCAGGAATTCGACCGAACACTCTGCCTCAGCGCCGCCGCCATGAACGAGTGAGGTGGTCACACGAACCCACAGCGCGCTGCCGTCCTTGCGGACGTAGCGCTTCTCGACATCTAAGTGCGCAAGCTCTCCGCCCCACAGCCGTTCGAGGCCCGCGGTAGTGGACTCGAGATCCTCTGCGTGCGTGAGGTTGGCGATGGACCTGTGGTTGAGTTCTGCCGCATCGAAGCCGAGCATCGAGCAGAATGCGCGGTTGCAGTGACGGAAGCTGCCGTCGCGGTTGGCAAAGGCAATGCCCACTGGTGCCTGCTCGACGGTATTGCGAAACAACGCCTCAACTGGCCTGACGTCGCCGGCTATCCTGAATACCCCGGTGACCTCGGAGCTGTCATCCGCATCGAGTGCGGCACTGCTGGTTTTCATTGAAGCCCTCGATGGCTCGGGCGAGCGGGCCGCGCCTGTGACGCGGTACTCATTTGCGGAGGACCCTCCCGCGTGTGCCGCGTCGGCAGCCCGCCACGCAACAGAATGCCGGTTATTCCAACACGGGAACGCCGCCCTGGACGGCGAAGCAGGTCGCATCTGCCTGCTAATGACTGGCGCTACTCCGTGAACGGCTTGGGAAATCCGAAGCTGGAGGAGTCTTACAAGGGCTGATGCTGCGCACGAAGCGCACCGTGAGTTCCGCCCCTTTGTAGCTCCAGATTGATATTACATAAGTCGTTGTACTCGCCGACCGGCAAGGTCGAGGGCAGGTCAGGTCGCGGCTTCGAGCCCCATGACCTGGAGGCGCCGATAACAGGAACAGGCGGCGGCTTCGAGACCCTGCTGATCGAGGATCGTGATGGTGCCGCGTCGGTAGCGGATCAGTTTCCGGCGTTGCAGCGAGCCGGCAGCCGACGTCACACCCACCCGGCGCACACCCAGCATGTCCGCGAGAAATTCATGCGTCAGATAGAATTCGCCGGACGCTAAGCGCTCGCGACTCATGAGCAGCCAGCGCGCCAGCCGTGCCTCCACCACATGGAAGCGGTTGCAGGCTGCGGTCTGGGATATCTGGGCCATCAACGCGTTGACAAAGTGGAGCAGCCCTCGCTGCAGCGCCGGGCTACGGTGGCATTCCCGCAGAAAGCGGTCAGACTTGATCCGCACGGCAGTCCCGGTCGCCTGCACCAGGGAGCGAACCGACGCAGTGGTGATGCCCAGTGCGAGGCGAAAGCCGACCATGCCCTCACGGCCAACCAGTCCGACTTCCAGGGCCCGGTGGCCCTCGACGACTGTCAGCAAAGACACCAGGCAGTCGTTGGGAAAATAGACGTGCCGCATGTGTTCGCCGGGCTCGTAGAGCACTTCACCGTAAGTGAGCGTGACCAGCTCGAGGCCAGCAAGCAGCCGCTTGTACTCTTTGGCGGGCAGAGCAGCGAGCAGACGGTTTGCAGCACCTGCCCGCGCCACCGCCGCGATTCGGCTCGCCTTGGTGCGCCCGAAGCCACGCGACGCGCTGGCGCGTTTGCGCACGCTGACATTTTCGCGTGTAACGACCGCGTGTGGCTCGCCGTCTCCGGCAATACCCGCGATGGTCAGCGTGAACGCACAGTACACGCCTGGAGTTTGGAAGACATACTTGCGGCGAAACAGCTCGCGCCCGCCGGCCAGCACTTCGCGAAGCCCTGCGGCGACCGCCCTGGCGTGCAGGCGCTCACTTGCACCGGCGTCCCGGCACGCCGCGAGAAAATTGGCACCCTCGGCGACACCGAGTCCCGCGCCGGCGCGCGCGACGACAAACGCGCGCCAGGCCTTGTTAGTCATGACGACCGTTCCGGCCGAATCGAGCAGACAGACTTCGCCAGGCAGCGCATCGAGGGCGCTCAGAACGAGGCGGCTCGAGCCCTGCACCGCAGCCTGCGCCTCGGGCAGCAGAATGGCGCTGCCGGTCGCGGGATCCATGACGGCGTCGATCTGGCCCGCTTCGAGAGCCGCAAGCTCGGCGGCCCCTTTGACGAGCCGGCGGACCCAGTCCCTGAATGCCGCCTCTGCCTGCAGGTCGGAAGGGCTCCGCGCGGCCGGCGGCTCGGGATTCATTCCATTGGTACCGCGTGCAATCCGAGCCCGGCCAACACGCTGCCCGTGTCGCTGAGGTTGCCGATGACATTCGAGGCCGGCGCGGGCGACACCTTGGCGAGGGTGGGCGTGACGACGACGCCATCGGCCAACGCGCGCCGCGGATGTTCGCAGACGTCGACGATCTCCAGCTTGTAGCCGCCTTTCAGGTATCGCCGGCAAATCGCCTGCAGATTGGCGATAGCCTTGACCGAGTTCGGCGCCTTGCCCGCGACGTACAGGCACATCACCACGACGGTGGTGACCGGCGCGTCGGCTGCCTCCTTTTTCGTTCGCTTACGAGCCACGTTTCGGTTCCTTGTCGTTGCTCTTGACGGAATTTGCGGAAATGCGGCCGGCGCGGCGCTTCCCGGCACCGGGCGCCGCCGTAGCCGCGTCCGCGCTGCGCATTCTGCGCAGCTCGTTCTTCCATTCGCCCGAGGACACGTGACGCGCCTCGCCGTCCCGGGTGTAAAGCGCCAGCTCAGCCCGCTGCCGGTCGAGATCGACTTGCAAGGCCGCTATCCGGGCATGAATATCCGCTTCGGCGAACTGCAGCTCACGGCGTTTGTGACTGAATTCCGCGTGCCGCTGCAGCTTTCGGGCGCTCTCCTCGGCCTCCTTTTCCCAGCGGAGCGTGCCCATCAGCACCTCGCCACCCGAGGAGTAGACGTCCGCCAGCGCCGGCCCCGTTGCACTCAGCACGAGCTCGCGCACCTGGTTCGAATGTTGCGTACCGCGCGACTTGATGATGGTGAGCGCTCGATTGCGTTCGCCGCCGCGGACCAGATACGACAGATGGATCCAGGAATCCGCAATCGTCGGGATCTGCAGGTCGGTCGCTTCAGCCTGTGGATCGTCGCTCTCGACGAGCGAGGTGATGACTGCGGTGATCTCGTGGTCCCTCACCTTGTAGATGAGGCGGTTCCCAATGGCACGGGCCGAGCTGAGCGCGCCGCTCTTGCCGATGGCCGACAATGGATCGATCACCATGCAACGCGGTTGATGCTCGCGAAGCAGTGCTGCGATTCTGATCAGGTGGTCTTCCGGGCTGGTCACGTCGCTCCGGCCGGAATACATGCGCAACAGACCAGACTTCACGTGCGCATCGAGGTGAATTCCGACCGAAGTGAGATTGCGCCGGATCCGCTCGCCGCCTTCGTCAAGGCTCACGAACAGCGTGCGCTCGCCGCGCCGACAGGCGCTTTCCGCGAACTTTCCCGCCAGAGTCGTCTTGGAGGTGCCGGGCGCGCCCGTGATCAGGGTGCTGCTGCCGCGGAACAAGCCGCCGCCCAGCATCGAGTCGAGCCGCTCGAAGCCGGTGGACACCCGTTCGGTCGAAGCCTCGTGCGGCATGGCCGTCTCCGGGGCCGCCACTTCCATGCCGTGCGCGTCGAAGCTCAGCGGGAACTCTCCGGGCGCGAAATCCGAGCCGCGATATTTCGTGATCTCGAGTCGGCGTACCGGGATCGTCTCCTCCAGGCGCCGGTCCAAGCGGATCACACAATCAACCATGAACTGCATGAAGCCGTAGTTTGCGGGCCCGGAGGCATCGCCATCGATCTTCGCCGTGATGATCGCGGTCAGGTTATTGTGCGCCAACCAGTCGCGCAGACGGTAAATTTCGCGCATTTCGGCGCCTGGGTTCTGCAGCAGCGCCAACAGCACATCGATTCCATCGAACACGATCCAGCCTGCACCGAGGTCCTGTTTCTTGGCCTTGAGGATAGCCAGCATGCCGCTCAGCTCGAACTCGCCGGACTGCACGACCGTCGGCGAGAGTCGGGCGTCGAGGAAAAACAGCTCACTCTTGGCCAGAGCGGGCAGGCGCCAGCCGAACGTGGCGGAATTCGCGAAGATTTGGTCGACACCTTCCTCGAACGCGACAAAGATGCCGGGCTGCTTGCGCTCCCGTGCCGCGTTGACGAGAGCTTGCAGAGCAAAGACGGTCTTGCCCGTGCCCGGTCCACCCATGACCAGGCTGGTCCGGTTCCGTGGCAGTCCGCCGAGGCTGAGCTCGTCGAATCCCTGGATGCCGGTCGGCACCTTGGTCAGCGGGCCCAGGGCCGCATTCTTCTTCGCAGTCACGCCTACTCCTTTGCGGTGCGCCATAGCTTGCGCCGAATCCGGAGGTTCATTCTGTACGGTGGCGCTCGCAGGAGCTGCCTCGGTGGACGAGACTGGCGATGGCTGGCGGTATAATCACACCCGAAGTCCGGATGCCAACCACCATGGAGCTCTGAAATGGACCGAACCGACACCGGCATGCGCAAGCGCCTGATGAGCGAGCAGAGCTTGAGGCCCCCTGAGAGGCCCGATGAGATCGACATCGCAAGCCGCGCCACGCTTGCTTACTCATCCGAGGACCCGGCCCATCCCGTCGAGCACCTGATCGACGGGCACTGTGGCCGGGGTGGCACACGTTGGGCGAGCGCCCGGACTAATGCGACCGAGCGAATCGTGCTCGAGTTCGATCATCCCCAGCAGATCTCCTGCCTCGTTTACGAGGTGGAGGAGTGTTGGCAGGAGCGCACGCAGGAGGTGCGCGTGGAGGTCTCCTCGGATCACGGCCGCACCTACCGCCAGGTGCTCGTGCAGGAGTACACCTTCAGCCCGCAAGGCGCGATCTTTCAGCACGAGGAGCTGCGGCTGGAACTCCCCGCGATCACCCATCTGAGCCTGATCATTATTCCGAACAAGTGCGGCTCTGGTGTCGCCACGCTTACTGCGCTGCGCCTCTTCGCTTAAGAAGATCATCACAAACTCCGGCTGTCGCTGCGCACGCAGCGATGCTCGCTTCGAGCGTCCTGATCGAAATGTCAGTGGATGCCTTTAGAAGGCGCGATACGCCCCAATACTGTGTATTGGGACGGAATGGATTTTCTTGTTTGACAGGAGTAAGGACATGATGAATCTTGTGTACTATCAACCGTGGTCCGTAGTGGATCGCTGGCACCGCGAGATTGACCAGTACCTCAACCGAAGTTCGGACGCATCACAGCCCGCCGTAACCGAGCCGTCGACCTGGACGCCGTCGGTGGATTTGCAGGAGGAAAGCGACCGCTTCGTGCTGCGTGCGGATGTGCCGGGCGTCGCGCTCAAGGACATAGAAGTGTCCGCCGAGGACGGCACCTTGACCATTCGCGGCGAGCGACTGGCGAGGGAGCCGGTGAAAAGCGACGGCTTCGAACACATCGAACGGGTCACCGGCAAGTTCTTGCGCCGTTTCACCCTGCCGGACTCGGCACGAGCTGAGGCCATCAAGGCGCGGTGTGCCGATGGCGTGCTCGAGATCGAGATTCCCAAGCAGCCTCGAGTGGAGGCCAAGCGAATTCCGGTGACGGTCAATTGACGCGATCGGAGATGGCGGCGACAGAGTATTTCGCCCGCCACCGCCCTTGGGGTAGGCTACCGGTTCCGTCCGCTGGCGCTGGCTCGGGTGGGCACATTCCTGTCCGGCTCGAAGAACTGATGGTTGCTGCGCCCACGGTCCTTGGCCCGGAACAGCGCTGTGTCCGCGTTTTTCAGTAGTGTCTCGGCGTCCGCGCCGTCATCGGGGTAGACGCCGATACCGACGCTCACCGTGACGTTGACATCTTGATCGCTGATGCGGTGTGGTCTGCCCACCGCGGCGAGTATCTTGTTGGCGGTCAGCGCTGCATCTTCTGCGCGAGTCACTTCCGAGAGCAGCACCACGAATTCATCCCCACCGTGTCGGCTGACCGTGTCCGAGTGGCGTACGCAAGCCACCAGGCGTTGTGCAACCGACTGCAGAACCTGATCGGCGACCACGTGACCCAGGGAATCGTTGATCTGCTTGAAGTGATCGACATCCAGGAATAGAACCGCGAGCGATTTGCGGTGACGGTGCGCCGACGCTATCGCCTGCGTCAGTCGGTCGTTCAGCAACATGCGGTTGGGCAACTCGGTGAGAAAGTCGTGTTGGGCCAAATAGGACATTCTGATCGACATCGTGCGCGCCGCACTCACGTCGTGAAAAACGATCACGGCGCCGGTCACCTGCCCGCGGGCATCGTGAATGGGTGCCGCGGTATCTTCGATGGCAGATTCGTACCCGTCGCGGCGAATCAGGATACAGTTGGGGCTCAGGCCGACGGACTTGTTGTACAGAATCGCCATCGCCATGGGATTCAGAGCCGGTTCGCGGGTATCCCCATCGATGATCCGCAACACTTCCTGCAGCGGCCGCCCTGATGCCTCCTGCCGCGACCAGCCCGTCATGGTTTCGGCGATCGGATTGAGATAGGTTACGTTGCCCGTGATGTCGGTGCTGATGACCGCATCCCCGATCGAGTTGAGCGTGACCTGCGCGCGCTCCTGTTCCAGGACCAGCGCCTCTGTGTACGCCGAGCGCTCCAGCATGCTGGTCAGAGCTTTCGGCAATGAATAACCGTCAAGGCGCTCTTGGAGCAGATAGTCCTGCGCGCCGTGCTGGACGGCAAGCCTCGCGACCTCCTCGTCCCGGGAGCGGCTCAAGACCAGGATCGGAACGTGGGGCGATACGCGCAGCAGCTGCTCTAAGGTCTCGATTCCCTGGCTATCGGACAGGAAAAGATCGACCACGACCGCTGCGATCTCCTCCCCCCGTTGACTGCGCAGTCGTTCTATCGCCTCGCCGCATCGACTTACCCATTCGACTTTAAAGGGACCGTCGCGTGAGTTGACGAGCGAGCGTCGAACGGCGGTGGCTTCCGCGGCATCCGACAGGACAAGAAGTACGTTCCGGGACAACAGGGCTTCCCCCCCACGTCACTGTGGGTTCACGTCAGGATGCGCCAGCCTCCCCGGGGGTCTGTGCGCCAGCGTACACAGCGGACTCCCGCCCCCCCCGTTTGGCGTAGGTGGCCCAGCGCACAGACCATCGCTCGGCCGCCGGCCATGCTGGAAGTCGGGAACTGTCTCCTAAACGCAACATACGGCAGAGTTATGTCAGAGTCGCCGCGGCCGGCCGCGAAGAATCGTCTGCTCACCGGTCTACCCGGCCGGGATCGTCAGCATCTGCTGGCACGCTGCGAACAGGTTGAGCTGCGCCTTGGTGATGTGCTCTACCAGGCCGGGGACCGCATGCGCCACGTCTTCTTCCCCACCGACAGCTTTATCTCTCTGATCACTCCGATCGACGGCCACGCCAGCCTCGAAGTGGGACTCGTCGGCGACGAAGGCATGCTGGGGATCTCGTTGATGCTCGGCGTAAGCGCTGCACCGCTGCGCGCCCTGGTGCAGGGTGCGGGCGTGGCGTGGCGAATGGAGGCGGCGACATTTTGCCGTGAGCTCAAACACAGTCCGGCGCTGCAACGAGCTCTGAACGGTTACCTCTATGTAACGCTGAGCCAGTTGGCACAGACGGCCGCTTGCACTCGCTTCCATCTTGTGGAGGCGCGGCTTGCCCGTTGGCTCTTGATGACTCGCGATCGGGCGCACGCCGATGAGTTCCAGATCACGCACGAATTCCTCGCCTACATGCTGGGCGTGCGCCGTGCCGGCGTTACCCGAGCCGCCAGTTCTCTGCGCAAGCGCAAGCTGATCCGCTACAGCCGCGGCTTGCTCAAGATTCTCGATGGACGCGGCCTGGAAGCCGCTGCCTGCGGGTGTTATGCGGCGGTCAAGAAAACGTATTCCCGCGTCCTGAATTAGACCGCGACTTCATCTTCGGAATTCCGGTCTCGGTTACCGAGACGCGGCCGGCGGATTGCTGACGATCACCTCGACGCGACGGTTCTGCTGCCGGCCGGATGCGGAATCGTTGCCTGCCACCGGGTCGCTCATACCCAGACCCGATGCAGTAAGCCGTCCGGAGCCGATGCCCTGTCTAACCAGATACGACCTCACTGAGTCGGCGCGGCGCTGGGACAGCGCCTGGTTGTAGTCTTCGCTGCCGACGCTGTCCGTATAGCCTTCGATTGCCACACTGCGGTCCGGATGTTTGTTGAGGAAGAAGACGAGTTTGTTCAAATTGCCGGCGGCGCCCGTCTTCAGATCGGCTCTGCCGCTCTCGAACAACACATCTCCCAGGGTCAGTACCAACCCGCGATCCGTGACCCGCGCCTGCAGCTCCTCGATCTGTCGCTGCAGATCCGTGGCTTGCTGCTGCGCGTTCGCGGCGGCTACCTGCGCAGCATCCGACTCACTGCGGGCCTGGTCAGCCGCCAACTTCTGCTCGGCACCTTCGGCTCGGGCGGTCGCGGCCTGACTCTTGGCGGTGTCGGCTTCGCGCGTGCGGGCATCGAGACGGGCGCTTTCGCGCTGCCCGCTGAGCGCGGCACGCTGATCTTCTGCGAAGCGGGTCTCAGCCTGCGCTCTGGCCGTCTCGACTTTCCGATCGGCCAGGTAGACCCGGTGCGCCGCCAGCTCCGGGTCGGCTTGCGGCTGCTCGGCGGTGCGCACGGCGGCGTCCGCCTCTTTGATCGCCAACGGCGCGCGGCTCCCGAGGTTCGGATCTGACTGCAGTTGTGTCAGCTTGCTGCGCACTTCAGCAGCGCCGTCCGGTTTCAGCGGTGCCGCCGCACAGGCCGCAAGCAACACGGACGCCACGGTCATGGCAATGAGCGTCCTGCGCAGGTTCACGCCGCTATGGTCTATCGTGTTCATGGCCTGTCTCCGGAGCTGCGCTGCATTTCCTCGACCAACGTATCCGTGCTGCGCGTCATTTCATCGTTCACCGCTTTGGCCTTGACGGCCGCGGTCTTCGCGGAGGCGAGCTCGGCCTCGGCGCGCGACTCCTCCGCAAACCGCTCCGCCATGATCATCCGCTGCTCCCTGACGGCGGTGTCGGCGGACGCGAGCCTGGTGCGCGCCTCGCTCAGCTCCCCGGGAGCGTAACGGCTGGCATCTGTGCGCTCGGCGTTCGAAATTGCCAGCTGGGCGGCCTGCAGGCTTGCGGTGGGTGCCGGTGGCGTCGATGCGCACGCGGCGAGCATCAGCACGCCCGTCAGGCCGGCTGCTATACGCACGCGAGAGCCCCGGTGTGCTTGCGATGTTGCGTTCATTTCAATTCTCTACTGGGTGAACGGTGGATACCGGCTCTCAGCCGGCCATCTATCAGAACGCCCAGCGTACGCGGTCGCAGCGCGCACGTCCGTGCGCAGACGTACATAGGTTCTGTGGCCTGCTAAATCGCCGTATCGCGCCGGCGATACCGCGTGTCGCGCAACGCGTTCTGGGTGCGAATCAGTCTAACTCGCTCTAGCGGGGTGCACCTCGTCGCGCGAGATTGACGATGGCCAGGAGGATGACGGCTCCCAGAAACGACACGATCAGGCTGGCTGCGCCGAAGTTACTCTGATTGATGGTCGACACCCCGACGAGCGGGCTCAAGAACCATCCGCCGAGGGCCGCGCCGACGATTCCGACCACGACGTTGAGCAGCATGCCCTCTCGCGTTCGCATGACCGCACTCGCCGCCCATCCGATCAGTCCACCGACCACGAGCCAGATAATGATGTTCATAGAATGTATCCCCTTATCAGTTCGGTAGAAGCTAACCGGCCTGGAGCGGCTGTGTCTGTACGTCGGCGTACGAACCTCGGGTCAGCCGAGGCGACCGCCCTTGTTCGGAACGGCAGTGTATCGGCCCCGCCTGGCACCCAAGTATCTGTTTTTTGGAGTAGATAGACGTTCGGCATCAGGCGCTGTGTACGCTAGCGCGCAAATGGCGAACCGTTGAGCTATACTTTGTAAGCTGCAACCGCCGTGGTTGACCCAGGGTGACACTTTGCCCATGCCCGGCTCCCACTTTCCGCAACAAAATTACCTGCTGGCCGCGATGTCGGCCGCGGAGCAGGCTCGACTCTTCCCGCATCTGCGGCTCGTCCCGATGCCGCTCGGGGAGGTTTTGTACGAGTCCGGCGATGTCCTGCGCCACGTTTACTTTCCGACCGACTCCATCATATCGCTGCTGTACGTGCTGGCCGATGGCGCGTCGGCGGAGATTTCGGTGGTCGGCAACGAAGGCCTCATCGGCATCGCGCTGTTCATGGGCGGTGAAACCACCCCGAGTCGGGCGATCGTGCAGAGCGCCGGCCACGCTTACCGGCTGATCGGACAGCACCTCAAGGACGAGTTCCATCGAAATGGGGAGCTGCAGCTTCTGCTGCTGCGCTATACGCAGGCCCTGATCACGCAGATGGCGCAGACCGCAGTGTGTAATCGCCATCACTCGGTGGACCAGCAACTGTGCCGCTGGCTGCTGCTGTCTCTCGATCGCCTGTCATCCAACAAATTGACCATGACCCAGGAGCTGATAGCCAACATGCTCGGCGTGCGCCGTGAAGGCGTCACCGAAGCCGCCGGCAAGCTGCACAAGCTCGGTGTCATCCGCTACGTGCGTGGGCAGATCACGGTGCTCGACCGGCCAAAGCTGGAAGAGCTGTGTTGCGAGTGTTATGCCGTGGTCAGGAAAGAGAGCGATCGCCTCCTGCCGCCTCAGGTGCTTCAGTGAGACGATTCTGATCCCGCTGCCGGCGCGTAACTACGCAGCCTCAGCGCAAACTTCCTGAGCGCCAGAATACCGCTGCCTTCAGCCTGGACGCACAGCTCGCGCAATTGCTCCAGCGCGCGCCCATGGCTCGCGGACATTTCTTCCCAAATCCGCTGCAACCGGTCGCGGAATTCGATCACGGTTCGCAGGACCTCGTATCGCTCGAGTAGCTCGCGCAACTGCTGGCGGGCCCGCTCGTCGAGCAGCTTCGGATGCCGAACCAGCAGCTGCGGTGCGCGGCGCGGGAGCAGCGCCGTACTCTCCTGCTTCGTCAGCTCGCGAAACACCGGCCCTATCACGCCGCAGCGGTAGTCACGCAGGACGTGCATGCGATTGGTGAACAACGCCCGCACGGTGTCGAGGTCCATCCGGGTGCGGTCGTGCACGATGTTGGGCGTCGGCGCAAGGCTGCCGACGCGAGCGAGCCCAAGAGCGCGAAACACGCAAATGACCAGCCAGCCCATGTCGATCTCCCAACGCTGCACGGCAAAGCGCGGGGACGACGGAAACGCATGGTGATTATTGTGCAGCTCCTCGCCTGCAATCAGCACGCCCCAGGGCACGATGTTGGTGGCGGAGGTGGGCATCTCGAAACTTCGATACCCGAGGCGGTGGCCGAGCCCGTTGATGACGCCGCCGGCGAAGGGTTGAGCCATGAGTTGCAAGGCGATCATGGTGACGGCCGGCACGCCGAACACGACCAGTTCCAGGACCACAAATAGAGAAAGGCCGGCTTTGGGGAAGCGGCTGTAGAGATTGCGCTCAAGCCAGTCGTCGGGTGTGTCACGACCGTAATTGGCGAGAATCTTCTGATCACGCGCCGCCGCGACGTAGAGCTCGTAACCCTGCAACATGACGCGCTGGAGACCGAAGACCACCGGGCTGTGGGGGTCTCCGGGCCGATCCGCATACGCGTGGTGTCGGCGGTGGACCGCAACCCATTCCCGGGTCACCGTGCCCGAGCAGAACCACAACCAGAACCGGAAGAAGTGCCGCAGCACCGGGTGCAACACGAGACCGCCATGGGACTGGTCGCGGTGAAGGTACAAGGTGATCCCGAGGAACATCAGCTGTACTGTCGCGACAGTGAATGCGACGTAGCCCCATAACGGCAGGCGAATTGCACCGTAGAGGAGATGAGCGAGCATCACCCCACCTCGCGAGGTCGGAGGAGAGTCCAGGAAGCCACTGCTGACAAGGAGCAGTAGGCCGAATGCGCAGGCGCTTCTGTGCGCCAGCGCACGTAGGCCGTCGTCCGCTACGCTGGCGTAACCGTATTTGCTTCAGGGATATGCGAGAATTCGCCGGTGCTGGCGTTCTGGTCTCAGCAAGGGGGAGAGGATCGAAGCGTGCGGCTGCCGTCACGCCAGGAGAGGCTGGTGGCGTTCGCGAGGATCGGCCTCTCTTTAGGTTGGCTGATGCTCATGGATCCTGGCGTCGTCGCCGGGCAAACGTCCTCCTGTCCGGGCATCCACGTCACGATACTGAACATCCGCAACGGTATCGGTACGGTCGATTGCGCGCTGTTCGACTCGCCGAACGGCTTCCCGCGTGACGTGCTGCATTCTGCAATGAGGGTCGTGGTCATGAAGGTACCGAACACCAAGGCTCGCTGCGATTTTGAGGGCCTCCATTCCGGGACCTACGCGCTGGTCGTCCTTCATGATGAGAACATGAATGGAAAGATCGATACCAACTGGCTGGGCGTTCCGAAGGAAGGATACGGCTTTTCGAACGATCCCAGGGCCGTGTTCCGGGCGCCGTCGTTCTCTAACGCAAGTTTTGTCTACGACGGAAAGACCCTCGACCTGACGATCACTTTGCGGTACTAAACTCGCGCGCGTGCGCGGCGCGCGTTTCCCCGCCGTTCGCAGGGACTGGCGCGGGCCTGGCAAATTCAACCGTCACTCGCGCCCCGGTTGAATGGCGGCTCTTGCATCACGCTGGAGGATCCCTTGACGCGGGTCCGCCACACTTCGTACGGATCCCAACCCGACTTAGGGGATGCTACCCTGTCCAGACCATTCACCCTTCCGGTGAAGTCCTCTTTCGCCACCAGTAACTTCCGGTATACGGCGGCAAGTCCTGCTGCTGCTCCCTTTAGTTTCATGTGCCTGCGCTCCTGCTTGTTGTCTTATCGGCCTGCCTCGGCAGACGAACGGTAAACTCACTTCCCTGCGCGATGCCGGCACTCGCCGCGGTCACGCTTCCCCCGTGCAACTCCACAAGGTTGCGCACCAATGCGAGACCGATGCCGAGTCCCGATTTGGAGTGCGGAGCCGCTTCATCCGCCTGCTTGAACAGATCGAATATGTGCGGCAGGGCGTCCGGCGCGATACCGATCCCGGAGTCTCGGATGCCGACGACGGCCTGACCGTCTCGCGTATGCACCCACACCGCCAGCTCACCACCCGCGTCCGTGTATCTCGATGCGTTGGCCAGCAGGTTCACGAACACCTGCTCCAGGCGCCACGGGTCGGCTTGCAGCCACACCGGCGCATCCGGCAACGCCGTGGTCAGCTGCTGTCCGCGCTCATTGATGTCCGACTCAAGCGTCTCGATTGCGTTGCTCACGCTCGCGCGGAGGTCTATCCGTTCGCGCTGCAGTTGCAGGCGTCCGTGAGTGATCCGTGATACGTCCAGAAGGTCGTCGACGAGTTGCGTCATTCGGCGGGCCTGCCGTTCGATCAGGGCTTGCGTCCTCTGCCGCGCCGGAGTCTCCCCCGTCTGGCTGCTCAGAAGACCGACGGCATTTTGGATCGCTGCAAGCGGGCTGCGGAGCTCATGACTGAGCGTCGCCAGAAACTGGTCCTTGCGCCGGTTGGCGGCGGTGAGCTCTTTCACCCGCAATCGCGCCTGACGCAACGGCCGCGTTTGCGGCGAGATATCGCGGACAACGCTCGCGGGGATTCTGGCGCCCACGGGGGGATAGGTCCTGTGCCCGACATCGCCGTTGATCCGCGGCCCGCACTTCTGCTCGGGGAACAGAAGGGTCTCGAGGACTGTGCCGCTCTCCGCATCGACAATGAAGTTGCCGTCCTCGGCGATGGGCAGACGGGAGGAGTCAGGCTCGGCAGCAAGCAGCCCCGCGCCCGGGCTGGGTTCAGTGGTGCTTCCGACGAACAGGGTCGCGGCGGACCGTTCATCCTCACGAGCCCGAATCGGTGCACCATCGTCATCGAACATAGAGCCTCCCTTTAGAGATTTGCATCGCAAGCTGCGCTGACGCCGGAACTCCTTCTGTGCGGTGGCACACATTGGCGGGTGGCGCGCTGGACACACAAAACCGGGCGAGTGAGCATCCTCTGTACGGCAGCGTACAGTCATTAAACATATCGCGTCGGGCGACCCCCAAGGGAGCCGGAGCCGTCGGTTATCATTATGGTTACGCTCACGTCCACGCCCGAAGTAGCGGCGCTGACCTGCGTCGAAATCGGTGCCGATTGAGACTCGCGTGGTGAACCCTCGCGTGGAGATCCTGGGTGCCTTGCTCGCTGTCGCAGCGATTGCCCCGCGCGCAGAGGCCGAAGACCCCGAGCGGGTGCGCCCGGCGAGCGGAACGGTTCGAGAGCTGCGCAAAGTGTCGACTGAGGCGGCCGATACGCTCGGTAAGTATCTCGATGCGGGCCACGACTGGCTGTATCGGCGGCTACAACACTGGTTTGAAGACATTGACGTCCGCTTTGCGCAGTCTGAGCAGACGGCGATCGTAGTGCCCCTGTCGCCGCTGCGGATTGGACTTGCCAGCGAGGTCGTCCACCGGCAGGGTGGATTTGAGTTCGCGGCGACTCCGGATTTCGAGGCTACCGTGCGCCTGCCCAATCTCGAGCGGCGTCTCAGAGTGTTTGTCACCAGTGACGACCTGCAGGAGTCCCCGGGTGATCCCGTCCTCGATCGCAATCCGGTCCGCGCCGGCCTGCGATTCGTGCCTCAGTCGCATATCGGTTTCGAGTTCGGCGTGCGGGCGAAGATCTGGCCCGCGGTCTTCGCGGCGTTCCGCTGGACTCCCGAGTTTCACGCGGGCGTCTTGCGCGTGTATCCGTTCGCCAAGACCTACGCGGAGAGCGGATTGGGCTTCGGCGTGAGCGGCGGTATTGCCTTCGAGCAGTGGAGCGACCGCTGGATCGTGCGCTCGGCGAGCTACGCCAACTGGGTTCGCAATACGTCTGCGACCGATTGGACGCAGTCGTTCATCGTTGGTTATGCACGGGCCGTCATCGAGGAGCGGCGCTACGATAGACTGGCCACCGGCCGTGACCTCGCTTGCGGAGTGGCCGCTCGGGTGAGTGCGTCCGGCGACCGCGTGTCACGCACGTCGTTGTACGAGGCCAGCGTGCTGATCAGCATGTCGTCCTGGCGCTCGATCTTGCTGACC
>Ga0209626_1000087_pt1 | contig 19795 bp, 16 predicted proteins | sample JacPinW_OM1H0_M2_FD_187962 | JGI IMG/M metagenome (GOLD analysis project Ga0209626, IMG submission 187962) | Forest soil microbial communities from Algoma, Ontario, Canada - Jack Pine, Ontario site 1_JW_OM1H0_M2 (SPAdes) (version 2) | ecosystem: Environmental > Terrestrial > Soil > Boreal... | reverse complement strand
CGCCTTGTTGTGGATGTTGCCGGTCGCGTAGCTCAACAGCCAGGACAGCGCGACCGACATCAGGATCGAGGTGATGACGACGGCCACGACATGCAGGAACACGATCCGCGAAATGATCGACTGGAATCGCAGCACGCTATTTTTCCTCGGCAATGAGGTAGCCGACCCCGCGGATGGTATGCACGGCTACCTTGGCGCCGCGGTCGGCGAGCTGCTTGCGCAGGCGATGGACGTAGACCTCGACCGCGTTGGAGGCGACCTCGCCGGAATGGCCGAAGATGTGATCCTCGACCTGCTTCTTGGAGACCACGCGGCCCTTGCTGCGCATCAGAAGCTCGAGCACCGCGGTCTCGCGGGCCGAAAGCACCTGCGGCTGATCGTCGATCGAGGCCTGGCGGTTTTGCGTATCGAACTGCAGGTTGGCGATCCGCAGCGAATTGCCGAGCAATTGCCCGGGACGTCGCAGCTGCGCCTCCAGCCTCGCGATCAATTCCTCCAGCGCGAAGGGTTTTACGAGATAGTCGTCGGCGCCGCTGCGCAAGCCCTGAACGCGGTCGTGCAGGCCGCCGCGTGCGGTCAGCACCAGCACCGGAATCGGATTGTCGCGCTGGCGCATCTTCCGCCACGCTCTGGGGACTGATCCGACCGGCGACGCGCTGGTCTTCGGCGAGGGCCGGCCGCCGGAGCAGATCCTGCAGGCGGACCTCTCTCCCGACGGCCGCCAACTCGCCGTCTACGTCCGCCACGGCGTCTCCGACGACAAGGTGGAGGTTTGGGTCCAGGACTTGGTGGCTAAAGGCCCCTTCTCGCCCATCGTCGACGATCTCGACGCCAGTTTCTATGGTCTGATGGCGGACGGTCACCTCTTCCTGCGCACCAACTGGAAGGCGCCGCGGTGGCGCATCTTTGACATCAATTTGAGCGATCTCAAGGCCGCGGCGCGGGATCGCAGCCGCTGGCGCGAGGTGGTGCCGGAGAGCGCGGCCGTCCTCACCGATTTCTCGCTCGTCGGCGGCAAGATCGTCGCCAGCTACCTCGAGAACGTCTCCTCCCGCATCCGGGTCTTCGAGCCCTCGGGAAGGCTGGCGCGCGAGATCCCGCTGCCGACTCTGGGCTCGACCGGCGACCTACGCGGGAGCTGGGACTCCGACGAGGCCTTCTACGGATTCACCTCCTTCGTCACGCCACCGCTGGTCTACCGGGTGAGCGTGGCAACCGGCCGCCAGGAGATCTGGCAGAAGCCGGCCGTGCCGGCCGCGGGAGCCGAGATCGAGGTGCGGCAGGTCTGGTATCCATCGAAGGACGGCACCCGCGTCCCCATGTTCCTGGTGATGAAGAAGGGCGCGCCGCTCGACGGCGATCGCCCCACCTGGATGACCGGCTACGGCGGCTTCAACATCAGCCTCTCCCCCTACTACGATCCCGAGATCGCCCTCTGGGTGGAGGCGGGCGGCGTATTCGCCCAGCCCAACCTGCGCGGCGGCGGCGAGTTGGGAGAGGAGTGGCACCGGGCGGGCATGCTGGACCGGAAGCAGAACACCTTCGACGACTTCGATGCCGCCGCCGAGTGGCTCGTCGCCAACCGCTACACGCGGCCCGCGCGCCTCGCCATCCAGGGCGGCTCGAACGGCGGGCTGCTGGTGGGGGCGGCGATCACCCAGCGCCCCGACCTCTTCCAGGCGGCGATCGCCGAGTTTCCGCTCCTCGACATGGTGCGCTATCACCGCTTCCTGGTCGCCAACCGCTGGATCCCGGAGTACGGCAGCGCCGACGACGAGAAGCAGTTCCAGGTGCTCTACCGCTACTCTCCCTACCACCACGTCGTCGACGGCACGAAGTACCCGGCGGTCCTCCTCGTCACTGGCGACGCCGACACCCGCGTCGCCCCGCTCCACGCCCGCAAGATGGCGGCCCGCCTGCAGGCCGCCACCGCCTCGGAGCGGCCCATCCTCCTGCAGTACGCCCTCAAGGCAGGTCACTCCGGCGGCCTGTCGCGGGAGGCCGCCCTCGCCGAAACCGCCGATCAGATGGCCTTCCTCTTCTGGCAGCTCGGGGTGAAGCCGCTCCCGCCCCAGCCCTAGCCGTTGCGCCGCCGGCCGGCAGCCCGCCAGCCGAAGTAGACAGGGATGCCGATCAGGAAGATGGCGCTGCCGATGAGCGCGTTCGCGGTGTCGGTGAAGAAGATGTTGACCACGATCCCCACCCCGAAGAGAGAGAAGAGGATGGGCAGCCAGGGGTACCCCGGCATGGGGACCGGGCGCGGCGCATCGGGCAGCTTGCGGCGGAAGACGAGGAGGGCCACGCCGGTGGCGGCGAAGAAGATCCAGTCGGCGAAGACCGCGTAGGCGAGCAGCCGGTCGTAGGCGCTGGTCAGGGCGAAGAAGGCGGCGATCGCCCCCTGCAGGAGGATCGCCGCCGTCGGCGCGCGAAAGCGCGGGGAGAGGCGAGCGAGCGACTTGAAGAAGAGGCCGTCGGCGGCCATCGCGTAGTAGACGCGCGGCGCCACCATCAGCGAGAGATTGAGGAAACCGAAGGTCGAGACGACGATGAGGAGGCTGATCGCCTTGGCGCCGGTCTCGCCCAGGAGGCGCGAAGCCACTTCGGCGGCGGGCGTCTTCGTCGCCGCCAGGCCGGGCGCCGAGAGGACATGGACGTAGGCGACGTTGGCGGAAACGTAGACGGCGATGACGCAGGAGACGCCGATGAGGATGGCGCGCGGCAGATTGCGCTGGGGGTCGCGCACCTCCTCGGCGACGTAGTTGAGGCTCTGCCAGCCGCCGTAGGCGAACATCGCCGGCACCAGCCCGGCGAAGAAGGCGGAGAGGAGCGGCAGGCCGCGGAGGTCGGGTGGCAGGGCGGGGGTGAAGCCGAGGCCCGACTTGCGGGTGAGGACGAAGGCGCCGACGATAAGCGCCGCGAGCGCGAGCGTCTTGGTGAAGGTGATGACGTTCAGGAGCACCGCCCCCGGCTTGATGCCGAGGGCGTGAAAACCCGCGAGCGCCAAGAGGATGGCGGCGGCGAGCCAGGCGATGAGGCCGCGCGGCAGCGGCACCAGCCGCGAGACGTACTGGGCGAAGGCCACCGCCACTGCCGCCGTGGCCCCGGACTGCACGATCAGCAGCAGCGCCCAGCCGTGGAGGAAGGCGACCAGGGGGTGGAACGCCTCGCGGAAGAAAGCGTACTGCCCGCCCACCCGCGGCATCACCGTCGACAGCTCGGCGAAGACGAAGGCGCCAGCCAAGGCGAGCAGGCCGCCCGCCACCCACACCGCGACGATCAGGAAGGGCGAGCGGACCGCCTGCGCCACCACGTAGGGGTTGATGAAGATCCCCGAGCCGATGATCCCGCTGACGACGATCATCGTGGCGTCGAACAGGTTGAGCCGGCGGGCGAACCCCGGGCTGGCGTCTCGGTCCGTCACGGGATCCATGGCGGCTGCTCCCTGGCGAAAAAGGTGGAGCTCGTCTTGGAAGGCGGGGAGAGTCTAACCCAGGCGGGATCGCCGTCCGTGGGGACCTCCGATCGGTCGCCGCAGTGGAGGAGCTTGAGCTGACCCGCTAGCGGATGCGGCGGCGGCGGTTGCGGATGTAGTCGGCGAGGATGAACTCGCCGAGGTTGTAGGGGGAGGCGAAATAGGCGCGGCCGCGGTTGATCTGGGTGAGCTTTTCCACGAACTGCGTGAGCATGGGGTCGGTGGCCAACATGAAGGTGGTGATGACCACGCGCTGGCGGCGGCAGAGGTCCGCCTCCTCGAGGGTGAGGTTGACGATCCGCATGTCGAGCCCGAACGGGTTCTTGTAGATGCGGCCGTTCTCGGTGATCGCCGAGGGCTTGCCGTCGGTAACCAGGAAGATCTGCTTGTTCGGCTGCTTCTGGCGCGCCAGGAGACCGCGCGCGAGCTGCAGGGCCTCGCGCGTGTTGGTATGGAAGGGTCCGGCCTCGATGTAGGGGATGTCTCTCAGGGCGACCCGCTCGGCGCGGTCGCCGAAGAGGATGACGCCCAGGTGGTCCTTCGGATACTTGGTGGTGATCAGCTCGGTCAGCGCCAGCGCCACCGTCTTCGCCGGCGTGATGCGGTCCTCGCCGTAGAGGATCATCGAGTGGCTGATGTCGATCGCCACGATGGTGGCGCAGGAGGTCAGGTGCTCGGTCTCGTAGACCTCCAGGTCCTCCTCTGCGAGGTCGAGCTCGCCCTCCGTCCGCCGCATGGCGTTCTGCAGCGACCGCGCCGGCTCCAGGAGGTGCAGGTCGTCGCCGAACTGGTAGGCGCGGGTCTCGGGGAGGCGCTCCAGCCCCTCGCCGGCGGCGTGGATCGGGTGATACCCGGGGCCGGCGCGGGAGAGGCCGGCGAAGATTTCCTCGAAGGCGCTCTTGCGGATCTTGCGCTCGCCGCCGGTCGTCAGCTGCAGCTCCCCTTCGCCGTCGCGGCCCACGAGCTGCTGGTCCTCCAGGCTGGCGAAGAAGGCGTCGAGGTCGATCTCCTTGCTGAGGTACCCCTCCTCCTGGAGATAGCGCATCCAGTTCATGGCCTCCTCGACGTCGCCGCCGGAGGCGAGGACGAGCTGGTTGAAGAGGCGCAGCAGGTCGAGGCCGGCGAGGATCGCCTTGAGGAGCTCGGGATCGAGGTAGAAGTACTTGTGCCGCATGCGATGCCCTAGTTGATGTCCCCCCGCCGGCTGCCGCCTCCGCCACCGCTGCCGCCGCCGCGCCGGTTGGGCTTCAGGAGCTGGAACTTGACCATCTCCTTGTAGCTGACCTGGCTGTCGAGGTCCTGGCGGGCGAGCTTGAGGTGCTGGTGCAGCCCCTCGAGAATCGTCTCGGCGGTGAAGGCGCGCTCTTGGCGGCTGGCGCCGCCGCTGCGGGCGGTGAGGTCGAGGAGACCGGGTACGCGCCGGATCTCCTTCTCGTAGTCGGCGAACGGCTGCTCGTCGGAGAGGGTGACCGCGTTGCCCTCGGCGAACCAGCGGACGATCTTGGTATAGGGCCCGGAGTCGTCCTCGCCGCCGCTGCCCAGCTCCTTGCCGACCTCGGGGAAGCGGGCGTCGAAGACCTTCTTGACCGCCAGGCCCACCAGCCGCCGCGCCACCACCTCCGCTCCCTGCTGCTCCCCCTCGTAGACCATCTCGACCTTGCCGGTGATCGCCGGCAGGAGCATCTGGAGGTCGCAGAGGCGGGGGTAGACGGGGTCGTCGCCGGTGCCGAGCGCCCGGCGCTCGAGGTTCGAGACGAGGAGCTCCATCGCCGAGATCGAGACCCGGGCGGAGACGCCGGACGACTGGTCGACGAGGTCGCTCTCCCGCGCCACGAAGCTGATCTCCTCGATGAGCAGGCGCACCTCCTCGGGGATCACCACGCCCGGGACGTCGCGCTCGGTCCAGGCCTCCTGCCGCGTAATATCGGCCGAGACAGCGGTGTCCGGCGGGTAGTGGGTGAGGATCTGCGACGAGATGCGGTCCTTGAGCGGGGTGATGATGCTGCCGCGGTTGGTGTAGTCCTCGGGGTTGGCCGAGAAGACCATCAGCAGGTCGAGCGGGATGCGGACGGGGAAGCCGCGGATCTGCAGATCGCGCTCCTCGAGAATGTTGAAGAGGCCCACCTGGATGCGCGGCGAGAGGTCGGGCAGCTCGTTGATGGCGAAGATGCCGCGGTTGGTGCGCGGCACGATGCCGAAGTGGATCACCTCGGGATCGGCGAAGGTGAGCTTGCGGGTCGCCGCCTTGATGGGATCGATGTCGCCCAGGAGGTCGGCGATCGAGACGTCGGGGGTGGCGAGCTTCTCGTTGTAGCGCGCCTCGCGCGGCAGCCAATCGACGGCCGCGTCGTCGCCGGCGAGCTCGACCAGGCGCTGGCCCTGGGTGGAGATCGGCAGCAGCGGATCATCGTTGAGCTCGGTCGAGGCGAGCACGGGGATCTCGTCGTCCAGGAGGGTTACCAGCGAGCGCAGGATGCGGGTCTTCGCCTGGCCGCGGAGGCCCAGGAGAATGAAGTCGTGGCCGGCCAGGAGGGCGTTCACCACCCCGGGGATCACCGTGCGGTCGTAGCCCAGGATGCCGGGGAAGAGCGGCTCCCCGGAGGCGATCTTGGCCCGCAGGTTCGCCCGCAGCTCCTGCTTGACCGAACGCGGGCGGTAGCCGCTCGCCTTCAAGGCTCCCAGCGTGCGGGGCTTGGTCGCCGAAGTCATCACGGCCATCAGTCGTGCAGCTCCCCGAGCCAGCGCTCGGCGTCGATGGCCGCCCGGCAGCCGGTGCCCGCGGCGGTGATCGCCTGGCGGTAGGTGGGATCGCAGGCGTCCCCCGAGGCGAAGACCCCGGGGACGCTGGTCCGGCTGCTGGGCTCCGTCACGCGGATGTAACCGAGCTCGTTCATGTCGAGCTTGCCGCGGAAGATCTGGGTGTTGGGGCTGTGGCCGATGGCGTAGAAGACTCCCCGGGTGGGGTACTCGCTGTCCAGGCCGGTGTGCAAGTTGTGGAGGCGCACGGCGTGCACCCCGCTCTCGCGGCTTCCCAGGATGTCGCGCACCTCGGTGTTCCAGATCCAGGCGATCTTCGGGTTGGCGAAGGCGCGGTCCTGCATGATCTTCGAGGCTCGCAGCTCGTCGCGGCGGTGGATGACGGTGACCTTGGTGGCGAACTTGGTGAGGAAGGTCGCCTCCTCCATGGCGGAGTCGCCGCCGCCGATCACCACCACCTCCTTGCCGCGGAAGAAGAAGCCGTCGCAGGTGGCGCAGGCGGAGAGGCCGTAGCCCATGAGCTCCTGCTCGGCGGGGAGGCCGGAGAGCTTGGCGGAGGCGCCGGTGGCGACGATCAGGGCGTCGGCGCGGTAGGTCTCCTCGTCGGTGCGGACGACGAACGGGCGCTGTCCGAGGTCGACCTCGACGGCGGCCTGGAACTTCACCCGGGCGCCGAAGCGCCGGGCCTGCTCGCGCATCTTGTCCATCAGCTCCGGCCCGAGGATGCCCTCGGGGAAACCGGGGAAGTTCTCGACGTCGGTGGTGATGGTGAGCTGGCCTCCGGGCTGGTTGCCCTCGAGCACCAGCGGCGCCAGGTCGGCCCGCGCCGCGTAGAGGGCCGCGGTGAGACCCGCCGGGCCGGAGCCCAAGACGAGCACGCGACTGTAGTTGTTCTCCTGCTGCTCCGCGCTCGCCATCGAGGTTCGATCCTCCTGATCCGGGTCTTCGAGGGTTGGGGCTTTGCCGCGGCGACCGCGGCCGGCAGGCCGGGCGGTTCCAAAGCTGCCTCCAGTATACCAGCGGGCGGCGGGCCGTCCGGCCCGTCCTCGCCCCGCCGGCGACGCCGACAAGGGAAAGAACAGCAGCGGATCGAGGGATGTTCCGCAGGCCGCGGCGGGGCCTTGGCCGCCGTGGAGAGCCCCGGGCGGGCCCTCCACGGCGCTCGCAGGACGAGGGAGCTAGTGCTTGTCGTTGAAGGTGACCATGGCCTGCGTCCCCTTGTCGGAGACCGAGACGGCGACCGCCACGGTCCGCTTCTCGTCGCCGCTCTTGCCGGTGACCGATCCGCCGCTCTCCTTGCCGTTCGTCGACAGCGAATTCTTCTCCACCGTGAGGCCGGCCGCCTTGAGCTGCGCCTCGTAGAAGTTGATCACCTGGTCGACCGAGTCCTGCGTGGTCACGACGAAGGCTCCGGTGTGCCCCTCGGCGGTGCTGGCGTCAAAGGAGCCCTGGGTGGTGCCGCTGGGATAGGTCGGGATCCAAGAGGGCAGGTTCTTCGGCGCCCCGGCGCCGCCGGTGAAGGTCGACTCGTTGCCCTTCTCGTCGGTCACCTTGAGCATGCCGCCGTCCTTGGCGGTGGGGTCGAAGGTCGCCGAGCCCTTGTTGGAGGAGAACTTGAACTTGCCGTTCTTGATATCGGCGAAGTTCATCGTCGCCACCTCGCCGGTCTTCTTGTCCTTGACCGTGATGGTCTGGTCGTCGGAGCTCACCAGCTCCAGGTCCGGGTTGGCCTTGACGATGAACTCGGCGGCGGTCTTGCCGGGGTTCTTGGAGAACTGGTCGAACTTGCGCTTGGCCAGGAAGCCCAGGCCGGCGAAAGCCACGAAGCCGATGATGAGGATGACGACGCAGCCGATGCCCACCCAGGCGAGCGGGCTCATGCCCTTCTTGGGCGGTGCGGGCGGAACGCCCTGCGGAGAATTGACGGTCATGGAAAACCCCCTTCTTGCCGAATCGGCACTGGTTTCGGATCGAGGGGCAGACGATACCATGCCGGCCGGGCGCCGGGGGAGTCACCCCGGGGCCGGGAAGCGCGCCTCGCGGAAGCGCCAGAGGAAGCCGGCGAAAAGGGCCGCGAGGACGGGGAAGACGAGGGCGGAGGCCTCCGCTCCCATCGGCCCGCCGGTCAGCCACTGCGGGCCGTGGAAGGAGGCCGCCAAGAGGTGCCCGGGGATGGGGAGGCCGTCGTTGCCGGTGTTGGGGCTGCCGCAGGCGAACATCGAGCCGTAGTTGAAGGCGAAATGCCAGCCGGCGGCGAACCAGACGTCGCCGGTGCGCCGCACGGTGAGGCAGAAGAAGAGGCCGATGAGCCCCACCGAGAGGGCGTCCAGCCAGGTCTCCATCGGCTTGGTGAAGTAGTGGAGGGCCCCGAAGAGGAGCGAGAGGAGGAGGGCGCCGGGCCAGAAGCCGATCCCGCGCGCCAGGGTGAAGAGCGGGTAGGCGCGGAAGAAGAGCTCCTCGAAGAGGCCGACGAGGAGGAAGGCAAGCCCCCAGAGGAGGGCCGAGCGGAGCGCCTCGGCGCCGTGGAGGGCGAGGCCCGAGAGCGTGTAGCCGCCGGCCGCCGCGATCGCCAGGACGAGGGCGCCGATGGTGGCGATCCCCCACAGCGCGCCCTCCCAGAAGCGCCCGCCGAAGGCCCGCTTCCAGGGGAAGCCGTAGTCGGCGAACGACCGCCGTTCGATCTTCGCCATGACGGCGACGGCGGCGACGGCGCCGAGAAACGAGATCAGCTCGGCGACGATCAGCGAGCGCGCGGTCCAGCCGTCCGGCGGGTGGTAGAAGTGAAGGACCCCCCGGATCATCGCCCAGGTCACGGCCCCGCCGACGGCGACGAAGATCAGCAGGCTCCAGCCGGCCCGCAACCCGTCGGGGCCGCGGAAGAGAGCCTCGAAGCGGGACGGCTGGCCGCCCGGGCCGGCCCCGTCGTTCAGCATGCTGTCTCCCATCATCTCGAGCCCCTGTCCGCTACCTACGGGGACGGGGAGAGGCGGGTTTCGCCGCTATCCACCCGCCGCACGGTAGGCGGCGGCGAAGGTGGGGGCCCAGTCCTCGACCGTCGTCGGGGTGGTGTTCTCCGGCAGCCGCGGCTCCGAGGGGTGGAGCTTGCCGGCGTTGCCGGCCAGCGCCATCTCGATGAGGACGTGGGCGGCGTGCGGGGTGAGGCCCATGCCGAGGAGGCCCTGCCGCGCTTCCTCCTCCGAAAGCTGCACATAGCGCAGGCCGGGCTTGCCGATCGCCGCTCCCAGGATGCGCGTCTCCTCCTCCAGCGTGTAGTCGCGGGCGCCCAGGAGCTCCATCGTCGACTTGTCCTCGAAGCCGAGCTCGGCGAGCTGACGGTCGGCCTCCGCCGCGATGTCGCGGACGGCGATGAGGGGGAAGGGGACGTCGCCGCGCAGGAGGCCCATGTTGACGCCGCGAAGGCGGATGAGGGGGATGTTCGCGAGGGCGTTCTCCATGAAGGAAGCCGGGCGCAGGTGGACAATGTTGACGCCGTCGAGGCCGTCGAGCCTCTCCTCGGCGTCGTGCAGGCCGACGATGGGGCCGGTGCCGAAGGGGACCTCGGCGCCGACGCTGCTGAGGTTGACGACGTAGGGGACGCCGGCGGCGCGGATGGCCTGGGCATAGGCCGCCGCCACCTGGTTCTGGTGGACACGGATGTCGGGCGCCGAAAGATCGGTGGGGACGACGGTGAGCACCGCCCGCGCGCCGGCGAAGGCGCGGGTCAGGAAGCCCGCGTCGGTCAGCGACCCCTCGAAGGCCTCGGCGCCGCGGGCGGCGAAGGCCCGCAGCCGCTCGGCCGAGCGGCTGATCACCCGCACCGGCTCCCGCCGCGCGAGGAGGAAGTCCGCCACCTGGCTCCCCACCTTGCCCGTCGCCCCCGTCACCACGATCGTCTCGTCGCTCATCTCGGCTCTCCTTGCCGCCACAGATACCACAGATGGTAACGAGGACGGCGCCGAGCCTCAAGTCGCCGAGGTGGATAGAATGGCCGCGATGACTCCCCGCCGTGAAGAGCGAGAGTGGAGAGGGGGAGTGGAGAGCGAGAAAGGAGGGGAGGCATGAAGAGCGTCAAGAACAAGACCCACGCGCCGATCCGCATCAGCCTCGGCCAGGGGAGCGTGCTGCACCTGGGGCCGGGCAAGACCGGGCAGATCGCCGACCACGCGGCGGAGCACGAGGCGGTGCAGAAGCGGGTGAAGGCGGGAGAGATCGAGGTCGTCGACGAGGGCGCCCACGGCAGCAACGCGGCCGGCGGCGGCTCGTCGCACGTCCATGAGTCGACCCACGGCTTCGTCCCCAAGAGCACGGCGCGGAACAAGGGCGACCGGTGAGGGCGGCCTTCGCCCTCGCGCTCGCGGCGGCTCTCGCGCTCGCCGCCTGCCAGCCGGCGGCGCGGGCGGCCGGCGGCTCCACGACGGCCGCTCCCGCAACGAAGCCCGCCGCCGGAGCGGTGGGGCTGCCGCTGCCCACCGGCGTCCGGCTCGATCCCGCGGGGCTGTCGTTCGATATCGGCAACATGCCGCTGGGGATCGCCGCCGCGCCCGGAGGCGATCGCCTGGCCCTCCTCCTCTGCGGCTGGCGCGAGGAGGGCCTGCAGATCGTCGACCGCGCCACCGGCCGGGTGCTGCAGACCCTCCCGCAGGCGGCCGCCTTCCTCGGGCTCGCCTTCTCGCCGGACGGGCGGACGCTGTATGCCTCGGGGGGTAATGAGGATGTCGTCTACCGCTACGCCTGGCGGGAGGGGAAGGCGGCTGCCGACGGGACGATCGTCCTCGGCCGCAAGGACCCCAAGAAGGGCGGCACCCGCTACCCGGCGGGGATCGCCCTGTCGCCCGACGGCGCGCGCCTCTACGTGGCGGAGCACCTCGGCGACGCGCTGGCGGTGGTCGATCTCGGGAGCGGCAAGGTCGTCCAGCGCTTCCCCGTCGAGCGCCTTCCCTACGGCGTCGCCGTGGCGCCCGACGGCACGGTCTACGCCAGCTCGTGGGGAGGCACCACGGTGGCGATCTTCAAGCCCGCCGCCGGCGGCCTGGTCGCCGCCGGCCGGATCGAGGTCGGCCGCCACCCCTCGGCCCTGCTCCTGAACGCGGCAGGCTCGCGGCTCTTCGTCGCCTCCGCCACCACCGACCGCGTCGCCGTCCTCGACACCGCCGCGCGGCGGGTGATCGCCGAGCTCCTCGACCCGCCGCCCGCCGGCCCCGACGAGGGGAGCACGCCGAATGCCCTCGCCCTCTCCGCTGACGGCACCCGCCTCTTCGTCGCCGAGGCCGACGACAACGCGGTCGCCGTCTTCGACCTTTCGGCCGCGACCTCGGGGGTAGCGGCGGCGCACGGCGCCGACCTTCTGGACGGGCGCATCCCCGCGCAATGGTATCCGACGGCTTTGCTAACCACCGCCGACTCGCTCCTCGTCGTCAACGGCAAGGGACGCGGCGCCGGACCCAATCCGAGCAAGCCGCAGCCCGGGAGCCCCCGCGACCCGACGTCGCGGACCTACTCCCTGGGACAGCTCAACGGCACCCTCACGGCGGTCCCGGGAGGCGTGGCCGGCGCGAGCGGCCCCGAGCTGGCCGACCTCACCCGCCGCGTGGCGCGGGCCAACCACTGGGAGGAGCGGCCGGCGGCGGCGGGGCTGCCGCCCTTTGAGCACGTCGTCTACATGATCAAGGAGAACCGCACCTACGACCAGGTTTTTGGCGACGTGGCGGCCGGGGACGGCGATGCCTCGCTCGCCCTTTTCCCCCGCGAGGTGTCGCCCAATCACCATGCTCTGGCCGACCGCTTTGGGCTCTTCGACCGCTTCTTCGTCAACGCCGAGGTGAGTTCCCAGGGGCACCCCTGGTCGACCTCGGCCTACGTCACCGACTTCAGCGAGAAGACGACGCCGGTCGGCTACTCGCGGCGTTACCCGGAGGGCTCCGAGGGAGAAGAAGCCGAGCAGCCGGCCAGCGGCTATCTCTGGACCCTCGCCCTCAAGAAGGGTCTCGCCGTGCGCGACTACGGCGAGGGCACTGACCCGCAGAAGGGACCTGGCGGCAGGACGATCTACACCTCGCCCAAGCCCGGCCTCGGCCCCTACGTCGACACCGCCTACCCGGGATGGGACCTGGACGTCCGCGACCAGGTCCGCGCCGACCGCTGGATTGGCGAGCTCGAGGAGCAGGTCCGCCGGGGCAAGATGCCGGCACTGGAGATCGTCTGGCTGCCCGGAGACCACACTTCCGGCGGTCTGGCGGGCAAGCGCACCCCTCGGGCCTACGTGGCCGACAACGACCTGGCGTTGGGGCGGATGATCGAAGCGCTGTCGCGAACCCCGTTCTGGAAGAGCACCCTCATCTGCGTCCTCGAGGACGACGCCCAGGACGGCCCCGACCACGTGGACTCCCACCGCTCTGTCCTCCTCGTCCTCTCGCCCTACAACCGGCCGGGGCGGATCAGCCGCTTCGTCAACACCACGGACGTCCTGGCAACGGTCGAGCAGGCGCTGGGGCTGGGCGCGCTGTCGCACTTCGACTACTACGGTCGGTCGCTCGCCGGCCTCTTCGCCGCCACGCCGGACCTCGCCCCGTACCGGGCGCTCCAACCCGCCGTGTCGCTGGACGAGAAGAACCCGCGGCGGGGAGCCGCCGCCGCGCGGTCGGCAAAGCTCGACCTCCACGCCCCCGACGCTGCCGACGACGACCTCCTGAGCCGCATCGTCTGGCAGACGGTCAAGGGAGACGCGCCCTTTCCCGGCCCCACGCGCATGAACTTGCTCGAGCTCGAACGCGGGAGGTGAGGGCTAGCTAGGAGCGGAGGCGGGCCTCGGCGATGAGCCGCGTCGACGTCCGCCGGTCCCACGGCCGGCGGTCGTAATCGCCCCACAGCGCCGTGATGGCGAGGCCGGCGGCCTGGCAGCGTTGCTCCAGCTCCGCCACGGACCACAGGCGCGCGGCGAATCCGGCCGTCGCCACCGCCGCTCCCCGTCGCCGGTACTCGAAGCGGACGTCGCAGAGCCGGCTCTCCGGATCACAGCGCCATTCCTCCCGCACCACGAGGCCGGCGTCTCCGCCGGTTCCGCCGTCTCCGGCGAGAGGCTCGAGATGCAGGCGCTCGCAGACCCTGCCCTCGGGACAGGCGGCCGCGCGCCGCTCGGCGGGAGGCAGCCAGGCGGCATCAAGGACGAAGCGGCCTTCGGGGGCGAGGTGCCGGGCGGCCGTCGCCAGCGCCCGGTCGCGGTCCTCGTCGCGGGTGCAGTGAGAGAAGGGATCGTCGACGGCGGCGACGAGGTCGAAGCGCTCGCCGAGCCGCAGGTGGCGCATGTCGGCGGCCACGAGGTCGACGGGAAGGCCGGCGAGCCGGCGGCGGGCGACGGCGAGGAGATCGAGGGAGATGTCGACGGCGACCACCCGCGAGGCCCGGCGCGCGAGGAAGGCCGTCGCCCGCCCGCTGCCCGCCCCCAGCTCGAGCACGCGGCGGCCTGTGGGCGCGCCGGCGGCTGCCGTCCAGAAGCCGGCGTCCCCGCGGTCGGCGAGCTCGAGGTCGAGGAACGGCAGGATCCGCCGGTAGTAGTCCTGGACCTCGCTCGCGTGCGCTCCGGGCTTTTCCGCGATCAAGCCAGTCCTCCCGGCCTTACAATCGCTGTGCCAAGCCGTGAAGCCTAGGCTACACTCCTTCGCCCCTTCGGGGCTTGGGGTCCGTGATGCTTTTTTCCTGGGGCTGACGCCCCAGGCTACATTCGTGCGCCCCTTCGGGGCTCAGGGCGCCCGTCTTGATGGCTCGCGGGCCTTCGAGGCTGCCACCTTTCCATCACGAAAGGGCGCAAAATTTGTCTTCCTGCTAACGGCCACGGAATGCATGGGTCGGACTTCTGTATAGGCGCGAACCCAAGCCCCGAAGGGGCGAAGGAATGTAGCCTGGGGCGTCAGCCCCAGGTTACGGAGGCGCCCGAAACCCCAAGCCCAGAAGGGGCGACGGGGCTGCCGGGCAAAACCTCTCCCGGCAGCCGTTTTCACTGGTATCGGTGGGATTCTAGAAGGGGATGTCGTCGTCTTCGGGTCCGAAGCCGCCGCCCGTGCCGCCGCCGCCCTCGTCGTGGGTGGGGCCGCCGCCGGGGCTGCCGGCGCCGGCGTCGTACTCCGACGCCCCGCTGCGCGAACCCAGCATCTGGAAGTTCTCGCAGATGATCTCGGTGCGGTACCTCTTCTCGCCGCTCTGCTTGTCCTCCCAGGAGCGGGTCTGGAGGCGTCCCTCGACGTAGATCTGCTTGCCCTTGGTGAGGTACTGGCCGGCGACCTCGGCCTGGCGCCCCCAGCAGACGATCTGGTGCCACTCCGTCTGCTCCTGGCGCTGGCCGCTCTTGTCCTTCCACTTGCGGTTGGTGGCGAGGGTGAAGCTGGCGACGGGCTGGCCCGACGGCGTCGATCGCACCTCGGGGTCGCGCCCGAGGTTGCCCACCAGGATCACTTTGTTGACCATGCTTCCGTTCTCCTAAAGTTTGGAATGAGCTACGGTATCACACCGCCGGCGGGAAGCCGGCGGAGGTACCGGGCGACGGCCGCCCGGTCTCCTCTCAGTAGGGAAGGACGGAAAACGTGCGATTGGTCCTGCAGCGGGTGAGCTCCGCCGCCGTTCGGGTGGCGGGCGAGACGGTGGGGGAGATCGGTCGGGGCCTCCTGGTGCTGGTGGGGGTGGAGCGGGGGGACGGGCCGGCGGCGGTGGCGGCGGCGGCCGAAAAGCTGGCCGGGCTGCGGGTCTTCGACGACGCCGAGGGCAAGATGAACCTCGACACCGCGGCGGCCGGCGGAGCCTTCCTGGTGGTCTCGCAGTTCACCCTCGCGGGCTCGCTGGCGCGCGGCCGCCGCCCCTCCTTCGACGGCGCCGCCCCGCCGGAGGAGGCGAGGCCGCTGGTCGAGGCCCTCGTCGAGGACCTCCGCCGCCGCGGCTTCGTCGTCGCCAGCGGCCGCTTCCGCGCCCAGATGGAGGTCGCCCTCGTCAACGACGGGCCGGTGACCTTCGTGCTCGAGGTATAGCCCGATACCCGATATATTGATACTTGTCGATAGACTTGATAAGGTCGGCGCAGACAGTCCGTTTCCAGGGAGGTGCCGAAGGTGAGAAGGGTCCCGGGCCTGCTCGCGCTCGTCTTGCTGGGCCTCGCCGGGCCGGCGTGGGCGCAGGGGAGCTCGTTTTTCACCGTGACCCCCTGCCGCGCGGTCGACACCCGCAACGCCGTCGATCCCACCGGCCCCTGGGGCGGGCCCGCCCTCGGCCCCAACTCCGTCCGCGCCTTCGACCTCGCCGGGCGCTGCGGCGTCTCGACCGGCGCCACCGCCATCTCCGTCAACGTCACCATCGTGGGTCCCACCACCGCCGGGTTCCTGTCGTTCTACCCGGCGGGCATGCCACGGCCCGTGGTGTCGACCATCAACTACTCGCCCGGCCAGGTGCGGGCGAACAACGCGGTCCTGAGCTTGGGGGCCGACGGCGGTGTGACCTGCGCCGCCGCTCTCGCCTCCGGCAGCGTCCACCTCCTGATCGACGTCAACGGCTACTTCGCCGATCCGGGGCTCGACCGCACGGTGGTCGCGCCGGCGGTCCTGAACCCTCCTCCCGGCACCTATACGGGCAGCCAGAACGTCAGCCTCTTCAGCAGCACGCCGGGGGCGCAGATCCGCTACACCCTGGACGGCACCGACCCAACCCGCACCACGGGAGCGCTCTACAGCGGCCCCGTCGCCGTCACCGCCTCGGCCACCTTGAAGGCCATCGCCTTCCTGGACGGCCTGGCGGACAGCGCCGTCGTGGCCGGCGCCTACGCCATCGGCCAGCCGCCGACGCTGTTCATCGCCCGCATGTCGCCGCAGGGCGCCGCCCTTTCGACCGGCTCCGGGTTCGCTTCGCTCCTGCTCAGCGCCGACGCGACCTCGGCCGTCCTCCGCTTCAGCTTCTCGAACCTCACCTCGCCGGTCACCGGCGAGCACGTCCACGGCCCCGCCGACCCCGGCGCCAGCGGGCCGATCCTCTTCGACATCGACGCCGCCACCCCGCAGGCGGACGGCTCCTACCTGTGGACCTTCGTGCCGGTCGGCACGACCTCGGTCGACCAGATCGTCGCCGCCATCCGCGCCGGCCGCACCTACATCAACATCCACACCGCGAGCTATCCCGCGGGCGAGATCCGCGGTCAGTTCGTGCTCTCGACCGGCACCGGCGTCTTCACGCCGCCGCCGCCGCCGCCGGACCTGCCGGGCGGCCCGCCGACCGCCCGCGATGCCGCGCGCTTCCTCACCCAGGCGACCTACGGCCCGACCCCGGACGACGTCGCCGCGCTCCAGGCCGAGGGCTTCGACGCCTGGCTCGCCCAGCAGTTCCAGGCGCCGCTCGCCTCGCACCTTACCTACCTGGACGCCGCGGCCGCCGCCGGCGAGGACCTCTCCTCGAACCAGGTGATGGAGTCCATCTGGCAGCAGGCTGTCCAGGGCCCCGATCCGTTGCGGCAGCGCGTCGCCCTCGCCCTGTCGGAGATCTTCGTCGTCTCCGACGACAGCTCGGCGCTCGACAACCAGCCCGAGGCCCTCGCCTCCTACATGGACGTCCTCGAGCGCGACGCCTTCGGCAACTTCCGGCAGTTCTTGGAGGACGTGACGCTCAGCCCGGCGATGGGCGTCTACCTGAACATGCTGGGCAACGACAAGGAGGACCCGGCCGCCGGCCAGAACCCGAACGAGAACTACGCGCGCGAGATCCTGCAGCTCTTCTCGATCGGCCTGGTCAAGCTCTTCCCCGACGGTACCCTGCAGCTCGATGCCCGCGGCCTGCCCATCCCGACCTACAACCAGGAGACGGTGATGGGTCTGGCGCGGGTCTTCACCGGCTGGAGCTTCGGCGGCAACGACACCACCAATCCCGATCTCTTCTACAACCCCGTCGAGATGTGGCGCATCCCCATGGAACCCTGGCCCAGCCACCACTCGGACGGTCCGAAGCAGCTCCTCGACGGCGCCTCGACGGCCGCCGGCCTCACCCCGGGGCAAGACTTGCAGCAGGCGCTGGACGACATTTTCAACCACCCCAACGTCGGCCCCTTCATCGCCCGCCTGCTCATCCAGCGGCTGGTGACCAGCAACCCCAGCCCCGCCTACGTCTACCGGGTGGCGCAGGCGTTCGCCGACAACGGCCACGGCGTGCGCGGCGACCTGCAGGCGGTGGTGCGGGCGATCCTCCGCGACTACGAGGCGCGCGCCGAGGCGGTCACCGCCAACCAGGGCTACGGCCACCTGCGCGAGCCGATCGTGCGACTGGGCGGCCTGCTGCGCGCCTTCAACGCCACCGCCCCGAGCGGCAAGTACCGGCTCTGGAACCTGGAGGATCCCACCTTCGCGCTGGGACAGAACCCTCTCCGGGCGACGACGGTCTTCAATTTCTTCAAGCCCGACTTCTCGCTCGCCGGGCCGGTGGCCTCGGCAGGGCTGGTCTCGCCGGAGTTCCAGATCCTTTCCGAGACCTCCGCCATCGGCGGGGCCAATTTCATGCGCGGCTTGATCTACGACGGCTACGGCAACGGCGCGGACCTCATCACCCTGGACTTCTCGCGCCAGCTGGCGCTCGCCGCCGACCCCGCCCAGCTCGTCGACTCGCTTGACCTGCTGCTGATGTCGAACGGCATGTCGCCGGCGATGCGGGCGATCCTCGTCGCCACCCTGAGCGATCCGTCCCTCGCCGATCCTGGCGACCGCGTGCGCGCCGCCGTGCGCCTGATCGTGACCTCGCCGGAGTACCTGGTGGAGCGGTAGGAGAAAGAGAGATGCCCAGGACCCTGCTGACCCGCCGTGAGCTCTTCCGCAGCTCGGTCTGCGCCGCCGTGGGGACGACGTCGATCTTCCGCACCCTGACCGACCTCGGCAGCATCGCCGCCGCGGCCGAGCTGCCGCGCAGCGCTGCCGACTACAAGGCCCTGGTGTGCGTCTTCCTCTACGGCGGCAACGACAGCAACAACCTCCTGGTGCCGCGGAGCGGCAGCGACTACGCGCAGTACGCCGCCGGCCGCGGCAGCCTGGCCCTGCCGCAGGGCCTGCTGCTGCCCATTTCGCCGCTGACGGGCGACGGGCGGGCCTGGGGCCTCCACCCCGAGGTGCCGGGCCTCCAGAGCCTCTTCGCCCAGCGACAGATGGCGATCGTCGCCAATGCCGGCCCGCTCCTGGCGCCGCTCACCCGCGATCAGTTCCTGGCCGGCAGTGTGGCGACGCCGCCCCAGCTCTTCTCCCACAGCGACCAGCAGATCCACTGGCAGACGTCGATCCCCGACCAGCCGCCGCGCACCGGCTGGGGCGGCCGGACGGCGGACCTCCTGCGCACGCTCAACGGCAACGCGCAGGTGTCGATGAGCATGTCGGTCGCCGGGACCGACACCTTCCAGGTGGGCGATTTCGTGACCCAGTACCAGATCTCGCCCGACGGCAGCATCGGCCTCGACGCCTACGACGGCAGCCCCGGCGCCGACCCCGTCTCGCTCGCCATCCGCAACCTCCTCACCCTGTCGACCGGCAACCTGCTGGTGGGCGCCGCCCGCGACGTCACCCAGCGTGCCCTCGACAACAACCAGCTCTTGCAGACGGCGCTCGCCCAGGCGCCGCCGCTCGCCACCGTCTTCCCGCCCACCGACCTCGGCCAGCAGCTGCGGATGGTCGCCCAGCTCATCTCGGTGCGCGGCGCGCTGGGCCTGGCGCGCCAGGTCTTCTTCTGCGCCGCCGACGGCTACGACACCCACGGCGACCAGCTCGTCACCCAGGGCGGCCTGCTGGCCGACCTGAACGACGCGCTCACCGCCTTCTACAACGCCACCGTCGAGCTGGCGGTGGCCGGCGGCGTTACCGCCTTCACCGCCTCCGACTTCGGCCGCACCTTCCCCAGCAACGGCGGCGGCTCCGACCACGGCTGGGGGAGCCACCAGCTCGTCGTCGGCGGCGCGGTGCAGGGCGGCGACGTCTACGGGCGGGTGCCGACCCTGGTCGAGGACGGCCCCGACGACTCCGGCCAGGGGCGCTGGATCCCCACCGTTTCCGTGGACGAGTATTCGGCGACCCTCGCCCGCTGGTTCGGCGTCGGCGCCTCCGACCTCGCCCTCGTCTTCCCCAACCTCGGCCGTTTCAACCACCCCAACCTGGGGTTCGTCTGAGACTCTAGCGGGCGGGCGGCGGTGCGGAGTCGGCGCTCCGGCAGCCGGCGCCGGCGCAGGCGGCCAGCGTCTTGAGCGCCCGCGAGAGGCGGGCGAGATAGGCGGGGTCGAGGTGGGACTGCTGGTTCGCCAGCTCGTAGGGATCGGCTTTGAGATCGTAGTATTCGCGCTCGCCGTTGGCGTACTCGACGTACTTGTAGTCGCGGGTGCGCAGGCCGGCGAGCGGGACCGGCCAGGCCGCGCGGCCCGCCAGCGCCTGGATCTCCGCCTCTTCCATCGGCTCGAGGACGCCGGCGTGGCCGCGGCGCGGACCCTCGCGCTCGCCGCCGCTGGCGTCCGCCTCCGCCAGGCCCGGTCCGGGCGGGAACGGCGGCTGCTGTCCACCCGGCGCGAAGCCGGGCGGCGGAGGC
>Ga0209626_1000086_pt1 | contig 19953 bp, 15 predicted proteins | sample JacPinW_OM1H0_M2_FD_187962 | JGI IMG/M metagenome (GOLD analysis project Ga0209626, IMG submission 187962) | Forest soil microbial communities from Algoma, Ontario, Canada - Jack Pine, Ontario site 1_JW_OM1H0_M2 (SPAdes) (version 2) | ecosystem: Environmental > Terrestrial > Soil > Boreal... | reverse complement strand
AGCCGCTGCGGCTGCCGCTCTACGCCACCCGCCTCGAGACCTCGGTCATCACCGGCCAGCCGCTCCTCACCTACGAGCGCGGGAAGGTGCGCGAGATCGAGGTCCCCTGGTATCACCTGGCGAAGGCGACGCTCAGCCTGCCGCGGCCGCGCGGTTACCTGGTGCTGCCGGGTTGGCCGCAGATCGAGGAGCGCCTGCGCGGCCACGGCCTGACAGTGCGCCGGGTCACCGCGCCGGCCGAGCTCGACGTCGAGACCCAGCGCCTTTCGGCGCCGGAGCCCGCCAAGACCAGCTACCAGGGGCTGACGCAGGTGACCGCCAAGGTCAGCCGCCGGAGCGAGCGCCGCCGCATCCCGGCGGGCGCACTGTGGGTGCCCGCCGACCAGCCCGACTTCGAGGTGGCGGTACAGCTCCTCGAGCCCGAGGCCCCCGACTCGCTCCTCTCCTGGGGCCTCCTCTCGACTCTCTTCGAGCAGAAGGAGTTCATGGCCCCGCAGGTGCTAGAGGGGATCGCCGCCAGGATGATGCTCGCCGACCCCAAGGTGGCGGCCGAATGGAAGGCCGCGCTCGCCGACGAAGCGTTCGCCAAGGACCCCCGCGCGCGCTACGCCTGGTGGTTCCGGCGCACGCCCTACGTCGACGAGACGATCGGCGTCCTGCCGGTCTTCCGGGTGATGACCGCGCCGGATCTCGTCACCCAGCCCTGGCGCTAGGCCGCTTTCACCAGCCTCGTCACTCCTTCGCCTCCAGGAAGCGCCGCAGCACGCGGTAGAGGAGCACCTCGTCGCGCACCCGGCTCAAGTCGAAGGCGATGCCTACCGTGTCGCCCTCGCGCCAGGAGACGCTGCCGAAGACCTCGAGGAGGGCCGCCTCGCCCAGGGGCGCCAGGCCGAAGCGCACGGCCGCGCCGGGCTCCCAGCCCGCCGGCGCCCCGGAGAGGCCGACCCCGCCGAGCGAGAGGTTCTCGAGCGTCACCTCCGGGCAGGAGCCGTCTTCGAGCTCGATGCGGGCGGCCACCCCCAGGCGGATGCGCACGTCGCGCTGGCCGGCGAGCCCGAGCAGCGCCGAGACGTTGAGGCCGTGGCGGCGGATCACCTCGGCGCGGAACTTGAGCTCGAGGCCGGGGTTGTCGGCGAGCAGCGCCAGGAGCTCGGCCTTGGGGATCTTGAGCAGCGTCGTCGGCCCGGCGGTGCGCGCCGACGCCAGGCGCCGCGCCTTGTTGAGCAGGCCCATCTCACCGAAGAACCCGCCCGCCTCCAGGCGCGCCAGGATCTGCATCGGCTGGCCCTTGACGGAGCGGAAGACGGTCACCGCGCCGGCGCGCACCAGGTAGAAGGCGTCGACCGCGTCGCCCTCGCGGAAGAGGACCTGGTTGGAGGGATAGCGCGCCTCGCTGGTCAAGCTTTCCAGGCGCGCGAGCTGGTCCTCGTCCAGGCCCTGGAAGAGGGGAACGTTCTGCAGGAACTCTCGCTGCAAGCAGGCCTCCGTGCTCGGCGGGCAGCCGGATGCGCCGCCCTCCTGGTAAGATGTCGAGAAGCGGCACCATTGTGTTGCGCCTGGAAGGAGACGGCAAGCCCCGAGTTACCATCCGGCGCCTAAACAAGAGATAATACGAAAATTCCCTGGTGCAGGCTGCGGGTTTCGGCGAAGAAAGGCGGGTCATGAATCTCCAGCGTGTTCTCTCACTGTCTCTTTGCGCCGCCGCTCTCGGCGCCGCCGGCCCCGTGGCGTCCCAGATGCAGCCGCCAAACGACAGCGCCTTGAGCCGCCTGGCCTTCGCCGATCCGCGCCTCGCGGCCCGGCCGTCCATCGCCCCCATCGCCCAAGTCCAAGGGCTCCCCGCGGAGGTGGCCGCCGGCTGGTCCGGATTCCGCGGCGTGGCGGCCGGCGAGTGGCGCGCCTTCGTGGACCGCCGCAACGGCCATCTCGAGTTCGCCGAGGGAGCGGGCTTCCCCTGGATCCCCGGCCACGGCAACGCGCTGACCGCCGCCGACATCGCGGCCTTCCTCGGAGGCCGGTCCGCGGTCGACCTCGCTGCCCTGGAGCGCATCGCCCGCTCGTTCCTCTCGCGCAACGCCGAGCTCCTGGGGGTCGACCCCAAGGAGCTGGTGCTCGCCCGCGGGCGCTCCGGCCGCATCGCCGACTACCTCTGGTTCGTCGATTTCGACGTCCACCGCGGCGGCCTCGCGGTCGAAGGGGCGCGGGTGGTCTTCCGGGTCAACAACGGCAATCTCATCCAGTTCGGCAGCGAGAACCTGCCGCCCCTGGGCGTGCCGGCGCCGCCGGCAAAGATCGCCCGCGAGGACGCCCTCCGCAAGCTCGCCGGCTACGTGGGAGCGCTCCACGCCACCGACCGCTTCGTCGACTCCGGCTCGCTCCACCTGCTGCCGGCGGTGGAGGGGCCGGGATTCGAGCTCGGCAAGGGGCGAGGGCTCGTCGCCGTCTGGCAGTTCACTTTCAAGCGGGACGGGGTCATGGGGACCTGGCGCGGGAGGGTCGACGCCACCACCGGCGACCTCCTCGACTTCCGCGACGTCAACGACTATGCCCAGGCGACCGGCGGCGTCTACCCGAACTCGCCCGCTCTCGACACCGAGATCGTGCTGCCGATGCCCTTCGCCGACGTCTCGGCCGGCGGCCCCGCCAACTCCGCCGGGCTCTTTTCCTACAACGGCGTCGGCGCGCCCGTCAGCCATCTGCTCGGTCCCTACGTGCGGATCGCCGACACCTGCGGTCCCGTTTCCGCGAGCGGCGACGCTGACGGCAACATCGCCTTCGGCACCTCCGTCGGCACCGACTGCACGACCCCGGGCAGCGGCGGAACCGGCAACACCCACTCCGCGCGCATGCAGTTCTACCACGTCAACCGCATCAAGGAGGTGGGCCGCGGCTGGCTGCCGGCGAACTCCTGGCTGACCCAGCCGCTGACCGTCAACGTCAACCTCAACCAGACCTGCAACGCCTATTGGGACGGCACCGCCCTCAACTTCTTCAAGTCGGGAGGCGGCTGCGGCAACACCGGCGAGATCGCCGGCATCTCGCTCCACGAGTGGGGCCATGGGCTCGATCAGAACGACGGAGACGGGCCGGACAACCAGACCGGCGAGGCCTACGCCGATACCACGGCGACCATCGCCACCCATCTCTCCTGCATGGGTCCCGGCTTCTTCGGCCACAACTGCACCGGCTACGGCGACGCCTGCACCTCCTGCACCGGGGTGCGCGACATCGACTTCGCCAAGCACGCCTCCAACACCCCGGCCACGGTCGACAACTTCACGCGGCCGCACTGCCAGATCGGCGCCGGCGGCCCCTGCGGCGGCGAGGTGCATTGCGAGTCCTACGTCGCCACCGAGACAATCTGGGACTTCGCCAACCGCGACCTGCCGAGCCCGGGCTCCGGCGGCGCCTGGTCGATCCTCGACCGCCTCTGGTACCTGTCGCGCCCGACCGCCGGCAACGCCTTCGAGTGCAACACCTCGAATCCCACCTTCACCTCGGACGGCTGCATCGCCGGCTCCTGGTGGCGGACGATGCGCGCCGTCGACGACGACGACGGCAACCTCGCCAACGGCACGCCCCACGGCGGCGCCCTCTTCGCCGCCTTCAACCGCCACGGCATCGCCTGCCCCGGCGACCCCGGCGCCAGCACCACGTTCGCCGGCTGCACGCCGCCCGCCGTGCCCACCGTCACCCTCACCCCGGGCGACACCCAGGTGCAGGTGGCATGGACCGATTCCGGCCCCGGCACGACCTATGACGTCTACCGCAACGAGGCGGGCTGCAACGCCGGCTTCATCCGCATCGCCTCCGAGGTGGCCGCCACCAACTACCTCGACACCACCGTCGCCAACGGCATGACGTACTACTACCAGGTGATCGTCCACGCCAGCGGCAACACCGCCTGCGCCGCGGCGCCCACCGCCTGCGGCACGACCAGCCTGCCGACCGTGCCCTGCACGCCGCCCGCGGCTCCCGCCGGCCTCACCGCGACGACGCCATCGACCAACACGGTCGGCCTCTCCTGGAGCGCCGTCGCCGGCGCCACCGCCTACCGCATCTACCGCGGCACGATGACCGGCGGCCCCTACTCCCTCGTCGCTTCCGTGGCCGCGCCCACGACCACGTACCAGAACGTCTTCCTTCCCGGCGGCTCGACCTTCTTCTACGTCGTGCGCGCCTTTCTCGGCTGCGAATCCGGCAACTCGAACGAGGCGCAGGCGACCGTCACCGGCGGCGTCTGCGCGACCGGCACCCTCTACAGCAACGGCTTCGAGAGCGGCTCCGGGCTCGCCGACTGGACGGTGGCGACATTCTTGAACGCCGGCCCGACCGCCGACTGGCGCGGCATCCAGACCTGCACCGCCCAGACCGGCACCCACGTCTTCCGCTTCGGCGGCGCCACCTGCAGCGCCTCCTACGGCAACAGCCAGTGGAACGTCGCGGTGCCCAGCGGCGCGACCGGCATCCCCATCCCCATCGGCGCCTCGGGAACGACGCTCACCTTCGGCCACCACTTCGACTTCGAATCGGGCTTCGACGGCGGCACGCTCTTGATCTCGCTCGACGGCGTCAACTACTCCTCGATCCCCGGCACTGCCCTGACCGGCGCCGGCTACAACCACACCATCAGCGCGGCCTGCCCCCCCGCCGGCGCCGCCGGCTTGCCGAGCTTCTCCGCCACCCAGAGCGCCTTCGTCAACACCACCGTCGACCTCGACGCCGCCTGCAACGCGGCCTCGGGCGGCAGCGACGGCTGCAGCGGCAAGACGGTCCGCGTCGGCTTCGGCACGGTGGCCGACTGCAGCGGCGGCGGCTTCGGCTGGTTCCTCGACAACGTGGCCGTCAGCTCCTGCGTCTTCCCAGTCCCCCCGAGCCCGGCCACCAGCTTCTACACCGTGCCGCCCTGCCGGATGGTCGACACCCGCAACGCCGCCGGGCCTACCGGCGGTCCGGCGATCCCGGCAGTGGCGCAACGGATCTTCGGTCTGACCGGCCTCTGCGGTATCCCGGCGTCGGCCAAGGCTCTCTCCGTCAACGTCACGGTCGTGGCGGGGACCGCGGGCGGCGACATCCGTCTCTTCGCCGGCGATCAGCCGGCGCCGCTCGCCAGCACCATCAACTGGCGGGCCGGACAGGTGCGCGCCAACAACGCCGTCGTGGCCCTGGCCGGCAACGGCTCGGGGACGATCAAGGTGCAGAACGACTGCGCGACCGCGGTCGACTTCCTGATCGACGTGAACGGCTACTTCCAATAGCCGCTACGGCAGGCCGCGCTCCAGCACCTCCTCGACCGCCGCCGTGAAGCGGTCGACCTCCTCGAGGGTCGTGTAGATGGAGGGGGTGACGCGGACGCCCTCGAACTCCGGGTGGAGTATGGGAGTGACGAGGATGCGGTGGCGGCTCCAGAGGTGGTCCGCCAGCGCCTGCGCGGCGATCCCCTCGACTTGGAACGTGGCAAAGCTGCAGGAGAGCTCCCGCCGCGCGCCGGTCAACAGGCGCACTCTGCGGTCGCGCAGGAGCCGGCCGGCCCAACGCTCACGGAGGTAGCGCAGGCGTGCCGCCTTGCGCTCGACGCCGATCCTCTCGTGAAAATTGATGGCCGCCTCGACGGCCAGGAACGGGGCCGCGGAGTGGGTGCCGATGTCCTCGAACTTGCGGATGTCGTCGTCGCCGTGGTGCGGACCGGGGATCAGCGGCCAGAGGGCGCGGATGCGCTCCCGCCGCACGTAGAGCATGCCGGTCCCGTGCGGCGCGCACAGCCACTTGTGGAGCGGCGCTGCATAGTAGTCGCAGCCGAGGTCGTCGCGGGTAAAGGGGAAATGGGCGATGGCGTGCGAGCCGTCCACCAGCACCGGCACCCCGTGGCGCCGCGCCATCGCCACCACCTCGCGGACGGGCAGGATCTGACCCGTCAGGTTGACGACCTGGGAGATCAAGATCAACCGGGTGCGCGGGGTCAGGTGGCGCTCGAAGAGATCGACCACCGCCGCCGGCTCCTCGAGGGGAACCGGCAGCGAGAGCTGGCGCAGGACGATCCCCTCCCGCCGCTCGCGCTGCCGCCAGGCGGCGATCATCCGCGGGTAGTCCTGGGTCGTCGTCAGCACCTCGTCGCCGCGCTCGAGGTCAAAGCCGAGCTGGCAGACCTCCAGCCCCTCCGAGGCGTTGCGGGTGAGCGCCAGCTCCTCGGGGTCGCAGCCGAAGAGGGCCGCCAAGCGCGCCCGCACCCGCTCGTACTGCGGCTCGAGCACTTGCCACAGCTCGTAGGCGGGGGCGCCATTGGCGACGTCGAGGTAGTGTTTCCAGGTCTCCAGGACGATCGCAGGCGCCGGGCTGACCCCGCCGTTGTTGAGGTTGACGATGCCGCGGTCGACGGGAAACGCCCGCTGCACCGGCAGCCAGAAGTCCTCGTCGGCGGCGACCTCCGCGGGAGAGAGGTCGACGATTGGAGACGCGGCGGGCTCGCTCATGGCAGTTTCACCTCCGGGGACGTCGCCTAGATACCAGACCGGGACGCGGTCTGGCAAACGCGACCTGGCTGCCGGCTCGCCTCGACAACCCCGTTCTTCCCCGCCGAGTTCGCCGAGAACCCGGAGCCCCGCTGCCCCTGCCTGCTGCTCCTCGACTCCTCGGGATCGATGAAGGGCAATCTCATCCAGGAACTCAACGAGGCCCTGGTGACGTTCAAGGACGAGCTGGTGGCGGATGCCCTGGCGGCCAAGGCTGTAGACAGGCGCAGCGGCATGGGAGGCAAAGCGGTCCTACAACAGGGCTTCAGTCCTCCACCGCCCCCGAGCGCTCCTGTTTCTTGCGGCCTCGGCGGCGCTTCTCCTCCAGCCGCCGGCGGCGGGCGGCCCGCGGGACGCGGGTGGGGCGGCGGGGGATCTCGGGGCGGAGGGCCTCGGCCATCAGCTCGGCGAGGCGCTCGACGGCGGCCTCGCGGTTGGCGGCCTGGGTGCGGTGGCGCTGCGAGGTGACGTGGAGGACGCCGTCCTTGGTCACGCGCGTCTTCAGGCGGGCGCGGAGGCGCTCGCGCTGCTCGGGGGTCAGGGCGGAGGAGGCGAGGTCGAAGCGGACGGTGACCCGCGTCTCCAGCTTGTTGACGTTCTGGCCGCCCGGTCCGCCGCTGCGCGAAGTGGCAAAGGTCAGCTCTTCGTCGGGGATCTCGAGCTGCTCGTTGATTCGTACCATACGGACAAGAGTCTATCGCCTCGATCTTTGGCGATAAGATAAAAGGATGAAAGTCGATCGCAGCCTGCCCGCGCTCCTGTTCGTCCTGACCTTCCTGTCCGCCGCCTGCGCCGCGGCCGCGCCGTTCACGGTCACCGGCCCGCCCCCCGCGGTGGGATTGAAGCTCGCGGCCTCCGGCCTCGCCGCTCCCACTTCGATCACCAACGCCCACGACAGCCGGCTCTTCGTCACCCTTCAGGACGGCCGCATCGTCATCCTCAAGAACGGCGCCGTGTTGGCGCAGCCGTTCCTCGACGTCCGTTCGATCGTCAGCTCGGGGGGCGAGCGCGGGCTGCTGTCGGTCGCCTTCCATCCGCGCTACGCCCAGAACGGCCTCCTCTTCGTCGACTACACCAACGTCGACGGCGACACGGTGATCGCCCGCTATCGCGTCTCGGCCGACCCCGATCGCGCCGACCCGGCAAGCGCGGTCATCCTTCTCACCATCGGCCAGCCCTACCCCAACCACAACGGCGGCCAGCTCCAGTTCGGCCCCGACGGATTCCTCTACATCGGCATGGGGGACGGCGGCTCGGCCGGCGATCCGGCCTGCCGGGCGCAGCGCACCGACTCTCTCCTCGGCAAGATCCTGCGCATCGACGTCGATTCCAACCCCGTCCCCCCGTTCTACGCCATCCCCGCCGACAACCCCTTCGCCCACGGGCCCTATCCGCCCGAGACCTGGGCCTACGGCCTGCGCAATCCCTGGCGCTTCTCCTTCGACGCCGCGGGCAACCTCTACATCGGCGACGTCGGCCAGGACACCCGTGAGGAAGTGGACCTCCAGCCGGCGCTGCACGGCGGCCAGAACTACGGCTGGAAGGTGATGGAGGGGACTCTCTGCTTCTCGACCGCCGCCTGCCCCGCCGGCACGCCGCCCTGCGGCTCGCCGCTCTTCACGCCGCCGATCCTCGAGTACGGCCACGGCCAGGGCGACTGCGCCATCGTCGGCGGCTACGTGGCGAACGGCGCGCTGCGGCCCATCGCCGGCGAGTACGTCTTCGGCGACCTCTGCACCGGCCACCTCTGGACAGCGCGGCGCAACGGCGGCGCGTGGACCGTGCGGCTGCTGGCGGACCGGGCGCCGTCGCTCACCACCTTCGGGCTGGACGTCTCCGGCAACCTCTATCTCGCTACCGGCGACGGCAACCTCTACCGGTTGACCGCCACCCACCCGGCCGACCAGGTCGGCGTCTTCGATCGCGCCAGCTCTCTCTTCCGGCTGCGCGGCGCGGCGTCCAATGGCGGCGACCTGACGGTCCGCTACGGCCCGCGCGACGATCCCTGGCTGCCCGTCGCGGGCGACTGGAACGGCGACGGCCGGGCTACGTTGGGCCTCTACGACCCCGCGCGCGGCCTCTTCCGGCTCAAGGACTCGCTCGCCGGCGGCGCCGCCGACCGCGTCGTCGCCGTGCCCTCGCCCTCGCCCGCCGCTCTGCCGATCGCCGGCGACTGGAGCGGCAGCGGCAAGGACGGCGTCGGTCTCTACGATCCCGCCACCGCGACCTTCTATCTCAAGAGCTCGCTCGACGGCGCCGGTTTCGACCGCACTCTCCAGTTCGGAAACCCTGGCGCCGGCTGGATCCCCGTCGCCGGCGACTGGCTCGGCCAGGGCCACGACGACGTCGGCCTCTACGACCCGGCGGGCGCCTTCTTCTACCTCCACGGCGCCGGCAGCGGCGGCGGCAGCACGACGGTCCGCCTCCGCTTCGGCATCCCGGGAGCCAGGTGGATCCCTTTGGCCGGCGACTGGGACGGCGACGGCCGCGACACCGTCGGCCTCTTCGATCCCGCCACCGCGACCTTCTACCTCAAGAACTCGCTCGTCCTCGGCCCGCCCGACCTCATCTTCCGCTTCGGCACCCCCGGCGCCGGAGTGACAGCGTTCACGGGGAGCTGGGCGCCGTGAGACGGGGAAGAGGCTTGGCGGCGGCGCGAGGTTTGGCGGCGGCTGCGCTCGGGCGGGCCGCGACGACGCTGCGGCCGCCTCGCGCAAGGCCGGAGAAGACGCCCGGCGGGGAGAGGCCGAGCCAGGGGTCGGCGCCGGGGGTTAGGAAGAGCTCGGCGTAGACCCGCTCGTTGAAGGCGTCGAGATCCAGGTCCCGCACGGAGCCGGAGAGCCAGCCGCGCAGGATCTGGTGGAAGAGGTTCTCGTTGCGCTCGGTGTCCTGCCCCAGGGCGAGCTCGAAGTTGGCGATCGTCTGCGGCCCCTGGCCCTCCCCCTGCTTGGCCGCGAGAACGGCGCGGCTCGTCTCGCCCAGCTTCCAGTCCTCCCGATGCAGCATGGCGACTCTCTCCCAGCGCGGCTCGCCGGGCCCCGCTTCGTCGGGAGTCAGCGCGCGCAGGAGCGGCAGCTCTCGCCGCCCGCGCCGCAGGAGCTGCGCCAGGGGTCGGGCTCGGGCTCGCCCTCTCGCGAACGCTGGCGCGCGGCTTCGGCGGCACCCTCCGCTATCGCGAGCCGGAAGGCGGAGGAGCGGTCTTCGAGCTGGCGCTGCCGCTGGCGTCGTAAGGTGTGCCTACCGCTCCGCCTGCCGCAGGGTGCTCCTGTACAATGGCGCCATGTCTGCTCCCCTCGTCCGCCCTTACATCACTTACGACGATCTCTGCCGGCTCCCCGCGGACGGCAACCGTTACGAGCTCATCGACGGCGAGGCCTATTTGACACCTTCTCCGAACTCCCGGCACCAGAAGATCGTCGGCCGGCTCCACGGCGCCTTCCGGGCGGCGATTCCGGATCGCTCGGAAATTCTCTTTGCGCCCCTCGACGTCGTCCTCGCGAACGGTACCGCGCTCCAACCCGACCTCCTGTTCATCCGGGAGGCCAACCTCGGCATCCTGCAGAGCGTCGTCCACGGCGCCCCCGATCTCGTGATCGAGGTCCTCTCCCCCGCGACCGTCGCCATGGACCGCGGCGTCAAAATGGAGGCCTACGCCCGCCACGGCATCGGCGAGTACTGGATCGTGGATGGCGAGCTGGGGGCGATCGAGATCTACCGGCTGGACAGCGCGGCCGGAGCGTACCGGCTGGCGACGAGGTGCGCTGAGGGAGAGCGGGCGACGACGCCACTACTTCCGGCGCTGTCAATCGTCCCATCTCAGATCTGCCGCGCCTAATCCTGTTTCGGCCCCCACGGTCTCCGCCAACCGGGCGTCCCACAAAACGGCTTTCGCTGCACTAGAGATGTAGCGATCCCTTTACGGCTTCTCGGGATGGGTGCGGCTTGGCTGTGCCTTCCGTTGGGGTAACGCCTGGGGTGGCCTCGCAGATGAAGGTTTCTGGGGAGGGCAGGATGTCTTCTTCGCACCACGGCTCCCGCGCCGCTGCCCGGCTTCCGCTCTTGCTGGCGCTCCTGCTGGCAGCGCTGGGGGGCGTTTCCGCGCAGGCGCAGGGCACGGCGAGGCCGGCGGCGTTCAGCCAGCTGCCTTGGGCGTCCCAGCTCGAGGCGGCGCAGAAGGCGGCCGCCAAGGTCGCCAGCGGCTCGGTGCTGGGAGCGGTCACCGCCTTCGCCCCCAACGGCAACGTGGCGCAGGTCTTCCCCGACTCGCTCACCTACACGAGCTTCCAGCTCTTCCTGCCGACGGGCAACAACGTCCAGGTGAGCTTCAGCGACGAGCGCCGGAATGCCGAGGCCCTGGAGGCGGCGGGGGTCTACGTGCTGTCGGCCCAGGAGTTCGCCGAGCGGAAGGACACCGTCGCCGGTGTCCGCATCAGCCCGGCCGAGGCGCTGCGGCGGACGCTCCCCCAGGGCCGCGACTTCGTGCTCAAGAGCCATCGCCCGGGCGATCCCGATTACTTCCTGGGACCGTTCGTCAAGCTCCTCGGCCAGGAGCCGTGGCAGAAGCTCCACCGGCCGCCGATCTGGGTCGTCGAGTACTCAGGCAGCAACAACGAGAAGCTCGCCCTCTGGGTGGACGCCCGCACCGGCGACATCTCGGCGCCGCCGCCCAAACCCTCCAGCCGCTGATCCCCCATTTCGTTGACGCCCGGCACGGGTCCTGGCGCTACGCGACCCGGGAAATCTTGGACGTAGCGATCCCCTGTAGGGCACGCGGTCTGCTGCCGTAGAATCCTCCCCGTCGATTCCGGAGGGAACGCCCGCATGCGCGCGCTCGTCGTCACCGTCTTCGCTCTCTTTCTCCTCGCGGCCTCGGCCGGCACCACGCCGCCCAGCCGCGGCTACGACCTCGTCGTCCGCAACGGCACCATCTACGACGGCAGCGGCGGCAAGCCCTACGTCGGCGATCTGGCGGTCGACGGCGACCGCATCGTCGCCGTCGCCCGGAGCGGCGCCCTCGGCAAGGCCGTGGGCAAGCGGGAGATCGACGCCGGCGGGCTCGCCGTCGCTCCCGGCTTCGTCAACATGTTGAGCTGGGCGACGGACACCCTGCTCGTCGACGGGCGGGCGCAGAGCGACCTCCGGCAGGGAGTGACGCTGGAGGTGATGGGCGAGGGCTGGTCGATGGGGCCGCTCAACGCGGCGATGAAGAAGGAGATGAAGGAGCAGCAGGGCGACATCAAGTACGACATCACCTGGACCACCTTGGGCGAGTACCTGGAGCACCTGGTCCAACGGGGCATCGCCCCCAACGTCGCCTCCTTCGTCGGCGCCACCACGGCGCGCGTCCACGAGGTGGGCTACGACAATCGGCCGCCGACGGCGGCGGAGCTCTCGCGCATGTGCGACCTCGTCCACCAGGCCATGGACGAGGGGGCGCTGGGGGTCGGCTCGTCGCTCATCTACGCCCCCGCCTTCTATGCCGGCACCGACGAGCTGGTGGAGCTCGCCCGCGCCGCCGGCGAGCAGGGCGGCATGTACATCTCTCACATGCGGAGCGAAGGCAACCGCCTGCTGGAGGCCATCGACGAGCTGACGGCGATCGCCCGCCGCGCCTCGGTGCCGGCGGAGATCTACCATCTGAAGGCCGCCGGCCGCGACAACTGGGGCAAGCTCGACCAGGCGATCCAGAAGATCGAGGCGGCGCGCGCCGCCGGCGTGCGGGTCACCGCCGACATGTATACCTACACCGCCGGCGCCACCGGCCTCGACGCCTCGATGCCCCCCTGGGTGCAGGAAGGGGGACAGGACAAGTGGCTCGCGCGGCTCAAGGAGCCGGCGACCCGCGAACGGGTGGAGCGCGAGATGATGGCCCCGACCGACGCCTGGGAGAACCTCTTCCGCGCCGCTGGCCCGGAGGGGATCCTCCTCGTCGCCTTCAAGAACGACGCGCTGAAGCCGCTCACCGGCAAGACCCTCGCCGAGGTCGCCAGGCTGCGCGGCAAGTCGCCCGCCCAGACGGCGATGGACCTGGTGATCGAGGACGGCAGCCGCGTCGGCACCATCTATTTCCTGATGTCCGAGGAGAACGTCAAGAAGGAAATCACCCTGCCCTGGGTGAGCTTCGGGTCGGACGAAGGGGCGCCGGCGACGGAGGGAGTCTTCCTCAAGTCCAACAATCACCCGCGGGCCTACGGCAACGTGGCGCGCCTGCTCGGCCGCTACGTCCGTGACCAGAAAGTAGTCCCGCTGGAGGAGGCCGTCCGCAAGCTGACCTCGCTGCCGGCGGAGAACCTGAAGCTCGCCGGCCGCGGCCGCCTCGCCGCCGGCTACTTCGCCGACCTCGTGCTCTTCGATCCGGCGACCATCGCCGATCACTCCACGTACGACAAGCCGCACCAGTACGCCACCGGCGTTCGCCATGTCTTCGTCAACGGCGTCCAGGTCTTGAAGGACGGCGAACCCACCGGCGCCGCCGCCGGCCGCGTCGTGCGCGGGCCGGGGTGGAAGGGCTGGAAGAAGACCGACGCCGCGCCGGCAGGCAAGGCTCTGAGGTAGGCGCCATGCAGATCACCTTCCTCACCCTCTTTCTGGGCCTGGTCTCGGGACGGCTGCCGGTGGAGCTCCAGGTGACGGGGCCGGTGGCGGCGGTCGAACTGACGCTCGACGGCCAGGCCGCGGGGCGGATCGCCGCGCCGCCGTGGAAGGCGACCGTCGACCTCGGTCCCCTGGCGCCGCACGAGCTGGTAGCGCGGGCGCTTGACGACAAGGGAGCCGAGCTCGCCAGCGCCCGCCAGTGGATCAACCTGCCCCGCGCGCCGGCGGAGCTCGCGCTGGGTCTCGAGGGTGCCGCGGGAGGCAAGCCCGGCGCCGTTCGGATGACCTGGCAGAGCGTCACCAACTCGTCCCCCACCGCCGTCACCTTAAGCTTCGACGGCAGCCCGCTGGCGGTGGACGGCCAGGGGCGGGCGGCGCTTCCAGCCTACCGCAGCGACAGCGCGCACGTGCTCTCCGCCGAGGTGCGGTTCTCGCCGGCCCTGGCCGCCCGCAAGGACGTGGCCTTTGGCGGCGATTGGGGCAGCGAGGTGTCGACCGAGCTGACCGCCGTTCCCGTGCGCATCCGCCGCGGCGCCAGGCTCCCGCCTGCCGATGCTCTCCAGGGCTGGTTCACCGCGGACGGCAAGCCGCTGCGGGCGGCGGCGGTCGAGGCGGGTCCCGCTCGCCTGCTCGTCGTGCGCGACCCCTCGGCGCGCAGCACGCTCGCGCGGCTGGGCTCGGCCGCGCAGAAGCGGTTCGAGGCGCGCGACCACCGGATCATCCGGCAGATCACCGGCGCCACGGGCTCCGACCTGGCGCTGGCGGAGGCCGACCGGGTCCGCTTCATCTGGCCCACGGCGAAGCCCTTCCCCGGCGAGGGAGTGACTTCCGAGCTCTTCGAATCGTCCCAGGAGTTCCCCACCAACGGCGCAGGCGGCCTCTACTGGCTGCTCTCGCGCGTCCTCCACGACGGCGACGGCGCGGGCGAGCCGCGCATCGCCGACGCCACGGCGGTGGCCGGGCTCCAGGCCCTCGCCGGCCATCACGCGCGGGCGGTGCTGCTGGTGCTGGGCGACGGCCTGTTCGACGCCAGCCGCTACGATCCCGCGGCGCTGCGCCGCTATCTCGCCACGATCCGCGTGCCCCTCCACGTCTGGTCCGTTACCGGCCTCCCCAAAGGGCCCGCCGCTGCGGCCTGGGGCGAGGTCGAAGACGCCTCCTCCATGAGCAAGCTCCTCAAGGCGGCCGAGGGCCTGAGGAGCGACCTCGAGTCGCAGCGGATCGTCTGGGTCGAGGGGCTCCACCTGCCGCAGTCGATCACCCTGACGCCGGCCGGCGCCGCCGCCGCCGAGCTCGTCGCCGCCGCCCCGCCGCCGCGGTGAATGGGACGCCGGCGACCCCTCCCGGGGACGCCTGCCGGCGGCGCGCGCATACCTCTCCCCCTCCGGTGGGCCGCCGATTGGCCTGGAAGTTGCTCTCACCAGGGTCGTGAGAGGTGGAAAGACGGGAACGACCTAGGGGGAAGACCATGACCACCACCGCCAAGACCAAGTCTCTATCCTCCGCCGCGGGGCTCCTGCTCGGTCTCCTGACGCTTGCCGCGTCCGCCCCGGCTCAGAACGCTCAGAACGCCCAGAACACCTATCGAAGCGACGTCTCCGGACCCGACGCCTCCGCCGACGCGGCCTCCGCCGCCGATCCCAACGGCAGCCAGGGATACTTGCGGGCGATCGAGGGATCGGTCTCCGTCTTCCCGAGCGACTCCCGCGACGGCGCTCCCGCCGCGGTCAACCAGCCGGTGCTGCCCGGCGACCGGATCGCGGTGCCGGCGGGCTCGCGCGCCGAGATCGTGCTGCCGGACCGCAACGTGCTGCGCTTGGAGGGCGACAGCGACGTCGTCCTCTCGCAACTCGCCGGCTCTCTCGACTCCGGCCAGTCGACGACCCAGCTCCGGCTGGCTCATGGCAATGCGCAGCTGGTGGTCGACCGCGACGCCCTGGGCGATCAGCTGCCGCGGATCGACACCGACAACGCGACCGTCTACGTCCAGGACCCCGGCGTCTATCGGCTGACCGCCGAGGAGCGGGGCTGGAGCGGGGTGGTGGTGCGCGAAGGCCGGGCCGAGGTGGTGAGCGAGCGCGGCTCGCAGACCGTCGGCGCCGGCGACGAGGCGATCGTCCAGGGCGAGCCCGGAATGGCCCGGGTGCGCCGCGCCGGCCTCCTCGATTCCCTCGAACGCTGGGGAGAGAGCCTGGAGAGCCAGGTCGCCGCCGACTCCCACGTCGACCCCGATCTGCGCTATGAGGCGGCGCCGCTGTCGCGCTACGGCCGCTGGATCGAGGCCGACGGCCGGGAGGTCTGGCAGCCCACCGGCGTCGGCGCCGACTGGCGCCCCTACTGGCACGGCTCCTGGGAGTCGACGCCGAGCGGCGTTGCCTGGGTCTCCGACGAGCCCTGGGGCTGGGTGCCTTACCACTACGGCACCTGGGACTTCGTAGGCGACTACGGATGGGTCTGGGAGCCCGGCACCGTCTATTCGCCGGCCTGGGTCTACTGGTACTGGGGACCGAGCTACGTCGGCTGGTGCCCGACCGGCTACTACACCAACTTCTACGCCGGCTTCTTCGGCGGCCGTCGCCTCTTCGACCGCTTCCGCTTCGGCGTCTACGGCTGGGCCGGCGGCGACTGGGGCCTCTTCTCGCGCTGGAATTTCGTCGCCGCCGGACGCTTCGGCCACCGCCGCCTCGACCGCTTCGCGGTGCCGGGGCTGGGTTTGCGGGACCGCGCGCGCCTGGCGGCGCTGCCGCGAGGGATCATCACCACCTCGACCCGCGGGATCACGCCGGCGGTATGGAACCGGCCGCGCGAGGCCTGGAACGTGCTGCAGCGGGGCGGCCGCGGCCGGCAGCTCGCCGACGTGACGCCGTTCATCGCCCGCCAGCGCCAGCTTCCGCCCACCGTGCGAAGCGCCGTCGCGGCGACGGGCCGGCGCGACCTGACGGGCACGCCGCTGCGTCCCGCCGCTTTGGGCGCGCGCGCCGAGGCGACTTCGCGCGGACGCTGGGCCGCCCGCGATCGACGGACCGATTTCGCGCCGCGGGCGAGCGGACGCGGCGGCCTGGGAATGGCAAGCCGGACGCCCAGCCGCACGTGGGACCGCGGCCCCGCCGCCGGCAGCGCCGGCGCCGCGCGGGGCGGTTCATCGTGGCGCGAGCGCCGCACGACGAGTGACATGGCGCGAGGCACTTCGCGGCAGGCCCGCCCGCAGGCGTTCGGGCGGCAGCAACCGTCCTGGCGGCAGGCGCCTTGGAATGGCCAGCAACCTGTTCGCCCCGAGCGGCAGCCCACCTGGCAGCGCGGCCCGCAGGCCCGCCAGACACCGGCCCGGCCCGAGCGGCAGCCGGCCTGGCAGCGTCCCCCGCCGCAGACCCGCCAGGCACCAGTTCGGCCCGAGCGGCAGCCCGCATGGCAGCGGCCTCCATCCTCCCCCCGCGGCGGGCAGGTGCAACGGTTCTCGGCGCCTCCGCGGCCGCAGGCGCGGCAGGCGCGTCCGGCTGCTCGTCCTCCGCAGCAGCAGACGCAGCACGGCCCTCCGGGCGGCGGGCGCCCGCCGCGGCCCCACCATCCTTAAAGCCCGCGGTGCGGAGTCAGATCTTGAAGAGGGCGTCGAAGGCCGCTCGCGGATCGTGGGGATCGGCCGGCTTGTCGCGGTCCTTGCCGAACTCCTGAACCGCCTTGGGGGTGAAGAGGCCGCAGGAATTGGCTGCCCTCTTCTTGGCGATCCGTTCGGGGATCTCCTGCCGGCACTCGAAGCGGCGGGAGGTGTCGAAGTGGGCGCAATTCGCGCAGCTGTGGAGGGCGGCGCCGCAGCGGCCGCAGACCGCCTCCACGGTCACCTCGCCGGAAAGCGTCTGCTTCTCGCCGCAGGCGGCGCAGCGGAAGACCGTCTCCGTGGGGGCGCCGAGGCCGCGTCCGCGCGGGCCCTCGCGCTTCTCCCGCGGGGCCTGCGGGCCGCCCCGGCCGGGCTCCTCGCGGGGACCGGAGTCCTGGTAGCCGCGATGGCGGTACTTGCGCTCATCGGACATTCTTCTGCTTATAGCAGATCGCATCGGCGGCGGCCAGGCGCTTGCGATACCCTCTGCCGATGCCTCCGGCGACCCACCTCCCCATCGTGACGGCGGCGACCGCGCGGCGCCTGCTGCTCGCCTGCCAGGGGCTCGCCGACGACCCGCGGCGGCGGGCTACGTCCGAAGCCGTCTATGACCTCATCCTCCGCATGGGCTTCGTGCAGGTCGACTCGATCAACGTCGTCGAGCGCGCCCACCACCTGACGCTGGCCAGCCGCCTCGACGGCTACCGGCCGCCGCGCCTCGACCGGCTCCTCGAGCGCGACCGCCGGCTCTTCGAGCATTGGACGCACGACGCCTCGGCCATCCCCACGGCCTGGTTCCCCTACTGGCGGATCCGCTTCGACCGCCTGCGGGCAAGCGACCCCGTCCACCCCTGGTGGCGGGCGCGGCTGGGGCCGCGGCCGCAGAAGGTGATCGCCCACGTCCGCGACCGCGTCGCCCGCGAAGGCCCCCTCATGGCGCGCGACTTCGAGGACGAGCGGCGGCCCGGCGGCGACGCCTGGTGGAGCTGGAGGCCGCAGAAGGCGGCCCTCGAGCACCTCTGGCGCACCGGCGAGATCGCCATCGCCGGACGGGTCAACTTCCACAAGGTCTACGACCTGACGGAGCGGGTGCTGCCGGCGGCCGCCGCCCTGCCGCGCCCCGACCCGGAGGAGCACCTGGACTGGGCCTGCCGTTCCGCCCTCGACCGCCTGGGGGTCGCCACTCCGCAGCAGCTGGCCGACTTCTGGGAGGCGGTCACCCCGGCCGAGGCGAGGGCCTGGTGCGCGGCGGCCGCCGCCCGCGGCGAGGTCGCCACCGTCCTCGTCGCCGCCGTGGACGGCTCGCGGCCGCAGCTCGCCTGCGCCGTCCCTGATTGGGAAGAGCGCGCGGCGCGGGCGCCCGAGCCACCGCCGCGCCTGCGCCTCCTCTCCCCCTTCGATCCCATCCTCCGCGACCGCCGCCGCACCCAGCGCCTCTTCGGCTTCGACTACCGCTTCGAGGCCTTCGTGCCGCGCCCGCGGCGCGTCCACGGCTACTACGTCCTCCCCATCCTCGAAGGCGACCGCCTGGTCGGCCGGGCCGACCCCAAGTTCCGCCGCGACGAGGGTCGGTTGGAGATCCGCGAGGTCTGGTGGGAGCCGGGCGTCAAGCTCGGCACCGGCCGCCGCGCGGCCTTCGAATCGGCAGTCGCGCGTCTCGCCAAGACGATCGGCGCCGAGTCCTGGAGCCTGCCCGCGGCGAAGAAGGTCAGAACCCCGGGACGGTGAGGCTCCTCCCGTTATCGGCGGCGCTCAGGCCGAGGAGGAAGGGGACGGCACGCTCGGCCCAGCGCTCGGGGCCGGGATAGGTCAGGGCGGCGCGGCCGAAGCAGCTGTCGAGCAGGCGAGTGTGGACGACGCCGGGGTTGACGGCGACCGCGGCCATCCCCCGCGGCAGCTCCTGGGCGAGGGCGCGGGTGAGCCCCTCGATCCCCCACTTGGTGGCACAGTAGGGCGCCACCTCGGGGGCCGCCGAGCGCCCCCAGCCCGAGCTGAAGTTCACCACCACGCCTCGGCGCTCCGGCAGCAGGGCGGGCAGGAACGAGCGGAGGACGTGGAAGACCCCTTTCAGGTTGACGTCCACCACCCGCGAGAACTCCTCCTCCGGCACCTCCCAGAGCGGCGCGTTGGCGTTGATGAGCCCGGCGTTGTTGAGCAACAGGTCGGGGATCGGACGGATGGCGAGCAGGCGCGCCGCCCAGCCCTCCACCTGGGAGGCCTCCGCCACGTCGACGACCTGGAAGTCGTGCGGCGCCGCCAGGCTGCGGCTCAGCTCGGCGATCTCGCCCGGCGAGCGCCCGCAGCCGAGGACCGTGTGCCCGAGGTCGGCCAGGCGGAGAGCGAGCGCGCGCCCGAGCCCGTGGGTGGCGCCGGTCAAAACGACGATGCGCCCGGCGTCCATCTAGAAGCCTCCGGCGAGCGCCGCGGGCGTCTCGTAGTCGTAGGCGGCCAAGCCGCGGGCGAGCTCCCTCCGGCGGGAGTCGTCCGGGTCGACCACCAGCACCGCGGGCCGGGAAACGGGCATCCAGAGTCCTCGGAAAGTCGCAGTCGCCGCTCAACGATCAGCAGGCTGTCTCGGGAGGCCCAAGCATACCCGAACCGCGGGCTCCGATCCTCACCCGACGTCGAAGTCGGCGATCACCGGCAGGTGGTCGCTCGCCACCCGCGAGATCTGCAGCCGGCAGCGCCGGACAGCGGCGAGCTCCAGGGGACCGCGGTGGTAGATGCGGTCGAGCCCCCCCTGCGGCGAGAACGACGGGTAGGTGCGCAGCGCGCGGTCGACACCGGTCTTGCGGTCGGTGGCGCAGCGAAAGCCGAAGGCCTCGGTGAAGATCGGGCGCAGGCGCGAGCGCCAGTCGTTGAAATCGCCGCCAACCAAGAGAGGGACCTCAGGCGCGATGCTGCGGAACTCGCGCGAGCGGACGAGCAGGCCGACCTGCTTCTCGCGTTCGCGGGCCGAGAGCCCGAGGTGCAGGTTGAAGACCTCCAGCCGGCGGGCGGCGGACCGGCCGGCGGCCAGAGGCTCGTGGGGGTCGAGGGCGACCGTGGTGTGCTGGCAACCGCGCCGGATGAGGCTGCCGATGGCCGACTCGCCGATCGTGAGGTCGATGTTGCTCTCGGCGAGGATGGGGAAGCGGGAGAGGGTGGCGTTGCCGTAGCGCCCCCCCTTCCGCAGGGAGACGTTGTGGCCGACCGCGAAGTGGGGAAAGCCGAGGGCCTCCGCCAGGTCCTTCGCCATGTCCATCTCGCGCGAGCGCG
>Ga0209626_1000085_pt1 | contig 20042 bp, 18 predicted proteins | sample JacPinW_OM1H0_M2_FD_187962 | JGI IMG/M metagenome (GOLD analysis project Ga0209626, IMG submission 187962) | Forest soil microbial communities from Algoma, Ontario, Canada - Jack Pine, Ontario site 1_JW_OM1H0_M2 (SPAdes) (version 2) | ecosystem: Environmental > Terrestrial > Soil > Boreal... | reverse complement strand
TGGATCGCGGCGCGTACAAATCCGTCGAATCTCGCGGAACGGAGTCCGTCCTCAACGCGTTGATTCTTGCCAGCAACGATGCGCAGAGTGGTCGCCTTAGTAATGACACGCGCGCCGCGTTCGATAACATGTGGGCGGAACAGCAAACCACCGGAGATAAAGCGGGCACATGGTCCTGGCTGCGGTTCCGTAATGAGCCGTGGGAAGCCGACGATTCCGACTTTTATGGAGCGACCCTTGCGGCCGTCGCGGCGGGCACGGCCAAGGGAGCGCTCCCATGCACGATCGTGGCGAGCGTGCGTTTGTGGTGACGGCGGTGCCGCTTCAGCGCCCGCCGGTGCCCGCTCGCGTGATGTCGCTTCCTGAGGTGCCGTCGCTGCCCGAGCTTGTGGACGCGCCGCACGTGCCGACCGCGTGAAACGTGGTGGCGGGCGCTGTGGTGGCGGGCGCCGACGCGTCGGGCGTGCACGCGGCGGTGGGATGTGATCTTGTGCCCGTGGCCGCGCCGGGCCCCCGCCCGGCGGTGATGCGCCCTTCGCCCCGCGCTCCTGCGGTGGTGGGGGCGCCGATGTGCCCGGCCGCGGTGCTTGCGCGCCGCGCCGCCGCCCTTGTTCGAGCTTCCCGGGGCCCGCCGGCGCGCCACAGCGACGAGCGCCGTCCAGTCGAACGTCTGGCCGCCGGAGATCAGCACGAGCGGTGCGCCCGCCGGGGACGCGCCCGCGACCAGTGGTCCGCGGAACCCCGCCAGCGCGGTGGGTGCCATCGCCGCGAGCGCCAGCAACAGCGCCACGACTACCAGGGGCTTGCGCGACCGTGTTCCCGGTTCCCCGCCTCTGTGGCCGTAAGCGGCCTCCAGGCGCGGGCTCCGGAGCCTACGTCTCAACATCGAATCCCTTCGAATCCCTTCGGCTATGCGTCGAACGGGGCGAAAAATCGAGGCCGTTGGTCGTGGCTGTGCTCGATCGGGTGGCTGGCCTCGGACAGCGAAGCGCGGCACTCTAGCAAAGCCTCCGGCGGGCGCCTTGGCCGCTTTTTGGCTCTGAGGAGCCAGATTTTCGCAAATTGCGGGAAGTCGCATTCGCGCAAATTGCGGACAACGGCCGGCGTCGCGCGGGTTTCGACTAGGTGGCCTCGAAGTGCGCCACGCCGTCCTGCTCGGCCTCGACCACGCGGCCTTCCTCGAGCAGCAGATCGACGTGTCCGAGCACCTCCGAGAGCGTGAGGTAGGCCTGCGTCACGGCGACGTTTCCCCAGAGCTCCTGGGCGATCTCGTGTGCAGTGCGCGGCTGGGAGGCGATCAGGCCGTGGATCTTCTCCGCCCGCCTGCGGTGCAGACGGAAGCGCTCGTCAATCAGGGAGACGTGGTCGGTGATCGGCCTGCCGTGTCCCGGCAGGACGAGCGAGAGCTCCATCGCGCGCGTCCGCTCGAGCGACGCGAGATACGTCACCAGGGCCTGCGGGCGAGGTGCCGGGGGGCTCTCGTAGTCGGCTGCGGCGCCCAGCGGCCGGGCGAGCAGGGGGTTGGAGGAGATGTGCGCGATCAGGTGGTCCGCGGCGAGCAGGATCGAGCGGGACTCGTCGAGGAAGACGGTGTCGGAGGGGCTGTGGCCCGGCCGGTGCAGGACGCGGAGCGTGCGGTCCGCGAGCGCGAGCTCCGAGCCGTCGGCGAGCGGGCGGGTGACGTCGACCTGGGATCCCCACGCGCGGAACCCCGCCGACACGGCCCGCAGGGCGGTCACGATTTCCGGCGGGATGCCGTGGCGGAGCATGGTCCGCTCGGCGAAGTGGTCGTCGAGGTCGGTCTGCCGGCCGTAGCCCGCGAGGAAGGGCGCCAGGCGGTCGAGCGCCGCCACCTCGGCGCCGGAGCGCCGCGCGAGGATCGAGGCGAGCCCGAAATGGTCCATGTGCTGGTGGGTTATGACCAGCAGGCCGATGTCCTCGACGGCATGTCTCCGCGCGGCGAGCGCCTGCTCGAGTTCATCGAGCGCCTTCGCCGAGTTGGGCCCGGAGTCCACGAGGGTGAGGGGCGAGTCCTCGATCAGGTATGCGTTGACCCGCCCCACCTGGAAGGGCGTGGGGATCGCCAGCCGGAAGATCCCCGCCTCCTCGGCGAGCGCCAGCCCCTCGCGCTCGCGCTCGAGCTCCTCGGCCGGCTCGCCGGCGCTCACGACCCGGCCGTCGCGGGCGAGCGGATCAGCGCCAGGACTTGGTCACGGCGGCGTTCCATGTCCTCGTTGGAGACCAGCGACTCGAGGCAGAGTCGAAGCAGCGGCTCCGTGTTCGAGGGCCGGACGTTGAAATGCCAGTCCTCGTAGTCGATCGAGATGCCGTCGAGGCGCTCCTGGCGGGCGTCCGGGAAGCTCGCCGCGATCTCCTCCATCTTCCCGGCGGGGTCGGCCACCTCGGAGTTGATCTCACCGGAGATGAAGTACCGCTCGCGGTAGGGCGCGAGCAGCTCGGACAGGCTCCTTCCCTCCCGCGAGAGCAGCTCGAGCACGAGCAGCGCCGGGATCGTGCCGGAGTCGGCGCAGTAGAAGTCGCGGAAGTAGTAGTGCCCGGAGACCTCGCCTCCGAACAGGGAGCCCTCTGTCCGCATGCGCGTCTTGAAGAAGGCATGGCCGACGCGGTTGACGTAGGGGACGCCGCCGGCCGCTCTGACGGTGTCGGGCACCGCCCAGGAGGCGCGGACGTCGTAGAGGATCGCTTCGCCTGTGCCCGGCGCCTTGCGCAGGAGCGACTCGGCGAGCAGCGCGGTCAGGAAGTCGCCGGGCACGAACTCGCCGGTGTCGTCGATGAAGAAGCAGCGGTCGGCGTCACCGTCCCAGGCGATGCCCAGGTCGGCGCCGCTGCTCTTGACCTGCTCGATGATCAGCCGGCGGTTCTCGGGCAGCAGCGGGTTGGGCTCGTGGTCGGGGAAGTTTCCGTCGGGTGTCCAGTAGGTCTTGCTCAGATCGAGGCCCAGCTGGTCGAGCAGGGGGCCGACCATCGGGCCGGCCATCCCGTTGCCGCCGTCGAGCACGACCTTCAGGGGCCGCCCCTCGCGCGAGCGGATCACGTCCGGGTCGATGAAGCCAAGCGCCGCGACCCGGAAGTCCTCGTAGATGTCCACCTCCTCGAGCGTGCCTCGCGGCGTGCCCGGCGCGCCGCCGCTCCCATCGGGGTCGGTCAGCTCGGCTTCCACCTCGCGCCGCACGTCCTGGATGCCGCTGTCGCCGGAGAGCGGCAGGGCGCCCTCGCGGACCAGCTTCGCGCCCGTGTAGGCCTTCGGATTGTGCGAGGCCGTGCACATCAGCCCGCCGTCGAGATGCCGCGAGCCGACGAGGAAGTAGAGCATCTCGCTGCCGAGTTCCCCGGCGTCGATCACGCCGGCGCCGGCGCCGAGCATTCCCTCGCGGTAGCGGGCGGCGAGCTCCGGGGCGCTCAGGCGCATGTCGCGCCCGAGGCCGATGCGAAGCTCCGCCACCGGCTTGCCTGCGAGCCGCGAGAGCACGCGGGCGAACGCTCGGCCGATCCGCTCGGCGAGGTCGCCGTCGATCTGCTCGCCGTAGATCCCGCGGATGTCGTAGGCCTTGAAGATGTCGGGGACGGGCGTCGAGGACATGCGCCCGCGCATCCTACGTCGCGATGGGGTGGTCCGGTCCGCCGCCCCGGGATGGTCGACCGGGCGGCGGATTCGTAGACTTGCGGACATGTCCGGGCACTCCAAGTGGGCCAGCATCAAGCACAAGAAGGCGATCGTCGACTCGCGCCGCGGCGCGCATTTCTCCAAGCTCACGCGAGCAATCACCGTCGCCGCACGTGACGGCGGCGGCGACGCGGCCGGCAATCCGGCACTCGACCTCGCAATCCGCAAGGCGAGGGAGGCGTCGATGCCGAAGGACAACATCGAGCGCGCGATCGCCAAGGGCACCGGAGAGGGCGGCGAGGCGGAGGCGATCGAGGCCGTCCTCTACGAGGGCTATGGCCCCGGCGGCGTGGCGGTGCTGGTGGAGGCGTTGACGGAGAACCGCAACCGCACGAGTGCCGAGGTGCGCCACGCCTTCACCAAGAACGGCGGCAGCCTCGGCGAGCCGGGGTCTGTGGCCTACCTCTTCGAAAAGAAGGGCAGCATCGTGATCGACTCGGGGCGCTACTCGGAAGACGACCTGATGGTCGCCGTGGAGGCCGGCGCGGAGGACATCTCGACCGACGACGACGTCTTCGAGGTCGTCACCGAGCCAGCCGACTTCGCTGCCGTCCGCACCGCCCTCGAGCAGGCGGGCGTGCAGATCGACAGCGCCGAGATGGGCTACCGCGCGTCGAGCCTCGTGCCCGTCGAGGAGGCGCAGGCGGGTCGGCTGATGCGGCTGATCGAGCTGCTGGAAGACCTCGACGACGTCAGCGCCGTCCATGCCAACTTCGACGTCTCCGCGGACGTGCTCGAGCGTGTCGCGGGTTAGGCCTTGAGCCGCCCGCCGGTCGTGATCCTCTGCGGCGGGCGCGGTACCCGCCTGCAGGAGCGCACGCAGGAGATACCGAAGCCGCTCGTGGAGATCGGCGGGATGCCGATCGTCTGGCACGTGATCCAGCTGTACGCCGTTCAGGGCTTTCGCCGCTTCCTGCTCGCGACCGGCTACAAGGGCGAGCTGATCGAACGGTTCGCCGCCGGGCACGGGTGGCCGCGGGGTGTGAGCGTGGAGTGCGTGGACACCGGCCTTCAGACCCAGACGGGCGGGCGGATCAAGCTGCTGGAGGAGCACCTGGCCGGGGAGGAGGTCTTCTGCGCCACCTACGCCGACGGGGTAGCGGACATCGACCTCGACGCCCTGCTCGCGTTTCACGCCGCACACGGGGCCCTGGCGACGATGACGGTGGTGCGCCCGGAGCTGCAGTTCGGCGTGACCGAGATAGATGATGAGGGGACGGTGACCGGCTTTCGTGAGAAGCCCCGCTCAGATCACTGGATCAACGGCGGGTTCTTCTGCTTCGGAGCGCCGGTCCTCGAGTATCTGGAGAGCGACAGCGTGCTCGAGCGCGAGCCGCTGGAGCGCCTGGCGGCGGCCGAGGAGCTGCGCGCCCACCGCCACGAGGGCTTCTGGGAGTGCATGGACACCTACAAGGACGCCGTCCAGCTCAACGACCTGTGGGCGTCCGGCGCCCCTCCCTGGCGCCTGTGGAAGCACGAGGACCTCGCACCGGCGCCCCAGCGATCGCTGGCCGCCGAGCCGGGCACGCTCGCCTAGGCCTGTAGATCGGGCGCCGGCCGGGGCAGCCGCCGCGCGCGGAACAGGGCCACCGGTTCACGGATCCCGCGCAGGCGTCGTTCGCCGGCGTAGGACCAGCGATAGCGCTCCGGTGCGGACTCGCGCACCTCGCGCGCCGCCAGCAGGGAGCCGGGACGGGCGACCGAGGTGATCCGGCTGGCGAGGTTGACGGGGCGCCCGTACCAGTCGCCGGCGCGCGGCAGTGCAATGCCCACGGCCGTGCCGGCGCGCAGCTGGGGAAAGTCCGCTCCCTCGGCGTCCGCGGCGTCGATCAGGCTGAGCGCCGCGTCGAGAAGCGGCTCGGGCTCCGGCGAGGTGAGCATCGCCGCGTCGCCGATGGTCTTCACCAGTCTCACGGGCTGGATTGCGACGTCGCCCGCAAGCGCTTCGAGGCGTACCGCCAGGCGCCCGAGCTCGTCGGGCGGGACTTCCTCGCCGAGGCGCGTGAAGCCGACCAGGTCCGCGAAGCAGACCGCGACTTCGCGCGAGCCCGGCAGCTGTCCGCCGCTGCGCTCCAGGGCGCTGATCACCTCGCTCTGCGCGGTATGCCTGAGGTGCAGCGCCAGCACGTTGCTGATCAGCGGGTCGACCATGGGGTAGAGCGCCGCGGCGGCCTCCGCGTAGCGGCCCGCGAGCTCGCGTTCGCTCAATCCGGGCTCCAGGACGAGTTTCAGCGGCAGCAGCCGCAGGCTCTCGGCGGCCTGCGAGAGGCCGCGTCCGAGCACCCGCAGCAGATCGAGGATCTCCTCGTCGGAGATCCCTGCTTCGCGCGCCAGCACCGTCCTGGCGGCCGACTCGACCTCAGCTTCGGTGTAGACGGGGTCCTCCGGCTCTGGAACCGGAAGCCCCATCGCGCGGCGTGCGGCTACCAGGAAGTCCAACTCGACTCCGCTTCGCTCGGAGACTTCGGCGGCGGTGTAGCGCTCGCTCCCAACGATGACGCGGTCGGCCGGCAGGAAGATGATGGTGCCGGACGCCGTGGTGCGGCGCAGTTCCGAGAGCGGTACGCCTTCGCCGGCGAGCTGCTCCAGCAGAGCCCGGCGCTCCGATCGCGCGTCCCCCTCGAGTCCGTCGAGCAGGCCCTCGGCCTCGAAGTCGATCCGCTCGGCGGCCATATCGCCGGAGCGTAGGGCACCACGGTGGGCACGGGCAGCCCGAGCAGCCGGGGCAGCCTGAAAGCCTGAGGCAGGCAGGCGTCCGATGACGTGCGCAGAATCACATGCCGTGATCGTCCTCGGCATTGATCCCGGCCTGGCCAACACCGGCTACGGCGTCGTGGCACGCCGCGACGGCCGGCTCGTGGCGCTCGACGGCGGCGTGATCCAGACCGGCGCCGAGGTCCCGCAGGAGCGCCGCCTGGCCGACATCCATGCCGCCGTCGAGGCGCTCCTGTCCGAGCACGCTCCCGACGCGATGGCGCTCGAGCAGCTGTACTTCGGGCAGAACGTGCGCACGGCCTTCGCCGTCGGGCAGGCTCGCGGCGCCGTCATGCTGGCCGCGGGCCGTCACGGTGTGCCCTGCGCCAGCTACACCCCCCAGCAGGTCAAGGGCGCCGTCTGCGGCAGCGGACGCGCCCAGAAGGACCAGGTGGCCCGGATGGTCAGGACGCTGCTCGGGCTGGCGGAGGACCCCAAGCCCGATCACGCGGCCGACGCCCTGGCGGTCGCGATCTGTCACGCCAACTGCGCGCCCCTGTCGATGGCCCTGGCGGCGAGCTCGTGATCGCGCTGCTGCGCGGAGAGGTTGCGGTGCGGCGCACCGATCACGTCGTGATCCTTTGCGGCAGCGTGGGCTATCGCGCCGCGGTCTCGGCGGAGACGCTCCGTCACGTGCCCGCGGTGGGCGAGCAGGTCACGCTCCACACGCACCTGATCGTGCGGGAGGACGCGCTGGCGGTGTACGGCTTTCACTCCGAGCAGGAGCGCGACCTGTTCCTGATGCTGCTCTCCGTCCAGGCCGTCGGCCCGAAGGTGGCGCTCGCCGTGCTCTCGGCGGGGCCGCCGCGCGAGCTGATCGGCGCGCTCGCGGCGGGAGACGCGGCGCGCTTTCAGGCCGTGCCCGGGATCGGCAAGCGGACCGCCGAACGGATCATCGTCGAGCTGCGCGAGAAGGTCGGCGTCGAGAACGGCTCGGCCGCCGGCGCGCGCACCCCGATCGTGGCGCGGCGCGGCGGCGTGCAGCACCCGCGGACGCTCGCCCGGGAAGGGCTGCTCGAGCTCGGCTACGCCCCGGGAGAGGCGGATGAGCTGCTGCGCGACGTGGACGGCGAGAGCGCGGAGGAGCTGATCGCCGAGGCGCTGCGCCTGGCGCGGGCGGGATCGTGAGCTGATGACCGAGACCGCACCCCGCATCCAGACCCCCTACCTCGTCCCGGAGGACGAGCTGGATCGCTCGCTGCGCCCGCGACGTCTGGCGGACTTCGTCGGCCAGGACACGCTGCGTGAGCAGCTCGCGGTGGCGATCGAGGCGTGCCGCGCCCGCGGTGAGGCGCTCGACCACCTGCTCCTCGCCGGCCCGCCGGGCCTCGGCAAGACATCGCTGGCGCAGATCGTCGCGGCGGAGCTCGAAGTGCCGTTCGTGCAGACCGCCGGGCCGGCGCTCGAGCGCAAGGGGGACATCGCGGCCTTCCTCACTGCCCTCGAGCCACGGAGCGTGTTCTTCGTGGACGAGATCCACCGCCTGGCGCGCACCCTGGAGGAGACCTTCTACCCGGCGATGGAGGATCACAGGCTGCCGATCACGGTCGGGCAGGGCGCGGGCGCGCGCGTCGTCACGCTCGAGCTGCCGCCGTTCACGCTCGTCGGCGCGACCACCCGCACAGGCCTTCTGACCACGCCGCTGCGCGACCGCTTCGGCATCCAGGCGCGCCTGGAGCCCTACGCGGTGGGGGAGCTCGCCACGATCGTGCGGCGCTCCGCGGCGATCCTCGAGATCGAGCTCGAGGAGGATGGCGCGGACGCCATCGCCGCGCGCAGCCGCGGGACGCCGCGGGTGGCCAACCGGCTGCTCAAGCGCGTGCGCGACTTCGCCGAGGTGCGCATGGAGGGGGTGGTCACCGCGGAGGCGGCACAGGCGGCCCTGGAGATGCTGCAGGTCGATGAGCGCGGCCTCGATCGCCTTGACCGCGACATCCTGCGCGCGATCTGCCTCAAGTTCGCCGGGGGCCCCGTCGGCCTGTCGACGCTGGCCGTGGCGGTGGGGGAGGAGCAGGACACGATCGAGGACGTGTATGAGCCGTACCTGTTGCAGGAGGGGCTGATCAAGCGCACCCCGAGGGGCCGTGCGGCCACCTCCGCGGCGTTCTCGCACCTCGGGCTCGACGTCCCGGAACCGGCGGGTCCGTCGCTATTCTGAGGATCACGGAGCCTCCACCGAGGCCCGGGCAGAGCCGGGGTCCTTCACAGCCAGGCTTGCGTAGTCTGTGTGGAGACTCCATGACCCATCCTTTCATCTGTCCAAACTGCGGCCACCGCACCAGTGAGCTGGATCGCAACCTCGGCTTCACGCGACAGCGCAAGGGCTGCTCGAAGTGCGGGTTCGCGTTCCTGTTCGAACTCCTCGACGACTACTACCCGGCGCCCGACGCAGCCTTCTTCGTGTGCGACGGCGAGGGTCGCGTGGTCGGATGCGGAAAGAACTCCTTCGCCTTCACGGGCCTGGAGGAGGAAGACGTGATCGGCCAGCACGTCGCCCAGGTCCTCGGCCTGAAGTTCGCCAACGGCGATGACCCGGTGGCGACGGTCCTCGAGTGGGGCGTGCGCAAACTGGAGGTGCCGGTGGAGGTCAGCGGCGAACGCGACATCGCGGCGAGCGCCAAGGCGGACATGTTTCCCGCCTACGACGACGACGGCGGGCTCCTGCTTGTGCTTACGCCCGACAAGTAGGCTGCTCCCCAGGGTATGACCGACCGCCGCCGCAACGCATTCATCCTCCTGATCGTGGCCGGCCTGATCGCCGCGTCGGTCGCCGTGATCGCGACCAAAAAGACGCGCCTCGGGCTGGACCTGAAGGGCGGCGTGGAGCTCGTCTACCAGGCCAAGCCGACGGCCCAGTCGAAAGTGGACGCCGAATCGCTCGAACGCGCGATCTCGATCATGCGCTCGCGCGTGGACAAGCTGGGGGTGGCGCAGCCCGAAATCCAGCGCTCCGGCGAAAACGAAATCGACGTGGCGCTGCCGAATGTCTCGAACGCCTCACGCGCGCAGGACCAGGTCGGCAAGACGGCCCAGCTGTACTTCTACGACTGGGAGCCGAACGTGATCGGCCCCACCGGCCAGCCGGCGCCGACCGACGGGACCGTCACCGGCGACTCCACCTCCGCGGGCCCCGGGGGAGTGACCGCGGGACTGCCCGAGTACCAGGCCGTGCAACGCGCCGCCAAACGTCCCCCGGTCCTGCGCAAGAACGAGACGACGCTCGCCCCCGGCTGCACCGCCCAGCAGACCGGCGGCTGCATCTACGGCACGTGGTACCTGCTCGACACCAAGCACGAAAAGGTGCTGCGCGGCCCCGAGGAAACCCAACAGAACCTCTACACCGAAAACTACAAAGTGCCGGTGGGCGCCACGGCCACCCCCGTGCGCGTGAACCCCGGCACGCTGGTCGTGCAGGCCCGCCCGGTGGAAAGCGCCTCCGGGAAGATCTCGAACTCCTCGCCCAACAGCTGGTACGTGATGAACGACGAACCGGTCCTCACGGGCGCGGACATCACGCATCCGCAGCAGGGCTTCGACGAAGGCGGCGGGGGCAACGGGCAGCCGAACGTCAACTTCGGCTTCACCTCCCACGGCAAGAGCGTCTTCGAAGCGGTCACCAAGAAGATCGCCCACCGCGGGCAGGAAGCGCAGCTCCCGGGAGTGAGCAAGGAAGCGGCCCAGCAGCACTTCGCGGTCGTGCTCGACGGCCAGCTGATCACCACGCCGTCGATCGACTACACGAAGTACCCGGAAGGGATCGACGCAGCCAACGGCTCGCAGATCTCCGGCGGCTTCACGATCACCTCCGCCCAGAACCTCGCCAACGAGCTGCAGTCGGGCGCCCTGCCGATCAAGCTGGTGCTGATCTCGCGCTCGCAGGTCTCCGCGACGCTCGGCAAACAGGCGCTGAACCAGGGCCTGCTCGCGCTGCTCGCGGGCTTTGCCCTCGTGTGCGTGTTCCTGCTGCTCTTCTACCGCGTGCTCGGGGCGATCGCCGTCGGCGGGCTGCTGATCTACGGCCTCTACTTCTTCGCGCTGATCAAGCTCATCCCGATCACGCTCACGCTTCCGGGAATCGCCGGCCTGATCCTCACGATCGGGGTGGCCGCCGACGCGAACATCGTGATCTTCGAGCGGGTCAAGGAGGAGATCCGCAACGGGAGATCGATCATCGCGGGCATCGCCCACGGCTACAAGCGGGGCTTCGCGGCGATCGTGGACGCGAACGTCGTCACGTTCATGACGGCCTTCATCCTGTTCGCGCTGGCGACCGCCGAAGTCAAGGGCTTCGCCTTCACGCTCGGTATCGGCACGCTCGTGTCGCTGTTCACGGCCGTCCTCGCCACGCAGGCGGCGCTCGGTGCGATGGGGCGCTCCCGGCTGGTGACCCATCCGGCGGCGCTCGGCGCCGCGCGGCGCGGTCGCGGGTGGACGTTCGACTTCATGGGGGCCTCGAAGTGGTTCTTCTCGCTGTCGGGGACGATCCTGCTGATCGGCGCCCTGGCGATCGGCGGCAAAGGGCTGAACTTCGGCATCAGCTTCAAGTCCGGCACCCGCATCCAGACGGCGTTCGTCAAGCCCGTGAGCGAGGCCAAAGTGGCCGAAGCGCTGTCGGCTGCCGGCTATCCGAACGCGCAGGTGCAGAAATTCACGAACGCGAGCATCGGCGGCACGGGCTACCAGATATCCACCAAGACGCTCGCTCCCGAAGCCGTCAAGAAGGTGCAGGCCCTGCTCGACACGAGGTTCGGCAACGGGCCGAACGTGCCGGGGACAAAGAACTTCTCCTCGACCTCCATCGGACCGACGTTCGGCAAAACCGTGGCCAACAGCGCCGTGATCGCGATCATCGCCTCGCTGCTGGTGATCTCGGCCTACATAGCCCTGCGGTTCGAGTGGAAGTACGCGGTGCCGGTGCTGATCGCCCTGATGCACGACCTGCTGATCACGGCCGGGGTCTATTCGCTGACCGGACGGGAAGTCACGACGGCGACGGTGGCGGCGCTGCTCACGATCCTGGGGTATTCGCTCTACGACACGATCATCGTGTTCGACCGTGTGCGGGAGAACGTCCCGCGAATGCCGCGCGCCGCGTTCTCGCAGATCGTCAACCGCTCGATGTCGGAGGTGCTCACCAGGTCGCTGGCGACGAGCTTCTGCACGCTCTTGCCGGTGGCGGCCCTGCTCCTGTTCGGGGGTGAAACCCTCAAGGACTTCGCCTTCGCTCTGATGATCGGGATCGCCTCGGGCGCCTACTCCTCGATCTTCATCGCCTCACCCGTGCTGACCCACTGGAAGGAGCGGGAGAGCGCCTTCCGCGCCCGGCACGCCCGCATCCAGCGGGAACTGGGGGCGATCCCCGCCTACGCGACCACCGCGACGGGGGCGCCGGAGGACATCGAGCCGGATCAGACGCGCAGGCGGACGCGGCGCGGCAGCATCATCGCCCCCGAGGAGCCGGGCAAGCCGATCTCGCGCGACGAGTTTCAGGAGCTGGTGCGCGACCTCGACGTCGAGCCCGGCGGCGGCGGCGCGGCACGCGCCGGCACGGCGCAGCGCACCTCGAAGGCGCCGCCGGCGGCGCCCGAGCGCGATCCCGCAGCCGATCTCACACCCGAGGACCTCGTCCTCAAGGACGACTCGAAGCCGGCCCCGAAGCGCAGGCGCCAGCGCAACAAACGTCACGGGAGGTCGCGCTGATGGGAATGCTCGCCTGGGTGATGATGGGGCTCGCGATCTGGCACTACACGATCTTCCTGCCCGACCGCTTCTGGGGTGGCATCGTCGGCGCCTTCGTAGGCTCTCTGGTGGGCTCGGTGGTCGTGGGGCTGATCATCTACAGCGTGAAGGTCTCCTCGCTGCGGATCCCCGGCGAACGGGCGACGAACATCGGCGTCGTGCTCTACGCGGTGCCCGGCGCCCTGATCGGCATCGCCATCGTCTATCTGCTCGGCCTGCGGCGCGAACGCGCCCTTTCAGGCGCGCACGCCGCCTGAAAAGGGGGGGGAGAGGGGACCCCCGGGGGCCGTCCCGCCGCCCGGCGGGGGCGTGGTTCCGTCCCAGCCTGACCGTAGTGTGGCCCGGGTGCTGCCGCCCCGCTTCGAGATCCCCGCCTGCCCGCCCGCGGACGTGGAGCGGCTGCGGCGCGAGCTCGGTGTGAGCGGCGCGCTGGGGCAGGTCCTGGTGCGCCGGGGGATGGCCGATCCGGCGCGCGCCCGCGCCTTCCTGCAGGGCGCCGAGGAGCACTCACCGGAGGGGTTCGGCGGCATCGGCGAGGCGGTCGAGACGATCCTGCGCCATGTCGCCGGGGGCGAGCGGATCACGATCCACGGCGACTACGACGTCGACGGTGTCTGCTCGACCGCGGTGCTGATGCGCACCCTGCGGGGCATGGGGGCGAACGTGGACTCCTACCTGCCGGATCGCATGAGCGACGGGTACGGGCTGAACCCCGCCACGGTGGAGCGCCTGGCGGCACGCGGCACACGGCTCCTCGTGACGGTGGACTGCGCGATCACCGCCGTGGAGGCCGTCGCGGGCGCACGGGCCCTGGGAATGGAGGTGGTGGTGACCGACCATCACTCGCCGCGGGCCGACGGCGAGCTGCCCAGGGCGCCGATCGTGCACCCGCTCCTGTGCGGCTATCCGTTCGCGGAGCTTTGCGCCACGGCGGTGGCCCACAAGCTGGGGCAGGCCCTGTTGGCCGCCTGGGACGGGGAGGAGCCCGTCGGTGGAGTACGGCGCGAGCACCTGCGCCGCGCGCTCGAGGAGGACCTCGCCCTGGTCGCGCTGGCGACCGTGGCCGACGTGATGGCGCTCGTGGGCGAGAACCGCACGCTCGTCCGCCGCGGGCTGCGCGCTCTGGCGGGCACGAGCAGACCGGGCCTGCGCGCGCTGATGGCGGTGGCCGGCGTGGACCCCTCGCGAGTCGACGAGCGCGCGATCGGCTTCGCCCTGGCGCCGCGCCTGAACGCAGCCGGGCGCCTGTACCGGGCCGACGCCGGGCTCGAGCTGATCCTGACCGAGGACCGGGTGCGCGCCGAGCAGATCGCGCGCGAGCTGGACGGCGCCAACCACGAGCGCAGGGAGCTCGAGCTGCGGATCCGCTTCCAGGCCGAAGCGCAGATGGCCGAGCTGGGGGAGCGCCCGGCCTATGTGCTCGCCGGCGAGGGCTGGCATGCGGGCGTGATCGGGATCGTCGCCTCCCGGCTGGCGGAGAGCAACCGCCGCCCGGTCGTGCTGATCGCGCTCGACGGGGACACGGGCAAGGGGTCGGGCCGGAGCATTGAGGCCTTCGACCTGCTCGCGGGGCTGACGGCATGCGGCGAGCACCTGCTGCGCTACGGCGGCCACCGGGCCGCCGCCGGGTTGGAGATCGAGCGCGCCCGCGTGGAGGACTTCGCCGACGCGCTCGCGGCCTACGCCGAGCGAAGCATCGCCGCCGAGGACCTCGTGCCCGTGGAGCGCGTGGACGCCGTCGTGGGGGGCGACGAGCTCGGCATGGCCCTCGCCGAGGAGCTGCAGGCGCTCGCTCCCTTCGGCCGCGGGAACCCCGGCGTCTCGCTGCTGGTGGAGGACGCGACGTTCACGGACGCTCGGCCGATGGGCGAAGGCAAGCACGTCCGCTTCACGGTCCATTCGCGCGGAGCCCGCGCGCGAGCGGTCGCGTTCGGGACCGGGGGACGCCTGCCGGTGGCGGACGGCGAGCCGGCCGAGGCGACGTTCAAGCTCGAGGTGAACGAGTGGAACGGCGTCAGCGAGCCCCGCCTCGTGCTGCGCCAGGCACGTCCCGCCGAGCCGGCGAGCGCCGGGGAGGACACGGCCGAGGTCCCGCTCTCCGACGGCGAGGAGCTCGTCCTGTTCGCGCTCCCGTGAGCGTCGCTTCAATCCTGCCCGACGGTCCCCTACCCTTTGATCATGGCCATCGCTGAGGATCCCAAGAGCTCACAGGCCACCGAGGCCCCCGACGGGGCTGCGATCGCCGAGCTGACCGAGCGCGAGCTGCCGGAGCCGTCCGTCCCTCTCGCCGGCGCGGGGGAGAGCTCGCCCGAGCGGGCACAGGCGCGGCTGCGCTTGAACGACACCGAGCGGCGGCTGCTGAGCGACCTGTTCGCGATCGTCTCCGAGCACGCCGCCGATTCGGCCGTGGAGATCGACCGGGGGAGGGTGCAGGACGCGTTCGTGTTCGCCTGCGAACACCACGCCGCGCAGCGGCGCAAGTCGGGCGAGGACTTCATCGTGCACCCCGTCGGCGTGGCGCGCATCTGCGCGAGCATGCGACTCGACACCGAGACGCTCTGCGCGGCCCTGCTGCACGACACCGTCGAGGACACCTCCGCCTCGATCGAGGAGGTGCGCGAGCGCTTCGGCGAGGAGATCTCGGGCGTCGTGGACGGTGTCACCAAGCTGACCGGGATCACCTTCCAGTCGCGCGACGAGGCGCAGGCGAACAACTACCGCAAGATGATGGTGGCGATGGCCACCGACGTGCGGGTCATCCTGATCAAGCTCGCCGACCGGCTGCACAACATGCGCACGCTCGACGCGATGCCCAAGCACAAGCAGCTCGAGAAGGCGCGCGAGACGATCGAGATATACGCGCCGCTCGCGCATCGGCTCGGGATCCACGCGATCAAGTGGGAGCTCGAGGATCTTGCCTTCGCGACGCTGCACCCCCGCAAGTACCAGGAGATCAAGGGCCTCGTGGCCCAACAGCGCGACGACCGCGAGCGCTACGTCAGCGAGGCGGGCGAGTACCTGCGAGAGGAGCTGGGCGAGGTCGCGATCCAGGCGCAGATCGCGGGTAGGGCGAAGCACTTCTATTCGATCTACTCGAAGATGACGAAGAAGGGCCGCGAGTTCAACGAGATCTACGACCTGACGGCGATGCGGGTGCTGGTCGACTCGGTGAAGGACTGCTACGGGACGGTCGGGGTGATCCACTCGCTGTGGAAGCCGCTGCCCGGCCGCTTCAAGGACTTCATCGCGATGCCCAAGTTCAACATGTACCAGTCGCTGCACACCACGGTGATCGGGCCGGAGGGTCGGCCGCTGGAGATCCAGATCCGCACGCACGAGATGCACGAGATGGCCGAGTTCGGCGTGGCCGCCCACTGGATGTACAAGCAGCCGCAGCCGGGCTCCGGCAAGGGCGAGGACGCGGCCTGGCCCGGGCCCGGCGAGGACGCGAAGCTCAAGTGGCTGCGCTCGATGCTGGACTGGCAGAAGGAGCTGTCGGATCCGCGCGAGTTCATGGAGACGCTGCGCACGGACCTGTTTGAGGACGAGGTCTACGTGTTCACGCCCAAGGGCGAAGTCAAGTCGCTGGCGGCGGGGGCCACGCCCCTGGACTTCGCCTACGAGGTACACACCGAGATCGGCCACCGCTGCGTCGGGGCGCGGGTGAACGGCAAAATCGTGCCGCTGCACTACGAGCTGCGCTCGGGGGACATCGTCGAGATCCTCACCGCCAAGCGCGAGCGCGGGCCCTCGCGCGACTGGCTGGCGATGGTCAAGACGACACGGGCCCGCAACAAGATCAAGGCGTGGTTCAAGGCGGAGTCCCGCCAGGACACCGAGCACACCGGGCGTGAGCTGCTGCAGGAGGCGCTGCGTAAACAGGGGTTGCCGGCACAGAAGATCACCGGATCGGCAATTCTGGCGGACGTGATCCGCGAGGTCGGCTACCGCAAGGCAGACGACTTCTACATCGCCCTCGGCGCCGCGAAGGTATCGCCGAAGCTGGTCGTCAACAAGGTGATGCAGCGCCTGAAGCACGGCGAGTCCGCCGACGGTGACGAGGGCGCCGTGGACCTGCTGCGGGTGGGACGGTCGCGGCGGCGCCCGACCAAGTCCTCGGGCCAGTACGGGATCAGGGTGGAAGGCGTCGAGGACGTCATGCTGCGCCTGGCGAAGTGCTGTCGTCCCGTGCCCGGCGACGAGATAGTCGGCTACATCTCCCTCGGCCGGGGCATCACGATCCATCGCGAAGACTGCCCCAACGCGGTGCTGTTGGGCAAGGACCCCGAGCGCTTCACGAACGTCGCCTGGGAAGGGGACCAGTCGACCGCCTTCGTGGTCGAGATCCAGATCGACGCGTGGGATCGCCACCGCCTGCTGGAGGACCTCTCGCGCGCGTTTTCGGAGTCGGGCTCGAACATCCTTGAAGCCCGCTGCCTGTCGACGCCGCCGATGGTCAAGAACCGCTTCGTTGTGGAGGTGGCCGACACGCACACCCTGAAGGGGGCCATCACGCGCCTGCGCAACATCGACTCGGTGTTCGACGCCTACCGGGTGACGCCGGGCGGCGCTCCCTAGAGTCGCGGGAGGGCTCGGCGCACAGCCCGAGGCCGCGGGAGCCTCAGGAGACCACGTTCAGGGCGTCCGCCAGGATCGAGTAGCGGGCCTCCACGACCTCGCCGACGTAGTCCCCGTCCACCTGCAGCGGAAGCGGGCGCTCGTCGGCGCTGCGCACCGTCAGCTCATGGAAGCTCTCGAGCCCCGTCACCTGCCGGTGGCGGGCGACCCGCGCGCGGCTGGAGAAGGCGCGCCAGGCGATGAAGGGCATCGACACCGGGGTGGCGCGGTGCAGCACGCCGCCGGCGAGCGCCCCCGAGTTCAGGGAGGCGCCCTCGGCGATCTCGATCGGGCGGTTCTGGAAGTAGGTGAAGGGCGAGCCGTTCTGGACGATCGCCGTGACCCCGTCGAGCGTCTTTCCACCGGCGTCCACCCGCAGGCGCGGGGGGCTGACGAGGTAGCGCCGCACGAAGGTGCTCACGGCGACCCAGGTGAAGAAGTAGGCGCCGAAGCGCGCCTTCATCCGCGGGTTGGCATCGACCCGCTCCACGACGCTGGCATCGAGGCCGAGGCCGGAGGCGAAGGTGAAGCAGCGCCCGTTGACCACCCCCAGGTCGACCCGGCGCGGGCGCCAGTCGTCGGCCATCGCCAGCAGGTGCTCGGTGGCGTCGACCAGGTCGCCGGGGATGCCGATGATCTTGCCGAACACGTTGGCCGACCCGCCGGGCAGGCAGCAGAGGGGGGTGGGGGAGCCGAGCAGGCCGTTGGCGGCTTCGTTCACCGTGCCGTCGCCGCCGAAGGCGACGACCACGTCGTAGCCCTCGTGGGCCGCCTCGCGGCACAGCTCGGTCGCGTGGCCGCGAGCCTGGGTGTCGACGGCATCCACCTCGAAGCGCCCCTGCAGCGCATACACGACCAGATGGCGCAGACGGTCGGATACGGTCGTGGCGTAGGGGTTGACGATGATCAGCATGCGCCGCTTGGGTGCCGTGCCGGCCGGCTCGAGGTCACCGGACGCGGCGGCAGGGCGATGCTCGCGCTCGCTGGTGGAGGTGCTCACGGCAACGCCTACACCGCGCACACCCGGGTGTTACCGGGGCTTCCACGGCGTCGTGGGTTGCACTCGCGCCGGGATCGTTGCTAGACTCCCGGCCACATAGCTGGACACATCCAGAGGGGTGGAGGGACTGGCCCTACGAAACCCCGGCAACCACCGCAACGTCACGGCGGGAAGGTGCCAATTCCAGAGAGATGTGTGGCGGGCCTTCGTGCTCTTCGCCACACCGGTGACACGGCGAAGACTAGAGCGAAGGGAGCCCAATGGCTGTCAGTCATCTGGAATGCAAGGAGTGCAAGGCGGAGTATCCGCTTGAGGCGCTGTACGTGTGCGAGAAGTGCTTCGGTCCGCTGGAGGTCGCATACGACCACAGCCGCTGGACCGGCGATGTCGGGGAGGCGCGGCGCCGGATCCAGGGCGGTCCGCAGAACATCTGGCGCTACGCGGAGTTCCTGCCGCTTGCGGGCGGCCCTCCCGGGCCTTCCGGGCGGCTGGCCTCGCGCGTGGGTCTGCCTGCCGGCTGCACGCCGCTGATTCGCGCCGACCGCCTCGCCGCGCGGCTCGGGCTGCGGGAGGTGTGGGTCAAGAACGACGCGGCCAACCCCACCCACTCGTTCAAGGACCGAGTGGTGTCGGTCGCCGTCACCCGCGCACGGGAGCTGGGCTTCGAGACGATCGCGTGTGCCTCGACCGGCAACCTCGCCAACTCCGTGGCAGCGCACGGGGCCGCGCTGGGGATGGACTCCTACGTCTTCATCCCGGCTGACCTCGAGGAGCAGAAGGTTCTCGCCACCGGCGTCTACGGCACCAAGCTGGTGGGCGTGAAGGGCACCTACGACGACGTCAACCGCCTGTGCACCGAGCTGTGCGCCGAGCGGGAGTGGGCGTTCGTGAACATCAACCTGCGCCCCTACTACGCCGAGGGGTCAAAGACGCTCGCGTTCGAGATCGCCGAGCAGCTCGGCTGGGAGCTGCCGGACCGCTGCGTCGTCCCGATCGCCTCGGGGTCGCTGTTCACGAAGATCGCCAGGGGCTTCTCCGAGTGGACCGAGCTGGGGCTGCTCGAGGGGGAGCTGCCGCGGATGAACGGTGCCCAGGCCGAGGGCTGCTCGCCCGTCGCGACCGCCTTCGCGGCGGGGCACGAGGTCTGCAGGCCGGTCAAGCCGGAGACGATCGCCAAGTCGCTGGCGATCGGCAACCCCGCCGATGGCCCCTACGCGCTCGACCTGGCGCGGCGCACCGGAGGGTCGGTGGACTCGGTCAGCGACGATGAGATTCGCGCAGGGATCGCACTGCTGGCCCAGACGACAGGCATCTTCACGGAGACGGCGGGTGGAGTCACGACAGCCGTCCTCGCGAAGCTCGCGGAGCGGGGTGACATCGACCCCGACGAGCGGGTCGTGCTGGTGATCACCGGCGAGGGCCTGAAGACACTGGACGCCGTTCGCGGGACGTTCGAGACCCGCACGATCGAGCCGACCGTCGAGGCCTTCCAGGCGGGTGTGCCCGACGCGGTCACGGTTTGATGACGGTCGTCGTGAAGATCCCGACGCAGCTGCGGGCGGCTGCCGGGGGCGAGTCCGAGACGGAGGTCGATGGCGCGACGGTCCAGGAGGTCCTGGACGGACTGTTCGACCGCTTCGAGGAGCTGCGCACGCGCATCTCCGATGAGGACGGATCGCTGCGGCGCTTCGTCAACGTGTACCTGGCCGGCGAAGACATCCGCTTTCTGGACGGGCTGGCCACGCCCGTCACCGACGGCGCGGAGCTGACGATCCTCCCAGCCGTAGCGGGCGGCTAGCGCCCCCGCTACCGGGCCTGCTGCGTCGGCACCGAGGCGTGAGCCACGGCGGCCGACTGGCCGGCGTGCGCAGGCGGCGGGGTGGAGCCGCTGATCCCGATCGTCGAGACCAGTGCGGCGGCACACATCGCGGCGACCGTCAGGGAGCGCATGCGGCGCGGCGTGAGCCAGCCGAAGTGGTGGTTCTGCAGCCACGACCTGAACCCGGTCGCGGCCGAGGCTGCGGTGATCGCGCACCCGACGCACATGCCTGCAGGATAGGGCCTACAGGGGCTTGGCGGCGCCCGTGCGTCCCTCCAGGCGCCGGCGCAGCTCGGCCCCCCGGCCCGCCGAGACGGCGCGCGCCGCGCGGGTCTCGGTGAGCTCCAGACCCTGTGCGGCCGCGTAGTCCAGCAGGTCCTGGCGTTCCTCGGCCTCGCGGGCGGTGCGCAGGAACAGCCAGCAGAACA
>Ga0209626_1000084_pt1 | contig 20385 bp, 16 predicted proteins | sample JacPinW_OM1H0_M2_FD_187962 | JGI IMG/M metagenome (GOLD analysis project Ga0209626, IMG submission 187962) | Forest soil microbial communities from Algoma, Ontario, Canada - Jack Pine, Ontario site 1_JW_OM1H0_M2 (SPAdes) (version 2) | ecosystem: Environmental > Terrestrial > Soil > Boreal... | reverse complement strand
ACCCGAGCGTCCCGATCGCCGCCGGCCGTCCCTTCGAGGGCCTGGGGGGGATGCTGGGCCGCTCGCGGTGCATGCGCGAGCTCTTCCGCCGCATCGAGCGGCTGAGCCGCGGCGAGGCGCCGGTGCTGGTCGAGGGCGAAACCGGGGTCGGCAAGCGGCTCTCGGCGCGCACGCTGCACGAGCTGGGAGACGGCAACCGGGGACCTTTCGTCCTTTTGGATGCCGGCCGCATCGAGGAGCGGCGGGCCGCGGGCGGCCTGCGATCCCTCTTGAGCCAGACCAGCGGCACCCTCTTCCTGGCCGAGGTCGGCGAGCTGTCGGGCGAGACCCAGCAGGAGCTCTCCCACCTCCTGCGGGTGCGCCGCCAGCGGTCGCTGGTGGGCCTGGACAGCGGTCGTCCCGGCAGCCGGATCGTCTGCTCCACCACCCGCGACCTGCGCGGCGAGGTCGAGCGCGGCCTCTTCCGCGAGGAGCTCTATGCGAGCCTCCGCGCTGCCGTCGTCAGCGTCCCCAGCCTGCGCGAGCGGCGGGACGACCTCCCCCTCCTCATCGCCTATTTCCTCACCCTCTTCGGGGACAAGTACGGCAAGCGGATCGCCGGCGTCGCCCCGGCGGCGATGGCGCTGCTCGTCTCGCACCGCTGGGAGGGCAACGTGCGGGAGCTCAAGAACGAGGTCGAGCGCGCGGTCGTCCTGACGCCCGCCGGCGAGGAGATCGAGCCCAAGGCGCTCTCTCCCGACCTCGCGCCGCCCGCCGTCCACCGGGCGCCGGACGCCCCCGGCCTGAAGCAGAGATCGCGAGAGATGGAGAAGCGGATGGTCGCCCAGGCTCTCGCCGGCAACGGTTGGAACGTGGCGGCGACCGCCCGCGACCTGGGGATCAGCCGCGTCGGCCTGAGCAAGAAGCTCAAGGTCCTCGACATGAAGCGCCCCGCCCGCAACCAGCGAGCACCGCATAATTAGTGTATGCTTACAATCTGATCTCGGAGAAGCCGAGATTTTCAAGGAGAGCCGGATGATCGCCAAACCGTGCCGTCGTTTCGTCGCCTGCCTGGGCCTCGCCGCCTGCCTCTCGCTGCTGCCCGTGCAGGGCGCGCAGGCGCAGGCCTTTCATCCCGTGCGCGCCAAGAGCTCGCACGCGGCGCCCCACCTCGGCCTGCTCGCCACCCTCTGGCACCTCTTCCTGCAGGCGACCACTGACATCGCGCCCCCGCCGCCATCGCATGAAGACATCGGCGCCTCGGTCGATCCCTGGGGTTAGGCCGGTAGTTGCGCTTCTACTTTGCGTCGCTCCAGAACGGTGGTAACGTAACGACGATCTCGAGTACGGTAAAGAGGCCTCGAATGCGACAGCAAAGGCCGGCCGAGCTCCACGAGCCCCAACGGGCTCGCGCTCTGGTACGGCCGTTGCTCTTGGACTTGCTGGTAACCCTGCCGGCGCCCCGACCTGAAGGGCGCCCGCGGTCCGGATACGGAGGGTCAGGTCATGCTTGAAAGTCATCCCACCCGCGAGGACCTGGAAGGATTCATGCTGGGAGAGCTGGGCGCCGAGGAGTCCCGCCGGGTGCTGCGGCACTTGGTCTCCGACTGCGCGCACTGCAAGACCGCCACCTCGACGCTGTGGCAGGCGGGCGAAGGCCTGCCCGCCGAGGCCGAGGACGGCGTCTCCGTCTCGCCGGCAGTGGCGGCTCTTGGCGCGCAGGTCGGGCGGGCTGGCAACGATGCCGAGAGCGGCTACGATAGCGCTCTGGACCGCGTCTTCGATCACGTGCGCCAGGTCAACGCCGGTCTCCAGTGCGAGCGGGCGGAGGCGCAGCGGCTGCTCGCCGAGCTCACCCGCCACCCCTTGGAGCGGCAGCGCATCCTCATCCAGAACAGCGCCCGCTACCAGAGCTGGGGCCTCTGCGAGCTGGTCCTCTCCCTGCCGCAGGAAGCCCTCTCCGACCCGCGGGAGTGGATCGACGCCGCCGAGCTGTCGATCGCCGTCGCCGAGAGCCTGAATCCCGCCGCCTACGGCTTCGAGCTGGTCGAGGACCTGCGGGCGCGGGCCTGGGCCCACCTCGCCAACGCCCGCCGCAGCCTTTCCGACGCGCGCGGCGCCGAGCAGGCCTTCCACGTCGCCGAGTCCCACCTGGCGCGGGGCACGGGCGACCGCCTGGAGCGGGCCCGTCTGCTCGAGCAGAAAGCCTCCCTGCGCAATCTCCAGGGGCGCCAGGGGGAGGCGATCCGCCTGCTCAACCGGGCCATCGCCATCTACCAGAAGATGGAGCAGCCCCACCTCCTCGGGCGCGCCCTGCTCAACAAGGGGCACGTCACGGCCTACACCGAGGACAAGGAGATGGCCATCGCCCTCCTGGGACAGGGGCTGGAGCTGGTCGACGCCGACCGCGAGCCGCGGCTGGTGGCGATGGGGTACCACAACCTTGCCTACGTGCTCAACGAGATGGGGCAGAACCGCGAAGCGCTGCCGCTCCTGGCGCGCGCCCGGCTGCTCTACCTGGAGAGCGGCGACCGCCTCTGCCTCACCCGTCTGCAATATCTGGAGGCGAGGATCGCGTTGGGCCTCGGCCGGGTGGAGCAGGCCGAAGGACTCCTCCGCGAGGTGCGCAAGTCGTTCGTCGAGAAGGGCATGGCTCACGACGCGGCGCTCGCCTCGCTCGACCTGGCGCAGCTCTACGCCCAGCAGGGCCGGCTCGCCGAGGTGCAGTCGCTGGGCAAGGAGATGCTCCCCATCTTCCAGTCCCGCGAGCTGCATCGGGAGGCGCTGGCGGCGCTGATCGTCTTCCAGCAGGCGGCGGAGGCGGAGACCGCCACGGCGGCGCTGATCCAGAAGATCGCCGGCCGGCTGCACAACGTCCGCCGCGACTCCGCCGGCGCGGCGTTCTGAGAAGAAGCCAAGCTGGCCAGCTCCCCGGGGCGCCCGAATGGGCGCCCTTTTTCATTACCGGCAGAACCCGGCGTCAGGGCTTGAGAGCGCGGTCCTTGAAGAACTCCACGATCTTTGCCGAGGCCCAGGGCGGATACACGTGGCCACCGCTGTGGATAACGGTGACGACCGGCGCGCCCTTGGACGACGGGTAGGACGTGCAGTCGGCGCCGCAGGCCTCTCCCTTCCCGGAGCTGCCGTCGAGCAGTCGAGCGGTTTCGATGGTCTGCAGCTGATCCTCGAACGCCACGACCTTGTCCGCCTGGCCGCCGATGTGCAGGAGCGGCTTCGGCACGGTGAGGCGGAAAGGTGGCTTCGCGAGGCTGCCGGCGCAGGAGGCAAACGCCGCGAAGACGCTCCCGCGGGTCCCCCACAGGATGTAGCTGAAGGAGCCGCCGTTCGAGAACCCCGTGGAGTAGACGCGGTGGTCGTCGACGGGAAACCTCTCGCGCAGCGAGGCCAGCGCGGCGTCGAAGAACTTGAGATCGCGGTCGCCGGACTCTCCCACCTGGTGCTGCCAGCCGGGGTAGCGCCCCTGCTGGTCGTTCGGGGAGACCGTCGGCAACCCCTGCATGTAGACGACGAGGGCCTCGGGCCAGGCGGTCTGGATGGCCATGGCGCCCGCGGCGGTGCGCATGGTGCCGCCGTGACCGTGGAAGGCGAAGACGAGCGGCGCCTTGGCGGCGGCGGCCGTCGCCGACGGGGGAAAGACGAGTGCCTCGCGAGGGACGCCGTCGACCGTCCACTGCATCGTCAGCGGCTCCGCCAGAGCGGAGAGGGAGCAGGCGACGCCGGCGGCGGCAAAGGCGAGGAGAAGCCGCTTTTTCGCGTTCACTGGGCGAGCTCGTGCGCCTTGAAGAACTCCACCGTCTTGGCGGCGGCGAAGGGCGGATAGACGTGCCCGCCGCCGTGCACCAGGGTGACGACGGGTGCGCCCTTGGTCGAGGGATAGCGCGTGCAGCCGGCGCCGCAGGCCTCTCCCGCCGCCGTGCAGCCGTTCACCTGGCGGACCGTCGCCACCGTCTGCAGGACGGCAGCGAGCTTGACGAGCTTGTCCTCCTCGCCGGCGATCTGCAAGAGCGGCCGAGGTTCGGTCAGGCGGGCCGGCGGCTCCGGCGCGAGGCCGGCGACCGGCGCGAACGCCGCGAAGGTGTTCGCCCGCGTCGCCCACAGGAGGTAGCTGAAGAAGGCGCCGTTCGAGAAGCCCGTCGCGTAGATGCGGCGGTCGTCGATGGGGAACGCGGCGCGCATCGACGCCAGCACGGCGTCGACGAGCTTGAGGTCGCGGTCGCCGAGCTCCCCCGGCGCGTGCTGCCAGCCGGGCCGGCGGCCTTCCGGATCGACCTTGCTGACCGTGGGCAGCCCCTGCAGGTAGACGACGACGGCCTCCGGCCAGGCCCGCTGGAGCCCCATGGTCACCGCCGCGGACCGCATGGTGCCCCCATGCCCGTGGAAGGCGAAGACGAGCGGCATTTTCGCGCGGATGCCGCCGCCTCCCAGGGAGGGAGCGAAGACCAGCCCCTCGCGCTCGACGCCGTCCACCGTCCAGCTCATCGGCTGGGGCGCCGCGGCGGCGGACAGGGACCAGGAGAGGCCGACGGCCGCGAAGGTGAGGAGAATCCGTCTCTGGACGTTCATGGCGAGAGAGTCTAGGGTGAGGCCGAGGCCCTAGGCAAGGGTGTACGGCCAACCCGGATCCCGAGGCGACGATATGATCAGGATCCATGGCAACTGAGCGGAGCAGGTCGAACGCCTTGCCGATGCTCTTCGCACTGCTCCTGGTCACCGCGATCGGTCTTGTTGTCATTCGACAAAGCGAGGCCGCAGGCATCCATGCAGATCGCATCCTCGTCGAGAAGAAAGCGCACCGCCTCACCCTCCTCAAAGCCGGCCAGAGCATCCGGACTTACCGAGTCGCGCTCGGAGGCCGGCCGGTGGGCGACAAGGAATGCCAGGGAGACCATCGGACGCCCGAGGGATTATTCACGATCGACAACCGCCTCCCCCAGAGCCGTTTCCACCGCGCCCTTCACGTCTCCTATCCAGACGCGACCCACCGCAAGAAGTCTCGCCAGCGCGGCTGCGACCCGGGCGGAGACATCATGATCCACGGCCTGAAGAACGGCATGGGCTGGCTCGGCCCTCTGCACCGGATGGTCAATTGGACCGACGGCTGCATAGCCGTGACGGATGGCGAGATCGAGGAGATCTACGACGCCGTCCCTCTCGGGACGCCCGTCGAGATCCGGCCGTAAGCAGCTCGAAGGCGCCGGCACGGCATGGGTGGCGGCGCAAGGCGATCGGTGGCACCGTCTAGCGTATGCTAGACGGTGCCCCCATATCGTAGACGGCGCCGCCGTATCCTTAACCGCGGCTTTTTTCGAGTCCTCGAAACCATGAGGCACACTCTTGGGCCCGAATACGCTCGCACGATGTCGTGACGTGAGGCCGCGAAACATGGCTCCGACCACGGGAGCCGCGAGGAGTTACTTCGATGAGATGGATTGGAGGGCTGTACCAGGTCGCGGGGATCTTCTTCTTGGTGGTGGGAGCCCACGAAAATCACTTCCCGGCCGTGGTGGCCGGGTTGGTGTTTGTAGGGCTGGCGGCAATCTGTTGGAGGCCGTCATCGATCCCGCCAGCCTGAGGGGTGTTGCGGGCGCCGCCGGCGCGCACGAGCTCTGCTTCATTGCCAACTCGTGCGGCTTCCCGATCCGTAGATGAAGACAAAAGATCTCGGTCTCCTTGGTCGCGAGAACCGTAGCGCCTGAGGTCCCAACTTTTGTCGAGACAGAAAGGTTGGTAGCCGGACAAAAGCGAGTTGAATGAGGGGACGGCTATTAATAAGCACGGCGGAGGTGGTAACGATGGCAACCAAACGTTTCCTATTGCGCGATCCTTCTCTGTCTATCCCAGAGCGAATCCCATTGCCACCGAATCGGTGTGTCGAACTCAAGCCTGGCGTTTCGGTGGAGAGGTTCTTTGTTCAATTGGCTACGATCGCTGGAGAAGTGGATGCCTGGAAGGTCGCGAGCTGGTGGAGTCGCGGAGATACGGACCATGTGACTCTGGACCTGGATTATCTGGGCGAGACAAGCAGCTCAAAACAGGGCCTAAAATTGGTTGTATCCCTCATCTCAGATGAGAGCGGCACAAAGCTGACGCTACTATTTAAGGATCGGTCGCCGGAAACTCCGGATTGGACCTATCAATCTTACTTGACTGCTGTCTCATATTTCAGTCCTCTTTTACGAGTGTATAATCGCCGACATCAAGCTCGAAGGCGTCTAAGAATTCCCTCCCCCTTCGAACTTGAACCTTGGCTTCTAATTGATGAGGCAGTAGCCTTTGACTGGTTTCGAGAGGAGGCACGAATTAAGCCTTCAAATGCTTGGAATCGACTATACTGGTTTATTCATGCGGAATCTAAAGCGCGGAAACCGATTGATTCCTGGGACTTCGCCCGTCTTCTTGAGATAAATGGCATTCCTGAAGACGACGCTAACTGCTATGCAGAGATATTTGAACACGGTGTCCAGCTCTTGCGCTGGAAGGACGTTAAGTGGGACGTGGGACCTCCGCGAGAAGTATTTGATAAGTGGGCGGAACGGTACAACAATCAGCAGTGGGTTGAGTAGGTTGAGCGGAACACAGCCCAATTGCATCAAGGGGACTAAACGGACGGCCTCCCCGCCTGAGGCGACAAGGATGCGACTTAAAGGTGCTTTCCCCTACGAACACGGCAACGCCCCGGTATCCTGAACCGGCGGTGCCGCGTGAAGATCCAGGTTCATGTACATCTTGCTGTGACCGGTGACGGTATCCGTTACCGTCGTCGTCAGGCCGACGTTGGTTCCGGCTGCGTAGAAGACCCAGAAGTGGTTGTTCAACGCGCACGCGTTGATCACTTTGACCAGCATCTCCGGGTTGTCGGCTCCGAAGAACCAGAAGAGGCCGCCCTGGGTGACTCCCAGGCTCGAGAGCGGAATGGCCTGGCCCATGCCGGACTGGCCCCCTGCTTGCGTGGTGTTGAAGTGTACCTGGATCTTGAAGCGGTTGTTGATGCAGAGCGTCGTGGCGTCGGGGGTGCAGGGCGCGGGGGGCGTGTTGCCTTTGAAGATGGTGTCGAGGCCGCTCACGGTCTGCGTGTCGGTGAACATTCCCGGTTGGGTGGGCGCGAAGACGAAGTCCTCGATGAGCTCCTGCCCGGAGGCGAGGGTGACGGGGAAGCTGACCGCCGGCCCCGTGCAGTCCGCGCCGCTGTTGATCGGTCCGCTGTGCCGGCGGAAGTTGGTCGCCGAGAAGGGCGCCGAGAGCGCGTGGTCGAGGGTCAACGTGCCGGATCCCGTGCAGTTGGGGGGGAAGCAGGTGAACAGGCACAAGATGGTGGAGGTGTGGCCGACCGCGGTCACGGGGAATGTGAAGGTCTGGGCGGTCTTCGGCGCGACGGTGGCCTGCGCAGTCTCTCCGGCGGTGGCGCCGGGCGCGACGCTCTCGTCAGCGGCCGCGCTGCCGTCCCCCAGGGCGCACGAGAAGGCCGCTCCGTCCTGGATGGGCGGCGCCGGCGTCAGGTCGTTGTTGGTGTAGACCCGCGACAGGCCGGTCATGGTGTCGGTGACCGTCGTCGTCAGGCCGACGTTGGTGCCCGCGGAGTAGAAGACCCAGTGCTTGTTGTTGAGGGCGCAGGCGTTGATCACCTTGATGAGCATCTCCGGGTTGTTGGCGTCGAAGAACCAGAAGATGCCCCCGTGATCGACCCCCAGGCTCGAGAGCTGAATGGCGTTGCCCAGGCCGGAACGCCCGCCGGCCTGGACCGTGTGGAAGCTGACCTTGACCTTGAACCGCCGATCGCTCGGCTGATCGTCGATGCAGAGCGTGTTGGCGTCGGGAACGCAGGGCGCGGTCGCGCTGGCGAGCGTGTTCGCCGCGGCGAGGGCGTCGACTCTTCCGGCGCCGAAGGTGTCGTCCGGGCCGGCGGCGCCCAAGTCGACGGCGGAGCCCACCAGGGCCTGCCGCAGCGTGTTGCGGGCGTTCGCCGCGTCGGCCCCGCCGCCGGCCTTCAGGTCGGGACGGATCTGCAGCATCAGGGCGAGGATGGCGGCGACGTGGGGCGAGGCCGCGGAGGTGCCGAAGAAGGGGTTCTCGAAGCCGCCCGCGCCGGTGACGCTGACGCCGTCGATGCCCGTGATGTCGGGTTTCAGGCGGCCGTCGGCGGTGGGGCCGCGGCTGCTGAAGGGCTCGATGTGGACGTGGCCGGCGTCGGCGGCGTTGATAGCGCCGACGGAGAGGACGTTGCCGCCGGCGTCCGCCTGGTTGGGGACGCTGCCGGCCAGGGTGTTGAAGTTGTGGGCCGTGCCGTTCGGCGCGGGCGCGCAGTCGCCTCCTCCGTGACCGCAGACGACGAACATGTTGAGCTTCCTGGCGGCGCCGCTGAACTTCCCGATGGCGATGAAGACGGCGCGCGGGCTGCCGGAGGAGTTGGTGAAGGCGAGGGCTTCGGTGGGGTCCTGACTGCCGGTCTGCGGGTTCGCGCTGGCCGCCAGGAGCGTCAGGCTGTTGGCGTCGAAGAGGAAGAGGTCGTAGTCGTCCGCCGCGGTGCCGAAGGGATCGTTCCATTCCAGGTGGACGGTAACCGTCCCCCCGGGGACGAGCACCAGGCTGTCGCCGCAGATCCGGCTGGTGATGCTCGGGCAGGCGATGCCGAATCCCGCGTCGGTGGTGCCGGCGGTCGCCTGGAAGCGGTGCAGGCGGACCGTCTCGCTGCCGACGGTGAACGTGTCCCCGGAGTCGAGGAACTGCTCCTCGTAGTGGTTGCGGGCGAAGTTGGCGACGGCGGTGGCATAGGCGCGGACGCGGTGGCCGGGGTTGGCGAGCTGGGCGCTGGTGTTGGCGGAGATGGGGCTCGTGCCGTCGTAGGGACCGGTGTTCACGAAGCTGATGTCGTCGACGACGACGTCGGTGTTGGCGGCGAGGCAGGTCACCGTGGCATTGAAGTCGAGCGAGGTCGAGAAGTGCCCGAAGAAGAGCTGGGCGCCGGGGGCCAGGTCGTGCACGATCTCCAGCATCGCCGTCCCTTCGGCGCCCGAGCTGCCGGGGTTGCCGCCGGCCAGGTTGCAGGTCGCGGTGTCGACGGTGGCGAGGTCGCCGGACCCCTGCGAGCTGGCGAGGCCGCCGACGCCGTCGGAGATGACCCCCACCCGCACGCCGGTGCCGTCGACGCCGAAGGTGGAGCGCACGAGGTTCGCCTTGAGGATGGCGTCCCCCTGGCTCTGGACCGACCCCGCCTGGGGACTGCCGTAGTCCGGCGGCCGCACGAAGCGGACGGCCGGGTCGGCGGCCACCCCTTCCAGGCTCGCCGCCGGCAGCCAGGCCTGCACGAGGTTGGCCCCGGCGTCCGAGCGCTCCACGTTGCCGCCCGCCGCGCGCACGGCCGCCTCCACCTCCTCGAACCCCGCCGCCGGGCGGAGATAGACCTGGACGCGGCCGTCGGCGTCGAGGCGCAGGAGCCGGGCCGTCGCCATCGCCTGCAGGTCGGACGGCAGGGCGGAGAGATCGGCGGCGGTGAGGCGGCGCCCGGCGAGGCGGGAGGCGCGCTCGGCGGCGGCGAGCCGCGCGAGGTGATCGGCGAGCTTGGGGTTCTTCGCCACGTCTGCTCCGGCCGCGCGCGGGTCGCTCCACCAAGCGGCGGCAGGTGAGCCCGCCGGGTCGGCGAAGGCGCGAGAGCCGGCGAAGGTCCCGGAGAGCCAGAATATGGAGCCGAGCAGCAGAGTTCGAGCGACGCACCGATTCTTCTTCATGTTGGCCCTCTCCGTCGCGGCAGGTCCGATCCGCGCAGCCCCCCTATCCTGGGTAGATTAGATGGATACCTTAGTTTACCACGCGCGCGAACCGCACCTCGAAGCTCGCCGCGTCGCTCTCCACGAAGCGCAGCAGCGCCTCCCCCTCGGCGGCGAGCTCCTCCCGCGCTGCCTTCGGCAGCGCCGCGAAGGGTTGCAGCAGGAGCGCCGCCGCGGCCTTCTTCCGCTCGACCTTCCAGGTGCCGGCGGCGAAGCCGTCGACGAGAAAGGTCGGCAGGACGCGCAGTCCGGGGAGGAAGATGGACTTGCGATCGCGCTCGGCCACGAAACGGGCGTCGGCGCGGGAAACGATCAGGTTGTCGTACTCGGGGAGGAAGCGCGCGGGCGCGGGGACGTCCGGGGAGGGACGCGGGGCGTCGGGGAGGTCGAAGAGCTCCTTGCCGCGCTCGTCCCGGAAGGAGAGGAGATCGGGCCGCAGGTCCTCGAGCGTCGCCCGCAGCCCCTGCAGTCCCGACCACGCCTGCACGTCGGCGACGCTCGCCGGTCCGAAGGCCGCCAGGTAGCGCAGCGCGAGGGCGTGCGGCGCCGGATCGCCGGCGTCCGCGGCCTCGCCCAGCCAGGCCTCCGCGACGGCGAAGTCCGTAGTCCCGGGATAGCCCCAGGGGGTGTCCGCCGGCACCTGGACGAGCGGCAGGTGGGTGCGCACGGCGTAGCCCATCGCCCGCTCGTCGCCCCCCGGATGGAGTTCCAGGAGATGGTCGCGCAGCTCCTCGAAGGTCCGCGGCTCGGCGGCGAAGAAGGCGCGCGCCTCCTCGACGAGCGCCGGGATGTCGAGCGCGCCTGCGCGCTCCTTGAGGATGGACTGCATGCCGCGGTCGAGCATCGGCTGCAGGGAGGCCCGCAGGCGCACGTAGTCCCGGGCGCTCAAGAGGTGCAGCGTGCCGCGCATCGCCGTAGCCCGCACCACCTCGCGGCTCGCCAGCAGGCGGGTGAGGTCCTCGCGCCGGAAACCCGCGACTCGCGACCAGAGGCCGACGAACGGCGGCCGCGCCAGCTGCGCCTGCAATCCGGCCAAGCGCTCGATCGCCGCCAGCGCCGTCGTCCTCTCGCGCCGCAGCAGCATCTGCCGCGCCAGGGTCGCCCGGTTGAGCTGGCGGAGGGTGAGGGTCGGAGCGGGCATCGCGAGAATCCTACCGCCTCTGGCCGCGGTGCGCTCCGCTTTGCGCCCTCCAGGTCGAACCGCTACAATCGGCGGGCGGCGCGGCTCGGCCGCCTCGAAGCGCCGATCCCCATGCCTGAAACCGCCTCCGCGATCCATATCCGGCCCGTCGACGAGCTCGACATCGACGCCATCACCGGCATCGACGAGAAGATCGGCGGCAGCTATCGGCCGGAAGTTTGGGAGCGGCGGATCGGTTACTACCTGCGGCGCGACCCCGAGGCCTCGGTGGTCGCCGAGGTGGGCGGCAGGGTCGTCGGCTTCATGCTCGGCGAGGTGAGATCGGGCGACTTCGGCCTCGAGGAGCCGACCGCCTGGGTCGAGGTGCTGGGGGTCGACCCCCAGCATCGCGGCCAGGCCATCGGCCGGCTCATGCTGGAGGCGATGCTGGACCACTTCAGGGACGAGGGCGCGAAGAGCGTCCGCACCCTGGTCGACGAGGAGATGGCGGAGATCGGCGGCTTCTTCCGCTCTCTCGGATTCCAGCCGTCGACCCTGCGGCCGTTCGTCAAGCCCCTGTAGAGACAGTAGAGACACCGTAGGAGATGAGGATGAGCGTCAGGACTGCCACACTGCCCAAGAAGTTCCACCAGGCCGTCGAGAGCTGGCGGGACGCCTACATCCCCGACTACGGCTTCCTGATGGAGAACTGGGAGAAGGGGTTCCCCCACGAACCCCGCTTCGAGCTCTGCGCCTACCGCGAGATGGGGATGTGCGACGAGATCGAGTGCGGCGAGTGGAAGGGGCGGCCGAAGTACACCCGCGCCGCCGACATGGTCCCCGAGCAGGCCCACCACGTGCTGGGCGCCCTCCGCGCCCAGGCCTCGACCGAGTTCGGCTCCATCCAGCAGCACCGGCTGACCCTCGCCCGCGCCCAGGACGAGGAGGAGCAGTTCTGGATCCTCCGCATGATGGCGGAGGAGCTGCGCCACGGCTACCAGATGCTCCACCTCCTGGTGGAGGACGACTGGACGAGCGTCTCCAAGGAGACCAGCGCCGAAATGTTCGAGGACATCCTGTCCATGAACACCGGCTCGCACCTCCTGGGGGCCTTCAACATCGACTTCGACTCCTTCGTCGACAACGTAGTCTTCTGCGCGCTCATCGACCGCGTCGGCAAGTACCAGCTCGCCATGCAGAAGGTGAGCGCCTACAAGCCGATGGCGGAGAGCATGCCGAAGATGCTGCGCGAGGAGGCCTTCCACCTGGCGGCGGGGGTGGTGCCCATGCGCCGCTGGGTGAAGAGCGCCGCCCAGGGCGACGTCTACGTCACCATGGACGTGCTGCGGCGGGCGGTCAACAAGTGGCTGCCGCGCGGCCTCGAAATGTTCGGCGACGAGCGCGGCGGCGGCACCAACGTGCGCTTCGGCCTGAAGCCGATGAAGAACGCCGAGTCGCAGCGGCTCTACCGCGAGGAGGTCGGCCGCCTCCTGCACGATCTCAACCTGCGCTACGTGCGGGCGCGGGTCAAGCGGCTGTCGCGCGCCGCCGCCGAGACGCTCGTCACAGAGGTGCTGGCCGACCGCGAGACGCGGGAGGGCATCCGCTTCGACGACCTCTTGAGGCTGCCGCACGGCGACTTCTTCCGCCGCCGCGGCGTGCCCGCCTTCACCCTGGTCGGCGTCGAAGGCGAGACCTTCACCGACCTCGCCCTCTACCTCAAGCACCTGGCCGAGCAGCTGCCGGAGTCCTATCTCGCGGGCCGCGACTTCCGGGAGTACGTGGAGCTGCTGACCCGCGTCCACCGGGGCGAGGTGACGATCGCCGACGCCACCGGCCGCATGCCGGCCCTGCGCCGGGTGGGCGGCGCCTGCAGCTGCTCGAAGGCGGTCCGCTGGGTGCGGGACGAGCCCGTCCCCGCCCCCGCCCCCTCCGACATCGCGCTGCCGCCTGCCTGATCCCCCCGTCCCGCGCCGCCCCAAGCGACCCATGAGTGCGTTCAATCGCCTGCTGGTGACCACCTTGCCGCTGGTCCCCAAGGCCATCGTCGGCCGCGTGGCCTCGCGCTACGTCGCCGGCGAGACCCTGGAGCAGGCGGTCGAGGTGGTGCGGCGGCTGAACGCCCAGGGAGCGATGGGCACCATCGACGTCCTCGGCGAGGAGGTGAGCGAGCGGGAGAAGGCGCTGGCGGCGGTCGACGAGTACGTGCGGGTGTTCGCGGCCATCGACCGCGAGAAGCTCGACTCGAACGTCTCCATCAAGCTGACCCTCCTGGGTTTGAAGATCGACGAATCGTTCTGCCGCGACAACGTCGACCGCATCGCCGCCGCCGCCGGCACGCACGGCAACTTCGTCCGCATCGACATGGAGGACCACACCTGCATCGACGCCACCCTGCGCATCTATCGCGAGCTGCAGGCGCGGCACGGCAACCTCGGGGTGGTGCTCCAGGCCTACATGCGCCGCACCCTGGCGGACATCGCCGGGCTGCCCCGCGAAGGGGCCAGCGTGCGCCTCTGCAAGGGGATCTACGTCGAGCCGCGGGAGATCGCCTGGAAGGGCTACGAGACGGTGCGGGCCAACTACGTCGCCGCCTTGGAGAAGCTCCTGGACCAGCGGGTCTACCCGGCCATCGCCACCCACGACGAGTATCTGGTCGAGCGGGCGTCGGCGCTCCTCGACGGGCGCGGCCTGGCCCGCGACCGCTACGAGTTCCAGATGCTCTTCGGGGTCGACCCACAGCTCGGCCGCATCCTCCTGGCCGCCGGCCACCGCCTCCGCATCTACGTGCCCTACGGCCCCGACTGGTATCCCTACTCGATGCGCCGCCTGCGGGAGAACCCCGAGGTCGCCCGCCACGTGCTGCGCGCCCTGGTCTCCCGGCGATAAGTCGAGGGCGGCCACGGGGGGCCGCCCCTACAGCCACGAGACCGGGGATGATGAAATACCTGCGGGGGGCCGCGCCTACAACCGCTAGATCGGGAAGGTTGCAATACCTGTAGGGGCGGCCCCCGTGGCCGCCCTGTGAGGCCAGGGATGTCGCGGTAGGGGCGGCCCCCTGTGGCCGCCCTTCTACGCGTTCCTTTCCCCCATGGTAAGATTAATGCAGATCCTCGTCCCGTTCGTCCGGACCTGCCTGACCGAGTCGAGGCGCTGAACCCATCCTCCATCCTGCCGCCGCCGCGCCATGGAAAACCAGGACCAGCCGTCGCGCAGCCCCAAGGACACCGATACGGACGACCTCGAGATCTCCGCCCTCCACGAGAGCGGCACGACGCAGAGCTACGAGAACGCCACCCGCGGCCGCGGCCGGCACGGCCTGGGGGAGACCGAGGTCGAGGCCGACATCATCCTCATCGCCCATCCCGAGAGCCAGCGCCTGGGCTCGCGCTATCGGCTGTCGCCGGGCTCGAGCCTGGAGATCGGGCGCTCGGCGGCGGTGGGCATCAGCCTGCCGGAGGTGATGTCGATCTCGCGCAAGCACGCCCGCCTCCGCTACCTGGGCGCCGCCGTCACCGTGGAGGATCTGGGGAGCACCAACGGCACTTACGTCAACGGCATCCCGGTGCGGGCGCGGACGACGCTGCGCAGCGGCGACCGCTTCCAGACCGCCGCCGTCCACTTCAAGTTCCTCCACGAGCAGGACGTCGAGAGCGCCTATCACCTGGCCATCTACGAGCTGGTGGCGCGCGACGGGCTGACCGAGATCTACAACAAGCGCAAGTTCGACGAGGAGCTGGCGCGCGAGTTCGCCCGCGCCGTGCGCCACGAGCGGCCGCTGTCGCTCGTCATCTTCGACCTCGACGACTTCAAGCAGGTCAACGACACCTACGGCCACCTGTGCGGCGACTTCGTCCTGAAGCAGATCGCCTCGCTGACCCGCGAGCTGCTGCGCCCCGAGCAGGTGTTCGCGCGGGTGGGCGGGGACGAGTTCGTCATCCTGGCGCCGGAGACCGCCGGGCAGGGCGCCGAGGCGCTGGCCTGGAAGCTCCGCGACCGCGTCGCGGCGCTCGACTACCGCTACGGCGAGGCGAAGATCCCCGTCACCTGCTCCTTCGGCGTCGCCGAGCTGCAAGGCGGCATGAAGATCCCCCACGACCTCTACCAGTCCGCCGACCGCGCCCTCTTCCAGTCCAAGCGCAGCGGCCGCAACCGGGTGGGCGTCTACGCGGCCGAGGCGCAGGCTTAGAGCAGCGCAGGCTTAGGGCAGCAGATACCTCTCCATGAACTCGTAGAGGACGGCCCGCTGGTAGTCGGCGTTGGTCTTCTTGGCGAAGCCGTGGCCCTCGTTGCCGGCCACCATGTACCAGACCGGGACGCCCTTCTCCTTCACCGCGGCGACCATGCGGTCGGATTCGCCCAGAGGGACGCGGGGGTCGTTCGCCCCTTGCGCCACGAGGAGCGGCACCGTGATGCGGTCGGCGTGGGCCGCGGGCGCGATACTCTCCAGGAAGGCGCGCATCCGCGGGTCCCGCTCGTCGCCGTACTCGACCCTCCGCAAGTCGCGGCGGTACTCCTGGGTGTGCTCCAGGAAGGTCACGAAGTTGCTGATCCCCACCGCCTCGTAGCCGCAGCGCAGGCGGGCGCTGTAGTGGACGAGGGTGGCGAGCGACATGTAGCCGCCGTAGGAGCCGCCCCCCACCATCACCCGCGAGGGGTCGAGCCCCGGCTGGGTCTTGATCCAGTCGAGCAGGGCGCCGATGTCCGACACCGAGTCCTCGCGCTTCATGCCGTTGTCGAGCTTCAGGAAGGTCTTGCCGTAGCCCGCCGAGCCGCGCACGTTGGGGAAGACGATGGCCACCCCCAGCTCGTTCAGCAAGTAGTTGTTGCTGCCCAGGAACTCGGGGCGGAACTGCGCCTCGGGGCCGCCGTGGATGCTGACGTAGACGGGGCGCCAGCCGGGGAAGCGGTCGGCCGGCGGCCGGTAGAGGAAGGCGCGGAAGACGCGCGGCACCTGCTTGCCGGCGACCACCGTGCCGTCGAAGGTGGGGACGCGGACGAGCTCCGGCAGGGCGAAGCCGGCGAGGGCCAGGCCGCCCGTCTCGCTCGCCGTCCAGCGCTCGAGGCGGGCGCTGTCGGGGTCGTAGCTGTAGACGTCGGCGGGGGAGCGCGCCCAGGAGATCTGGAAGCCGATCTCGTGGCTGCCGGGCCGGAAGGCCAGCCCGCCGGCCACCCCCGCCGGCAGCTCGGGGGTGGCGAGCTCGGCGCCCGACCGGGTGTCCAACAGATGGAGCCGGCTCGTCCCCTCGACGTTGGCGAAGTAGGCGAGGAGGGCGCCGTCGCGGGAGAGGTCGAACGACTCGACGTCCCAGGCCAGGCTGCCGGAGAGCACCTTCCACTTGGCGCTTGCAAGATCCAATCGCAGGAGGCGGAGGAAGTCGCCATCGGCGTCGCTCGCGGTGTAGACGGCGGCGCCGTCGCTCGACCAGCGGCCGCCGCTGTAGGCGATGGTCTCGCCCCGTCCCCGCGCGCCCCCCGGCTCGGCGGGCGGGAGGAGGTGGACGGCGCCGGTCGCCAGGTCGACCCAGTGGAGGTAGCTCTCGTTGGCCGAGATCTCCTCCAGGAGGAGCAGCCGCTGGCCGTCGGGGCTCCAGTCGAGCGGCGTCCAGGCGCCCTTGAGCTCGGCCACCTTGCGCTCGCTGGCGGCCACCGCCGGATCGGCCACGTAGAGGTCGAAGTCGCGCCCGTTGCGGGCGTTGCCGACGTAGGCGAGGAGCTGGCCGTCGCGCGACCACAGGGGCGACAGCCAGCGGTGGACGCCGTCGGTGAAGCGGCGGACGCGGCCGCTGCGACGGTCCAGGAGGTAGAGCTGGTAGTTCTCCGCCCCGCCCTCGTCGGAGGCAAAGACGATCTGCTCGGGATCGCTCGGCCGGTAGGCGCCGTCGCCCACCCGCTCGTCGAGGAAGGTGAGCTGGGTGCGGGCCCCCAGGGGGAAGGCGACCTCGTGGAGCTGCACGGTATCGGCGAAGCGCGTGCGGATGAGCAGGCGCCGCTCGCGCGGGTGCCAGCCGGCGAGGACTGCCGTGCGAATGTTCTCGTAGGGGGTGAGGGCGACGACCTTCTGCCGCGGGATGGGCGGGATGCCCTGGACGGCCATGGCCTCGGGCACCGCGATCGCCGGGATCGCCGCGGCGGGCGCGCCGGGATGTGCGGCTCCCTCCGGCTTCGCCGCGGGTTTCTGCGGCTGCGCGAAAAGGGTGCCGGCCGCTAAGAGCGAGGCGAGCACGATCAGCGGCTTGAGCGGGAGGAGCGCGAGGGTACGGACGAGCGGGCGGTTCTGGCGGCGCATCGCGGTAGGATATGCCAACGTGCTCCGCGAGCTCCACGTCAAGAACCTGGCCGTCCTGGCCGCCGCCGCGGTCGAATTCGGGCCGGGGCTGAACGTCCTCTCCGGCGAGACCGGCGCCGGCAAGTCGATCGTCGTCGACTCGCTGGCCCTCCTGGCCGGGGTGCGGGCGAGCGCCGAGCTCATCCGGAGCGGCGCCGAGACCTTGACCGTCTCGGGCGTCTTCGACCTCCCCGGCGATTCGAGCGAGGGCCTGCGCGGTCTCCTCGCCGAGGCGGGCGTCGAGGTCGAGGGCGACGAGATCCTCGTCCGCCGCGAGATCGCCAGGAGCGGCCGCAACCGGGTCTTCGTCAACGACCAGCCGACCACCCTGCGCCTGCTGGCCGACCTCGCCCCCCACCTCCTGCGCATCCACGGCCAGCGCGACGAGCTCGGCCTCGTCGATCCCGAGCTGCAGCGCGTCTGGCTGGACCGGAGCGGCGGCGCCGAGGCCGAGCGCCTTCTCGCCGAGGTCGCCGCCGCCTTCGCCGAGCACCAGCGCCTGGCGGCGCGCCTCGAGCGCCTGGCGGGGGGCGACCGCATGCGCCGCGAACGCCTCGACCTCCTGCGCTTCCAGGCCGCCGAGATCGACGACGCCCGGCTCGCCGCCGGCGAGGAGCTGGCGTTGAAGAGCGAGCGCGACGTGCTGCGCCACGCCGAGGCGATCACCCGCGCCCTGGGGACCGCCTTCGCGCTCCTCTTCGAGGAGGAGGGCTCGGCGGCCGAGCGGCTGGCGAAGAGCCGCTCGCTCCTCTCCGAGGTCGAGGAGTGGGAGCCGTCGGCGGGGGAGTGGGGGGTCGAGCTCGAGGAGCTCCGCATCCGCGCCGACGAGGTGGCGGCCGCCCTGCGCCGCCGGCTCGACGCGCTGCCCGCCGATCCCGGCCGGCTGGACGAGGTCGAGCAGCGCCTCGCCCTGGTCGAGCGCCTGTGCCGGAAGTACGGCGGCGGCTCCGCCGAGGTGCTGGCGTTCCGGCGCGAGATCGAGGCCGAGCTTGCCGAGCTCGCCGGCGACGCCCTGGACACCGAGGACCTGGCGGCGCGGGCGGCCGAGGCGCTCGGCCGCTACCGCGCGCTGGCCCTGGCGCTGTCGGCGCGGCGGGCCGAATGGGGCCGCGAGCTCGCCGCCCGGATCGCCGCGGAGCTCGCCGACCTCGGGCTGGGGCGGGCGCGGCTCGCCGTCCGCCTGGAGCGCCGGCCGCGGGCCGGCAGCCCGCTGCTGAGCGAGGCGGGCCAGGCGATCGAAGGGAGCCCGCACGGCATCGACCAGGTGGTCTTCCTCTTCGCCCCCAACCTCGGCGAGGAGGAGCGGCCGCTGGCGAAGATCGCCTCCGGCGGCGAGCTGTCGCGCATCTACCTCGCCCTGCAGCTGGCGGCGCGCGGCGAGGACGAGACGGCCCGGCCCACCCTCGTCTTCGACGAGGTCGACGCCGGCGTCGGCGGCGCCGAGGCGGCGGCCCTGGGCAGGAAGCTGCAGCGCCTGGCGCGCGGCGGCCAGATCCTCGCAGTCACCCATCTCCCGCAGGTGGCGAGCCACGCCGACCTCCACTTCAAGGTCAGCAAGGAGGTGGCGGCCGGGCGCACCAGCGTGGCGGTCGAGGAGCTGCCGGCGCCGGCGCGGGTGGAGGAGGTCGCCCGCATGCTGGCCGGCAGGAAGGTCACCCCCCTCTCCCTCTCCCACGCCCAGGAGCTCATCGCCGGCGCCGCCCGCGGCCGGCGCTGACGCCCCTGACGCCCCTGACGCTGATGGCGGCTGCGGCTCCGCTCCCCCCCTTCTGGCGCTGGGGCGACCCCGTGGCGCCGCTCGTCGACCTCCTCGCGCGGGGCGGCATCCTGGCCATCCCCACCGAGTCGAGCTACGGCCTGGCGGTCGATCCCCGGAACGCCCAAGGGGTGGCGGCGGTCTATGCGGTCAAGGGACGGGAGGCGGGCAAGCCGCTGCCGGTGGTGATCGCTGGCCGCGGGCAGCTCGCCGGCTTGGGGATCGATCCCGACCTCCCTATACTGGAGCGGCTGGCGGCAGCCTGGCCGGGACCGCTGTCGGTGCTGCTGCCGCTCGCGCGCCCGCTGCCGGCCGCGGCGGGGACGGGCAGGCTCGCCGTCCGGGTCCCGGCCCATGAACGGCTGCGGAGCCTCCTGGCCGCGCTGGGGATGGGGCTGACGGCGACGAGCGCCAACCCGAGCGGCGGCGCGCCCATCCTGGCGCCGCGGGCCGCCGCCGAGCTGCTGGCGGGATTCGACGCCGTGGTGATCGACGACGGCGTCCTGCCCGGCGGCCCCCCCTCGACGGTCGTCGAGTGGACGGCGGCGGGCCTCCGGGTGGTGCGGGCAGGGAGCTTTCCGGAGGCGCGCCTGCGGGAGCTGCTCGCCGGGTGAAGAAACCGGTGAGCTCCGGTGTTGTGAGTACGTACACGGATCGACGGAGCCCGCGCGGCTCCTGACGAAGGGAAAATTTTCATGCGACGTTCACCCATCATCCTGCCACTCGCCCTCCTCTCCGGTCTCCTCGCCGCCGCGCTCTCCGCGGCGCCGCCGCCCCAGTCGACCCCGCCGCCCCAGCGCGCCATCCTCGCCCCCACGGCGCTGCCGACGATCTCGCTACAGGAGGTGCGGGCCGGCCAGCGCGGCTACGGCCTCTCGGTTTTCGCCGGCGGCAGCCCGGAGCGCTTCGAGGTCGAGGTCGTGGGGGTGATGCGCAACGTCACCCCCGACAACAGCTACATCCTGGCGCGCCTGACCGGCAAAGGGCTGGAGAAGAGCGGGGTGATCGCCGGCATGAGCGGCAGCCCGGTCTTCCTGGACGGCCGGCTCGCCGGCGCGGTGGCGTTCAGCTGGCCCTTCTCGCACGAGGCGATCGCCGGCATCACCCCCATCGAGTCGATGCGCCGGCTCTCCGGGCCGGGGCGCGGCGGGCCCGACTCTCCCCTGCCGCCGCCCGCCCCGCCCCTGCCGCCGGTCGGCGTCTCCGACATCGCCGCCGGCCGCGTCCCCGCCGACCTCCTGGCGCGCCAGCTGGCGGCCCTGCGGCCGGCGATGGCCGGCGGCGCCGTCCCCAGCATCCAGTGGTCGACCTCCGGCTTCGGCGAGCAGTCGATGGGGCTGCTGCGCCAGGCGCTGGGCAACGTCGCCGCGGGTGGGCGGTCGCCGTCGCGGTCGGCGGGGGCGATCGGCGGCAGCGGCGG
>Ga0209626_1000083_pt1 | contig 20824 bp, 19 predicted proteins | sample JacPinW_OM1H0_M2_FD_187962 | JGI IMG/M metagenome (GOLD analysis project Ga0209626, IMG submission 187962) | Forest soil microbial communities from Algoma, Ontario, Canada - Jack Pine, Ontario site 1_JW_OM1H0_M2 (SPAdes) (version 2) | ecosystem: Environmental > Terrestrial > Soil > Boreal... | reverse complement strand
CTGAGAGGTGACCGCTCCGGCGCGTGTATGGGGCATGGCGGCGCGCAGGGAGTGAACCTCCGCCCGGGCGGCGGCGGCACCGATCTGCCTCACCGGCAGCCAGCCGCTGACGTCGTTGATATAGAGCGAGGGATGCTCGAGCCCCAGGCCCAGCAGCGCGGCCAGCAGCCGTTGCGGGTCGCCGCGGGTGACGACATCCACCAGCACCAGGGGCTCGGAGTTATCCCGAGCTGGCGCGAAACGCGCAGCCGGGCTGAGTGAATGCAGGTCCTCGAGCGCGTGGCCGGGACGGACGCGATACGCGTGGCGCGCGAGATCGGCGAGCGCGCCGTCGAGCTTGCCGAGGGTTGCGCTGTGCCACTGTGCCGGGCTGCGGCTGCCAAACGCCACCAGGTGCACCCCCGGCGCGGGAGTTGCGCGCTGGGACGCAGGCCGCACGGCAGAGTGCGCGGACGATGCGACCACCAGGGCCACGACACCCAGGCGGACCAGACCCAGGCGAGGCAACGAGATGTTCTTCATGGCAGACCCCGTAACGCGATTCCGAGGGCGTACGACGGCACGCGTTCAGCTTATTCCCCTAATACTCGCTCGCGCCCTGCGCGCGCGGCGATGCATTTGTCATATTGCGCCCTGCGAAGGCTTCGAGGTGCGCGTGCGGCGCTGGAACAGCGCATACATCCCGATCCCGATCCAGACCACGTTCATGGCCGCAGAGGGCAGGGCGCCGTTCCAGCCGCTGTTCACCACAAACCCGGCCGCCCCCAGGATGTTCATGAGGTGATAGGCGATCGATTCGGCCTTGAGCCTGCCCGCGGATAGCAGCGCGTAGGCCGCAATAATCAGGAGAGCGCCGGACCACCCGATCACTTCAACAGCCAGCTTCATGAGTCCCCTTCCATTCGCGCCACGGCGAGGCGGGCGCGGGAGCGATTGCTTACCCTGAAGCCAGGTATTCCTTTCTATCAGGTTCGCTGGTGTCCAGGGACTGAAGGAGAGACTCCAGCGTCTCTGCCGCAATCGGCTTGGTCAAGTGGTGGTCAAAGCCCGCTTCCAGCGCCCGGCGCCGGTCCTTGCCCTGGCCCCAACCGGTCACGGCAATGAGCACCATGCCCCCGCCCCAGGGCGCAGCCCGAATCGTCCGCGCCAACTCGTAACCATTGACATCCGGAAGACCGATGTCCATCACCAGCGCGTGGGGACGGAACGTCCCGGCCAGCTCGAGCGCCCGCTGTCCGCTATACGCGGTTTGTACCTCGTGACCGGACAGCTCCAACACCGTTGCGCACGTGTCGGCGACGTCGCGGCTGTCATCGACCACGAGGATCTTCAGTCCCGTATCGGTCGCGGGGCCGTCCGCGCTCACTTCGACCTGAGATGCCTCGGATGCGGCCACACCGACGGGCAATCGCACGATGAACTCACTGCCGCGGCCGGGTCCGTCACTGCGCGCCTCCACCCGCCCACCGTGCAGCAGGACGAGTCCGCGCGCCAGCGCAAGACCTACTCCAAGTCCACCCTCCGAGCGTCCGAGCGCCGTGGGCGCCTGGGAGAAGAGCGTGAACAGACGCGGCATCATGTCCGCCGAGATACCCATGCCGTTGTCGCGCACCGCGAGGACGATTTCGCTTGCCTCGCGCGTCGCGCGCAGCTCTATGGAGCCGCCCTCATCGGTGTACTTGGCCGCATTGATGAGGAGATTGGAAAATACCTGCGCCAGGCGCACTGGATCTGCCTCCAGCCGCACGGTTTCCTTCGGCAGATCGAGGGAAAGCGTGTGATGCTTGGAGTCCAGAATGGGTCGAGCGGCCTCGATGGCAGCGCCAAGCACCAGAGTCAGCTCGGTGCGGCTTTTCTTGAGTTCGAGCGTACCGTGCGTAATGCGCGACACGTCGAGCAGATCGTCCAACAGACGGCTCATGTGGGCGACCTGCCGCTCGATGACCTCCTCGGCACGCTTGCGCTGCTCGCCCGTCCGTCCGGCTTTCCGGCTGGTGGCCAGCGCATAACGGATCGGAGCGAGCGGATTGCGCAGTTCGTGGGCAAGGAGCGCCAGGAATTCGTCTTTGCGGCGATCGGCTTCGCGCAGCGCCTGCTCGCTCTCGCGCAGTATCTGCTCCGCGCGCTTGCGCTCGGAGATGTCACGCGCGACCTTGGAGGCTCCGATGACGACGCCGCGCGAATCCCGGACCGGGGAGACGCTGAGCGAGATGGGAATGCGGCGGCCGTCCCGGGTCATCCGGGTCGTTTCAAAGTGATCGATGCGCTCACCGCGTTTTAGCTTCTCCAGTATGCGGTGTTCTTCTTCATGAAGCTCGGGGGGGATGATGATCGTGATCGGCTTGCCGATGACCTCTTCGGGCGTGTAGCCGAAGAGCCGCATGGCACCGGCGTTCCATGAGCGGATACGACCGTCGAGCGTCTTGCTCACGATCGCGTCGTCGGAAGACTCCACAATAGCCGCCAGCAACGCCTGAACCGGATAATCCGGCTCTTCGGCGTCACCCGGAACTAATGCTGGCATAAGCTTGGCATCAGGCGCGCGCATCCGAGGTCCCTCTGCTGGCTGGCGGCTTGGCGATGGTCGAACAACTCAAAGTATAGCGCAACGATCGCCGCACTCCGACGCCACGCGGCGACACCCGAATCACCGCACGCCATCGGCGCGTGGAGTGCGATTTGCGCTGCGCTGCTTGCGGTGCAGCATGTCAGTCCCCCGTGTCGACGCGGCAGCACGTCACATTTTGCCCGCCGACAACACTGCGTAGAAGTACGTACGTTGTCACCTCGGTGCCGTCAACGATGTGCACGGCGGAAAGTACCGACGTGTGCGGGTCGCACTTCGATACCCAATAACTTCAAGACGTTAGTCCTACCACCATAATGCCCGTGAACATTTGCCAAGCACGGATCGAGATCAACATGCAGTGCCGGAACACAACTTGACGAATCATAGTAAAGGTGCCAACCGGCGCGTCCTGGTCATTGATGACAACCCGGCGATCCATGAGGACATGCGCAAGATCCTCGGTCCGGGGCTGATCGATTCCGCTGAAGTGACCGAATCCGCAGCCGCCGTGTTCGGGGACGCGGCCAAGATCTCCGCAGAGTTACCCGTATTCCAGGTCGATAGCGCCTCGCAGGGAGAGGAAGGCGTGGCGATGGTCCGTCAGGCACGAGACAACGATCAACCTTACGCCGTCGCTTTCGTCGATGCGCGCATGCCGCCGGGATGGGACGGCCTCGAGACCATTACCAGGCTCTGGGAACAGGATCCGGATGTGTTGGTCGTTCTTTGCACCGCGTATTCGGACCACTCATGGCATGAGATCCGCAGACGGCTTGCGCGTCCCGAACGGCTCGTCATCCTCAAGAAACCGTTCGACAACATGGAAGTGCTGCAGCTCGCCGACGGTCTGACGGAAAAGTGGCGGCTGGCGCGCAGCGAGCGGCGTCATCTGCAACAGCTGCAGACGTTGATCAGCGAGCGCAACCGCGGCAGTCCGGCTGCACAGGGGAGCGAGGCGCCGCTGCGTGCGGGGAATCAGTCTCCGGCAGATTGCGCCGCCCAGCGTCGTCGTGCGCTGGAACGGGCGCTGCAGGACGGGTTGCGCGAGAACCAGTTCACACTGCACTACCAGCCGCTGGTCGACATTGCCAGCCGGCGCGTGGTGAGTCTCGAAGCGCTGCTGCGTTGGCGGCATCCTGAATTCGGCGCGGTCTCCCCCGCCGAGTTCATCCCGATCATCGAGGAGAACGGGCTGATCGTGCCGATCGGCGAGTTCGTCCTGCGCAGCGTCTGCCAGCAGGTGGTGCGCTGGGAGCGGGCAGGCGTGCCGGTGGTGCCAGTGGCCGTGAACGTCTCCGGAGTGCAGCTCGAGCGACTGAAAAACCTGGAGTGCATCGGAGCCATCCTGCGTGAGGAGGGCATGCAACCCCATCGTCTCGCGCTGGAGTTGACGGAGAGCACTTTGATGAAGAACGCCCAACGTCACTCCGCGGAGCTGCAGAGATTGCGGACCGAGGGGGTATCCATAGAGATGGACGACTTTGGTACCGGCTATTCGAGTCTGAGCTATCTCCGGCACCTGCCGCTCGACGTGATCAAGATTGACCGCAGTTTCATCACGCGTCTGCACACCCATAAGACCGATGAGGCGATCGTGAGCGCGATCCTGACCATGACGCATAGTCTGGGGCTGCGCGCCGTGGCCGAAGGCGTGGAGAAGGCGGAGCAGCTGGAGGTGCTGGCCCGGCATGGCTGCGAAACGGCGCAGGGATTTTACTTCAGCCGCCCGATGCCCGCCGACGAGTGTCGGGATCTGCTCACGGAGTTGGCCGGTCGCCCGTCATTCACGGACACGCTGCGCGTGCGTAAACACGAACTCAACACGCTCGCGTCCTCGAGCGGGGCCTGGAATCCGGGAAGGGATAGCCTGTGCATAGCCTGACCCGGCATCGCCTCGCGCTTGTCCTTTTCATGGTGTTGGCCGCGACCGCACGCGTGCCACGCTCGATTGCGCAGGAGAGCCCCCGATCCCGGGACCTCGGTGATCTGAGCATCGAGGAGCTGATGAACGAATCGGTGACCTCGGTCTCGAAGCGGGAACAGAAGCTCTCGCAGGCCGCGGCCGCGCTTTTCGTCATCAACCAGGAAGACATCCGCCGCTCGGGTGCCTTGAATATTCCGGACCTGTTGCGCATGGTGCCGGGGCTGGATGTGGCGCAAATCAACTCCAACACCTGGGCCATCTCGGCGCGGGGTTTCAACCATCAGTTTTCAGACAAGTTACTGGTGCTCATCGATGGCCGCGCCGTCTACACCCCGACCGTCGGGGGTGTGAATTGGGACACGCAGGATGTTCCGCTCGAGGATATCGAGCGGATTGAAGTGATTCGCGGCCCCGGCGCGACCGTTTGGGGCGCCAACGCCGTGAATGGCGTGATCAACGTCATTACCAAGCAGGCCAGGGACACCCAGGGCGTACTGGCGACCGCCGGTGGCGGAACGCAGGACCAGGCGTTCGGCACGACGCAATACGGCGGAAAAATCGGCGCGGATGCGAGCTACCGGGTGTTCACCAAGTATCTCGACTACCGCGATTTACCCGATCTGACGGGAGCGCACATCAGCGACGGTTGGCACTTGCTGCACGGCGGTTTTCGGGTGGACGGGAGCTTGTCCGGGAACGATTCGCTGACGGCTCAAGGGGACATTTACAGCGGCAGCGAGGGAGCGGGCATCGAGCACATCGCTTCGATCTCTCCTCCGGTCACCGAGAGCGTACCGAGACGCGCCGATCTATCGGGGGGGAACATTCTGGGACGATGGAGTCACGTTCTTGCCAACGGCTCCGACACCACGGTGCAGGTTTATTTTGACCGCTACCTGCGCCTGGGTCCCTCGACGCTCGAGGCCCGCAATACGGCCGACTTCGACTTCCAGCAGCGTCAACGCCTGGGCTCCCGACAGGACGTGGTTTGGGGCGCGGGATATCGCCGCAGCGCCGATCAGATCGGCGGCACCATTGACGGCGCTTTTGTGCCCGCCGACCGGACGCTGCAGCTCTTCAGCGCCTTCGTACAGGATGAAATCACGCTGGCGCCTGAGCGCGTGTTCCTCACGCTTGGAACGAAGCTCGAGCACAACGCCTTCACCGGCTTCGAGCTCGGGCCGAGCATCCGCATGAGCTGGACCCCCAGCGCCCGCGACACGGTATGGGCGGCGGTGGCCGAGGCTGCCCGCACACCGGGCCGCAACGAGGCGAATGGCGATTTCAACATTGCGGCGTTCGCCTTGCCGAACGGCACACCTGCCGAGGTCGGTCTGGTCGGCAATCCACGGCAGGAAGCCGAACATCTTCTCGCCACCGACCTCGGCTACCGAGTGCAGGCGGGCAGCCGGGTCTCCGTCGATCTGTCGATGTTCTATAACCGTTATCGCGAGCTGCGGACCCTGGAACCGGGTACACCCTTTCTCGAAACCGGCCCGGTTCCTCATCTGGACATTCCGCTCGTGTTCAGCAACCGGATGCGTGGCACGACCGAGGGGCTCGAGCTCAGCGCCCACTTCAAAGTCACGGATCGCTGGACATTGAGTCCCGGCTATGCGCTGTTGCACATGAATTTGCGCACCGAGCCGGGCAGCGGCGACACCACGACCGTAGCGAACACTGAAGGGTCGAACCCCCGCCACCAGGCGCAGCTGCGCTCCGCTGTGAATCTGCCCCGCGGCTTTGCCTGGGATGCCAACATCTATTTTGTCGACCGTCTGCCCGCGCAACAGGTGCCGTCCTATACGCGGCTCGACATGCGATTCAGCTGGCGACCCGTGGAACGCCTGGAACTGAGTGTGGTGGGACAGAACCTGCTGCAGGACCTGCACGTCGAGTCCGACGACATCGTTACCAGCGTCGAGCCCACGCAAGTCAGGCGCAGCGCCTACGCCAAGCTCACCTGGACCTACTGAGCGGCTGTCATCATGGAACTGTCGCCGTCAACGCTGAGTCGCAGCAGTCACACCATCGCGGTGGCGATGGTGCTGCAGGCGCTGGCGCTGCTGTGGGCGACGCCGTCCAATGCAGGAGCTGCCGCCGGCGCCGCAGCGCCTGCGAGAGAGTGCGAAATCAAGGCGGCCTTCCTCTACAACTTCACCAAATTCGTCGACTGGCCCGCGCGCACTTTTGCCAATGCCGACGCTCCGATCGTGATTGGTGTGTTCGGCGAGTCCCCGTGCGCCCAGGAGCTGGAGCGCCTCACCAAGGACCGCAAGGTCAATGGCCGGACGCTGGTCGTGAGACGCATCGCCTCGGCGGCAGAGGCGAAGGTCACGCAGCTGCTGTTCGTCGGCTCTGCGCAGGAGGCGCAATTTGCCGGCCTGGAGCCGGCAATCGAGTCGTTACCGGTCCTGACGGTCGGAGAGTCTCCCGGCTTCGAGACCCTCGGTGGCGCGATCGATTTCGTGCCGCAGGGCGACAAAATTCGCTTCGAAATCAACATCGATGCAGCCGAGCACGCGGGCCTCAAGATCAGCGCCCAGCTTCAGAAGCTGGCGACGGTCGTACACAGGAGTGCGCCGTGAACGGCCTGCGCCTGCTGCGCGATGTTCCCATCCAGCGCAAGCTCACCATCATCTCGATGTTGACGAGCGGCCTGGCGCTGCTGGTGGCCGGCCTCGCGTTCGGGGCCTACGAGCAGGTCGTGTCGCGCGGGGCGATGGTCGAGCGCGTGTCAATCACCGCGTCCATGGTGGCGGACAACAGCTCGTCGGCCCTGATGTTCAATGATCCCGCCTCCGCTGCGGCGACGATCAAGTCGCTGGGTGCGGAGGACTCGCACATCGTCGGGGCGGCCATCTACGATGAGAAAGGCAGGATCTTTGCGATCTATCGGCGCGCCGGGTGGGCGGGCAACTTCGAGGCGCCCAGGGTCGAGCCCGAGGGTTATCGGTTCGGCGGCGGGCACCTGCGGCTGTTTCACGCCATCAGCCTCGCGGGCGAGCATGCCGGCACGGTTTACATCCAACACGACCTGACGGAGATGCGCGCGCGCACCTGGCGCTATGCCCTGATCATGCTGCTGGTCATGGCAGGGGCGTCGGCCGCCGCGCTGCTGCTGGCGACGAAGCTGCATACGGCGATTTCCGGGCCGGTATCCGATCTGGCTCAGGTCGTGGGCACCGTCACGACGCAGAAGAACTATGCCGTGCGTGCGGCCAAGCAGGGGAACGATGAGCTCGGCAGCCTGATAGACGGCTTCAACGCCATGTTGAGTCAGATCCAGATCCAGGACAGCGCCCTGCAGGAGGCACGCGACAAGCTGGAGAAGCGCGTCGCGGAACGCACCCAGGAGCTGCAGCAGGAAGTGACCGAACATACGCAGGCTCAGGCGGAGCTCGAGCGTGTTCACCGCCAGCTGGTGGACTCTTCGCGGCAGGCGGGCATGGCGGAGATCGCAACCAATGTCCTGCACAACGTGGGTAACGTCCTGAACAGCGTCAACGTGTCCGCGATCCTCGCCTCGGAGCTCGCGCAGAAGTCCAAGGCCGACGGTCTGGGCCGGGTGGTCGAGTTGATGCGTGAGCACGCGCACGATCTGGGAGAGTTCATCGCCTCGGATCCACGCGGCAAGCACCTGCCGGTGCATCTGGGGCATCTCGCGGACCATCTGAAGACAGAGCAGGCCGCCATCGTCAAGGAGCTGGACTCCCTGCGCTCGAACATCGAGCACATCAAGGACATCGTCGCGATGCAGCAGAGCTACGCGAAGGTGGCCGGAGTGCACGAAATCATCTCAGTCGTGGATCTGCTCGAGGACAGCTTGCGCATGAATACCGGCGCTCTGGCCCGCCATGGGGTGGAGCTGGTGCGCGACTTCGAAGGCCAGCCGCTGGTGAACATGGATAAGCACAAGGTTCTGCAGATTCTCGTCAACCTGGTGCGCAATGCGAAGTACGCGTGCTCGGAATCCGGGTTACCGGACCGGCGGGTGACGCTCAGTGTGCGCAGCGCCAACGGGCGGGCACGCATCGTGGTCGCCGACAATGGCGTCGGTATCCCGCCTGAGAATCTGACACGGATTTTCAACCACGGCTTTACCACCCGCGTGGACGGGCACGGCTTCGGCCTGCACAGCGGGGCGCTGGCGGCGCGCGAGCTGGGTGGGACGTTGAGTGTGCACAGCGACGGTGTCGGGCGTGGCGCAAGCTTCAGCCTGGAGCTGCCGCTCTATTCAGCGGAGACAGCCCATGCGTGAGAGCTCCGAAGGTTGCAACCGGCGCATCCTGGTCATCGACGACAACCGGGCGATTCACGACGACTTTCGCAAGATCTTCGAGCCGGTTTTCCCCAGCGCGCAGCCGCTGGCTGAGTCGGGGAACGCCCTGTTCGGCGATGAGACCCTGTCCGTCCCGCGACCGCTGTTTCAGGTGGATTTCGCCTCTCAAGGCAGCGAGGGCGCGGCGCTGGTCGAGCGCGCGCGAGCGGACAACGATCCCTATGCGATGGCGTTCGTCGATATGCGCATGCCGCCAGGCTGGGACGGCATAGAGACCACCCTGCGTATCTGGGAGCTGGATCCGCGGGTGCAGATCGTGATCTGCACCGCCTTTTCCGACCACTCATGGGAAAGCATCCTCCGTCGTCTCGGGCATTCGGACCGGTGGCTGATCCTGAAGAAGCCGTTCGACAACATCGAAGTGCTGCAGGTGGCGAGTGCCCTCACGCACAAGTGGCGCGTGACGGAGGATGCAGAGTCTCAGCTGCGGCACCTGAAAACGCTCCTTGAGCGCCGCAGCGCGGAGTTGCGTGCGGCGCAAAGCGAGCTGGCGGGCTCGGCACCTCAGGTCGGCATGGCCGAAATCGCTCCATGAGTACGCTTGAGAACCGGCGCATCCTGCTGGTGGATGACACGCCGGCGATTCACGAGGATTTTCGCAAGAGTCTCGCGCCCGCAGCGCCCATAGGCGAGTCTGAGGCGATCCTCTTTGGCGTCACGGCGCGCGCGCCGTCCATCTGTTTCGAGATGGATTCGGCCCTCCAGGGCGAAGAGGCCGTCGCTAAGGTCAGAGCGTCGCTGCAGGCCAATCGTCCGTACGCCATGGCGTTCGTCGACCTGCGCATGCCGCCGGGGATGGATGGCGTCGCGACGGTCGAGCGCTTGTGGAAAGAGGATCCCCGGCTGCAGATCGTGATGTGCACCGCCTATTCCGACTACTCGTGGATGGACGTCCTGGATCGGCTCGAGGCGCGTGATCGCCTGCTGATCCTGAAAAAGCCCTTCGATCCCGTCGAGGTTTATCAGTTCGCCAACGCGCTGACCACGAAATGGAAACTGTCCGAGCAGGCGGCGTTCAAGATGAACACGCTGGAGCAAGCAGTCGAGGAGCGAACCCGCGAGCTCTCAAACGCCAACATCATCGTGCAGAATAGTCCGGTAATTCTTTACCGCCTGCGCGGTGAGCCGTCCTTCCCACTCATCTATATCTCGCACAACATCACCAAGCTGGGATACGAACCGGAAACGTTGTTGGGCTCGCCAAACTGGGCGCAACATCTCATTCACCCCGACGATCAGCCCAAGGTCGGGGAGGCGATGGCGCGGGTACTGGAGAAGGACGCGCAAGGTGCCTCCATCGAGTTCCGCCTGTGCGCCGGCGACGGATCTCTACACTGGGTGGAGAATCGCTACGTCCCGGTGCGCAACAAAGAAGGGCGACTCGTCGAAGTCGAAGGCATCATCATCGACATCACCGAACGCAAGGCGGCGGAAGAGAAGATCGCGTTGCTCGCCCGTACCGACGGGCTCACGGGGCTTGCCAATCGCAGGACTTTCACCGAGCGGCTTCGCCAGGCGTTCGCGGCGTCCAAACGGGGCGCCATGCCGTTCGCGATCCTTTATCTCGATCTCGACAGGTTCAAGCCGGTCAATGACACGCTCGGCCACCCGATCGGGGATCTGCTGCTTCAGGAAGTCTCGCTGCGCTTGCAGCGCTGCACGCGGGAGACCGACCTGGTTGCACGGCTCGGCGGCGATGAGTTCGCGGTGCTGCAGTGCGAGATGCTGGAGCCCGCGAATGCCGGTGAGCTGGCGGGCAAGATACGGAGCGCGCTGGCACGGCCGTATCTGATCAACGGCAACGAGGTCAACATCTCGGTCAGCATCGGAATCTGCCCGTACGATGCTGAAATTGCGGAAGCGGACGCGATGTTGGTGCAGGCCGACCGTGCGCTGTATCGCTCCAAGGAACGGGGGCGCAATCAATACCACTTTCACTCGGACGACCTCGATCAGGAAGTGCTCGATCGCGTCACGCTCGCAGGCGAATTGAGAAGAGGGATCGAGCAAGGGGAGCTGGAACTGCAGTATCAGCCGCAGGTTGAACTGTCATCGCAAAAGATCGTCGGCATGGAGGCGCTGGTGCGCTGGAACCATCCAACGCGGGGCCTGCTCGCGCCAGGGGTCTTCGTCCCGATCGCGGAACGGACCGGTACTATCGTCGCGCTCGGACGCTGGGTGCTCGATCGGGCTTGCCGGCAAATGCGCCTGTGGCGCGACGAAGGCATCCACGTGCCGCTGATCGCCGTCAATCTCTCCCTGATACAGCTGCAGCGGGGCCAGGAGCTGGTTCGCGATGTCACGGAGGCGGTCGCGAAATGGAATCTGTCCCCTGGCGACCTGGAGTTCGATGTCACCGAGGCGACGTTGGCGCAACTCAAGTGGACCCAGAACGAGGTGCTGCCGCAGCTTAGTGATCTCGGGGCCAAGATCGCCATCGACAATTTTGGCAGCGAATATTCATCGTTCGACTATGTTCGAGCCTATCGCATCAATCACCTGAAAATCGCTCAATCCTTCGTCAACAGGTCGTGCACGGATGCAGCCAGCGCGGCGACCATCAGTGCCATCATCGGCTTCGCGCGCGACGTCGGAATCGGGGTGATCGCGCAGGGCGTGGAGACGGAAGAGCAGAGCGCGCTGCTATCCGCGACGGATTCCACGACGCAGGCACAAGGGTTTCATTTCAGCAAGGCGGTTGGAGCCGCTGAGGCGGGTGAGCTGCTGCGCCGGGGTCGCATCGAGACTGCGGTAGACCACCCCCTCGAGGAGTGGGCCGCCTGAGGCAGAGGTTCGCCAGTATTCAGATACCCCGAACCCATATGGCATGCGCCGTCGCAGCCAAGGAACCTACGAGCCCTACAACACAAATAATGGTGAAAATCATTGTTATTCTCGCGAAGTACGTCGCCCGCCGGGTGCGTTGGACACCGCTGCTCCCAAAGTAAAATGGTTTCGGGAGCTGGTTAGCGTTCGCCCGTTCCGGAATGTGTTGCATGATCCGGGCCGCCAGCATCAACCACTATCCTTTCAGTGGGTTACGCGGGTGGGATCCCGGGGCGAGGAGAAGAAGTGTAAAGAAATCTCGGCCTGTGCCCTGTGCGCGTCGAGTCCGCGACTGCCGTACAGGCCTAGCGCGTCACCTCGAGAATCTTTGCAATTCTCGTTTCCGCGTCCGTCCGGATCTTGAACTCCACACGGCGCGAGCGCGCCGCGTCCTCCTTTCCGGATGCATCAAGAATCAGCCTCGACGAGGACAATCCGTTCGCGGTCACCAGGCGACGGAGCCAGTCGACGTCGCCGCGAACCTGCCGGAGCATCAGCACATAGAGCAGGGTTGATCTCGTCCGTGCCTGCGAGAGCTCCATGTTGTGCAGATAGGCGTCGTCGGGTGATGCAGCACCGGTCCAGTCCGAGGATGTATGTCCCTCAATACGGATCTCGCTGATCGCATGCCGATACTTCGGCGACGTCAGAATTCTCACGTAGCGGGGAAAGAAGTCCTCCAGAGTGTCCCTGAAAGCCGGCTTCAACTCACTGCTGCCCTGGGCAAACAGAATGTCCGGCTCCGAGAACCGGAGCGTCAGATCCGCCTTGATGAGCTGGGCGTGCCATCTGGGCAGATCCGCGGAGAACTCCTTGCGCAGGTCCTCATAGAGGGCGTCACGGGTCTCACTGTAGGCAACGGCCACCGTCTTTATCCTGCCGGCGTCCGCCTCGACCCGTATCATGTAGCACACTGCGATCAGTAGAAACATGACCATGAGCCCGGTCATCAAATCGCTCAAGGGAATCCAGTGAGCTTCCGATGCGGCCGCCCGATCCGCGGACAAAGCGTCGTTCACCGCTGCGCCCTCGTGGCCTGACTGGATTCAGCTGGATGTCGCGACACTGCGCCGAGCGTCGCCTGATTCGGCTGAAGGCCGTGCTCGCTCCGGGCAATCATCTGACCGATTCTCTGCTCTATGATCGGCAACCCCTCTGTCACCTCGGCTATCAGCCCAGAAAGAAGCAGGACCGCCCGGGCGAGCTGCTCACTCTGGTTATTCAGCGCTCCCACAATGTCCTGCAGCGATCGGGCCCCTGCAGCAAATTCCGACGTCATGTTCACGATATCAGTGAAGCGTAAAGCCGCTTCCGTCATGCTCTCTCGGGTCGCGGTCTCCTGGTCTATCAAGGCCTGCAGTTGCTTCTCGTATTGAACCTGCCAGGAAACCAGCCTCTCGACCGCGGAGTTCAAGTGCCTGAAGTTGTCGCCGAATTGCTCATTGATCTTCGCGTTGAAGTCCCGGACCACCTCCGATAGGGTATTTACAAGCGCCTTCGAGTTCGTCTCTGCAATATTCTCCGCGTATCTGTCGAATGCTTCGGTCAGCCTGTCGATGCGATCGTTGCTGTCGGCACGCAAGAGCTTGACCTGGCTCAACAGACCGGAATCATCGCCGCCCGCAATCGACCGGTTGAGCTGCACCAGCAAACGGGCCAGGTCGTCCACGGTGGCCCCTTCCTGCGTACCGGACGCCGGTACGGTTGCGTCGCCAAACAGCGCGACCCGGATCTTGAGCGTGAGTGCCCAGAATATCCCAACCACGGATGACCAGAACGCCGTGCGGACTCCCCCGAGCAGGTGCGGGACACTGCTTCGAACGTCGTTCGGGTCGAAATCCACCAGCCCCCAGGCAATGCCCGCGAAGCAGAAGAATATGCCGAGTGTCGTCAGGATCGTGGGGCCGAGTGCCGTGGCGCGGCGTGACCACCTGATGTGGAACAGCAGGGCAATTGACGATATCAGTACGGTGGAGAATTGCGTAAAGCCGTTGAGACATTCCCAGATGCGTTCCATCGGCTTCTCCCTCGACACGAGACTCGCGCGGCCAGGACCAGCCGCTCGCCAACGTCCGCAAAGTCGGGCGGCCGTCTTGGGGCCGCAGAATCCCGCTGTACACGCACCAGGGTTCCCCCGTATCAGGGTGCGTGGGACGGTCGCTGACGTTAGGCCATATTGTCCAGATGTGAATCAGGAAAACGCGGGAAGGCGATCAGGCAAACACACTACGGGAAAACCTGTAGTAGTTTGCCTGGCATGAACCGGTCAGCCGCGAGCAGCGCGAGTGTCACGAAGCGACGAGTGCGTCTCTATCGCCGCATTTATTTAGCTCAGGCACAGCCGCACGCGCTCGCGACGTGGGCGGCGGAGACTCACCATTCGAAGCGATGCCGCTGTAGAGTACTGCGATGCCTTCGCGGGCGTACCTCCTGTCGCTTCCTGAACGTCTGATCCGCTCGGCGCTGGGCTTCAGCGCCGGACTGCTGCGTGAAATCGGCGAGGTGGCGTTGCCACGGACCGTGCGCGGCGGCCAACTTTACAAGAGCCTCGTGGACACGACGCTGCGCTACGTGATCGAGCAAGTCGGCGGCGCCAAGGGCGTCTATCCCACCGAAGTGCCGCAGGCGCAGGACTTTCTTGCGCGGCGCGGCGTGGGTCATGCCATCGAGCTCCTCGGCATCGCGGCGTTTCGCATCTCTCCAGTATGGGTATTCGCGGCACTTGCCGATCTCAGCGGCCTCGGGCGGCGCCTGATCCCGGAGATCGCCGAGGCATTGAAGGAAGAGGGCCTCCTGGAGAAGGAAGCGCAGTTCGAGAACGTCGATCAGTTGCTCGATAGCCTTGAGAAAACCTCATCACGCCTGGCCCAGACGATCAATGCGCCGCCCATTGATGTCGCCCGCCTTCGCCAGGAGTGGACGGAAATTCGATCGCAGGCGCGTGGACTCAAGCCGGTCGACCTTCCGTCTGTCAAGGTCATCAACAGCCGATGGGAAGAACTGAAGGAGGAGGCGGCAAGACAGGGACGCTCGATATTCGAGACCTCATCCGTGATGGCGATCTCTGCCGTACGTAGGCTGCCCGATCGGGCGCTTTGGCTCTCCTCGTCAACACGCGTGGGCGCGGCGCGCACCGGAAGACTCTTCTCAGCGGCACTCCTCGAGGACTACAGTCACACCCTTAACCAGCTCCGCGACGTCGGCTATGTTGCCTATGCGAGACGACAATTGAGTCCGTACCTGCGCGCCTCCGTGGATCAATTCTCGCGCCACCAGCGCTCGATGACCGAACGCGTCATCGACAGAATCCGCAAGAACTGACGACAGTGCTGCGGCGGTTAACGAAAGGTCGGAAGTGCCGCCATCTCTTCAAGTGGCACGGCCTCGACGGGTAATCCTGCACCCTTCCAGGCGCGCAGACCGCCCTTGATCACCGCGACCCGAACCCCTCTGTTCTGAAGTTCCCGCGCCACGCGCACGCTGGTCGCTTCACGAACACAGGTGCAGTACACATAAACCAGTTGTCCGTCTGGAAACTCCTCGCTGCATCGGTTCAGCGCGTTGGGATCCAGTCTTCTGGATCCCGTGATACGAGTTGCCTTGGCATCAAGGTAGCCGTGGCTGCGCACGTCGTAGATGCAAGCACCAGTCGCCCTTTGCCGCGCCGCCTCAGAGGGGATCGCGAACGGAACGGTACGTAGCGCGTGTGCTCTGATCCATAGCCAAATCTGAAAGGCCATATAACCGGCAACCAGGACGATCACCACCCAACCCACGCCCCGGCCGAACGTCTGGTAGCCTCGGGTGATCGCTTCCAGCGCGCCGCTGAAAAGGAAGCCGACCCCAAAGTATGCGCCGGTATAGAGCGCGGCACCGGCCAGATCCAGCCCGAGGAACTGCGTGAGACTCATATTCATGCAACCAGCGAGCGGCGGCGCCATGGTGTTGATTCCAGGAATGAACTTTGCCACGACGAGCAGTGCCCGCCCGCGGCGATAGAAGGAATCCGCCGAGCGCAAAATGCACGATTCGGGATTCAGCGATATGCGGCAAAGTACGCCAAGAAGCCACCATCCTGTATAGCGACCCATCACGAACATCAGCGTGTCGCCTGCGATCATCGCCAAGAGGGCCCCGCCCAGAGCGTACGAGCCCTGCAATGAGCCACGGGCGCTCGCGCCTCCCGCGATGAGCAAGGCCAGGGCTGCGGGTATTGGCAGTCCGACCGCTTCCAGGAATACCGCAGCGAACAGAACCGAATAACCGTGCAGTGCTAGTCCGGAAATCCAGGATTCCATGTCGGTTATCGATTGCGATCCACGCTGAGAAAAATCCCTAGCCGACCCTCTCAGGGAGTGTCCCGCGGGTCAAGTGCAGAATAGGTTTCGCGAATCGGCCAACACGCTCAGCGCCGTCGTCCCAACTATCGATCGGCTATCAGAGCTGTCCCGCGTACCTGACCAGACTGTCGAGGCATCCGGCCCATCCGCGTTCGTGGCTGGTGCGAGCTGCTTCGTCAGCAATCCGTTCGTGGGTAACAATGACTTCCGTCGAAGCGTCGAGCCGTTCAAAGTACACGGTCACTCGTTCGGCGGACCCGCTTCGCGACTCTAGTTTCCAGGTATACATGAGTCGATGGGGCGGCTCGATGAGCTCGAATACGCCCGCTATCCAAACAACGGTGCCGTCTGGAAATCGGTTGGCTATTCGGTAGGCACCGCCTACGCGCAGGTCGATCTCCGCCGCCGGACAGGCGACGCCTTGTGGACCCCACCATTGCACCAGGTGCTGTGCCTGAGTCCACGCGGCGAAAAGCTTCTCTGGTGTTGCGTGAATTCGCCGCCGCACAACGAGTGTCGCGGCGAGCTTCTCGTGCGCTGAATCAGGGGGTGGTTCGCTCATGAGGACCTCTGCAGCTTACCGATGGTCGCTGTTGCGCTCTTCGGTGTAGCGGGCTAGCGCATCGAGCCGCTCATTCCAGAAGGCTCGGTAATCCGTCAGCCATCGTTCTACCTCCTGCAGCGGCCGGGGCGTGAGAGCACACCGGTGAACGCGACCATCGATGGTGCGCGATATCAGGCGCGCTTTCTCGAGTACCCGAAGATGCTTAGAGACAGCGACTCGAGTCATAGCAATCGGCCTGGCGAGCTCGCCCACCATAGCCGGGCCCGCCGCTAGTCGCTTAAGGAGCGTCCGGCGCGTTCTGTCGGACAAGGCGTGAAGAATCGCATCGAGACGATCCTCATTGGAAGGGCGGTTGGCTTGGACTCTCAATGGCATTGATTCTCTCCGGACTTGTATATGAAACCATTTGGTGTCATATTGCAAGGCGTCCAAAAAGATCGAACAACAAATGGGAGAGCGCATATGCTCGTTAAAGGAACGCCAACACAAGGTCGGCATGCTCGTAGGCGTCGACAGATCATCACTGGGGGCGCGATTGCCGTTGCCGGTGTTGTGATGCGCCCTTTGCCGGTCTTGGCTGACGCTAGCGAAGAGGTTTCGCACACAGCGGAGGCAATTCATCAGGAACGGCTGTTCAAAGCCAGCCGGAAGCGTATCTACCAGGCACTGACCGTCACCAAGCAGTTTGACCAGGTAACGCATGACCTTATGCAATCAGCGGCAATGTCGAAAATGCAAGAACCGACGGCAATCAGCCCGCACCCAGGTGGCACGTTTGCCTTGTTTGGCGGGTACATCGTTGGCCGACATATTGAACTCGTGCCGAACGAGCTGATCGTCCAGGCTTGGCGCGTTGGCAGCTGGGATCGAGGGATCTATTCGATTGTCAGGTTCCAACTCACGGAACAAGGCGCTGGGACAAAGATTATCTTTGACCATGCCGGATTCCCGAAGGGGCAAGCGGAACACCTGGCCTCGGGTTGGCAAGAGCACTACTGGGACCCGCTCAAGAAATTTCTGTCTTAGCTTCCCGCGGGGAACCAGCGCATCCCTGGGCAATTCCCGCTCGATTGCCTTGAAGCGCGCCTCCTTGCGCAGGGATCGAGGAGCAACCGCCCCCCTGACAGGTCGCCGGAGGTCTTCTCACGGCCTCCGTGGGCAGCAGCTTAGCCCAGGTGCCTAAGGTTGGCCGAACTGGGTTGCCGACTCAGGGACAATCGGTCCGGATCGACCGTCCGGTGCAGTCAATGTCCGCTCCGTTACTCTTGAACGGCAGCAATTGGGAGAGTCGTCCGACCGCTCCGGGTCACGAAGCGACCCTCGGCGAGTTGGCTTCAGCCGATGGTCGCCGACCGGCCAAACCCGGACGTCTGAGCGCACGAAGTCACAGCCCGGAAGCGGACGGATCTTGGTCCAGAAAGCGGCGCAAGTTGCGAACCCTTAGCACATGCGTGAACATCGTCAACTGCGGAACCGCAAGTGCGGGCGAATTGCTCAAAGTAATCGTGCGGGTAGTATCAAGGCTCGCCATAACAAGCACAGGGGGCTAACACAATGAGGCGACGAGACTTCTGTGGAATGAGCGTGATGGCTGGCGCGGCTTCCTTGCTGCCGGTTGGCCGGCTCGCCGCGGCTGGCGCTGAGTCCGCGCAGGCTGCGGACCTGCGCGCCGTCAAGCTATCCGGTGCGGAAACAACGATTGAGCGCGCGGCGGTTCGGGACCTGCGCGCGAGCCTGACCGGAACGCTGCTCGCCCCCGGGGAGGAGGGGTATGAGGCGGCGCGGCGGGTCTGGAACGGCATGATCGACCGACACCCGGCATTGATCGCCCGCTGCGCTGACACTGCAGACGTCGTGCGCGCGCTCACCTTTGCGCGTGAACGCCAGCTGTTGCTCTCGGTGCGTGGCGGCGGACACAGCTTTCCGGGGTACTCGACCTGCGATGCCGGAGTCGTCATCGATCTGTCGTCCATGCGTTCCGTGGTCGTGAATGCGGATACCCGCACCGCGCGCGTGGCCGGTGGCGCCTGGGGGATGGACCTCGACGTGGCAGCCCAGAAGCACGCGCTGGCGACCACGCTCGGGCAGATTTCCAATACCGGCGTTGCCGGACTGACGCTGGGCGGCGGCTTTGGTTGGCTATCACGGCGGTATGGCCTCGCCTGTGACAACCTGATCAGCGTGGAGCTCGTGACCGCCGACGGCAAGGTGCGGCGTGTGAGTGAGCGCGAGGAGCCAGATCTGTTCTGGGCAATACGCGGTGGCGGCGGCAATTTCGGTGTCGCGACCTCATTTGAATATCGCTTGCATCCGCTCAACCCCACCCTGCTTGCGGGACACGTCGACTTTCCGACCGCGCAGGTCAAGGACGCGATCGAGTTCTACGCAGAGCTGATCACGCACGCGCCGCGGGAGCTCAGCGTCGATCTGAGTCTCGCACCGGGCGATGATGGCAAGCCCGGCGCGCAGATCTACGTCGTCTACACCGCAGATGCCAAGGCCGGCGCTAAGGTTCTTGAGCCTCTGCAACGCTTCGGCAAGCCGGTGAAGAACACCATCGGGCCTCAGAGCTACCTCGCCGTGCAAACGCAGTTCGACACGCCCCCATTGGATCCGACGCACTGGTACCTCAAGGGTGGTTTCGTGCACGAGTACTCTTCGGGCCTCATTGCGCTGCTGGCCGACGAGCCGCGGCCCGACGGAAGTGCCATGTTCTTCGAGAGTGCCAACGGCGCGGTGAGCGACGTAGCGCCGACTGCCACGGCCTTCCCGCATCGGAACGCCGTCGCCAACATGATGCTGTTCGGACTGTGGAAGGAGCCGTCACAGGATGAAGCGGGCCGCAAGGCGATTCGCGCCGCCTGGAGCAAGCTGGCGCCATTCACGGAGGGCTACTACACGAATCTGGTCGACACCGACCCCAAAGCGACGGACAACAACTACGGCGCGAATTTCACCCGCCTGGCAAGCGTGAAGAAGCAGTTCGATCCACTGAATCTCTTCCGGCTCAACGCTAACATCAAGCCGGCCTGAGGGCTTCGAAGGCAGCGCACTCGGGGGGGCGAGCTCGTTCTCCCGAGGCGTGCTCGCGGCTCTCGGTTGTCCTGGGAACTGTTCTGGCGAATGCCCTGAACAGTTTGCGAGCTAGCAGTCCATGTGTATCGGGTGGATGTTGCGCCTCTTGCCTATGCTGGCCGTCACCAAATCGCCGCGGCATGACCCCGGTAAAGGTGACCTATGGAAGTCCTTCTGATTGATGTGGGCGCTCTCGCTATGTTCGTTGCTTATATGGCGATTGTGTATTGGCGCGGGGTATCACACGAAGCGCAACGACCAGGGCACCGGTCCATTGATGTCTCACGGGCATCCGGCCCGATCGGGTAGCGTTCTGAGGGCCTCACTCGCCTGAAGGAGTCGGTCCAGGACCGGGTCAGCTTTGCCTGGCGAATCGTGCTCGGCAATGTAGCGATACGTGTCCTCCAGGTCGCGCTGTGCGTCTTTCATCAGTACGGACCCCGTAGGTCATCAGGCTGCGGTCGCCTTGGAGCGCAGGCGCTTCGCAACTTCGCTGACTGGCGCTACCTCGCCTCGTTCGACCTGCTGGCTGCCGAGTGCAAGGATCTTTAGCAGCGCAAGCGTCTCTTGAGTTTCTTCATAAGAGGCCACGTCTTGAAGCACGGCCTTGGCTTCGCCATTCTGCGTGATGATCAGGGGCTTACGCTGTTCTTCGAGCTCTTGGAGGACGTCGGCGGCATTCGCCTTCAAGTAGCTGATGGGCTTGATTTGCCTCGAGTAGCGCATAGAAGCTCCGGATGACTGATCGGACTGAATTTAGTCTTTATGGTCCAGCCGCCAAGATCCCCGGTGGGTCGAAAAACCTTCACGGGGAGATCGTCATGGAACAGTCAATTACCGAACGCAGAGTGCACCGGGAGCCGTGGAACAAGGGCAAGCTCGTAGGACAGAAGGCAGCGCTACGCCTCAAGGAGATTTTGGCAATCCGCATTCGCCTCCAGCTCGGGGAGCGAACGCGCTCTGTTTAACCTCGCTGTGGGTTGCCAACCCCGAGAGCATCCACGACCATGCCGAGTTGGTAGCGGGGACAACCGGCATGGCCGAGGGTGGCGACGGGGAGCGGGCGACCGGCGCCGCGGTGGCAGCGCCGGAAGCCTTGCGTGCTCCTTCGGGCACTCGCGATGTATTCATAAGCTATGCCTCGCAGGACGCCGCCGTTGCCGATGTCGTTGTCGGGGCGCTC
>Ga0209626_1000082_pt1 | contig 20953 bp, 18 predicted proteins | sample JacPinW_OM1H0_M2_FD_187962 | JGI IMG/M metagenome (GOLD analysis project Ga0209626, IMG submission 187962) | Forest soil microbial communities from Algoma, Ontario, Canada - Jack Pine, Ontario site 1_JW_OM1H0_M2 (SPAdes) (version 2) | ecosystem: Environmental > Terrestrial > Soil > Boreal... | reverse complement strand
GGCACGCCGTCGACAAACGTCGTCGCCGGCGCTAGCTATTCGTTCACGCCGACCGCGAGCGATCCCGATGGGGACACGCTAACGTTCTCGGTTGCTAACCGCCCGTCTTGGGCGAGCTTCAGCAACACCACTGGGCAGCTTTCCGGAACGGCGACGACAGGCAACATCGGCATCTTCTCGGGCATCGTGATCAGCGTCAGCGACGGGACTCTCACCACCTCGCTTCCGGCCTTCGCCATTGCCGTATCTGCGCCCGCCAATCCGCCGCCGACCATCAGTGGCACACCTGCGACGTCGGCAAACGCCGGCACGGCTTACAGCTTTACACCAACTGCTTCGGATCCGAACGGCAACGCGCTGACGTTCAGCATTCAAAACCCGCCGAGCTGGGCTTCGTTCAATACGCGATCCGGCAACCTATCTGGAACACCCGGCTCGGGCGATGCCGGAAGCTATTCGAACATCATCATCAGCGTAAGCGACGGAACATCCACCGCCTCGCTCCCGGCGTTCAGTATCAGCGTGACACAGGTCGCGAACGGCAGCGCGACTGTAAGCTGGAGTGCGCCCACGCAGAACACGGATGGCTCCGCTCTCACGAACCTCGCGGGATTCAACATCTGCTACGGCACGTCCGCAACCAATCTCAACCAGTCGGTGCAAATCGCAAACCCTGGGCTGACCACCTACGCCCTCGGCAATCTTGCGCCCGGAACCTGGTATTTTACGGTCAAAGCCTATACGACGGCGGGCGCCGAGAGCGCGATCTCCAGTGTCGCCAGCAAAACGATTCCGTAACCCGAACCGATGCCAACCGGTCCCGCCCCAGGGTAAACTACCGCATAGCTTGGAATTGCTTCCGGCGTCCGGCCAGCGCTATTTGCCAACACTCATCCGGGGGATGTGCTCGCCGGCCCTGGCCGCGTAAATAATGAATTTGAATGGGTCCGGCCGTTCGGCCCTGTCGACGGTAGTGGCCGCCTCTCCGCGGATCCAACCATCGCGCACTCCTCCGGCAGCGCAAGGCTCGACGCGGGCGCTCTGCGGCTCGCGAAGGCTGGCTCGGGGCACTATCGGGCTACAACAGAGGATGGCCGCCCCGTGCACTCGTGCTTCCCATTCCTCATCAGGTTTGATTTCAGGGACTAGCGAGGTGTCTCGCCTGGGGGGCGCCGTCGGACTCGTCAACTGGAATTGGCGCTCCCCAACTGGCCGGCGCTTCTCATCGAGCCACCTAGACTTGTTGGCGCGCTGCCGTGCGCGTGCAGTGCACGCGCACGGCCACGACTCGGCGCTTCTTCCAGGAGGCCACGATCTTGCGATCGTGGCCTCCAGTCCCATCTCCATCTGGGCGTAACGGAGATCCAATTTTATGATTTATCGATCGTCGCCATCACGGCCGGCCGAAGCGGGAACTGCGGGCGCGACCGCAACGCGGAAGCCTGTCAGTAGCCACGCTCGCTGACTCGGAGCGAAGCGCGGTGCGAGCAATCCGTCGTTGATCTCGCGTGAGACGGCGAAGCGGTTAAATGCGGTTGCGGGTAGATACAGCCGCGTATTGTCCGGGAAGCCGTCCGAGGCGGTATCGATGTCGCCCTCGGGCGCCGAAATGATGCCGTCATGATTGGTGTCCACGCGCGCCACTTCAGCGGCATAGGCGTCGAACAGCCGCCGCTGGAGATCGTTCACATTGGGCTCAAAGGAGGCGGGTCTCTCGTAGACGTCCAAATAGACTTCGTTCGCGAGACCGCTCGGAATGCCACGCTGACGGAATTCGCGCTGCGCGTCCACGGTCCCGTCAAACTTGTCAGGATCGCGGGGAAGCGCCGGATTATCGCCTACTGCTGTGGGGGCGTTGATGATCCCACGGGGTCCCGACCCTGGAACGATGGACTGCAGCCTCCCGATCTCACCATCCTGAAAGGTGTCGGGCGCTCTGCCAAATTTGTCGGGAAAGCCACCAGTAAAGGGCAGTTCGTAGAGGGGATGTATCCAGTTGGTGCCCAGATAGTTGAACTCCCAGTAGGAGTGAGCGTCGCTCTGCTGCATGGAGTTGTAGGCGCCCATGCTTTCATGGATCGACACGACATTCGTCTGGATATCCGGAAAGTGATCTGACTTACTGGGAAAGTGAACGGCGTTCCCGTCGGTGGTGAACATCGCGCCCGGGACGTTCTGGTGGTGCCCCATCTCCAGGAGCTCTGCGGCGTCCTGCGCCGTGATCATTCCGAATTGAGCGTGGCCATCGCGGCGTGGCGGGGCCACCCCCGGCACGATGAGGTCGTGAATCATCCACCCTTCGTACCATCCGCTCTCGTTATTTATGACGAACAGTGGTGAAATGTCTGTAAAGACATCGATGAAAGCACGGGGATCGTTAGGATCTGTGGGCAACCCAGGCTTCGGCTCCAGCACGACCCGAACCGCTCCGACTGTCGGCAATCCACAATTGCCGCCGGTCGCGGTCAGCTGAGCGCTGTCGTTGACGCCGGGGAACACCTTGGTAAAGACATTGGGTTCGAAGCCGTCGGCATCGAGCAGGTAGTACTGGAACAACTGACTCGGCTTGTCCGCCTCGGCAAATACCTGCAGCGGCAAATACGTGTGAGGGCGATCCGCCAGTCGGATCAGCTGATTCTTGAGCGCCTGTGGCAGCGTCACGACGTCTCCACGGTTGGCAACGGCGTCGCGGTCTGCGGTTGCGGTCGGATTTGGATGGCAGGGCGGCGGTGGTTGCTCCGCGTAGGCATCGGTGAGACAACCCATAGCAATGCCTACTGTGGCGCACACTAGAACGCGTACATTCATACATACCTCCAATGAAAAAATGAAGACGATGACACCGTTCGGTCGATTCGTAAGACCTCGTGCAGAGAGGTATCGGCGCCCCAGACTTGAAGGCGGGCAACGAACGATCTCTGCTCGTGCGTGTGTAGGCCTGCACGACGGTCAGGTTCTGCAAGCACATGAACGGGAACGTTCCGCGACGACGCTCTGTCGCCGCCTGCGCGTCTTGGCGCGCGCTTATCCGATACGTTCGAGAGCCTTGATCACGGCTCGATATGTCGATCTGCCGAGGGCGCAGAGCTGCCTTCGGAAGTCCCGCCGCGGTTCGCAGCTGGCAGGTAGCGGCCAGAACCAGGCAGTCATTTACTCAACCAATTCTTCTCGTTTATGTTCTCAAAATGGCACTGCCGGCTTTTGCATTCCAAAACGAATAGAAGGCAAATGAAAACGTTATTGCTTTTCGCGCGCATCGTGGCTATCGCCGGGCTGGTCACACTGGTCGGCGGCGGTCAGGCAACGGCCGCAAACGCTTATGGCAGCAACTCTGCCGCCGGCAACACCTTCGTCTTCAATGGCAATCGCTTCTACTACGAAACCTATGGCAGTGGCGTGCCGCTGTTGCTCATTCACGGCAACGGCGAATCGATCAACACTTTCAAGGGGCAGATTGGGGCTCTTTCCAGGCACCACAAGGTCATCGCCATGGATAGTCGCGGACAGGGCAAGTCGGAGCTTGGTACGGGCGCGCTCAGCTACGAACAGATGGCCGAAGATATCAATGCGCTACTGGAGCAATTGAAGCTCGATCATGTCAAGGTACTGGGCTGGAGTGATGGCGGCATCATCGGCCTGCTGCTCACCATCCATCATCCCGATAAGGTGAGCATGCTGGCCGTGATGGGCGCGAATCTCGAGCCGGATGCCGCCTACCCATGGGCGGTAGACGGCATCGTACGCATGCGTAACCGTATCACTGCGGAACTCGCGCACAGCAACAACCCGAAGTCTCTGCAACTACAGCTGCAATTTCTCGACCTGCTGGGGAATCAGCCACACATACCACTGGCTGACCTGACCAGCATACAGGTTCCGACACTGGTCATGGCCGGCGACCGCGATGTGATCCGCGACGAGCATACGTTGAGCATGTTCCATGCACTCCCAAAGTCACAACTAGCTATCTTCCCCGGCGCAACACACGCGATCCCCGCACAAGACCCGGCACGCTTCAATCGAACGGTACTCGATTTCTTTGACAAGCCGTTTGCGATGCCGGATACAAAGGACCTCGGGTGGTTTGACTAGGTGCCGACCTGACCCACAGGGTGACCACCACGCCGCGCACCGCCAGCGCGATCTGCTTTCTCTTGAGAAAAATCGCAGAATCACTCTCGTTAACCCTTGAGCTCGCCTACTCGCCTTTGGCAAATACCGGGTTATCGATCGTCCCGCCGACATGGAACGGGAGCGATAGCTTGCCATCTTTCAGCGTCCCTCCAGCCAACCGTGCGAACAGATTCGACACAAATCCCCGCTTGTAGACAATTTCCGCCACACCCTTGTAGTTCAGCTCGTCGGAGCCAGAGATGCTTACACTCCCTGAACCATCAATATCGACTCCGTAGCCGTCGATGTCGATGACCTTGCTCGAAATTCGCTCGTGATCGAGCTCCAGGTCGGTCGAAACAAAATTGAACGAGGAAGGATCATTCTTGGCGGGGCCGAGATCATTGTAGTGCGCCAGTTTCATCAGGTTCGCATTCAGCTTCAGGCTTGGCACCTGGCCGTCTCGCACCGTCAAATGCCCACTGCCGTGTAGTCCCTCCAACGGATGCAGAGAGTGCCCGATCTCTCCGGCTATCTTCAACTCACCCTCCATCTTTCCCGTCATTTTCCCGCGGGCATTCTTAAAGGCGCTCAGCAGTTGTGCCACATCAACTCGTTTCATCCTCGCATCGCACTTGAAGCTTGCGTTCTTTCCCGACAATTTAATTGAGAGTTCTCCGCTCGTGTATCCCCCATATGTTTCCGCTTTCACCTCCGTGAACAAAACGTGTCTCGCCTGCAGCCGGATATTGGAACTCAGATTTCTCGCCTCGATCAATCCAAAGCGCAGCAACTGCGCTTGCAGTGTTCCCTGCCCATCGACTGTCGTGGAAGCAGGATCGGCGATAGCGTCCGCATTGACGTTTTCCAGCTCACTAGAGACTTCGTGCGCCTCGAAAAAGACCGGGCCTGCCGCGTCGGAATGCAGAAGATTCGACGCGGTTACCTGGCCCCGCTTGATCTTTACCAGCGCGATCACTCCGACTGGAAACGAGTTTGGTCTATTTTGCGCCGCTGGATTCTCGAAGTTCCACGGCCCGTCCGGGTCCGAAACCAGATTGATGACCGGCTGTTCCAGCACCAGCGACCTAATCACTACCTGCCGGTGCAGCAACGGCCACAGCTCAAGCTGAGCGTCGATTCGCGCCACTTTCAGGATGTAACTCGGCGGAAACAATGGCGGGCTCCTGACTCCGAAATCGTCCACGTGAACCGTTATCCTGGGAAACAACGTCACCGTCAGCCTGCCGATCTCCACTTTCTTCCCGGTGCTCTCTTCCAAATAGGAGATCGCCTTCGGCCGGTACCGATCCGCATTAAGTAGGACTGCTGCAACAAAAACGGATGCAATGAGCAGCGTTGCGGCGATTCCCGCCAGAATAATCCCGGTCCTGCGATAGATACTCATGGCAGCCTCGGCATGCGTTCACCTTCCTGCGGATTGTGCGATTGTGGGCACGTTGCTCGCAACCATGTGCCACTCCCCGAACCATCCTTGCCCCCTCTTGGCCAATCCTCGCCGCGCGTCGGAGCGAAGTGCACGAGGTCCGCGACCGGAATCGTGACGTTGCGACCGCACGCCTGATTGAGAACTGGATCGACGAAACCGAGCGGCGTATGTGGTATCTGTTTGAAGCAAGCCGTCGAGGCGGCGCAACAGGCCACTGAGTCCGCTGCGGAGTCTTCCGCAAACGCATGGTCAAAATCCGCGATTCAGACAGGAACATCACCAGTTGGAAGCTGCTCACCGGACTGAAGCACAATCACATGGAGAGTGCCTGGACGCATTTCCTCTGCCGTCGCGTCCCGGCGCTCACAGTGGCGTGTCGAGCGATCGCTCAATCCAGGGCGCGGTGCCAGCAAATGGGCCTTGACGTCCTGCGGACTGTCGACACCAAGCCCGCGGCCTGCGGGAACATCGCCGCCGTGGAAAGCGCGGAAATGATCGACTTCCGCGGTCGACCAGTGTACCTGCGCCGGCTGCGCGCCGAGGATCGCCCGTTGATGGAGGAATTTCTGGCAGGCATCGATTCTGAAGATCTGCGCATGCGTTTCTTTGGCGGCTTTCGCTCGGTCTCGCCCTCCTTGCTTGATCACCTGTTGCGCGTCGAGGATCTGGAACGGCTGGCGTTGGTCGTCATCGGAACCGACGCCTGCGGCCGGCGAGAAGTTCTGGCGGTGGGCCGCACGCACACATGCGCAGATGCCACCGCCGAGCTCGCGCTACTCGTGCGCTCGAACCTCAAGGGCCTGGGCCTCGGCGCGACGCTGCTCGCCCGGCTGATCGCCTATTGCCGCAGTCGCGGGATCTCACGGCTCGTGGCCGAGGTCCTGCAGCAGAACGCACGCATGCTCCGCCTGGCGGAGCGGTTTGGCTTTCGCCGGCAGGACGCCCAGTTCGGCACCGTGCGGCTCGCTCTCGAACTGCGTCCGACGGCCGGCTGAACTGCACCCGGAAAAAGCGCCAGTACAACCGCTTGGCCTCAGTGCCAGCGAGCCCCTCGCCCAGGATCTCACGCGTAAGCGGCGCTCACTTGTGCGCATACCGAGTGCGCATTCAAGGCTGCAACTTCAGGGCTGCGGTAATTTTGCGGGCGATCTCCAAAGGGTCGTCCTGCTTCTCCACACCGACCGAGAGATGGCCTTCACGATAAGGCATCAGCAGTTGGTATTGCGTCCCGTAGCGAATGACTACATATCGAACTCCCTCCATATCGAGGTTGCCCCTTCGGGCTGCAAGCTCGAGCACCACGGGATTCACGATCAACTCTTCGATCCTGTCGGTCTCACATGAGTTGTAGCTCGGATGCGTCGCGCTCTGTGCCATCTCAACAATTCTTCCGGCCTGATTCACTGCCACATACCGGATCTTGGGCTCCATGCGAAACAGTCGAGTGCTGAGCGCCCCGTTCGTTCCCACCATTTCCATTGCGAACTCCTACGTCTCCTATGAGGTTGGTTGCACGGCCTAACCATCAAACACGTGTTTGGCGGTTGAAGGGTAGCATGCAGTGTGCTAACCTCCACATACTCGTTTGGTGGTGCGAGCAATGGGCGCTCGCAGGACGGAGTGCCTGTGTGTCAGGCGTGGGCCTGCACCCAACTGACTATGTCTGACTTGCCCATGGCGCCAGACTGGCGGGTGATCTCGCGACCTGACTTGAACAACGCCAACGTGGGAATGCTGCGGATGTTGAATTCGTTGGCGAGGCTCGGCTCGTCCTCAGTATTGACCTTCACCAGGCGCGCCCTGGGCTCCAGCTCTGCGGCGGCAGCGGAGAACTGTGGTGCCATCATGCGGCAGGGACCGCACCAGGGGGCCCAAAAATCCACCACGACCGCTACGTCGTTACGTTCGATGTGCCTATGGAAATTGGCGCGGGTCAACTCGATCACATGGCCCGTGAACAGGGGTTGATGGCACTGCCCGCACCGCGGTGCCGCATCGAGGCGCGCCGCGGGAATACGGTTGACCGTCTCGCAGTGCGGACACACGATGTGCAGACTATCGGCCATAAGAAATCGATGGGGGCCGACAATCTGATTTCAAGACCGCGAGATCGTTTGGGCGATCTTCGAAGCCAAGGTCGCGGTTATCCAGCCAGTAGCGCGAATTGGGAATGCCGGATATGGCCGCTCCTTCGGTCAACGCCGGCGGCACTGCATCAAGACGTGGGAGCGATCCGCAGGCTTGCAGCAACATGCCGATAACAATCGTTGATCCAATTCGTGCAACGCGCACAGCGACTACCGCTTGAGTTGCGCAATAAAGGCGCGGGCCGCCGGCCCTGGTGGAGCGTCCTTGCGAAAGACCACGCTCATCGGCATGAGCATATCGCGCGGAATGGCGCCGGCCCGTTGAGCATCGATCGCCGCAGATCTAACTGAGCCAGGCTTAATCAGCCGCTCGTCCATGAGCTGTTAGCCAAAAAAAGGTCTGTTGTACATGTCGACGGTCGCCTCCGCCCAACGGTAAACGGGGCGATCGACTCTGCATGTAATGGGCTTATACTTGGCCTCACTATGAGTGACCTCCTGGACGCTGCGGCGCGGCGGGCGAGCCGTTATCTCGAATCTCTCGATACTCGCTCTGTCGCACCTGCCAAGGAGGCGATCGCCGCACTCAGCAAATTCGAACAGATTTTTCCCAAACATACATCGACCGCTGAGGCGGTACTCGCCGAACTGGATGAAATCGGTTCGCCGGCCACCATGGCATCGGCCGGCGGACGATTTTTCGGCTTCGTGATTGGCGGGTCGCTGCCGGTGACGGTGGCGGCAAACTGGCTGGCAGCCGCGTGGGACCAAAACGCTGGCCTTGTCATCACCTCACCCACCAACGCCGCGCTCGAGACCATCGCGTTGCGCTGGATCAAGGATCTTTTCCATCTGCCCGTGCAAAGCGCTGGCGGGTTTGTCACCTGTGCGACAGCGGCGAACTTTGCAGCGCTGGCCACCGCGCGACATGCATTGCTTGGTCGCGTTGGGTGGGATGTTGAAGCGCAAGGGCTATTTGGAGCACCGCCGCTCACGCTCGTGGTCGGCGCCGAGGTACATGCGAGCGTGCAGAAGGCGCTCTCACTAGTCGGCTTCGGGCGCGAAAGAGTCGTACGCGTGCCCGTCGATGCACAAGGACGGATGCGCGTCGACGCGTTGCCATCCGTCGACGATCGGACGATAGTGTGCGTGCAGGCCGGCAACGTGAACACCGGCGCTTTCGATCCCATCGCGGAAATTTGCGGGCGTGCTCACTCGCAAGGCGCCTGGGTACATATCGATGGCGCTTTCGGCATGTGGGCGGCGGCCGCGCCGGCGCGAGCGCGTTTGGTCCACGGCATCGAAGATGCCGATTCCTGGGCCATCGACGCTCACAAGTGGCTCAATGTCCCCTACGACAGCGGCCTGGTATTCACGCGCAACGCTGATGCGCTGCGCATGGCGATGTCCGTCGGCGGCGCGTATCTCGTACAGGACGAGTACCGTGTCCCTTATCAATATACGCCCGATTTTTCACGCCGCGCACGCGGCATCGAAGTCTGGGCCGCATTGCGCCAACTTGGCCGCTCAGGTCTTGCTGATCTGATCGAACGCACCTGCCGCTACGCCGCACGCTTTGCCGAGGGCCTCCTCGGTGCAGGCTACCAGGTGCTAAACGACGTCGTGCTCAACCAGGTCTTGGTGTCGTTCGGAAGCTCAGAGCGCACGCTCGAGGTGATTGCACGTGTGCAGGACGAAGGTACCTGTTGGTGCGGCGGCACAGTCTGGCAGGGCCACACAGCAATGCGCATCAGTGTGTCGTCATGGGCGACGACCGATGCGGACGTGGAGCGCAGTCTTGGGGCGATCTTGCGTGCGGCCGCCTCCTGACGCGCCCTTGCCGCGATACGACGGAGCCCGGGAATACATTGTCTCCCTTGCCCGAGGCGCGCCGGCGGTCGATACTGCGGCACCGATCGGCCGGAGGAACTGAAGTGTTCGCGACGGACGCCCTCCTGAACACATGGACTCGGGGGAAATGGCAGCGGCCTACTTCATCGGGCACGTCCCGCAGGGCCACTTCTTCTCGCCGTCGCTGAATCAGGGCGAGCCGGCCGTGCTGTACTGTTTCATCTTTCTGTTTTTCGCTGCGGCCGGAACTGGCGCGTGGAGCCTTGACGCGGCACGCGGGCGGCGGTGAGCATCGCAATCGTGGTGATATCCTGTCGAGTGTTCGCCAATTACCACATCGCTCGGCGCCTGTCATGCTGGTGGAAAGTATTGTGAAAGCGACCTCCAAAGTACAGGTCAAAAATGACCGTGTAACGGTTACGGAGTGGTGTTTCGCACCGGGTGCCGATACCGGACACCACGTCCATGCCTACGACTATGTCGTTGTGCCGGTGACCAGTGGCACATTGAGGCTCGAAGAACCGACCGGACCCAGGGAGGTGCATCTCGAGGCCGGCGCTTCATATGCGCGCCCGGCGGGCGTTGCGCACAACGTCATCAATGCCAACCCGTATGAGTTTCGCTTCGTCGAAATCGAACTGACTGAACCTGCCGGTTGACGACGACGCAAAGCGGTCCGCGAAAACGGGACAGTTGTACAGGAGGTTAGACTGTGAGTCATCCAATTCGACGGGTCAGCGCGGCACCGCGGTGGCCGAGTTACACCGGCGTTTCACACTATATCGGTACGAGTCCAACGACCGAGGTCGCGGTCTATGTGGATCCCAGCCTCGGCGACCCCGCAATGCAGAACGGCAAGGATCTGGTCGCCGACGCGGATCGGGTTGTGAAAGCCAACAACGCGATATTCGGAACACCCAGCCAACCCGTTAATGTCATTGTTTTTGCTTTGGGCGGCAGGACCGACGGTACTGGCGGAGCGGACCACAATACGTGCGACTACACGAATGGTGCGGATATTGAGGTGTGTGCCTCATTCGGCAACTCCGGCAGAGTATCCGCGCTGTTTGAGGCCGAGTTGAGTGAATGTTCGATGGGCAGCAACCTCTGCGGTGTCAGCACCGGAGAAGCTCTGTCTCGCTGGTGTGCCGCCGTCGTAGGCGCCAATGCGTTGGCGGACTTCGCAACCGCGCCGGCGTGGGCCCAGCGAGGAATGCCCGACTTCGTAAATAAAACCGATGGGACCGACCAAAACGAAATAAGCACTGGGTGCGGAATGGCTTTCTTGTCGTGGCTGCAGAAACTTGGCTACGCACTGAACGCAATCGCCCCGGCGATGGTGAAGCTTGGGACAAACGGAACACTCGCCCAACTCTACGCCAGGCTCACGTCTGGACCCGAGTCCGATGCGTGGCTGAAATTCCTTTCGGCCGCGAAGGCGCTGTCGCAAATCACAAATGACGATCCCTTTGGGACATGGAGCAGCGCGGGCCGTCAGCTTAAGGCCGTTGCGAAGCCGAAAGCGCGACGCAAGGCGCTCCCTTCTCGCAAGCGATGACCTCGCTCGAACCCCTGGATGCAGAATCCACAAGGCGAATCAAGAAGCGCTGAGCCTCTCGGCACGCCTCAGGACATTCAGGCTTTCGATCTGCGGGAGCCAATACATGAGAATTGAGGGGTGTCACAGATGAATAAACGCGCCCGCTGTGTCAGTCAGTTCCAAGCAAGCGTCTGCGCCCGCATTGGCACGATCACCCTCACCGCAACGTTGGCCATGCTGATCCAGCTCACGAGCGCTCGCGCGTCCGACTCGCCCGCGTCCTCCGATACCAGTGAGTTGAAGACATCGGAGGTGGACCGTATCTTCGCGGACTACGCCCTCGACTCCCACGTCCCCGGCCTCGTCTATGGAATCGTTGCCGACGGCCGCCTCGTTTACGTTCGTGGGCTTGGGGTTCAGGACCTGGAATCGAACCGCCCGGTGACTCCGGATACCTTGTTTCGTATCGCCTCGATGACGAAGGCCTTCACAGCGCTCACGGTCTTGAAGCTGCGCGACGACGGGAAGCTCCAGCTCGATGCGCTCGCGGAGACGTACGTTCCGGAGTTGCGCGGCTGGAAATACCCGACCAAGGACTCGCCGCGCATTCGCGTGCGCGACCTTTTGAATCACACCGCAGGATTCGTGACCGATGATCCCTGGGGCGACCGACAGACGCCGCTGCCTGAGCCGGAGTTTTCGCGACTGCTGCGCGAGGGAGTGCCGTTCGCTCGTGCTCCCGCTACAGCAATGGAGTACTCGAACCTGGGCTTTGCTCTGCTCGGGCGCGTCGTCACCAATGTGTCAGGGCATCCGTACGCGGACACGATTACCCATGCGCTGCTGCAACCGCTTGGCATGGAATCGTCCGGCTTCGTCGTCGACGCCGCTCCCCGCGATCGCCGCGCGCTCGGTTACCGCTGGGAAGACGACGCTTGGCGTCTCGAGCCGACCATGGCGCACGGTGCGTTTGGCGCGATGGGCGGCGTGCAGACCAGCGCGCTCGACTATGCAAAGTGGGTGGCGTATCTGCTGTCGGCATGGCCGCCGCGCGACGAAGGCGACTCCGGGCCGGCAAAGCGTGGGACTGTGCGCGAGCTCGCGCAAGGATCGAACTTTCCCCGTCTGCGGCAGCGCCCCGGGCACACTGGGGCGGACGCCTGCCGACAGGCAGCGACGTACGGCATGGGTATGTGGGTGGCGGTCGACTGCGACCTCGGGCTCACACTCAGCCATAGCGGCGGCTACCCGGGTTACGGATCGCACGTGCTGCTCCTTCCCGATCATGGCGTCGGCATATTCGCGTTCGCGAACCGGACCTATGCGGGCCCTTCCGGGGCGGTGTGGGATGCGGCCGTCGCCCTCAGCAAGGCGGGATTCCTCAAGCATCGCTCGGCCCCTGTCGGCGAGGAACTCGCGAGCGCCTATCGCACAGTCGGAGCGATCTATAAGCAGGGCGATGTCGCGGCGGGCCGAGATCAGCTCGCGATGAATTTCTTAATGGACCGGGACGCGGCTGGATGGGGGCGCGATCTTGCCGGCCTTAAGAGGCAGGTCGGCGAATGCGATACGGCTGCCCTCGTGACGGCAACCAGCATGCTGTCAGGCGAATTTACGTGGCGTTGCGCGCACGGCCGGGTGACGGGTAGCGTCTTGCTCGCCCCAACGCATCCGCCGCGCATCCAGGCGATCGAGCTCGCGCGCAGGTCGCTCTGACTGCTCCGAGCGCGCCACGCGCCCCCCGAGCCGCGCTGTACCTGCGCGGACGGCGACATCACCTGAGATCGCGACTCAGCCTTCAGGCGATTTCGGCGGGCAGGGAAACAAAGCCGCGGAAGCGCGCTCGCGCGCCGCGCCGCGCCGCGCCCCGCAAACGCAGCCCGGGCAGCTTCTGCAGTGTTCGCAGCAGCGCCACCTGTGCCTCCAGGCGCGCCACACCCATGCCGACGCACGCGTGCGCGCCGGCGGCAAACGCCAGATGCCGATTGGGCTTGCGGGTGATGTCGAAGTGGTCCGGCCGCGCAAACTCCTGCGGATCGCGATTGGCTGCGCCGATGCACAGCGTGAGATAGGCGCCCGCCTCCAGCGCCACGCCGCCGATGGTGACCGGCTCACTCACCAGCCGGTTTCCGAGTTGGTTGGGGCTCTCCAGCCGCAGGCACTCCTCGATCGCCGGAACCACCAATGCGGGATCGTCGCGCAAGAGTTGCGCCGCCGCGGGCGTGCGCAGGAACAGGTACAGACCATTGGCGATGATGTTGGTGGTCGTCTCGTGCCCCGCATTTAACAGGAACACGCAGTTCTGCAACAGCTCGTCCTCCGACAATTCCCGCTCCCGCAGCAGGCGCGTGAGCAGGTCGGTGTCGGGCCCGGGTTGCCGTCGCCGCGCGCCGATCAGCGTGCGCAGGTAGCGCGCGAACTCGCTGACCGCTTCGTTGCCCTGCTGGCGCTGCACCGCCGTGGTGGTGGACTCAAGAGCGCCCAGGATGGCCAGGGACCAGCCGCGCAGCGGACCGCGGTCCTCGCGCGGTACGCACAGGAGGTTGCCGATCACTTCGACGGGTATGTGAGCGGCGAAGTCCTCGACCAGATCGAACTGGCGCAGGTCCTGCAGGCGCCCGAGCAGCGAGTCGACCAGGCTCGTGATGCCGGCCTCGAGCCCGCGCACCACCGAGGTACTGAGCGCCTCGACGATGGGCCGCCGCACGCGCGTATGGTAGGGCGCATCGTTGAAAACCAGGCTGGTCGTGTGATGCGCATAGAGCGGCGAGGTCACGCCGAACACCGGACCGAACACGGAGCGCTTGTCCGAGCTGAACCGCACCCGGTCACGGTAGACCTGATCAAGATCCGCGTAGCGCGTGAGGAAATAACCGCCGTCGGGACAGCGGTGCACGGGGTCCAAGGCGCGCAGCGCGGCATACGTTTCGTAGGGGCTGTCGTAGAAAGCGGCGGTCAACCGCTGCGGGTCAAACCCCTGGGCCAGCGCGCGTGCGTCGGCGGCGTCCATCGTCGGCTAGTCAATCTTCAGAAGCGGCTCGATGAGCCCGAGCACGGCACGTGGATCCTCGACGTGCGCGTTGTGCCCGGAGCCGGGGATGTCATAGGCCCGCTGTGCATGAGCGCGCAGCTCCTCGAGCGACACCATGGGATCGCGTTCACCCCGAGCCAGCACCACGGGCGCGTTGGCGGCTGCCGCGAGCGATGCAAACGGGGCGCCGGCAACGGCGAACGTGCCCGGATCCTGCGCCAGCCGCCAGCCGTCTGGCGTTTGCAGCACCCCGCGCGCAAGTGCCTTGCCCCCGGGCGCGAGCTCCTCGCTCAGTCCCGACACGCGTCGATAGCGGTCCACGGCCTCCTCCTCGGATGCATAGCAGCGCACCGGGCGCGCGGCGAATTCCCGCGCCGCCTTGAGGTCGGCCTGGGGCCAGGCGATTTTCGGGCCGATGCCGAGGACGGCGCGCACGCGCACGCCAAACCACCCGCTCGCCAGGGCGAGTCCTACGTAGGTGCCGAGGGAGTGGCCGACGATCAAGGGCGCAGGCTCCGGCGGGATCGTTTGCGCGAGGTGCGCGGCAAGCTGCCCGACACTATATAACGGCTGCCAGTCCGAACCGCCGTGGCCGCCCAGGTCGGCCACCACCCAGCGCATCCCGCCCCGCTCCTGCAGCGCCTCCCGCATGCCGGTCCAGACGGCCGCGGTCGCCCCCAGGCCGTGCAGGAAGAGGATAACGCGATCCCCGCTGCCACCGGACTCCTGCCAGATCACAAAAGCCGCCGCTTCGTTTCGACCTGCGCCACCAGACCTCGCCGCGGGCTCATGCGGGCATTTCAGAACTTCGCCCGCACTTCGACCCCCAGCGTGCGCGGAGCATTGACCACGAGGCGCGGGCGGCCCACCGTTTCGGCGGCGAGCGAACGATTGTCGCCGAGGTTGGCCTCGCTGTCCGTGAGGTTCTTGCCGACGAAGGCGAACTCGTAGTTACGCAGGCGGTACGCGATCCGGGCGTCGAGCAGGTTGTAGCCGGGACGCAGGCGCGGAGCGTTGGCGCTGACGCTGGCACTGACGCTGTCGCCCGTGTAGGAGTAGGTCACCGTACCCACCAGGCCGCTCTCCGTGGTGAGCGGGACCGTGTAGCTGGCCGCCGCATTGGCGGTCCAGTCCGGCACCTCGTACACCCGAGCGCCGTCCTGCAGTGCCGGCAGCAGTGGACTCCCCTGCGTAATTCGCGCGTGCTGGAAGCCCGCGCCGGCGCTCAGATCGAGGTTGGCGGTCGGCCGCCCGTGGATCACCAGGTCGAATCCCTTGATCTCCGCCTGACCGGAGTTAGCGCGGAACTGGAATCCGCACGGCAGCGCCACCAGCTGCTGGATCTGGTCCCACTTGGTGAAGTACACCGCCCCGTCCACGGTCAGCCGGTTGTCCGCCCAGGCGGTCTTGGCGCCGAGCTCGTAGTTCCACAGCTTGTCGGAGCTGTAGCTTTTGGTCTGCGCCGCGCTCGTGTAGCCGAGCGCCTGCAGCTGAGCGAAGCATCCGAGCGGATCGCTCGCGCTATTGCCGGGAATGGAGGGCACGAGTCCCCCGGGTCTGAAGCCGCGCGCGGCGTCCGCGTAGAGCAGCTTGTCGGGTGAGAGTTTGTACTCGAGTGCGACCTTGGGGTTGACGCCGCTTTCGGTCGTGGACGTGTTCGGATCCGTGATGCGCGGGCCACCGAACGCGATGCCCTCGAGGTAGCCGCCGGTCTCGGTGCGCACGCGGTAGGCGCGCAGGCCGGCGGTGGCCTTCCAGGCCTCGGTGAACGCGTAGGAGAGTTCGCCATAGAGCGCCGGCTCAGTGACCTTGGTCTGATAGTCCTGGGCAAAGATCTCGTCGGGGTTCAGCGGGTTCACGGGGATCGGCAGCGCCGGGAGCCCCTGCACGACGAACCCGCCGGTCTGGCTGATGCCCGGGGCGATCGACGGCGGGTAGTAGCCCGCGTACGGCACGCGGCCGCGCGTATCGGAAAAGAAGAAGCCGGCGACGTACTGCCAGGGGCCCGACAGACGCGAGGTCACGCGCAGTTCCTGCACGAAGCGGTGGATCTGCTTGAGCTCGCGGATGGTCGCGGGGATCGGAACCGCGTGGTACAGCGGCGTGTTGGGGTTGGTGACATCCCCCAGCGGGATGCCGTCAAAGGGCGCCTCGAGGGCCTGCCACAAAAAGTCCGTCTGGTCCTCGGTCTCATCGACCGTACGATCGAAGTACGAGGTCGAGGAAACGAAGTTGAAGGAGCGCGCATCGTAGCTGGCGGCGAGCGAGGCCAGCACCCAGGAGTCCTTGCTTTCTTCCGGCAGATTGAAGAAGCGTGCCTGCAGGAAGCCCTGCGGATGCATGTTCACCGGCCCGACGACCGCCGGGAGCGGATAGCTGCCGCCGTCCGCATACAGCAGCCCGTTGGCGTTGGACTTCTGGAACATGACGCGCGGGGTGATGATGAGTCCCTCGTTTGCCTTGATGGCCAGGGAGGCGGCCGCCCCGTAGCTGTTGTCCCGGCCGACGTCATCCACGGTCGTCGTCGGCAAGTTGCCCAGTGTCGTGGGATTGGAGTTCGGCGCAAGGTTGTTGGCGTCGGATGGGTTCCTCAGGAAGCGGCGCTTGAAGAAGCCCGCATCGTGCTGGAGAAAGGCCACGGCACGTAGGGCTATCGTGCCCTGGATCAGCGGGATGTTGACGGCACCGTCGACGCCGTAATCGGCGTTGCTCGCTTGCTGGGTCTTGCCGCCGTTGGCACTGACCCGGCCGGAGAAGTTGTTCAGGTCCGGCTGGGTGGTGATCATGCGCACCGTGCCGCCCATGGAACGCGCGCCGTACAAGGTGCCCTGGGGCCCGCGCAGCACCTCGATACGCTCGACGTCGATGACCCGCGGGTCGATCGAATCGGGCACCGGCGTCTCATCAATGTAGAAGCCCGTCGTGTTGTCGCCCGACACGCCGCGGATGGAGATGGTGCGGGCCGTGGCGCTGCCGTCCCCGGTGCTGCCAAAGGCGAGGCTCGGCACCTGGCTGGCGTAGTCGATAAAGGACTTGACCGAGCGCTGCTCGAGGGTGGCCGCGTTGAGAGCCGTAATGGACATCGGCACGTCCTGCAGGCTTTCGCTGCGACGCGTCGCCGTGACGACGACTTCCTCGACCTGGCCGCCGGCGGGCGTCGCGGTCTGCGCGACGGCTACGGTTGCGCCGAATAAGCTCACTAGTGCGAGCATCCAACGAATCGAACCCATGTTGTCCTCCCCTGCCGACCGGGCCGTTGTTATTTCGAAGGCCTGTCTGCTGCGCTAACAATGTCACCGCCGCGTGCCCAGATCAAACCCGCTTATAGCCGTCGCCGCCGCTTGAGGGCTTCAGCCCTTAGGTGCGGCCCGCAGGTGCGGCCAGCAGCTGTGCGCGGGTACCAGGTACGTCGACGAGCGGAGTCTTGCGGTAGCGGGCGACTTCCTCGGCAGTGAAGTCCCGGAAATCGCTCGACACCGGCCGAGCACTGAGGTTACGGATCATCCAGCTGAGCACCTGTGCGAGTTCCAGATCCGACAGCGGCGACTGCGCCGCACCGGGAACCTGCACGAGGAAGCGCCGGCCCGCGGCGCTGGCGGACAGCGCCGGCAGCGAGTCACGGACCGAAGGAACCCTGCCCGGGGATCCGCCGCCGTCGGCCACGTGGCACCCCATGCAGTGGAGCATGTAGTCAGCCTGCGGATCGGCTCCGGCAAGCGCGCACGCGGGCGCGACGGCCGCGAGGGCAACAAGCCCACGCCGCAGTCGCGGCCTCACTTCGCAACCCCCACGATCCGGGCCGTCGAGCAATTGTAGGCAATGCCCACCTGACTGCCCGCGCACCAGTTGTAATCGTTGGAGGCAAACGGCATGTACAGCGGCTTGTCGTTCTCGTTTCGATTGCACAGGCAGCGTCCGCAACTCGCCTTGCCGCAGCAGTCGTTATAGGAAACGATGTAGTCGCGGCCGTCTCCCGGGTTGTGGCAGGTGCCGACCCAGGTGATTGCCGACGGCTCCGTCCCCGGCGGGCAGCTATGCGTGGAGCCGCCGCAGCAGCTGCACAGGAAGCCGTCGATCGCGCAGTGGCGCCAGTACTCGCACGTCTTGGGGTCACCGGGGTCCGCAGGCGTACCACCGGCAGGCTCGCCCGCCGGCGCACCGCGCGCGACGGGCAGCAGCGGCAGGGTCGCGGCGCCAAAGAGCAGCGCGCCCAGGCTGCCGAGCAGGCCTCGGCGCGAGACGCGCCGCGCCATGTCCCGCGCGAGCGATTCAAGTATCGCGTCGACGCGGGTCACCGGGTCACCATGACCGTGGGGGTCTGGCCGAGACTGTCCACCGAGCGCAGGTAGCGACCGGAAATCGCATCATAGATGTCGAGTACGTTACTCTCGATGAAACAGGTGAACAGCAGCGGCTTGTCATCCTGCGACACGGCGATCGATCCGGCCTTGTGCTGCGTGCTGATCTGCTGCACGCGCTTCCTGGTTGCCAGGTCATAGACCCAGATATCCGTCCCCGGCTCCTTGTGCGTCTCCGGGCCGCCGCGGTGCATGATCGCGAACAGCCGCCCGCTCGGGCGATGCATGGCCAGGTGCTGCAGGCCGCCCGTGCGCCACCCCTGCGCCTGCTCGGCAGCCGTGACGAGCGGCCATTTGGCCGCCAGCTCCACGCCCCGCGGAGTGGCGTGAATCGGGTAAACCGTGCCCTCAAAGGAGGCGAAGTACCAGGTGTCCCCGACCCGTACCGCCTTTTCGGTAAGCGGGTCCTTTATGGCGTCAAACAGCGCCGGGCTGCGGACGCGGTTGGCGAGCTTGCCGGCCTCGCCCAGCGTCACGAGCAGCACGGCCCCGTCACCGCAGACGGAAAAGAAGGTGCGCGGTCCGCTCGGGTACACCAGCGCGCAGCCGGCGGTGTCGATCTCGCCCACGAACTTGCGCGCGCGCACGTCGACGATGGACACCGACTGTGCGGGAGTGAAGTTGTAGATCACCAGGAATCGCTCGTCGTCGGTCAGCGCGGCGGCGGCGCTCATCGACATGTTGGAAGAGCGCTTCGGCGGAATGACGACCTCACCGAGGGGCTGCAGACGTTTGGTGTCGTACAGCGTGACCACATCGGTGCGGGTCCCCCGCGTGCCGCGCGAGAAGTAGCTCTCCGGGGAATAGATGACGTCGCCGGACTTCGGCAGGATCACCGAATTAAAGGACGATCCGGTACTGAGCATTCCGAGCATCCGGCCGCTGTCGCCGTCCACCAGAAACGCCTGGCCGTCCGGCATGCTGAAGAAGTTGATGTCGTTGACCCAGACCCAGTGCGGGCTCGGCTGCGACGCGAGCTGCTCGGCACTCAACGGCTCGGCGGGCAGCTGGGCGCGCGCGGTGAGCGCCGCTGCCGCCGCGAGGCAGGCGCCCACGACCCGAAGGAAGCGGCCTGACGTGTTGATGGAACCCTCCCGTCGACGCTGGCTGCCCGCCCCACAGGCAGGAACCTTAAGGCTCCTTACCGCGAACCTCACGGCTCGTCTTGTACAGCCGCTAGTCGCGCTTGAACCAAGCGCGACACCCCCCCGGCTGATCAGGATTCCAGGTCGCTCCACATCTGCCGGTCACGCTCCGCCGTCCAGATGCGCGGGTCGCGAAAGCGGGTGGCTTCATCATACGCGCGCGAAACATCGAACGGCAGGCAGTGATCGAAGATCACCCAGTGGCCGTATTTCGGCCGCAGTCGCTCGCTGACATCCCGGTAGATGGCTTTCAGGTCGCAACCGGCCGCCACACCTTCTTTCACGGCGGCATAGAGCTCGGAGACGAAGTTGCGCGTCCCCGCAAGGCCGCGCGCCACCGCGTCCGCCGTCTGCAGCGCTGCTCCCCGACCGGGCACGAGTTTGACGGGCTTCAGTGCCGCCACCGCATCGAGCGTCGCCGGCCAGTCCTCGAAGTAGCAGTCGCCCGCGTAGGGAGTGGCATCGAACTCGACCAGGTCGCCGCTGAAGAGGATCCGCTCGCCCGGGAGCCACACGACGGTGTCGCCCTTGGTATGGCCCCGGCCGAGTTGCATGATCTGCACCTCGAGCGAGCCGAGCCACAGCGTGAGCGCGCGCTCGAAGACCACGTTCGGCCAGGTGAGTCCCGGAACTGATTCCACCGCGCGGAACAGGCGCGGGAAGCGCTCGATCTCGCTCTTCATGTCCGCCTCGCCGCGCTCGGCAATCAGATCGTAAGTGTCGCGGCTCGCGATCACGTGCCGGGCGCCGTAGGCACTTGCCCCGAGCACGCGCACGGCGTGGTAATGGGAGAGAACCACATAGTCGATCGGCTTGTCGGTCACCGAGCGGATGCGCCGGATGACGTCCGCCGCCATCACGGGCGTCGCCTGCGTGTCGATCACCAGCACCGCCTCGTCGCCGATGACGACGCCGGTATTGGGGTCCCCCTGGGCGGTGTAGGCAAAGGCGCGATCCGACAGGCGATCGAAGCTGATCACCTTCTCCGCAAGATCCGCCTGGGATGCGAACTTCTTATTCACGGGCGGCCTCCGGCGCAGGGCTGACAGACGCGCGTGCCGCGGCCAGGACCTGCGCGAGGATGGTGCGATCCCCGACCTGGTTCGCCAGCAGCAGGATGAGCCTGGCGTTCAGGACACCGCTCTGGCGCTCGCTCAGGCCCTGATGCGCCGCGACCAGGCGCTCGTAGAACTCATCGCCGTACCCCCCGAAACCATCCTCACCTCGCAACTCGCTCATGCTGTCTCCCTCTCCTCATCGTAGCGGCGGTATGCGTCCCAGGCGGCGCGCAGGGCGTGCGGGCCGCAGTGCGGCCAGCGCGCGAGCACGTGCTGGTCGGGCCGGATCAGGTACGTGACGCCGGCGGCGCCACCGTAGC
>Ga0209626_1000081_pt1 | contig 20968 bp, 19 predicted proteins | sample JacPinW_OM1H0_M2_FD_187962 | JGI IMG/M metagenome (GOLD analysis project Ga0209626, IMG submission 187962) | Forest soil microbial communities from Algoma, Ontario, Canada - Jack Pine, Ontario site 1_JW_OM1H0_M2 (SPAdes) (version 2) | ecosystem: Environmental > Terrestrial > Soil > Boreal... | reverse complement strand
CGCTGAAGGTCGTGCCGGCCGACGAGCTCGCCCTCTACCGCGCCGCCGATCCGGTGCCGGCCTACGCGCGGCGGCTCGCCGAGGAGGGGGTTCTCGACGACACCGCCCGCGAGCGCCTGGAGGCGCGCATCGCCGAGCTCGTCGAGCTGGCCATCGGGCAGGCGCTGGAGGCCCCGGGGCCGGACCCCGAGACGGCGCTCCGGCCCGTCTTCGCACCCCTGGCGACCGCGGACGCCATCGTCGAGGTGCCGGGCGCGCCGCCCGCCGCGGGCAAGGAGACGACCTACGTCGACGCCCTCAACCGGGCGCTCGCCGAGGAGATGGAGCGCGACCCCAAGCTGGTCCTGATGGGCCAGGACATCGCCGCCTTCGAGGGCGCCTTCCGCACCACCCGCGGCCTCCACGGCCGCTGGCCGGAGCGCGTCCTCGACACCCCTATCGCCGAGAGCGGCACCATCGGCATCGCCATCGGCGCCGCGGTCCTCGGGTACCCGACGATCGTCGAGATGCAGTTCGCCGACTTCGTCTCCTGCGGCTTCAACCAGCTCGTCAACGTGGCGGCCAAGCTCTACTACCGCTGGCAGGTCGCCTGTCCCATCGTCGTCCGCCTGCCCTCGGGAGGCGGCGTCGGCGCCGGCCCCTTCCACTCCCAGAACCCGGAAGGCTGGTTCGCGCAGACCCCCGGCCTCAAGGTCGTCTGCCCGGCCACCGCTGCGGACGCCAAGGCGCTCCTGAAGGCGTCCATCCGCGACCCCAACCCGGTGCTCTTCCTGGAGCACAAGTTCCTCTACCGCCGCATCAAGGAGGTGCTGCCGGAGGGGGACATCGTGGGAAGGCTCGGCGAGGCGAAGGTGCTGCGGCAGGGCCGGGACTTGACCTTCGTCGCCTACGGCGCGACGACCTGGACCTGCCTGGAAGCGGCGGAGGAGCTGGCGAAGCAGGGCGTCGAGGCCGAGGTCGTCGACCTGCGGACCCTCGTCCCCTACGACGAGGAGACGGTGCTCGCCTCGGTCAAGAAGACGGGCCGCGCCCTCGTCGTCCACGAGGCGCCGCTCACCCTCGGCTTCGGAGCCGAGGTCGCCGCCCGCCTCGCCGATGCCGCCTTCCCCTACCTCGACGCCCCCATCCGCCGGGTCACCTACCCGGACCGCCCGGTCCCCTACGCGCGAGTCCTGGAGCAGGTCCTCCTGCCCAGCAAGGACAAGGTGCTGGCTGCGGCGCGCGACCTGCTGGCGTTCTGAGGGTAGGCGCAGGGCGGGGTGAATTTAGTCGGTGGTCGACGATCGGCTCCGGCTACCCGCGAAAACCTAACCTCCGTCATCCTGAGCGCGAGCGAAGGACCTGGGCGGGGGGAGGCCTTCCAAACCGCTCGCAGCAAAGGGCTTCGCGCCGCCCTTCCCGCGGATCCTTCTCTGCCGCTCAGGATGACAATCGAGGGGATCTGCCCGGCGGCGGCGCCCGGGAGCGCACTCCCGGCCTCGGGAAGCTCACTCCCGAGCTCGGGAAGCTCATTCCAGCCCTCGGGAAGTCACTCCCGGCCTCGGGAATGTAATTCCCGGGCTCGGGAAATCACTCCCAGGCTCGGGAGTGTCATTCCCGCCCTCGGGAAACAACACCCGGCCGCGGGAGTGTCACTCCCGACGTCGGGAAGCTCATTCCCGGGCTCGGGAGTTCATTCCCGGGCTCGAGAAACAACTCCCGCCCCTGGGGAAAAGCGCTCCCGCTCTTCGTCCATGAGGATGACGAGGGACGCCGCGAAGTCGCGCCGAAGCGTGATCCAGGGCTCGGACGCCGCCATGATCCGCGCGCACTCCTCCGCCTCGGACTCGGTCGTCAGGGGCTGGATGGTGAGGTCAGGCATCGACTCAGAGCGTGTGAGTTTTTCTCGGACGCCGATCATCCGGCGCGGCTGCCGCGCGAGAACTTAGGGCCTGTCATCCCGAGCGAGAGCGAGGGACCCGGGCGGGGGGAGGCCTCCCAAACCTCTGATAGCAAAGGCCTTCGCGCCGCCTTTCCCTCAGGTCCCTCGCTCTCGCCCAGAATGACAACCGGGAGGAAGTGTCTTTCGGATTTTCGCATCATGGCGCCTGAAGGGCCCCCTCAGGAGGCGGACCGCTCTGTGCCACGGCGCTGAGCCGTTCGAGCCAGAGCTGATGCCCCCGGAGCATCCGATTGGGGAGAAGGATACTCCCGAGCCGGGCCGCCCAGCCGTATTGGGTCTCCTCCGTGAGGATGTGCGAACCCGTCGCGGTCGGCGAGATGAGCCAGGCGTGATAGGCGTCGACGCCGAGTCCGAATGCGTTCCAGGCGATGCGTTCGGGAGGGACGAATTCGAGAACGGTGGATCGTATCGAGACGCCGAACGTACGCCAGGTGAAGAAGGAGCCCAACGTGAGTTGGGCTGAAGACCCGCTCTCAGGCTGGACGTCCCACGAGTTCGGATACCAGGAAGGCCAGAGGGGAGCGCGAACCAGCCACGCCCACATGAGCTCGGGCGAGGCCGGAGTGGCGATCTCGTTGCGGACGTGAACTGGCGTCCGAGCGGGGTCGTAGCGTTCAGGCCAACGGATCATGCGGATGCTTTCACAGATCACAATGATCGTCACTAGATGCCGCTTGCAGGCTCGTATGCAGTCGTAGAAGTCTGGCGGGCGCCATCTGGAAGGCGATCAACCAGAGACCTATGCGCTACCGTGACCTTCACCATCGATCGATCGCCACACCTACACCAAATACAGCCATACAGGATGCCATGAAGCCGAAGAAGACTTCACTGAATAGTAAACTGACGAGAGCGGAGGCCAATATCAGGACCAGAATCGCACCCGCCACACGCCTAGCCCATAGCGGTACCACACGTCGGCGCAGTTGAAGTTCCAGTTGTTGGTAAAGCCGTCGCTCCTCAGTCCTTTCACCACTCAACCAAAGACACACCCCAATGTACGACCAGCATCCAACTATCAGGAAAAAAACTACTAACGCGAAACCGACCCACCATGGTAGAGAAGCGCCGCCCTTTTCGTGAATCCCGAAAGCGAGGACGAGCGCAGCCACGATGGCGCCAATCGCAATCCGCTCCCAAGCCTGAAAATGGCCACGCTTTACCGCGGGCATGGAGTACCTCACTGATCGACTCGCACGTCCTTACTGTATTCCCCGATGTGAGAGTTCGGCTGCCACCACCATCTGAGCCAAGGTGGATGAGTCTGAAGTCGAATCCTGAGTAGCAAGAATCCCGGTCGTCCTAGCTGGAGTGCTCTCGGAGCCAACGCTCTCCCACCTTAGTCAGCTGGACGCCAACACACGGATGTTGTTGCCCGCTGAAAGGTGACCATGCAATGTAGCCCACGTCTTTCAGGCCAGCACGCTGGAGCGCGTGCATATCTTCTTCGTTCAGTGGCCTCTCATCGCTCCTTCTGAAGCCGAACAAGTGCCCTGCCTCAAAGTGCTCGAAAACAACACCAGTCCCGAGAGCTCGTAGTATTTCCTGCTGCGCCTGATTGGGTTCTAGCACCGATGCCTCCTGATTTCCGACGGGATGGTCTTCTGTCCGGTTGACAGACGCGGAGTCGGTTTTCATGCCTCGGGTAAGAAGATGCCCTCGAACTTCGCCGGCCCCGCTGGGTTTGGTTCGTGAGAAGAGTCCTCGCATCTTGAGGAATGTAGCACAAGTCGGGCGGAAGCGAGATGATAGCGACGATGCGCCCGCAGGTGTTCTGGCGCGACGAGAAGGCGATGCCGGGCCGGTCGCCGTCGAGCTGGTGGGAGGATCGTGGCCCAAGAGGTCATACGGTAGGGTCCCCACCTTGGAAGTCCGGCGCCCGCCGCGATCACGGGTGCTCCGCGGCTACCTTCGGTAGCAGAGCTAGATTGTCGGCGTGCCGGCACGGCGGCCCGTATTTCGTCGCGACGCCCGGTTTTCTCGCTTGAAATTCCTGCGGATAGCTAGACGGGAGCTTTTTCAAGCAGACGGGAGGTTTTTCTAGTAGACGGGAGCTTTTTCAAGCAGACCGGAGCTCTGTCTAGCAGACGGGAGCTTTTTCAAGCATACAAACCATCCGTCTAGCGTACAAACCATCCGTCTAGCAGACCGGAGGTTTGTCTAGCGAGAAAATGCTTTGTCTAGCGTGCAGATAGTTCGTCTAGCAATCCGTCGTCCCGTCTAGCGGTACGCAACACGGTCACGGTGACGGTTCGTCGGTATCGGCGCCCTTGCGGCGGACTGGCTGCTGGATCTACAGGTAGGCCGGGAAGCCCCAGCCGTGGAGGAGGCCGCCGATGATGGCTCCTCCGATCGCTCCAATCACCAGGATTGGCGGGTACATCTTGGTGATGATGGCGGAGGGGAGGCTCAGGAGGAGGCCGAAGACGAGGCCGATGGTCCAGCCTGGCCAGGGCAGATGTACGCAGCCGATGACGACGCCGATCGCGAAGCGGTCCACGAAGGCTCCGAGGAGCGCCGTCCGCTTGTCCGGAAACGACATCGGCAGCATCATGCCGACGGCCAGCGCACCGAAAACCACGCCGGCGATCAGACCCCAGAAGAGAGTCGTGGTCATCGTTCTGCCTCCTGTCACGCGGGAGCGCGGCCGTCAGGCTCCTCCCCGTCTTCCGCCCCTCTACCTCCAGCAGGCCAGGATCACCCCCGCGATCACGAAGGAGACGAGGTTGAAGCCGGTGTTGATGACCCAGAGCTGCTTCTTCTGCATGGAGAAGAGGGCGGTGGAGTAGCTCGTCGCCCCGGCGAAGCCGAGCCAGCAGAGGCCGCCGACGAGGGCTCCGCGGAGCGCCGTCAGGTTGGCGAAGTGATTGAGGATGACGGCGAGCGTCCAGGCGACGAGCAGGCCGCTGATGAAACCCTGCAGGAGCATCAGCCCCATGGGCGGCGCGCCGGCCGCCTTGATCTCCTCCTCGGTCTTGCCCATCAGGGCCATCCACTTCTTGGCGAAGAGGGCCTTCGAGTACCAGAGGCCGCCGAGGAAAAAGATGACGACGGCGCTCACCAGGACCGCGAGGTAGTTGACCTGAGGAAGCTGCATGCGAACCCTCCTTTCGGCGATGACCGAGGACGTTGCCGCACGATTTCTGCCGGACTTGCGCGGAGCTTACGACCAATCGCGAGGATCGTCAACGGCGCGCGAGCGGGCAAAAAAATGCCAGGCGCGAGGAGGGGGGCGCGCCTGGCGAGGGGGTTCCGATGCGGGATCAGTGAGGCTTGGTGAGCTGGTGCTCCAGGTCGTGAATGCGCTTCTCGAGGTCCTTCAGCCGCTTCTCGAGGTCCGCCTCGTGGCGGAGGTGCTTGAGCTGCTGGCCGGGCAGCAGGCCGAAAGGGCCCTCCAGCTTCTCGGGCAGCTCGTCGCCGTCCAGGCGGAGGATCGTGCGGTCGCCGTCCTGCTTCTTGTAGAAGAGCGGCGCCAGGTCGAACTCCGGGCGGTTGCGCCGCTCCAGGGTCGGCGTCACCGTCTGCACCTTGCCGGCGCGCCAGATCTCGAGCGGCGTCTGGGCGCCGTCCTCGCCGGCGCGGACGCGGCTGCGCAGGTCGAGGCTGGTGTCGACCGCCTTGCCGCCCATGGCGGTGACGATGTCGCCCACCTTGAGGCCGGCCTTCTCGGCCGGGCTCCCGGCCTCCACTTTGGAGATCATCACCCCGGAGTCCTCGGGCGCCCCGAAGTGGGTGCGGAGCTCGGGGGTCAGGTCGGTCAGGCCGACGCCCAGGTAGCCGCGGGGGACGTTCTTGCCGATCGACTCGATCGCCTTGTCGTCCTTGCCGTCGTCGATCACCACCACCCGCTGCCGGACCACCTTCTTCTCGGCCGGCGGCGCCGGGGTCTTGTCCATCTGCGCCATCTGCGCCGTGGCGCGGCCGGCGCCGCCGGCCAGGACGGTCAGCCCGAGGCCGACGGCGAGGAGGTTTCGATGCGTCATCGATCGTGCCTGCATGGTCGTTCTCCAGTGAATTCGAGTTGTGCTCAGTCGAAACCCGGGGGATCGCCGGGCCGCCGGCCCTGCCGGCCGGCCGGCAGGTTGCGGACCTTCGCCATGTCGACCACCAGGTCCATGTCCTCGTCGCCGCCCAAATAGATGACCGGCGAGGCCGGGGCCTTCCGGAGCGCCCGCAGCTCGCCCTCCAGCCGCCCGCGCTCGTCGCTGATCTGGTCGAGGAGCCGCCGGGCCTGGGTCCGGTTCGCCGCCAGCTGGGCCGCCGCCGTCGATCGTGGGAGCGGCGCCCCGCGGGCCTGCCGGGCGGGCGCCATCGCCACTCGGATCAGCGGAGTCGGAGCGGCCTGAGCCAGCGGCGCGCTCGGTGCACTCCGCGCGATGGGAGCCAGGGGCGGCCTCGCGGGAGACAAGAGGCTGGCGGCGACCACGATGGTCGCCGCCAGCGCGGCCGCGGGGAGAGTGATCCGCGGCAGCCAATTTTTGGACTCCCGGGGGGCCGGGTCGTCCAGACGGGCAAGAACCCGGGCGGTGAAGCCCGCGCTCGCCACCTCGGGCGGCAGCCCGCGCAGGAGCCGGTCTACTCGCTCGTTTTCCATGCCACACCTCCGTGCCAGTACGGTTCCAGACTGCGCCGCAGGCGCTCGCGCCCGCGGTGAATCCTCGATTTGACGGTGCCTTCGCGACAGGAGAGCTCGCGGGCGATGTCGGCGTAGGCCCAGCCCTCGAGCTCGTGGAGGACGAGCGGCACCCGGTAGCTCATGGGGAGCGCGGCAATGGCCGCCGTCACCTCGCGCTGCACCTCCGCCCGCAGCAAGCCCGCGGGGGCCGCCGCCTCGGCCGCCTCGGAATGGCGACTGCCGAGGAGGAAAGGGGCCAGGAGGCGCAGCCGCCGCTCCCGCCGCTCCTCGGAGTGCGCCAGGTTGGTGGCGATGCGGAAGAGGAAAGCGCGCAGGTAGCCCTGCTCGACGTAGCCGGCGGCCGAGCGGAAGAGGCGCAGGAAAGTGTCCTGCCCGAGGTCTTCGGCGCGGTCGCGGCTGCCGGTCAGGCGCGCCAGGTAGCCGACGACGGCGTCCTTGTGGCGATCGATGAGCTGGGTGAAAGCGTCCCGGTCCCCCTGCCGCACGAGCGCCATCAGCTCGGCATCGCTCGCCGGCGCATCGGGGCCGGCGGGTTCCGCCTGCAGGAGGGGCTCGATCATCGTCATCTCCAGAAGACCATAACGTCCCGGACGCCCGAAGGTTCCGGGTGGCGGCGACCTCGCCGCCCGGCAGCCCGGCAATGCCGCGCCCGCTTCCTAGAGGATACCTTCTCCGCGGGGAGCCGCGCCCCGGGCACCGCTCACCACCAGCACGAACTCACCCTTGAGGGCCGGCCGGCCGGCGAGCTCGGCCAGGAGCTCCGAGAGGCTTCCCCGCAGAATCTCCTCGTGGAGCTTGGTGAGCTCGCGGGCGATGGCGGCCGGGCGGTCGCCGAGCTCGGCTACCGCGTCCGCGAGGCTCGCCAGCAGGCGGTGCGGCGACTCGAAGAGCACCAGGGTGTGGCCGAGCTCCGCCCAGGCGCGGTAGAAGCTGCGGCGCTTGCCCGACTTGGGCGGCGGGAAGCCGGCGAAGGTGAAGGGGTAGGGAGGGAGGCCGGAGGCGACGAGGGCGGCCAGGAGGGCCGAGGGGCCGGGGATGGGCTCGACGGCGACGCCGCGCGCCGCCGCCTCGCGGACTAAGAGGAAGCCGGGGTCGGAGAGGAGCGGCGTGCCGGCGTCGCTCGCGAGAGCGACGGTGCGCCCCGCTGCCAATTCGTCCAGGAGGCGGGGCAGGCGCTGCCGCTCGTTGTGCTCGTGCAGCGAGACGAGCTGCTTCTTGATCCCCAGGAGATGGAGGAGGCGCCCGGTGTGCCGGGTGTCCTCGCACGCCACGAGGTCGGCCCGCTCGAACGCCGCCCGCGCCCGCGGCGAGAGGTCGTCGAGGTTGCCGATCGGGGTGGCGACGACGAGGAGCCTGCCCGGCCGCTCGCTAGCGTCCATTCTTCATCCCCTCTCCACACGAAGCGCACGACGACCGGCCCGCAGTGACCCGGACCGGCCGTCTCTTGGGTGCTGAAATGGTGAGCCGCGCTCGGGGAGCGGGCGGCGACTGCTTTAGTACATGCCGCCCATGCCGCCGCCGCCGCCCATGCCGCCCATACCGCCGCCCTTCTCTTCCTTCTCCTTGATCTCGGAGATCAGGGCCTCGGTGGTCAGCATCAGACCGGCGATGGAGGCGGCGTTGAGGAGCGCGGTCTTGGCCACCTTTGCCGGGTCGATGACGCCCGCCTTGACCAGGTCCTCGTGCTTGCCGGTGACTGCGTTGAAACCGCGGTTGCCCTTGCTCGCCAGCAAGTCCTTGACCACGACCGACCCCTCCTCGCCGGCGTTGTTGGCGATCTGGCGGGCCGGCTCCTCGAGGGCGCGGCGCACGATGTTGACCCCCACCTTGACGTCGCCCGTTGCCTCGACCTTGTCGACCGCACCGATGGCGCGCAGCAGCGCCAAGCCGCCACCCGGCACGATGCCCTCCTCGACCGCCGCCTTGGTGGCGTGCATGGCATCCTCGACGCGGGCCTTCTTCTCCTTCATCTCGGTCTCGGTCGCGGCGCCAACCTGGATCACGGCGACCCCGCCGACGAGCTTGGCGAGCCGCTCCTGCAACTTCTCGCGGTCGTAGTCGGAGGTGGTCTCCTCGATCTGGTTGCGGATCTGCTTGACCCGGCCGGCGATCGTCTCACGCCGCTTGGCGTTGTCGGAGTCGGTGACGATCGTCGTTTCATCCTTGGAGAGCACGATCTTCTTGGCGTCGCCCAGGTCCTCCCACTTGACGTTCTCGAGCTTGATCCCGAGGTCCTCGGTGATGACCTGGCCGCCGGTCAGGACGGCGATGTCCTCGAGCATGGCCTTGCGGCGGTCGCCGAAGCCCGGCGCCTTGACCGCGGCCACGTGCAGGGTGCCGCGCAGCTTGTTGACCACCAGAGTGGCCAGCGCCTCGCCCTCGACGTCTTCGGCGATGATCAACAGCGGACGGCCCTGCTTGGCCACCTGCTCGAGCACCGGCAGGAGGTCTTTCATGGCGCTGATCTTCTTCTCGTTGAGCAGGATCTTGGCGTTCTCGAACACCACCTCCATGCGCTCGGCGTCGGTGACGAAATAGGGGGAGAGGTAGCCGCGGTCGAGCTGCATGCCCTCGACCACCTCGAGCGTGGTCTCGAGCCCCTTGGCCTCCTCGACCGTGATCACGCCGTCCTTGCCGACCTTCTCCATCGCCTCGGCGATGATGCGGCCGATCTCCTCGTCGTTGTTCGCCGAGATGGTGCCGACGTGGGCGATGTCCTTGCCCTCGACCGGCTTCGACATCTTGTCGATCGCCTCGACGGCGGCCTTGACCGCCAGCTCGATGCCGCGCTTGATCTCCATCGGGTTGGCGCCGGCGGTGACGTTCTTCGAGCCCTCGCGGTAGATCGCCTGGGCCAGCACGGTAGCGGTGGTGGTGCCGTCGCCGGCCACGTCCGAGGTCTTGGAGGCGACTTCGCGCACCATCTGCGCGCCAATGTTCTCGAGCGGATCGGCGAGCTCGATCTCCTTGGCGACGGTGACGCCGTCCTTGGTGATGGTCGGCGAGCCGAACTTCTTTTCGATGACGACGTTGCGGCCCTTGGGGCCGAGGGTCACCTTGACCGCGTCGGCCAGCTTGTTGACGCCCCGGAGGATGGCCGCACGGGCGTCTCCGGAGTAAGTGATCTGCTTGGCCATGGTGCTTATGCCTCCTCAGGTGTCACGAAATAAAAGCGGATCCGAGATGCGTCAGGGGTGTCGTCGCAGCGGGATCACTTCTTGCCCTTCACCACGGCCAGGATCTCGTCCTCGCGCAGGATGACGTAGTCCTGATCCTCGATCTTGATCTCGCTACCCGAGTACTTGCCGACCAGGACCCGGTCACCCTTCTTGACGTCCATCGGCAAGCGCTTCCCTTCTTCCGACAGCTTGCCCGGCCCGACGGCGATGACCTCGGCCTCCTGCGGCTTCTCCTTGGCGGTGTCGGGGATGATGATGCTCCCCCGCATCTGCTCCTCCTGCTCCATACGCTTCACCACGACCCGATCGTGCAACGGACGAATGTTCATGGCTGCGACCTCCCGAAGGCGGCTAGCGAGAATCGGCGGTCCGATGTCTGCTCACCGTCTGCTGTTAGCACTCATGAGTGGTGAGTGCTAACAGCGTAGGTCCCAGGCGCTGCAATGTCAAGGGCCGCCCGGGCGCTCCCGGCACTTCCTCAGATCACGAAAAAGCACGGTGCTGCGTACGATCGGCCAGATCGTCGAGTCCTTCCCGGCGCCCTGCCAGCGCAGTAGCGCTCAGGTAGGATACGCAGGTTCGCGGTTCTTCTCCCATCTCCGGAGGATTTCGGATGCGTCGATTCGCCCTTGCCGTCCTTCTGCTGGCGACCGCTCGGGCGGCTCCTTCCGCCGCCCAGACCCGTGTGCCCGCGGAGCTCAAGCCCAGCCTCGATCAGCCCATCGACGCCGACGCCACGGCGAAGATCCGCAGGTACACGACGGCGCCGGAGTTCAACTCGCCGCTGACCGACTACTTGCCGGCCTCGAAGACCGTCCCGAGCCCGAGCGCGGTCCTGGGCGATGTCGCCGGGGCGCCGGGGATCCTGCCGTACACGGCGGACGTCAACCGCTACTTCCGGCTGCTGGCGGCGGCGAGTCCGCGGGTGCGGGTGATCTCGCTCGGCGTGAGCGAGGAGGGGCGCGAGCGCATCGCCGTGGCGGTCAGCTCGGAGGCGAACCTCGAGCATCAGAAGGAGAACGACGCGCGCCTCGCGCAGCTCGCCGACCCGCGGCTCTTGAAGCTCGATTCGACTTTCGACGAGGCGCGCGCCGAGAGCCTGATCGCGGCGAGCGTGCCGGTCTACTACATTACGGGCACCATCCACTCCCCCGAGACCGGCGCGCCCACCGCGCTCATGGAGCTCGCCTATCGCCTGGCGGTCGACGAGAGCCCGTACGTCCGCGGCATCCGCGAGCGCGTGATCACCCTCCTCACACCGGTCGTCGAGGTCGACGGCCGCGACCGCATGGTGGACGTCTATCGCTGGCACCTCGCCCATCCCCAGGCGAACCGCCCCCTCCTCTCCTACTGGGGCCACTATGTAGCCCACGACAACAACCGCGACGCCATGGGGATGACGCTGTCGCTCTCCCGGCAGGTGCTGGACACCTACCTCGGTTGGCACGCCCAGGTGCTGCACGACCTGCACGAGTCGGTGCCCTTCCTCTACGACAACACGGTGGGCGACGGCCCCTACAACGCCTGGGTCGATCCCCTCTTGACCAACGAATGGCAGCTCTTCGGCTGGATGAACGTGGCGCAGATGGGCAAGTTCGGGATGCCAGGGGTCTTCACCCACGGCGACTTCGACACCTGGAGCCCGGGCTATCTCATGTTCATGGCGGCGATGCACAACGGCGTGTCGCGGCTCTACGAGACCTTCGGCAACGCCGGCGCCGATACCGAGACGCGCGAGATCGATTCCGGCGAGACGGCCCGCACCTGGTACCGGCAGGACCCGCCGTACCGCTCCGTCTCCTGGTCCCAGCGCAACAACAACAATTATGAGGAGACCGGCCTCCTGGTCTCGCTGGCGTTCACTGCGGAGAACCGCGAGCTGCTGCTGCGGAACTTCTGGGAGAAGAGCAAGCGCTCGGTCGCCAAGCCGGAGCGGGAAGGCCCGGCGGCCTACGTCCTGCCCGCCGGCGACCGGCGGCCGGGCGCCCAGGCCGAGCTGCTGCGGGTGCTGCAGCTGCAGCACGTCGAGATCTCGCGCGCCGACGGGGCCTTCACGGTGACCGTGGAGAGCGAGGTCAAGACGGCCGACAAGAGCGGCAAGGACTCGGCGAAGGACAGGTCTGACAAGAGTGCGGACAAGGCGCCCGCCGCGCCGGTCAAACGGACGTTCCCGGCCGGCAGCTACGTCGTGCGCATGGACCAGCCCTACAGCCGCGCCGCCGACGCCCTCCTCGACCGCCAGTACTGGAGCCCGGACGATCCGCAGAAGCACCCGTACGACGACACCGGCTGGAGCTTCCCCGCGCTCTTCGACACCGAGGCGGTGCGGGTCACCGACCGCCAGGTTCTGGCGGCGCCGATGGAGCACGTCGAGGCGCCCGGCGCGCGCGGCGGCGTTGTCGGAGGGGGCGGCGGCGGGCCCGTCTTCGCCGTCGCCCAGCGCGGAGACGACGCCATGTTCAGGCTCCGCTACGCGCTCGGTGACGCCACCGTCGAGGCCACGGCCGAGCCGTTCAAGGCAGCGGGGCGCGACTATCCCCGCGGGACCTGGCTGGTACGCGGGATCGCGAAGGACGCCCTCGACCGCGCCGCCGCGGAGGCCGGCGTGGCGGTGGATGCGGTCGCCGCGCCGAAGGTCGCAGTGCGGCCGGTGGCGAAGCCGCGCATCGCCCTCCTGCACTCCTGGCTCCACACCCAGACCGAGGGCTGGTGGCGCCAGCGCCTCGACCTGCTGAAGATCCCCTACCGCTACATCAGCACCCAGGACGTCGCCGCCGATCCGGACCTCGCGGCGCGCTTCGACGTCATCCTCTTCCCGCCCGTGGGGGTCGGGGATCCGCTGCGCATCGTCAACGGCCTGCCCATGTGGGGCGAGCCGCTGCCCTGGAAGACGACGCCGGAGACCCCGAACCTCGGCAAGATCGACGCCACCGACGACCAGCGGCCCGGCCTGGGATTCGCCGGGCTCGACCACCTGCGCCGCTTCGTGGAGCAGGGAGGGCTGCTGGTCGCCGTCGAGGACACGGCGCGCCTGCTGGTCGCGACCGGCATGGCTCCCGGCGTGCGCGTGGCGAGCTCCAAGAACCTGCGGGTCGTCGGCAGCGTGCTCGACGCCCGCTTTCCCGATCCCGCGTCGCCGCTCGTCGACGGCCTGGGCGATCGCCTGTCGGTCTACAGCGCCGAGGGGATGAGCTTCGAGCTCAGCAACGCGGCGGCCGGCGGCTGGACGGAAGAGGAGGCTGATCGCCCGACCGGCCGCGGCGGTCCCAAGGACGTGGACGTCGTACAGGGTCGGACTCCCCAGCCGCCGCGGCCGACGCCCGCGAAGGTCGAGCGCTGGGAGGCCAGGCCGTTAGAGCTCGAGGAGCTGCGCAACAATCCCGCGGTCATCCCCGAGGCGCTCCGCCCGCACACCCTGGTGCGCTTCGGCGACGCCGACGACCTCCTGGTCTCCGGCCTCCTCGAGCATGGAGCCGAGCTGGGCCGCCGCGCGGCGGTGGTCGAGGTGCCGCTCGGCAAGGGGCACCTGCTGCTCTTCGCCATCAACCCCATCTGGCGCGGCTCGACGATCGGCAGCCATCCCCTGGTATGGAACGCGATCCTCCAACACCAGTCCTTCGCGCCGCCAGCGGCGGCCGCTGGGAAGCCCGGGAGCGACGCAGCGCCGTCCCCTGTGCCTTGAAGCATTTTACGGAGGCTCTCGACATCGCGCCCTTACAGTCTGCCGTCGTCACGTCTCCGGCCGACGGCATGCTCAGCGCAGCGATCGACGCCACGCTGCAGGCGTCGCCCGCGGAGCGCCCCGACCTCTTTCTGCGCCTAGTCCGCGACATCGAGACTTTCATGTCCGCGCACCCGCAAGAACGCCCCTGGACCTGTACCGTGTTCACGGGCACCGATGGGTCTCGGGTCTTCCGCGGCGGTGTCGGGCACTCGCTCGTTATCGACCCCGCCGGGCGCCTTTGGAGAGCTCGGAGCTATGAGGATTTTCTCACCACGTACAAGATGCCCCAGGATTCCTGCGAAATCGCGTCTCTCACACCTCTGTATCCCCAGATGCGCGAGTATCTCCTCCGGTGACCTGCGCTGGCGTGTAAGCCGCCGGCCATCAGCCTCCCGCGCCTCTCCCTAGCTCCGTGTGAGCCAGAGAGGACTAATCGGATTTATAGGAACGAACTCTAGAAAGCACCGGCTCCAGTTGCGACGCTGACGGGCATTTCGTCCCATACCCGGCCTTCGAGTATGCGCCCCGCTTGCTTTTTCTTCTTGCCACCCCATTGCTTGAAGAAGAAGGGCACTTTCGCCCTGCTGCACTGATCGCGAAGGTCAATGGCCCATGCAGGGTTCATTGGCCGCGACCCCGGCCCAGACTCGCCTCCAACGATGACCCAATCGATGCCACGAAGATCGAGATCCGGCAGCGGCTCCAGGAGCGGTTCCAGCGACAGGAACTTGACCCGCGCATCCGTTCTTCGCAGGTTGTCGATGCGGCTCTTGTAATGCTCAGTCTCGACGCTGACCCCCATCCAAATGTTCGGCGCCCAATGAAGTCGCGGGCTTATCTCCTGTAAGCGTTCGGCGCGTTTGGTTAGGACCTGGAACCGATGCCAATGTGCCCGGGACATTACGTCGAAGACCTCGAGCACATACTCGAGCGGCACGCCCACGTGGAATAAATCGCTCATCGAGTTCACGAAGATCGTCTGCGGCTTCCTCCACCGGAGCGGCAACTCAAGCATGTGAGGCTGCAGAGTCAACTCGAACCCGTTCGTATAGTTCGCCTGTCCCATGGCCTGAAGGCGCAGCGCCATTCGCTCGGCATAGCAGTGCTTGCATCCTGGGCTAACCCTCGTGCAACCCGTGACCGGATTCCACGTCGCCTCGGTCCATTCAATCCCGGAGCCTTGAGCCATCAGCTCACCTCCCTCAATAGATGGTTGGCGATCCGCAGTGCGATGTCCTTGCCCCGCGCGTTGCCGACCGCAAAGCACAGCAGGTAGAGGGGATTGTTCCGCGAATTGCGGAGCACGGCCGGCTGTTCGGCCACGCCTACAAAGACGCTCTTCAGGCGTTGGTTGAAGTACCGGCCGATTGTTCCCATGCTCGCCTTGATGACGTGTTCCTGGTCGCCGCCGAAAAGGGTCGGAGTCGTCTCGACCTGGTAGAACTCGTCGTACCAGTCCTTCGTGCCGAGGAGCAGGTCGAGCCGGCGACGCCACGATTCGGGGATTTCGCCGGACTTCGTGAGCAGCCGGTTGACGCCCATGCCGAGCGGGAACAGCACCCAGAGGTCGATCGCCTGCGTGTGGGCGATCGCCTCGATCGTGGTCCACTCGACCTGCATGCCATAGGGATCGAGGAAGAGCACCCCCCGGCGTGAGCGCCAGTCTGCGGAGCACAGCGCCTGGATTTCGGCATTCGCGTCGCCCTGGCGGATCTCAATGTTGGTCGCGAGAGTCGGAAACTCCGTCCTGAGCGCCCCGAGCTGCGCACATCGCTCAGGGCTGCGCTCGATGAAGACATAGCGCCCGAAGGGGGGGTCCGTCGTAAGGGCGCGGCGCGCAGAGCCGGCGAGGAGGGTCTGGGGCTCGGGCTCGGCGAGGTCGGGGAGCAGCAACTCCTGCGGGGTTGCGCCGGCCTCGTCCTCGCGCCGCTGAGCGTCCCTGTAGCCGGTGCCCGCGAAGGCGTCGATGTAAAGCTTCTCGAACGGGGTATTTTTCAGCGCAGTCGTGTAGCTCGCCAGGTACTTGGCGAGTACATCGAGCTTGCGGGCCGTCCAGTCCCCGCCGAATCGATGCCCAGTGTCACCTCGCTTGCGGGCCATCGCTGTCAACTATAGGTTCAGGAGAATTCCCAACACGTGAGGATTTCGTCGAACAACGGGCTGCGTTCGTCATGGGCCGTTGAACAACGGTGGAGGATAGCACGGTCAAGTGGCAGGCGCGGAGACGTCCTGAGTGAGTGGAGTAAGCCAGAAGGCTGAGGATCTTTAAACACGAGGATCGTCCGTCGTCAAACCTCGATAAGCACACGGGCGTCGACCATCCAAGCCATCAACCCTTGTGCTCACCCTCCCCGCAACTCGCCCAACCAGTCCGCCGTCGATCGTGTTGCTCGAAAGCGGCGTGCGAAGCCGAGCATACCCAGGGCCCCTTGCGGCTCGTGCTCGGGCAGGATCACTACCCGAAGCTCGGAATTGCCAGCTTTCTCCCACAGGAGGCGGCGCCCTTTCCACAGGGCCAGCTCTTGACGCAGCTCGGCAGGAATGGTGACCTGCCCCTTTGCGGTCACGACGGAGATGCGAGGCGGCTTTGCCATGCCGCAAGGATCTCATGTAGAGACATCCTGTACCAGGGCTACCCGCCCGACGGCGACCTGGCGGGCGCCATCGCCGGCCGCCTCGGTGGCGGTGCGGCGCGAGGACCGCGCTCTTGCGGAGAAGGTGACCGGCCCGCATTTCGGCGCCGAGGTCGGACGCCTCGCCCGCCAGGGACGCCTGACTCCCGACGCCTGGATGTACGGCGCGGTGGGAGGCTCGATCTCCGCCCGCGCCCTTTTGGCGGCCTCTCGCCGGGCGTTAGCGCCGCTGGGCTTCTGAAGCCGGCGTTCGCCGATATTTTCGCCCGCCGAGCCGCCGGTCAGGCGTTTCGCCAGGATTTCGGGCTGATAAAGCCGCGGATGGCGATGCGGCCGCTATTTCGGCGCGCTGTACGCACGGGGAGCGTTAAAAAGCTGGCGGCGGGCCGATTCTTGGGATATCGGCGCAACGGCTGGAATTTCGGCGCTTCGTAGCGGCGATCGGCGTGATTTCCACTATTTTGGGCCGGGCAAGCATCGCCCCATGTGGGGCAACGCTTGCCCATTTGGGGCAGCCGCTGCCCTTCTGGGGCAGGCCCTGCCCATTCGGGGCAAGCTTTGCCCCACTTCGGGCAGCCGCTGCCCTTCCGGGGCAAGCGTCGCCCTTCTGGGGCAGCCGCTGCCCTTTCGGGGCGGGCGGTGCCTGCTTCGGGCAGGCGTTGCCCCGCTTCGGGCAGGGGCGTCCCTTTCCGAGCAAGGCACGTCGCGGCCATCTCAAGGAACGGACGGGACGGCCCTTCGACCGCTCTCCGGACTTCACTCTCGAACAGCTTACTCCAACCTCCGCCGAGACAGAATCCTTCCCGATCCGATTGACTGCCGCCTGCAGCTCGACGGGCTTTGCGTCGAGACCGTGCTCTACGGCACGCTTGCGGCGGCCGGCAGTTTCTCGATCGCCGGCAGCAGGATGTCGCCGACGTAGTGCCAGTCCGGGACCGCCGCCAGCGCTCCGAGCGCGTAGGCGCGGGCGAGGTCGCGGTGGATGGCGGCGCCGTGGGAGTGGAGCCAGGCGAGGCTCATCAGCGACTCCGGCGCTCCCCAGCTGGGAATCCATGGCGCACGGGCGGCTCCGGTCGCCTCGCGCCTCGCCGCCGCGAGCCCGCGTTCGTAGATCGCCGCCGCCTTCGCCAGGTCGCCGCCCCAGGGGGGCGGAGCGCTCATTTCGTTGCCGCCGAGAATCCACAGGCTGCGCGGGTTCTCTTGCGCGCTCTCCTTCAACGCCTTGAGGGCGGCGATGCCTTCCGCGAAGACCTTGGTCTTCAGATCGGAAGGCTTCGCCGACACCAGGTACATCTCGCTCATCAGGCACCCCGCGAGCGCGCTCTTCGCGTCCTCGAAGGCAGGGTCGAGGCGCAGGGCGGTGCGGAAAGCCGCCGTCGCGAGCTCGAGGTCGGCGAAGAGGTCGTCCGGCAGGGGCGTCTCGTTGAAGCCGTTGATGACGCGGCGCCAATAGGCGAAGCCCCGCCAATACTCGCGGTACTTCTCGAGCTCCGGCGTCGTCGAGGCCTCGAGCTGATGGGCGCGGCGGGTGAGCTCGGCGCGGTCGCCGCGATAGTCGGCATGCCGGATGGCGTCGACCGCCTCGGCGAGCCGGCGCTCTTCCGCCGAAGACGCCGTCGACTGCGCCGGCGCCGGGCTCGCGGCGAAGGCCGGTCGCACACTGCCGGCCGAAAGCGTCAGGACGAAGGCTGCCGTCAGGATAAGAGTTCGGTTGTGCCAAAGCATGGGTCGCCCTCCTTGAGGAGTTTCGTTGCGACCATCCTGCCCTGGCCGCTCGGGGGACGGCGAGCCGGACCCGCGAACTGCCGTTCCCGTCCCATGAACGGCCGCAGGGAAGGTACCGGCGAGGGCTCGAACCTGCGACAATCGAGCGGTGCTCGCCGGCCCGAGATCCGTCCCACGATCTGCGCCGACGTCGGCCCAGCAGCGCGCGCTCCTGCTCCTCATCTGGGCCTCCGCTTACTCCACCTACCTGCTCGCCTACTCCAGCGCCGTGCATCTGGCCGGCATCCCGAACATCCGGAGCGCCTTCCTCATCGGTCTCGCGAACTCCCTGCCGGAAGCGCTGGCGGCGCCGGTCGTGCTGGGGCTGGCGAGCGCCAGCCGCGAGCGAGGTTTTCGCGGGTTCCGTCTTTGGATCGCGCTGCCGATTCTCGCCGTCGCCTTTACCCTCTGGTGCATCCTCGGCGCTACGGCCGGCCTCGCGATCTATCAGTTTTTCGGCGAAGGCGGCAAGCTGAAGTTCTCGCTCGACTCGCGCAATCTCGCCTGGAAGGCGCTCCTGTCTCTGCTCGTCTTCGCGCTCCTCGCCGGCGTCGGCATGGCGCGCGCTTACGCGCGGGAGGCGCGAGCGGCCTCGGCGCGGGCCGAGCGTGCCGAAACGCTGCGCGCCGAGGCGCGGCTCGCCGTCCTCCGCGCGCAGCTCAATCCCCACTTCATCCTCAACGTCCTGCACTCGCTGGTCGGGCTGGCCGAGCGCGATCCCGGCCTCACCGCCTCCACTCTGGAGCGGCTCGGCACAACCCTGCGCTACGCGCTGCGCGTCCAGAGCCGCGGCATCGATCGCGTCGCTCTGCGCGAGGAGCTCGCGTTCGTCCACGACTACGTGGCGCTGGAGCGCCTCCGGCTCGGGGACCGCCTGACGATCCGCTTCAAGGTCGACGATTCTCTCCTCGATCGGGTGGTGCCGTCGTTCGTGCTGCAGCCCCTGGTCGAGAACGCGATTCGCCACGGCATCGCTCCGCAAGCGCGTGGCGGCAGTGTCGAGGTCACCATCTCCGAGGACTCCGGCGATCTCGTCCTGACGGTCGACGACGACGGGCCGCCCACCGCCGACGCCCCTGCGGCGGAGCCCGAGCCCGGCGGCTCCGGGGTGGGGCTGCGGCTGCTGCGCGACCGCATCGAAACCCTTTATGGTCCCCTGTACGGTCAGACGGCGAGCCTGGTGACTGGCCGCTCTCCGATGGGCGGGTTTCGCGCCCGCGTCCGGCTGCCTGCCGAGCCCTTCGGGGAAGCGGAGCTCGCCTCGTGAAGCCGCCCCTGCGCTGCGTCATCGCCGAGGACGAGGCCGAGGCCCGCCTAAATCTGATCGGTTACCTGCGCGGCGCGCCGCGGGTCGAGCTGATCGGCACGGCGGCCACCGGGCCCGAGGCCGTCGCCCTGGTCGACGAGCTACGCCCGGACCTGCTGCTCCTCGACATCCAGATGCCCGGCGTGGACGGCGTGGCCGTCCTGCGCCGGGTGCGCCACCGGCCCGAGGTCATCTTCACCACCGCTCACGAAGCCTATGCCGTCGCCGCCTTCGAGCTCGGGGCCGTGGACTATCTGGTGAAGCCCTTCGGCCGCGAGCGCCTGCTGGCGGCCCTCGCCCGTGTGGTCGAGCGCGCCGAGGCCGATGCCGGCAGCGTGAGCGCCGCCGACCGCGTGCTGGCGGTGGCCGCGAGCCCGCTCAAGCGTCTCTTCGCGCGCAAGGGCCATCGCATCGTGCCCATAGCGGTGAGCGCGATCGTGCGCATCCAGGCGCGGGGCGAATATGCCGAGGTCTTCACCGCGGAAGAGCCGTTCCTCGTTCAGATCACCTTGAGCGAGTTCAACGCGCGCCTCGATGAGGAGCAGTTCCTCCAGGTTCACCGCTCGCACATCGTCAACCTCGACGCGGTCGACAACCTGCGCCCCGTCGACGATCGCCGCCTGCTCGTCACCCTGCGCGACGGCACGGGAATCGTCGCCAGCCGGGCGGCGTCCGAGCGTCTTCGTCGGCTGGTGCGGTGAGGAGGAGTTGCCGCGCGGCCGAGCCTAATCCCGCGGGATCTCCTGGTCGAGGTTGATGGCGCTGCCGGAGAGGCGGGCGATGAGCATGAGGCGGCGCTTGAAGCGGTTCGTCTGCTCGAGGCGGACGATGCGGTCGACGACCTGCTCGTCGTAGCCCCGCTCCACCACCTCGTGGGGATGGAGGCCGAGGTCGAACATCAGGTAGAGGATCTCGTCGGCGGAGCGGTAGTCGAAACCCAGCTCCCCCTCGTCGGTCTGCCCGGGCCAGAGGTCGGCCGTCGGCTTTTTCCTCACCACCGACTCGGGGAGGCCGAGGTGCTCGGCGAGCTGCCAGATCTGTTGCTTGTAGAGGTCGCCCAGGGGGTTGAGCGAGCTCGCGTTGTCGCCGAAGACGGTCGAGTAGCCGAGGAGGATCTCGGTCTTGTTCGAGGTCCCCAGCACCAGGCAGCCGAGCTTCTTCGCCTGATCGAAGAGGATGGTCATGCGCTCGCGCGCGATCTTGTTGCCGCGCCGTCCGGGATCGGCGTCGGCCTCGCCGTTCTCGGCCGTGAAGTAGGCGTCGATCATGGGCGAGAGGTCGATCGTGCGGTGATCGATTCCCAGGTGCTCGGCCACCGCCAGCGCGTCGGCGATCGAGTCGGCGCTGGAGGTGCGGTAGGGGAGAAGGAGGCCGTGCACCCGCTCGGGGCCGAGGGCGCTGGCGGCGAGCGCGGCGGCGAGCGAGGAGTCGACGCCGCCGGAGAGCCCGACCGTCACCCCCGCCAGGCCGGCGGTATGGACGGCGTCGCGGATGAAGCTCGTGAGGACCGCCACCGCCAGCGGCGCGTGGAGCGAGAGGCGCGCGGCGACATTCTCGCGGCGGATGATCATCGTTGCGATCGCCTCACGGCCTTGCCCCCCGCGGCTCCGGGCCGACGACGTCGGTCCGCTCGTCGTCCAAGAGCGGCAACTTCCAGCGCTGGCGGTCGGCGTCCCGCAGGTCGAGCTCGACCACCAGCAGCTCCTCTTCGAGGATCGCCGCCCGCCGGTCGAGCTCGCCGCCCGGCCGCACGACGTGGCTGGCGCCGGGATAGAACGATCCCT
>Ga0209626_1000080_pt1 | contig 20972 bp, 19 predicted proteins | sample JacPinW_OM1H0_M2_FD_187962 | JGI IMG/M metagenome (GOLD analysis project Ga0209626, IMG submission 187962) | Forest soil microbial communities from Algoma, Ontario, Canada - Jack Pine, Ontario site 1_JW_OM1H0_M2 (SPAdes) (version 2) | ecosystem: Environmental > Terrestrial > Soil > Boreal... | reverse complement strand
GGTCGCTTCCGGCCGCGCACGCCGGACGGCTTCCTTCGCGGCCCGCCAGCAGAAACCCGTCAACTCGGCCATCCGGCGCAGCCGCTAGACGGGCCCGCGCTCCCTCATCGCCGCAATCCAGAGCGCTTCGATCTCGATCGGCGTATCCGCTGAGAGGGGTTTCAAGAGCTCTCCTCCAGGGCATCCTACAGCAGCTCCCTTGCGCTAAGATCCGCCCTCCAACCGGGAGGGAAGTCGGATGGGGATTCTGGGCGGTACGGTCAGCTGCACCCGCTTCAACGCGGCGGCGCCGGCGGAGGGCCCCGACTTCGACGCCGTGTCGTTCCGGGCGATCGAGCCGGGGTCGGAGGTGCGGGAACGGGTGGGCGTCGTCCCCTTCGAGCTCGACGCCCCTTACGCCGTGGGCACGGCCCGTTACGCCTTCCGGGTGCGGATCGATCGCCTGCGGCCGGATCCGACGGCGGTCAAGGAGAGGGTCAAGGAGCTGGTCAAGGCCGAGATGGAGGCGACCGGCGCGCCCTTCGTCGGCCCGAAGAAGCGCAAAGAGCTGCGCGACCTCGCCGAGCGCGAGCTGCTGCTGCGCTCGGCGCCGCAGACCAAGCTGATCGAGTGCGTGCTCGACGGCCCGATCCTCTACGTGGCGAGCACCGCCAAGAGCTATCTGGGCATGGTGCTGACCCTCCTGCGGCAGGCGGAGGTCGCCGCCGACTACAAGGCGCCCTGGCTGGACGAGGCCCCCGAGGCCGACGAGACGAGCGACGTGATCGTGCCGAAGGAGCCGGGCCAGTCAGTGCTCGGCTGCCGGTTCTTGAAGGCCCTCCTCGACGACCCCGAGGTGATGGTCGAACCGGAGACGGGGAGCGTCCGCCTGGCGACCCGCGACGCGCGGGTGACCCTCGCCGGCGGCGTGCTCCGCGACCTCTTCCGCTACATCGAGGAGGGGGCTGAGATCCTCGCCGCCAAGATCCACCTGGGCCAGTACTCCCTACGATTCGACGCCCTCTCCTATCGCCTCAACGGCCTCAAGCTGCCGGCCGCCAAGGCCGAGCACTGGACGATCGCCTTGGACGAACGTCTGGAGCAGCTCGCCGGCGTTTGGGCGCTCCTGGACGCCAAGTACGCGGCGCTGAAGGACCGCCTGGCGGCCCCGGCCGTCGCCAGCTGACCGCCGACCGTCGACGGGGTGGTGTTCCGATTTAGCCTCGCTCCGCTCTTTCGGGGGCGCGCCTGGAAGCGGGCTCTTCCCTTCCTCCGGATCTCCTGGTACTATCTCCTAGACTTGTCGTAGGAGAGTCGCACTTGCCCAAGCCGCCATCCCGACTGACCCGCTTCGAGCTCGAGGTGATGGAGCCGCTCTGGCGCCTCGGCCGTGCCTCGGTGCGGGAGCTGTTGGAAGAGCTGCCGCAGCGCAAGCAACTTGCCTATACCACCGTGCAGACGATCGTGCGGCGGCTGGAGGAGAAGGGGGCCGTGCGCCAGGTGCGCAAGATCGGCAACGCCCACATCTACGAGCCGATGGTGACCCGCCAGGCGGCCTACCGGCGGCTGATCCACGAATTCCTCGACCTCTTCGGCGGCTCGGCGCGACCGCTCATGGCCTTCCTCGCCGAGACCGGCAAGCTGAGCCTGGACGACCTGCGGGAGCTGGAGCGGGCGCTGGCCACGGGCGAGGAGGCGCCAGCCGGCGGCGGAGATCCGCGGCCGGAGACGCCGAAGACGTAGAAGGAGACCCTCAATGGCGGCTGTCCGGGAGCTGGCGTCCCACTGCGCGGGGTGGCTCTGGCCGCTCCTCATCGACCACCTCTGGGAGGCGACCGTGGTTTCCGGCGCCGTCCTCCTCCTGACGCTGGTGCTGCGCCGGATGCCGGCTCGCGTCCGCTATGCGCTCTGCCTTCTCGCCTCCGTCAAGTTCCTCCTGCCCTCGGTGCTGGTCTTCCTCGCCGCCGCCAGCCTCGGACCGGCAGTCCTTCACCGTCTGCCGGCCCTCGACCTCTCTCCCCTCCCTCCGCTCGCTCTCGAACCCTCCACCGTCCGCGCCTTGATCGCCGTCTGGCTCGCCGGTAGCGTCCTCCTGGCCGGCCTCTGCCTGCGACGCCGGGCGCGCTTCGCCGGCGCCCTAGCCGCCGGCCGGCGTCTCTCGAGCGGCCCCGAAGCTGCAGCGTTGGCCCGCGCCCGCGAGCGTCTGGGACTGCGGCGCGATATCGAGCTCGTCGCCTCGCCCGCGCTGACCGCGCCGGGCGTCTGGAGGGCCTTCCGGCCCGTGCTCGTGCTGCCGGAGGGGATCGCCGAGCATCTGACGCCGGCCGAGCTCGACGCCGTCCTCCTCCACGAGCTGATCCACGTGCAGCGATGGGACAACCTGGTGGGCAACCTCCACCTGACGATCTGCTGCCTCTTCTGGTTCCATCCGCTGGTCTGGCTCCTCGACCATCGGCTCCTGGCCGAGCGCGAGGTGGCCTGCGACGACCAGGTCGTCCGGCTCTGCGGCCAGCCGGAGGTCTACGCCCGCGGCCTCCTGAAGGTGCTGCGCTTCGGGTTGGGCTGGCGCCTCGCGGGCGCCTCCGCGGCCGCCTCCTCGGATCTCAAGCGGCGCCTCGAGCGCCTCGCCGCCGGCTCCCGCTACGTCCCTCCATCCCTCCTCCACCGCGGACTGGTGGGGGCCGCCGCGGCGCTCCTCCTGGCGCTGTCGGTGGCGGCGGGCCACGGCGCCACGGCGCGGGCCGGCGCCGCCTACTGCCGGCTCGTCATCCTGCCCCAGCTGTCCCGTCCACATCCGGCCATGGCGCCCGCCTCGCCCTCGGGCTGCCCGCTGGGGCGGGAGCGGGCGGAGCGGGCGCGCAACCTTTCTTGACCTTTCTCGTACGTTTGTAGTAGAACCACCGTTGTCCACCTAGGCGCGCGCCGGAGTGGAGCGAGCCCCGGGCCGGCGGTCGGCCAGGGGTAGACGGTCAAACGAAGGTCTTGAAAAGGAGTCCATCGATGCGAAGGAACGTCACGATCCTGGCGGTCGCCGCTCTGCTGGCGGTGGCGGCCGCGCTCGCCGCGGGCCAGGCGGCCCCGGCCGTCAATCAGAGTGTGGAGCTCAAGGTCCAAGGGATGACCTGCGCCGATTGCGCCAAGAAGGTGGAGGCCGCGCTCAAGGGCGTCGCCGGAGTGAAGGCGGTCGAGGTCAGCCTGGAGAAGGGCACCGCCCAGGTGCAGACGAGCGGAACGGTCAAGATGGCCTCGCTCTCGAGCGCCGTCCAGAAGGCCGGCTACAAGGTCGCCGGCGACCACGACGCCAAGGACCCCGACTGCGCCAAGAAGTGCCCGCTCGACAAGAAACACCAGCACGGCTGAGCCTTTGACTCTGCCGTCTCTCTCGCACACGGGGGCCGGGGAGTATCCCGGTCCCCTTTTAGAGTGTCCCTTCACCAGCTTTCGCCACGCCACCGCGGGGAGTAAGATCGGACCGCGGGTCGACCTCTCAAGGAGGCACCATGGCGGATGACGGCAAGCCCCCGAGATCTCCTGGCCTTTCACGTCGGGATTTCCTGCGCGGCAGCGCCGCGGCCGGCGCCCTGGGGACCGGTCTCCTCGCCGGCGCCTCGGTGGTCGATGAGCGGAAGGCGTCCGCGCCGCGCCTGGAGGCGGGGACCGAGATCGTGGGGCCCGGAGCCGTGCCCATGACCTTCCGGATCAACGGCAAGACGTTCGACGCTGTGCTCGAGCCGCGGGTGACCCTCCTCGACGCCCTCCGCGATCACCTCGACCTGACCGGCGCCAAACGGGTCTGCGACCGCGGCAGCTGCGGCGCCTGCACCGTACACCTCGACGGCAAGCCGGTCTATGCCTGCTCGGTCCTGGCGATCGAGGCCGCCGGCCGGCCGATCGCCACCGTCGAGGGGCTGGGCTCGGTCGAGCGGCTGCACCCGCTGCAGGCCGCTTTCGTCGACAACGACGCCCAGCAGTGCGGCTTCTGCACCCCTGGGTTCGTGATGGCGGCCAAGGCCCTCCTCGACCGCAATCCCGACCCTTCTCTGGACGAGGTCCACCACGCCCTCTCCGGCAACTTCTGCCGCTGCGGCACCTACGCCGGCATGCGCCGGGCGGTCCTGGCGGCGGCCAAGGGGGGCGGTCATGCCTGAGAAGGACGACACCCCGAAAGTCGAGTACCGATGGCCGGAGGCGAAGGACTGCCGCCTGATCGGCAAGCGCATCTCCCGTCTGGATGGTCCGGCCAAAGTCACCGGCAGCGCCAAGTACACCTACGACACCCATCCCGCGGGCATGCTCTACGCCAAGGTCGTGCGCTGTCCCCATGCGCATGCGCGGGTGACCAAGCTCGACCTCTCGGCCGCCCGGCGGATGCCCGGGGTCCGGGCGGCGCGGGCGATCAACGGGCCGGGCTCGGAGATCCAATGGGCGCTCGACGAGGTGGCCGTCCTCGCCGCCACCAGCGAGGAGGCGGCGGAGGACGCCGCCCGCGCCGTCGTCGTCGAGTACGAGGTGCTCCCGCACTTCGTCACCGAGGAACAGATCGACCGGGCGCCCAACGTCAAAGCGGGCGAAGAGGAGGCGGCCGGCGATCCCGAGGGCGCGATGGCGGCGGCGGCGGTGCGGATCAAGGGGCGGTATGGCATCCCCGTCGTCGCGCACAACTGCCTGGAGGCGCACGGCCAGATCTGCGAGTGGACCGACAAGGACAATCTGACGGCGTGGTGCTCGACGCAGGCGGTCTCCGCCGTCGCCGGCCAGCTCGCCGAAGGAGTCGGCGTCCCGGCCGCCAACGTGCGGGTCATCACCCAGTACATGGGCGGCGGCTTCGGCAGCAAGTTCAGCGCCGACCGCTGGGGAGTCGAGTGCGCGCGCCTGGCGCGCGAGGCGGGGGCGCCGGTCAAGCTCATGCTCGAGCGCGCGCCCGAGCTGACGGTGGCGGGAGACCGCCCCTCGGCCTATGCCGAGATCGAGGTGGGCGCCGCGGCCGACGGCACCATCACCGCCTGGTCCTCGCGCTCGTGGGGCTCGGGCGGGCCGGGCGGCTCCGGCAGCCCGCCCGTCCCCTACGTCTTCCAGCCGCCCAACCGGCGCCACCGCCACTCCTCCATCCCCACCCACAAGGCCAGCGCCCGAGCCTGGCGCGCCCCCAATCATCCGCAGGGGTGCTTCCTCACCCTCTCGGCCATCGAAGACCTCGCCCACGCGCTCAAGATGGATCCCCTGGCCCTGGTGCGCAAGAACCTGCCGATCACCGGCAAGCTGGCCAAGGTCTACGGGGAGGAGCTGGCGGTCGCCGACGGCCTCATGGGCTGGAAGGAGCGCTGGCACCCGCGCGGGGAGGGGGGCAAGGGGCCGGTCAAGCAAGGGTTGGGGCTGGCGCTCCACACCTGGGGCGGGCGCGGCCACCGCAGCAACTGCGAGGTGACGATCTATCCCGACGGCGCGGCGGAGGCGAAGCTGTGCTCCCAGGACCTCGGCACCGGCACCCGCACGGTGGTGGCCATCGTCCTCGCCGAGACTCTGGGGCTGCCGCTGGCGGCGGTCAAGGTGAGCCTGGGGGACACCCGCTACCCCACCTCCGGCGGCTCGGGCGGCAGCACGACGGTGGGCGGCGTCAGCGCCTCCACGCGGCGCGCCGCCCAGAACGCCCTCGCCGAGCTCTTCGCCAAGGCGGCTCCCGAGCTGGGGACGACGCCCGATCTCCTGGAGGCGGTCGACGGCACCGTCCGCGTCAAGGCCAGCCCGGAGCACAAGCTGACCTGGCGGCAGGCGGTGGGCCTCCTCGGCCGCACCCCGCTCACCGCCTCCGGCGCCAACCCGGGGCCGGGCGACCTCACCAACAGCGGCGTCGGCGGCGTGCAGATGGCCGACGTCTCGGTCGACGTCGAGACCGGCATCGTGCGGATCAACAAGATGGTGGCGGTCCAGGACTGCGGCCTGATCATCGACTTGAAGACGGCCGAGAGCCAGGTCTACGGCAGCCTCATCATGGGCATCTCCTACGCTCTCTCGGAAGAGAAGGTCACCGACCCGGTGACCGGCATCATGCTCAACACCGACTTCGATTCCTACAAGCTGGCGGGGATCGGCGACGTCGGCGAGCTGGTGGTCCACATGATGAGCGGGCCGGGGTACGACGAGCGCGGGGTGATCGGGCTGGCCGAGCCGCCGGTCGTCTCGCCGGGGGCGGCCATCGCCAACGCCGTCGCCAACGCCGTCGGCGTCCGCGTCCCCTACCTGCCGCTGACGCCCGAGCGCGTCCTCGACGCCCTGGCGCCCGCCACCGACGGGAGGACCGCCTGATGCGAGCCTTCGAGTACGCTCGTCCGGCCACCCGCGAGCAGGCCGTCAAATTGCTGGCCGCCGTGGACAGCACGATCCTGGCCGGCGGCAGCGACCTCCTGGGGTTGATGAAGGACTCCGTCGAGACCCCGCGCCGGCTGGTGAGCGTGCAGGCGATCGCCGGCCTGCACGGCATCCGCCACGACCCCGCCGCCGGGCTCTCGATCGGTGCCCTGACGACCGTCGACGAGCTGGCCCACGATCCGGCCGTGCAGCGCGAGTACCCCGTCCTGGCGCGGGCGGCCGACCACGTGGCCGGGCCGCAGATCCGCAACGTCGCCTCGATCGGCGGCAACCTCTGCCAGCGTCCCCGCTGCTGGTACTTCCGCAACGGCTTCGGCCTGCTCGCCACCCGGGCCGGCCGCTCGATGGTGGTCGAGGGCGACAACCGCTATCACGCCATCCTCGGCAACGACGGCCCCGCCTACTTCGTGCACCCGTCGACGCTGGTGCCGCTGCTGGTCGCCCTGGGGGCCACGGTGACCCTCTTCGGCCCGCGCGGCGAGCGCCGGCTGCCGCTTGCCGACCTCTACCGCATCCCGCGGCGCGAAGGGGAGCGCGAGCACACGCTCGCCGCCGGCGAGATGGTGACCGGAGTGCAGGTGCCGCCGCTCGCCGGTCGCAAGACCTGGAGCTACGAAGTGCGCCAGCGGCAGACGCTCGACTGGTCGCTCGCCACCGCCGCCGTCGCCCTGCAGATGGAGGGCGATCGGGTGGCGGAGGCCAGGGTGGTCCTCGGACAGGTGGCCCCCATCCCCTGGACGGCGGCCGAGGCGGAGCGGGAGCTCGCCGGCAAGCGGCTCGACGCCGCGGCGGCCGAGCGGGCGGCGGACGCCGCGGTCCGCGAAGCCAAGCCGCTGTCGCGGAACCGCTACAAGATTCAACTGACCCGGGTGGCGGTGAAGCGGGCGCTGGCCGCCGCCGGCGGCATGGAGGCCTAGGGGATGCCGACGACCGATACCGCGAGCCGCAAGGTCTGCTGCTATCTGCGCTGGAAAGGGATGTTCATCGACGCCGAGCCCGATCCATCGATCCCCCACACGCAGGACGGTTTCTTCTGGTGCTCCCACACCATGAACTGCCTCGGCCCCGATGGCCGGGTGGCCGACGACGGGAGCTGCCGCCAGGACCGGACCTGCTTCGAGAAGCTGTAGTCCCCCGCCGCTCGTCGGTGGGGAGGAGGTGCCATATGAAGAAGAGCTCGATCCTGCTGTTCGTGCCGATGCTCCTGCTCGCGGGCGCGCCGCGCTGCCTGGCTGAGCCGTCGATCTCGGGGGACTACCTCGAGGCGCGGACTTCCGATATCTATACCGGCCCCTGCTTCGCCAACTCGGAGGTCAACCTGACCGGCAAGGAGGCGATCGTCGCCTGGCGCGTGCGGCAGGGGGTCTGGGACGGGGTGCGGCTCGACGGTCTCGCGGTCGTCGCCGTGGTGCGGGCCGCCGCCACCCTGGGCGACCCGTTTGCCGACCCCTATCCCGCCAAGTCGCTGCTCTTCGTCGACCGGAAGGCGACCGCGCGCGAGCGGCAGGCCCTGGTCGGCTTCGCCCATGCCATGGGAGGTCCGCTCCTCGGCCAGGTGCTGGCGGTGGCGGACGAGCCGATCGAGGTGGCGATCGAGGACGGCCACGGCGGCGCCAGCCTGCGGGCCGGAGACGCCGTCGAGCTCAAGACCCGCGGCCTCCACCACGGCGACCACCTCTGCGGCAACGAGGAGGTCTACTACCCGCCGCTGAGCGCCAGCGCGGACGCCGTGCCGGCGGTGACCCTCGTCCACCTCTTCCGGGGCGCCGGCCTGGGCAAGACCTGGAGCAGCCCGGGCAAACGCAGCGCCTTCGTCGGCAGCTTCGCGCGCTGACCGGGGTCTCATGACCGGGAAGCGGCCGGCCCCCCTCGCCTGTCTCCTGTTGCTCACCCTGCCGGCGTTCGCCCAGACGCCGCCCGAGCCCTCACCATCCCCGGCAGCGCCGGCAACCGCTCCACCGTCCACCGCGGCTTCCCTCGAGGCCAACCGCGCGGTGGTGCGGCGCTACATCGAGGAGGTCCTCTCCGCCGGCGACTGGAAGGCCCTCGACCAGCTGGTGGCTCCCACCTACGTCGACAGCTCTCCGGGGGCCGGCGACGACGACGCGCGCGGCCCGCAGCGCGTGCGGACGGCGCAGGAGCTGGCGCGCAAGCTGTTCCGCGACATCCACTACCGGATCGACCACCTCGTCGCCGAGGGCGAGGAGGTGGTGGCCCGCTACACGGTTCACGCAGTCCGCCAGGCCACCCCCGACGACGCCCCCGACGCCGGGCGCGAGATCGGCGTCGTCGGCATGACCATCTTCCGCCTCGCCGGCGGGCGGATCGCGGAGAGCTGGACGATCAACGACCAGATGGAGATGTTCCGCCAGCTCGGCTACACCCTGGAGCCCCCGAAGCCGCAGAAGCCGCCGCCGCCGGTCAAGCCAGGCGGCTAGAGAGCCATGAACGAGGATCTCTCGGGCCGCGTGGCCCTCGTCACCGGCGCCGCCCGCGGGCTGGGGCGGGCGACGGCGGAGCGCCTGCTCGAGTCGGGAGCGTCCGTGGCGGTCAACGTGCGCGACGCCGCGCGGGCGGAGGAGCTCGCCCGCGGGCTGGGCGAGGGCGCCCTCGCCGTGTCCGGCGACGTCAGCCGCTCGGCGGACGTGCGGGAGATGGTCGCGCGGACGCTCGATCGCTTCGGCCGCCTGGACATCCTCGTCAACAACGCCGCCCTGGCCCTCTCCACCCGTTTCGAGAAGATCACCGAGGAGGAGTGGCGGCGGGCCATGGACGTCAACCTGACCGCGGTCTTCCTCTGCATCCGCGCGGTCGTGGAACCCATGAGGTCCAACGGCTACGGGCGCATCGTCAACCTCTCCTCGACCGCCGGCAAGACCGTCAGCACCCTGGGCGGCGCGCACTACACGGCCTCCAAGGCCGGCGTCCTCGGCCTCACGCGCGCCGCGGCCAAGGAGCTCGGACCCTACGGCATCACCGTCAACGCGGTCTGCCCCGGGCTCTTCGACACCGAGCTCACGCGCGAGAACGCGACCCCCGGCGAGCTCGCGGGCCACAGCCGCGCCTTCCCCATCCCGCGGCTGGGCAGGCCGGGGGAGGTCGCCGACCTCATCTGCTTCCTGGCCTCCGAGCGCGCCGGCTACGTCACCGGAGCCTCGCTCGACATCAACGGCGGCGACCTGATGGTATAGAGAGTCTCGGCCTTCAGCCGGCCAGCGGCTCGATGCAGTCCGCAGCGTCGTGGGCGGGGCTGTTGACGGCCTTGCTGACGCGCACGGTTTCGAAACCTTCGCTCGGCGCCGGCGCCAGGAGGGGCATGAGCCGCGCCGGGTCTTCGACCGCCGGATCGAGCCAGAGGTCGTAGGAGTCGCGGCCGAGGATGACCGGCATGCGGTCGTGGAGAGGCCGGATGAAATCGTTGGCGTCGGTGGTGAGGATGGTGAAGGTGTCGAGCGCGTTGCCCTCCGGATCCCGCCAGCTCGACCACAGGCCGGCGAAGGCGAAGGGGTGCCGGTCGTGCCGGCGGATCAGGCAGGGTTGCTTTTCCCGGCCCTCCCGCTTCCACTCGTAGAAGCCGTCCGCCACCACCAGGCAGCGCTTCTTGCGAAAGCTGAAGCGGAAGGCGGGTTTCTCCGCCACGCTCTCGGCGCGGGCGTTGATCATCCGGTTGCCGATCGCCGCCTCCTTGGCCCAGTAGGGGATCAGGCCCCAGCGCAGGAGGTCCAATGAGCGCGGTGCGCCGGGAGCGACGACCCGCACCACCGCCGCCTCCTGGGTCGGCGCCAGGTTGTAGCGGGGCAGAAGAGGAGGGAGAGCCTGCCCGCCCGGTCCGGGCACCAGATCGAAGAGCTCGGAGACGACCTCGATCGGCGAGCTCAGGGTGTAGCGGCCGCACATGATTTCGCGATTCTAGCGCGCGCTGTGGCTCGAACGGTCGGAGCCTAGACCTTCCCCGTCCGGTGCTCCTGCCACTCGCCGCCGACGCAGGTCGCCGCTACGACCTCTTCGGTGGTGCCGAAGACGAGGGCGTCCAAGAGGGTGTCGGCCGTCCAGCCTTCGAGGGTGGGGGCGGCGAGGTCGACGGCGGCGAAATCGGCCCAGCGGCCGGGCTCGATGCGGCCGGCGGGAATACCTAGGGCGTTGGCACCGCCGGCGGTCGCCGCCTGGAAGAGGACCTTGGCGACGCCGCCGGCCGGGTCGCGCAGGACGCCGCGGCTCTCGCGGCGCAGACGCTGGCCGTACTCCAGCCAGCGCATCTCCTCGAAGAGTGAGATACGGGCGTTGGAGTCGCTCCCCAGGCAGAGGCCGGCTTCCGTCCCCAGCATGTGCGCGGCGTCGGCGATGCCGTCCCCCAGGTTGGCCTCGGTCAAGGGGCAGAGGCAGACGGTGCCGCCGGCGGCGGCGAAGCGCTCGATGTCCTCGGGCAGCGTGTGGGTGCAGTGGACGGCGGTCAGGTCGGTCGCCGTGCCCAGGGTCTCCCACAGGAGCTGCATCGGGCGCTTGCCGTAGTGGGCCATCGCGTCCTCGATCTCCCGCCGCTGCTCCTCGACGTGCATGTGGAAGACGAGGTCCCGCCGCCGCGCCTCGCCGTAGATCGCCGCCAGGTCCTCCAGGCTGGCCGCGCGGATGCTGTGGACGACGGCCCCCAGGCTCTGCCGGCGGCGGTCGAGGCGCTCCGCCAGGCGGTCCATCTGCTGCCAGTAGGCGGCGGGCGAGGGCGAGCCGAAGCGGCGCTGCGCGCCGGCCAGCGGTTGGCCGATGGCGCCGGTCCGATAGTAGGCATTGAGCAGGACCAGACGGATACCTGCCTCGCCCGCCGCTCCGAGCACCAGCTCGTCGAGGCCGTAGTCCTCGCGCTCCCCCGCGTGGTGCAGGTAGTGGAACTCCCCCACCGCGGTGATCCCGGCGGCGCGCATCTCGCGGAAGGCCCGCTCGCAGAGGCGGCGGAAGGCGCCGGCGTCGAGGCCGTCGACGAGGCCGTACATCGCCTCGCGCCAGGTCCAGAAGCTGCCGGCGCCGGCGGGGAAGGTCTCTCCCCGGCCGCGTAGGCCGCGTTGGAAGGCATGCGAGTGGGCATCGACCATCCCGGGCAATAGGGCGCGGCCGGTCAGGCGGACCGGCTCCAGCTCGGGAGCGGATTCCGCCGCCCCGGGCGCCGACCTCTCCACGCCGGCGATCCTGCCGTCCGCCCCGACCTCGACCCGCACCCCGGGCTCGAAGCTGGCGCCGGTCCAGGTGAGATCGGCCGCCAGGACGTAATGCCCGGCTTTCGGCAGCGGCACCGTCAGGCCTCCTCGACGCAGAAGTGGCGGATGGTCTGCGCGAGGAGGCCGCGGGCGGCGACGAGCTCGGCCTTCGGAACGTGCTCGTCGGGCTTGTGCGCCGCCGCGATCGAGCCGGGACCCCAGATCGCGCAGTCGATCCCCAGCCGCTGCAGCCAGCCGGCGTCGGTGGCGAAGGAGACGCTCCGCGCCGACTCCTGCCGGTTGAGAGCACAGAGGTAGCGGTGGAGCGGAGAGCCCTCGGCGAGGAGCATCGGCGGGCTGTCGGAGAGCACCTCGACCTCGGGGGCGAAGGGGAAAGGCGGCGAGGCGACGGCCGCGGCGACGGCTTCCCGCACCCGTAGGGCGAGCGCGCTCGAGTCCATCCCCGGCAGCGGCCGCAGGCCGAGCTCGACGATGCAGCGGTCGGGCACCAAGTTGATCGCCGCGCCGCCGCGCACGGTGCCGACGTTGAGCGGCACGAAGGGCACCTCCGGAAAGAGCTCGCGGTGGGGCGCCTCCTCGCGCTCGAGCGTCTCGCGGAGAGCGGCGAGCGTCGAGATCACCCGCCCGGCGGGCTCGATGGCGTTGACCCCCAGGTGCGGATAGCCGCTGTGGGCGCTGGTGCCGCGGACCGTCACCCGCATCTTGAGATGCCCCTTGTGCAGACGCGCGACCGCGAGCGAGGTGGGCTCGCCGATCACCGCGCGCGCGGGGAGAGACGCCCCCCGCGCATAGCTCTCGAAGAGCCGGCGCGCCCCCAGGGTGCCGACCTCCTCGTCGTAGGTGAAGACCAGCACCAGGGGCGCCGACAGCGCCGCCGGGTCCGTCTCCGCCGCAAGGTTGGCAGCGAGCGCCAGGAAGCCCTTCATGTCGCAGGCGCCGCGGCCGACGTAGCGGTCGCCGCGGTCGGCCAACTCGAAGGGATCGCTGTGCCAGCCGTCGCCGGCCGGCACCACGTCCATGTGGCCGGAGAGCACGAGCCCCGGCCGATCCTTCCGCTCGTCGGCCCCCTGCGGACCGACGTGCACGATCAGGTTCGCCTTGTCTCCTGCGGCCGAGACGTTGCGGTCGATCCGCGCTCCGGGACGATCGAGGTAATCGGCGAGGAAGTCGGCGATCGGCAGGTTGCTGTTGCAGCTCGTGGAGTCGAAGGCGACCAGGCGGGCGAGCAGGTCGGCGTCCGGGAGGAGGCGGCGCATGTCCGCCGGATTATAGGAGAGGGCGGGGGAGAGCGCCGTCAGCGGCCCAAGGCCAGACCGCGATCGAGCGCCGCGGCGGCCAGCGCCGGCGGGTTCCGCTCCTCGCGGGCGCGGCGCAGGTAGTCGCCGATCTCGGGCGCCTCGTCCGCCGGGATCTCCCGGCCCCGCAGCGAGGTGAGGGCCACCAGGGTCTCGCGGTACATGTCCTCGGACCGGAAGAGAGGGAGGATCCCGTCCGCCTGGCGGCGCATCTCGGGACCCTTCCTCTGCGCGGCATAAAAGATGGCGAGGTCCATCGAAGCGAGGGCGGCCTCGTAGCCCAGCCCCAGGCGCGCCAGCTCGTCGCGTCCCCCCGATAGCGCCTCCTCGGCGTCGCCGAAGCGCTCCAGTGACTGGGCGATCCTGCCCTCCAACCAGCGCAGGCGGGCCAGGTCGGGCCGGTCGGTCGCGCGCTGGTAGAGCCCCCGCGCCCGCTCGATGCAGATCGCCGCCTGGCCGTTCCGCCCGCTCTCGTTGGCGAACCAGATGTAGTTGTGGGTGGCGGCGACCATCAGGTGCGGCTCCCGCAGGGGATCGATGCCGTCGATGCCGGCGCGGATCAGCCGCACCGCCCGCTCGACCTCGCCGGCGTTGCCGAACGCCGTGCCCCGCCGCAGCAGCGCCCGCCCCAGGAGGTGGCGGTCGCCGAGCTTGCGATAGATGGAGATCACCCGGCTGAGGCGCTGCGCCGCCTCCTCGAAACGGCCCTGGTAGCTCCGCATGGCGGCCTGGAGCGCGATGAGCTCCGCCCGCGCCGCCGGCCCCCAGGCAGCCTCTTCGAGGAGCAGGCCGGCGAGCCCGTGGACGCTCTCGGCAGTGCGCAGGTCGGCCTGGATGCGCTCCGCGTCGGCGAAATAGCACCAGGCGATCGACCGCAGGTCCTGGACCACCGCGGAGCCGTAGATCTCGAGATCGAGCTGCTCCGCGACCGCCGCCGCCAGGCCGGCCGTGGCCAGCGCCCGCGCCGGCTCGTCGCGCAGCCGGGCGCGGCTGCGCTCGAGGAGCAGCTCGCAGAGCGCGAGGCTGGCGAAACGCCGCGTGCTGTGGATCTGGGCGAGGCCCGAAACCGCCTGGTGGCGCAGCAGCTCGGCATAGAGCTGGTGGGCGGTCGCCCGCTCGGGCTTGCCGCGGGCGGTCTGCCCCACCAGCCGTTGCTCCAGCCGCTCGAAGACCTCGTCGTAGTCGAGGGCTTCCGCATCGGCGGGTCCCCTCTGCGCCTCCGCCGCCAGGCGGCCGCAGCTCGAGCAACCGGCGAGCAGGTGGCGCACCACCCGCCGCGTCTCGTCCGGCGACGCCTTGCCGTGGACCAGCCGGCGCAGGGCCTCGGCGTCGAGATGTTCAGATTTGGGTGTCGCCATCGCTCTCCTCGCCCGCGTGGCCGCTCGGCAGATCGTCCCCGGCGTCTGTGGCCGCCGCCCAGGCCCTGCCCGTCCGCAGGCGGTCGGGCAGGGCGGCGATGGCCCGCCGCCGCGCCGCCGCCGCCCGCTCGGGCTCGCCTGCCCGCCGCCAGAGGCGCGTCGCCAGGCTGAAGCGACCCTCCCGCTCGGCGTTCAGGGCGCGGCAGCGATGATCCAGCGAAAGGAGGGCCGCGGACTCTTCCCAGGCCACCCGCTCCGGACCGTTGGCCAGGAACCAGGGGACTTTGGGCAGCCGGGGCTGCAGCACCGCCAGGCGCGCCCGCGCGAGGTCGGCCGCCTCGCCCCATGCCTCGTCCTCGGCGAGCTGCCGCACGCGGGCTAGGAGCAGCTCCGAACCCTCCGGCCGTCCGCCCTCCAGACGCGCCACCTCCAACCACTCTCCGGCCCGGCTGTAGAGCTCGAGGGCACGCTCGCTGAGGCCGGCGCGCTGGTAGCAGCGGGCGGCGTCCCCATGCCGGCCGAGATCCTCCCAGCCGCGGCCCGCGGCCGGCCAGTCCCGGCGCTGCTCGAGGAGGCGGAGCTCGCAGCACCTCGCCTCCTCCGCGCGGCCGGAGAGCCGGTAGAGAGGAAGCGCTTCGGCCAGCCGGCCCAACCGCTCGAGCAGGCGCGCCTGGCGCTCCGCCGCCTCGGGAGTCCCCACGCCGCGCCAGCGCTCCAGGGCCTTCCCCCAGTCCTCCCGCGACTCGTCGAAGCGGGCAAAGGCGAGATTCTCCCGCTCGGATAGACCGGCCCGGCGATAGCACTCGGCGGCCTGCCGGAAGCGCTCGCGGGCGAAGTAGTAGTCCCCCTCGGCCGCCCAATCGGCCGGCGAAGCCGTGGGGCGGAATAGGCGAGGCAGCGTTTCCGCCTCGCCGGCCTCCAGCAACCCGCCGAAGCGAGGCAGGGTCCAGAAGGGGTGCGGCGCCGGTCCTTCGTAGATGGCGAGGTGGCGCCGCGCGCGGGTCACCGCCACGTAGAGGTGCTGCAGCAGGCGCTTGAAGCGCACCTCCCGCACCAGGCTCGGCTCGGGGCCCGCGAGGTTGCCGCGCAGGAAGCGCTCGACGAGGTCGCGGTCCGGCGCCAGGAGCCGCCAGAGGAGGAGGGAGTCGAACTCCAGGCCCTTGACCTCGCGGACGGTGAAGACCCGCGCCGTGCCGAGCCGCTCGCGCAGGTTGGCCGCCTCCTCCGCCGAGCCGGCGAGGACAGCCGTCCGCGGCCCCAGCTCCAGGACTTCGCGCGCCGCCGCCAGCACCGCCGCCTCCTCCCCCGCCAGCAGGACCGGGACCGGACCCGCCGCCATCCCCTCCTCGGGCTCGTCCTCCTCGCTGCGGCCGAAGACCTCGCGGCGCAGGAGGAGCACGGCGTTGGCGAGCTCGGTCAGCGGGCGGACGCTGCGGAAGTTTCGCCGCAGGCGGTGCAGCGCGGGCGCCTCGCGGCGGCGCTCCCGGTTGGCGACCAGGCGGCGGACCTCGGCCCAGCGGAAGCCGCTCGGATTGACGATCTGCTGGGTGTCGCCGGCCAACAGCACTCCCGTGCCGTCGGTCCGCACGGAGAGGGCGAAGACCAGCGCCACCTCGATCTCGGTCAGGTCCTGCACCTCGTCGCAGATGACGGTGCCGTACGGCCGCGTCCGGGCGCGCCGGAGCTCGGCCAAGGCCCGCCGGCAGAGGTCGACCTGGTCCGACCGGCCCTCCTCGGCCAGCCACTCCTGATAGCGCAGGGCGATGCGGTAGATCTCCGGCCGCTCGTGGACGAAGAGGGGGGCGCGCTTGCGCCCGAGATCGAAGTACGCCCGCTCGTCGAGCATCGGCCGGTCGTGGGCCAGGCACGAGCCCTTGAGGATGCTCCGCAGCTCCTCCCAGACCAGCGCCGGATCGAGCGGCCGCCCGGCGCGGCGGAACCAGCCCTCGAAGCGGATCTCGTCCATGGGCAGCGCCTGCTGGCGCCGGAGGTCGGCGGGGACCAGCGATCGGTAGAGGTCCTCGAAGCTGAAGAAATCGGGCGGGTCGAGGTCAGGGTCGCCGCCGCGGGCCGCCACGAGTCCGCGGTAGAGGTCCCGGGCGTGGGCGGCCAGGGCGGGACTGGCGGAGAGGTAGAGCGCCCGCTCGCGGGCCGCGCCCGCGGCGCGGTGGCCGGCTTCGGCCGCCAGCCGGTGGACGGCGATCACCGTCTTGCCGCTCCCGGCGCTGCCGGCGAGGAGCACCGGACCGGGGGCGCGGAGCACCTCGTACTGCTCGCCCGTGAGCTTCAGCTCGAGCTCGCCTTCGGCGCCGTCCATCCGGCGCTGGAACTCCACCTCGTCGCCGAGGGCCGAGGCGTCGAGGAGATACCAGCGGACGGCGCCGACCAGCCCTTCGTCGGCAGCGACGTCCGGGACGGCGGGGGCCGAGAGCAGGAAGCTCAGCAGCGGGTCCGCCCCCGCCGCCGGCGAGACGTCGTCGAAGGTCGCCGCGGGATCGGCCGGGGGCTCGTCGATGGCGAATTCCTCCAGCGCTTCGAGCTCCAGGAACTCCGCCTCCGGCGAGCGGTTGCGCCGGGCCTTCCGCGTGACGTCGTCGTGCTCGACGAGATCCCACACCTGGAGGTGGGAGACCAGCCGCTCCGGCTGCTCGGCGGAGGCCGAACGGATCACCGTGAAGAGGAGCCGATCGCCGGAGTCGGTCCGCGCCTCGTAGACCGGCCGCGCCATCCCCCGCAGGCGCCGCACCCGCGTCCCTCCTCCCCACCTCCCGTCGCGCAGGGCCGCGAGCGTCCTCTGCACACGGGCGCGGACGTCGCGGCGGCTCAGGCGCAGAACTCGATAGAGATCCGGATGGAGAAGAACCGGGAACATCTCTCTCCCAGGGAAGGACACCGCCCATTCTACCGCGGGCGAGGTTCTTTCCAAGAGTAACTTAGCTTTCGATGGATTGCTAGGCGGAAACGCTCTCGCTGCGTTCCCCGGAGAGGATCCGCCAGCCGATGACCTTCTCGTCGATCTCCCGCAGGCGGTTGGCCACCAGCCGGCAGAGGAGCTGGAGGAATTCGAGCGAGGCGTGGGGGTCCATCGCCAGGACCTCCTTGACGGTGGACTGGTCGAGGGCGAGAACGGTGAGCGGACCGCCATAGGCCTTGGCATCGGCGGACCGCGGCTGGCCGTCGATGAGCGACATCTCGCCGAAGAAGTCGCCGCGCTCGAGGATCGCCAGCGCCTCCTCGCCCGCTCCGGGGATGAACTTGCTGATCATCGCCCGCCCTTCGAGGACGACGTACATCTCCGTCCCCTTGTCCCCCTCCTGGAAGAGCGAGGCGCCCTCGGCGAACTTCTTCTCGCGGGAGAAGGTGGCGAGCGTCATCAGCTCGCGCCGCGACAGGCCCTGCTCGCGGAAGAGGCGGATCTTGTCGCTCGACTCCACCTTGACCGCTCCCGGCACTCCCGCCGGCTGGCGGCGGAGGCGCAGGAAGTTCTCCGGCAGGGCGTCGGCCGAGAAGAAGCTCTTGAGCTGCTCGTTGGTGCCGCGGAGCTTCCGCGCCAAGGCGTGCCAGAAGCTCCAGTAGAGCTGGGTGCCCAGCGCGGGCGATTCCTCGATGAGCTGCTCGAGGACCTTGGCGTCGAAGCGGAACACCTGACAGGGCTGGGCGGCGATGGCATCGCCCGAGCGCTCCTGGCGGGTGATGAAGCTGGCCTCGCCGAAGAGGTCGCCGGCATCCAGGGTGCCGAGGGCGAAGGTCCCGTACGAGGTGGGGCGCTGGATGGTCACCTCGCCCCGCTCCAGCAGGTACCAATCCTGGCCCTGGCTGCGGTGGGAGAAGATGACGCTGCCGATCTCGTGGATCTCCTCCTCGACGGCGCGGGTGAGCTTGAAGACCTGCTCGTCGGTGAGGTGCGACCAGAGGCGGAGGCGCCGCAGGCGCGAGGCGAGGTCGATCTGGCCGCCGGTCACCTTCGCCGGGCCGGCGCTCCAGAGCATGTTGGCGCGCGGGAAGCCGCCCTCCTCCAGGAAGCGCTCGCGGTGCCACTCCAGGCGGTCGAAGGCGGTGTGCAGCTCCTCCTGCTGCTCGTGGAACACCCGCGACAGCTCCCGGTTGCCCCATCCCAGGATCTGCTTCAGGGTCTGGATCCGCCGGCGGATCCGCTCCACCCCCTCGACGTCGCCCTCGTTGAGCAGCAGGAAGGCGTGCACGGCGGCGCGCAGGGCGGGCTCGAACTGTTTGCGCTCGTACTCGGCCCTCCCCAGGCTCTCGGCGATCTCGCGATCGAAGGGATTGAAGCGGAGGGCGCGGCCGAGCTCCTCGGCGGCGGCATCGAACTCCTGCTGCCGGAACAGGATGCGGCCGTGCAGCTTGGCGTGGGCGGGATCGGCTGCATCCTTCGCCTTCGCCACCTCCAGGCACTCGATGGCGCGGCCGTGCTCCCCCTTCTCGGCATAGAGATGCGCCAGGCCGAGGAAATGCGCGCCGTCGATGGCATTGCGCCGGAACTGCTCGCGCACCGCCTCCTTCAGGCTCCGGGGCGGCCCGCCCTTCTGCCGGCGCTGGAGCTTGCGCACCTCGGCGAGGCCCAGCTTCACCCCCAGGTTCTTGGGGTCGAGGCGCAGCGCCAGGAGGTAGAGCTCCGCCGCTTCCTCGTACATCTCGCGCTCGGAGAACCGGCGGGCGAGAGCCGTCAGCTCTTCCAGATCCTGGGGCGAGCTCGGATCACTCATAACGGGGCTTTCCAGCGCAACATTTAGAGCAAGAAACGTTCAGAGCAAGAAAGGGCGTCATTGTACCACCGCCGCCGCGCGGCGATCGGGCTCGAAAAAACATGCGCACTTTTCTATAATCGACCCCACAATGCCCTACGTGCCACCCAGGTCGGTGGTCCACGGCGTCCGGCAGAAGCTCTCGGAGGCCTGCAACCGCGGGATCGAGCAGTGCCGGCGCGGCGACTGGGACCAGGGGCTCGAGAGCCTCAGGCGGATCGCGGAGACCGGCGACCGCACGGCGCTCCCCGGCCTCTTCTACTCCTATCTGGGCTATGGGATCGCGCGCTGTCAGAAGCGCGAGGAAGAGGGGTTGAAGCTCTGCCAGCACGCCATCAAGGTGGAGTTCTACCAGCCCGAGAACTACGTCAACCTCGCGCGCACGCAGCTGTTGGGCAACCATCGGCGGGCGGCCGCCCAGGCCATCCGCCAAGGGCTCAAGGTCGATCCCAACCACGAGGAGCTCCTCGTCCTGCAGCGCGAGCTGGGACTGCGCCGGACGCCGATCCTCCGCTTCCTCTCGCGCTCCAACCCCATCAACCGTTTCCTCGGCGGCCTGCTCCACAAGATCGGCGTCTAGACCGCATTTCTCACCACTTCGCGCGCGAAGACCCGGAGCGGACCGTTCCCTTTCCGTGAAGATGTCCTCTCGCCGGAGGCTGCAGGGAACAGTCTGTCTCGGAAGGTCTGGACCAGCACGCCGCAGGCGCGGGCCTCCGCCTGGTCGAGCGGCGAGGTGGTGAGGAATGCGGCCCCGTGATCACTTCCGGGCAACCGGATCTCTGGGGTGGAGGACGAGACGCATCTTGGGGAGCAGGGTGAGGAAGAGCCGGCGCGCCTCGTCGGGCGTCATGTAGAGCACGACGCGGGGCGGCACGGGTTGACCTCGCAGGCGCAGCGCCAGGGCCTCCCAGCCCTCGATCAGGCGGTGCCGGGTCCGCCAGAGCCGGCCCGGCAGGTTGGCGACCCCCGCCTCGCCGAGGATGGAGATGTCCAAGAGGGGTGCGAAGCGCAGCCGGTAGTGGGTCGGCGTCTGCCCCAGCGCCTCCTCGCGGGCGGCGCTGAAGGCGGGGGTCGAGGCGACCGGCGTCGGCAGGACCGAGGGAGGCCCCGGCCGTGCCGCGGCGGCGGGTGGGGACGGCTCCGGGGTCTGGATAGGGATCTTCGGGCGCTCCGGCTCCTGGAGCTGCGAGACCAGCGTGTAGCCGAAGGCGGGCCAGGCGAGGTCTCCGCCGGCCAACCGCGAGCGGCCGAAGAGCGCGCTCTCGATGGCGAAGCGGCGGAGCCGGATGCCGTCCACCTTGAGGTCCAGGGCGGGGACGAAGGGATCGAGGACCAGGTAGAGCTGGTGGCCGCGGGCCGCCTCGAGCTCGGCCGCCAGGCCGGCCGCGCGCAGGCGCTCGGCGCCGGAGGCCGCGGCGGCGGGGGTCGCCGTCGGGAGGATCAGGAGCAGGGCGAGAAGAACCGCCCGCGCGGCCGGGCTGGCGAGCGCTGCGGGCCGTCCCGCCATCAGTAGATGTAGACGCGGGTGCCCAGGGTCGCCGCCTTGTAGACGGCCTCCAGGTCCTCGTCCCCCAGGCGGACGCAGCCGTGGGTCACGCTCCTCCCCAGCAGGCGCTGGTAGAGGGTGCCGTGGATCAGATAGCCGTCGCCCAGATAGAGGGCGTAGTCGCCCAGCGAGTAGGTGTCCATCCGCTCGGCGGCGTTCTTGGGGATGGGCAGGCCGTCCTCGATGAAGGCCCAGTCGGGCTTGTTCCACACCGGGTCCTTGACCTTCGCCTGGACCCGATGGATGCCGCGCGGGGTTTCGAAGACCCAACGCCGCCCGGTCGCCGGGTCTTCGAGGACGCCGCCGGTGCCGGTCGAGCAGATCGCCTCGCGCAAGGTCTCGCCGCCGTTCTTCAGATAGAGCCGGTTGGCCATCGTGTCGACGACGACGTAGACGCCGCGCGGCGCCTGCTCGGCGATCTGGCGCTCGAGCCGGCGGCTCTCCAGCCGGCGGAC